>SXGS01515711.1_pt1 | contig 25079 bp, 13 predicted proteins | sample 3174681 | NCBI WGS metagenome assembly SXGS01 (sample SAMN11356861, study PRJNA531348) | freshwater metagenome | isolation source: freshwater sample F1-80 | place: China: Fuxian Lake, Yuxi | collected 2017-12-25 | reverse complement strand
TGTAACTGCGGTTGCGCGGGAGGAGTTTCCCGGAGACGCGCAACATCGCATTGTCCGCCGGGCACCGGAAAACAGCCGGGGTGCTGAGATACTTATAGGTCGGGCTGTTGGTCAAGTGGCGCATGTCGGCCGAATCGGCAGTGCCGAACATGCCGCCCTCGATCCACGCAGGCGCCTTGGGGCTGGAAAACGGCCCGAGGCAGATGTCGTCATAATCGTTGCCGTAGAGGACGTAGGCCAGGCCCAGTTGTTTCGCATTGTTCAGGCAGGCGATCCCACCCGCCTTGAGTTTGGCCTTGCTCAACGCGGGCAGGAGCATGCCGGCGAGGATGGCGATGATGGCAATGACGACGAGCAGTTCAATGAGGGTGAATCCGCGTTTCGCGCCGGAGCGGTGGAATTGCATGACTTGCTTCTGCCAGAAATCCGCAAAGGACTCTTGGACGAACATGACAAAGATTAGAATGAAAATGAAAACCCGCGCCCACCATGAACATTCACGAATCGCACGGCCTCCATGCCCTGCAAATCCCTTTCCCATCAGCACCCTCCCCTTCCCTGTTCGCAACTTCCTTTGAACTGCTCTTGCACCGGGAGCGTCCAAACTTCTGGGCGACAAACTCAGGTTGAATCTTGTCTCGCTTGTTGGCGTCGGGATAAGCTCTGAAAGTCAAAAATGTTATGACATTGAACCAAGCTCTATTGAAGCAGCGCCGGAGTAAGAGTGCGTCCGGCTTCACCCTCATCGAAATCCTCCTCGTCATCGTCATCATCCTCCTGCTCGCAGGAGCGCTGGTCGTGTTCGTCCTGCCGCAACAGCAGGGCGCGGAGAAAAACACCACCAGACTTATGTTAGGTCAGGTTGGCAGCGCGCTGGATACTTACCGCCTCAATCTTGGCCATTACCCGACCGAGCAGGAAGGCGGGCTGGACGCACTGCTTAAAAAGCCCACGTTCGAAAACGAAAAGCAGGGCGACAAATGGACCGGCCCTTACCTCAAGCCTGGCACGCAACTGGACGACCCGTGGGGTCACAAGATCCGTTACGAAGTTGCCGATCGCACAGTTGACGGTGAGCAGAAAGGTGGACTTCCGTACAAATTGTTTTCCGTGGGGCCCGACGGACAACCGGACACCGAGGACGACATCAAGCTGATGCCGGGCGAAGGGGACAAGGGCACGAGCTCATCCGCTTCGGAGAAATAGAGGAAGCCGTTCCCCATGATCACGCAGGCTGGTCTGACGCGACGCAGAACCAGCCGGGCCTTTACTCTCGTGGAGTTGTTGCTTGCAGTGGTGCTCCTCCTGATGCTGATCGGCGCGCTGGCTTTCAATTTTTCCGCGCTCCAACGCGGAGCGGAGCTGGAGGAAGGCGCGGCACAATTCGAAAGTCTTCTTCGATTTGTCCGAGCCAGCGCAGCAAATTCAGGCAGGCAGATTCAACTCCGTTTTGGCGCGCCGGTCGGCGATGGCGCTGGCGCACAAGGTTCCGGCATCCGTGTCGTGTGGGAACCGGATCCGCTCACCCAGCCCGGTGACTTTGTGGACCTGCCCGAGGCGGAAACATACCTTCGTGCCATCAAGGATCTGGTGCAGGCCGAACCGAAGCCCGAGGACGATCAAGCAATCGAGACCAACGAAGTCATGACTGAATCGAAGGAAGAAACGCCGCCCGGAACCACAGCCGGTCTGCCAATCACGTTTTACCCGGACGGATCGAGCGATTCCGCGGTGATTTTCCTCAAGTCGCTGGACAACGAAGACCAGCGACTCATGTCCGTGCGATTATCGGGTGTGACCGGCTCGATCCTCAGACAGATCATCACCTCCGAGTCACGGATCGCCGAAGAATCGGAACTCTTGCTAGAGGACATATTCCCGGAATTCAGTGAAGACCTCGTGACCGATAACACTCAGTGAACCTCACCGCGCAACATCATTTCCCGCGCTCATCGCACCGCGTCGCCAATGGTGCCGTTTTGCTGGAAGTTGTGCTCGCGCTTGTCCTGTTCGTTGGCACGGTCGCCATTGTCACCAGCGCCATGAACTCGGCGTTGAGCGGGGTGGAACGTCAAAAGCTGAACCTCCACGCCTCCAACCTCGCCGTCTCTGTCCTCTCAGAACTGCAGATGGGTGCCCTCTCCATTCCCGCCGGTGGCCCTGATGCCTTTGCGCCGCCTTTCGAGAATTGGACCTGGCAGTTGGCGCTCACACCTGCTGAAACCGAAACAGGGGACAGCAGCGGCCTCACGCGTGTCGAGGTGGTGATCCGCCACAAGGAGGAATCAGTGGTTCAGCGGCTGGCGCAGGTGCTCAAGCTGGATCGACCCAAACCAACCCCGGCACCGGCCGAGGCGAACGGCTCGTTCTGAATCCGTATCGCGAATGACATCAAACTCACCATGCGAACCAGACCGTAACGGTTTACTCCGCGCTCCTATCGCATGGAATCGGCTCGGAACAAACAGCGCCTTCACGCTTCTGGAAATCCTGCTGGCGATCAGCATTTCCATCGGCCTTTTTCTGGTTGCGCTTCATTTCTACCAGCATGCGGCCGATCTGCGCGCGCAACTGATCCGGGAATCCGAACGCCTCTCGACAATTCGACAGGTGATGGACCGCATGAGCACGGATCTGCGCGCAGCCTTCGCTCAATCGCCCCAAGGCTTCATGGGCGATTCCAATTCGCTGCGCTTCGTGACAACTCATGTTCCTTCGCGGCTTGCCTGGAGCTCAGGAGCCGCCGACCCGTCTGCGGCTCGGGAAACCGACTTGAAAGTGATCAGTTACGCAGTCGCACGAGGGGCTGAAGGAACCAACCTTGTAGTGAGAGGCTTCAGCCGTACTGAACAGACCTTGGCCGTAGTGAAGCCCTCCGTGACAACATCACTCCTGACAAATAATATCGGCGCGCCGATGACTGCCACCAACCTCGTCACGGAACCGATAACCGATGCGATCCGTTTTCTCCGTTTCCGCTTTTGGGACGGCTCTGTCTGGGCAGATTCATGGATAGGAAGCGCCCATCCGGTTGGTGTTGAAGTGACGCTGGCCACCGAAGCATTGCCGGAAGGAGAGCATCCCGACGATTATTCAGGCGAGATTTTCAGGCGAGTCATCCACCTGCCAGGCGGCACCCCGAGCACCGGTGACTTCGAGCTGGTCCGGCGTTACTCGCAACCATCCAGACTGACCGCGAACGTGCCATGAGATCGCCTCATTCAACTCACGCCCGGCATGGCTTCGTCCTTGTTGGAATTCTTGTCCTCGTCATGCTGATCTCGATGATCGCCATCAGTCTGTTGTTCCGGCTCAGAGCCGAGGAGACCGCGGCCAGCGCAAGCTCTGGATCCGAGCAGGCATGGTCGGCCGCGATGAGCGGGGTGCAGGAAGCCATGCGCATCGCCGCCGCGGCCACGCCCGGATCGGATGACTGGCAGGACAAACCCGGCGCATTTCGCAGCCGCTTTGTTGTCGATGACGGAGCGGATCAATGGTTCTTCACGGTTTGGTCCCCGGCCTTCAGTGATTCGCTCGCAGAAATTCGTTACGGATTCACCGACGAAGCGGGCAAACTAAACCTGAATCATACAGACGCTACCAACCTCACCCGCCTTCCCAATTTGTCACAAGCACTCGTCGCTTCGCTTCGCGGTGGCGCAGAAACAAACACCACAAGTCTTCCGGAAATGCCGCCAGGCGCGGATCCAAGTTTCATATCGAGTTCCAATGGCGTTCAGCAGGCGACGTTTGCAACGGTGGACCAACTCCTCCGCGTAGCCAGCCTGTCGCCAGCTTTGCTCTACGGGGAGGATGCCAATCAAAACTGGCGGCTTGATCTGAACGAAAATGACGGTGAGGACCGTTTCCCTTCCGATAACACCGACGGCAAACTAGATTCTGGCCTGCGCCAGCATTTGACCGTTGTCTCCTCGGAACCCAACGAACATACGCGCGGCATCATGAGGACGGATATCAACGACCCTCTCCACGCACTCCCCGCCACGGAGCTTCCACCCGCGCTCACAAACTTCATCGCCACTCTTCGCGCAAACAAGCTCCAGATCACACATCCCGCTGATCTGCTCGAAGCCACGATCAAGGTGAAGGATGGCAAGGGCGCTGAAGTTGAAGTCTCATCAGGTGTGGGCAAGGAGGAGCTGCCGAAGGTTCTGGAGTTTTTCACGACATCTCGCGAGGACCGGCAGCATGGTCTGATCAACATCAACACGGCTGGCGCGCCGGTCCTGGCGACCGTCCCAGGCATCGACGAAACCCTCGCGGAATCCATCCTTTCCACACGCCGCGGCATTGGTCCCGAGCGCCGCACGACCATTGCATGGCTCTATCAGGAAGGTGTTGTGGACTCTGCTCTCTTCAAACGCATCGCCCCATATCTTACAGCGCGCGGCTACCAGTACAGTTTTCACGTCGTTGGATATGGATTGCCAAGTGGCCGCTTTCGCACGCTCGAAGTGATTATTGATCTGTCCGGTGGCGAGCCGCGCATCAGTTATCTTCGAGACCTCACCCGGCTGGGAATCCCTTTGCAGCTCGAAGGCGGGAGCACGGATGCGCCGGTCGCACGAACTGGTGCTCGAGGATTTTCCAAGCTCGCTTCCAATAAGAGTTCAAAGGCGGGCAACCACTCGCCTATCGGGCGTCAGCGCGTGAATCGAAACATCACCCCGAGCATTCCGGATCCACGGAGGTTCAATCCTGACGTCAATCGCGGACTGGAGGTGCCTCGTGGCTAGCATTCCCTTGAAGACGCTCGTTGCATTCAAGCGACTTTCAAGATCGCGCCGGCACCGGTCTCGACCGCCCACACAAGTCACTGCCATTGACGTGGACGGTCAATTCCTGCGCCTGGTTCAAACCTCGCCTCGTGGCAATCGCACCGTCGTTACCCGTCTCGAAGCTGTTCCTCTGGAGCTGGCGACCGGAGCTGATCGCACTGATCCGAATGTGTTGGGGCAGGCAATTGCGAAGACACTCAACCGGCTCAACTTCAAACCCGCCTCCGTGGTCATGGGCGTCTCGCGCGCCCAGGTTGTCCTTCGCACGCTGACGTTGCCCGTCCTGGAAGACATCCATGAACTTGCTTCCATGGTCCATTTCCAGGTCGGACGAGACCTTCCGTTCCGCATGGATGAAGCCGTCATCGACTTCAAAGTGCGCCGCCAGATAAGCATTCCGCCTCCACGTTCCGATTCGATCCCAGCCGAAGGTCCGGCCACTGCGGAAACAAAACTTGAAACAACGCACGCTCCCAAGCTCGAAGTTCTCGTCGCCGCGGTGAAACGCGATGTGGTGGATTTCTACCTGCAGGTGACCGAAGCCGCCGGACTCAAGCTCACCGCGTTGGGACTGCTCTCCTACGCCAACGCCCGCTGCCTCGACGCCTGCAACGTGGCCGAAGGCGATCAGGCCGTCGCGCTCGTTTCGCTTCGTCCCGACGAGATGAACATCGACGTCATCGCGCAGCAGACGTTGTTGTTCAGCCGTGGCGCAAGCGTGAAGCCGTCGTCCGAGACACCTCTGCCACCACCGGACACGACATCGCTTGCGAAAGCGGAGCCAGCCGGTGCGGATGCCACCACTCCACTGCCCTCCCCGGCACCTGAAAGTTTTGCCGACGCGGTGACCATTGAAGTCATCCGCAGCATGCACAGCTACTCGGGCATGGAGCCAAACAATCCCGTGACCAAGGTGGCAGTCACGGGCGCGACAGGCCATGAAGCCGCCGTCGTTGAGGCGCTCGGGAAACGACTCAGCACGCCGTGCAGCCTCCTTGATCTCGCGACGGCACTCGATCTTCCATCGGACGCCCGCGAGCAAACTCCCGGTGGAATCGCGCCCATCGGACTCGCACTCGGCGTCAGCGACCCAAAGGGATTGCCGTTCGATTTTCTCAACCCCAAACGCCCGGCCGTGCAGCGCGACATGCGTCGCATTCGAATACTGGCGGGCATCGCGGCAGCGGCGGCGGTTTTGATTTTCACGCTGGCTCTCCGCACATTTCTCATCAATCGCCATGAGAACATTCGGGCCGAACTCGCCGCCGAACTTGCCGAGGCCGAGAAGAAGAGTCCTCTCTATCGCCAGATGACCCGCCAGGCCACCGTCCATGACGGCTGGGTCAAGGGAGGGCGCGACTGGTTGCAGCAATTCGCGTATCTCAGCGCCATCCTGCCGCCAAGCGAGGAAGTTTATGTCACGTCGCTCGCCATCAGTGGCGCTGGAACGATTCGGCTGAACGTGCAGGCGCGTAGCGGTGAAACACTCGCCAAGCTCGAGAAGCAGCTCAGCGCCGCTGGCTACGATGTAAAACCTCTGGCCATCACACCAGGTGCGGACCGTCATGGCTACGAGTTCAGATCCAGCGTCGAGTTCACCGCTCCAGAGAAGATGAAGATCGATCTTTCGAAAGTGAAGACCCCGCCGCGACTCGCCGACGACGCCTCGCTCGATCCGTTCGTGAAGAAGGGAGGAGTGCGATGAACCAACGCGAGAAAATCCTGGCGTCGGCTGTCGGGGGGCTGATTGTGGTCTTCGTCGTCGGCTTCGGAATTCGTGGCGTCATCCTCAAGCCGGTTCGCGAGATCGACAAACGCAGCGCCGCGATCCGCGAGAAACTCGAAAAGATTAAAGCGGAACGACGCGCCTATTTCGACGCGGAAGACCGGATGAAGGCTTACACACTGCGAACATTCGCCGACAGCGTGGATCAAGCCAGCGCCCGGTCCGGGGAACTGCTGACCAAGCAAATCCTCAAGAGCGGATTGCAGGAAGCCGAGTTCACCCGCCTGCCCGTCGGCCCGCGCAAGCTCCGTGGCGCACAGGAACTGGGCTGGAGCGTGCAAGGCGACGGCCCACTTGCCGATGTCACTGATCTGATCTTCATGCTGCAAACGTCGCCCTACCTGCACCGGATCGAGAACCTCAGTGTTTCCTCCGGCGACGCGCCTGGCATCGTGCGGGTTCGCTTCCGTTACCTGACGCTCGTCCCGGAACCCGCGCCCGAAGTGCAGCGCAAAGAGCTGACTTCGACCCTGACGCTCGAAAGCGCGGAACGCCACATCTTCGACGGCATCGTGTCGCGCGACATCCTCCGGCCATACATCAAACGACCGCCACCGCCACCGCCCGAGACAACGTCGAATTCCGGCGCGTCCTCCACGAAGCCCGCGTTGGTGCAGGGACCGGAAGCCTTCCGCATTGTTTCCCTCTCTGAATGGCAGGGAGAGCCGGAGATACATGTGCGCGATCAAACTCACCAGACGACCAAGCGCTACAAACCCGGCGATCAACTCGCCGGCGGAACGGTCGTATGTGTCGATTACCGCCCGCTGCCCATGCCCGGCAATGAAGCTCTGCGCTCGGACAGCCGCGTGATTGTGAAGATCGGTTCCGAGTTCTTTGCCATCGAGCGCGGCAAGACGCTCGCGGATAAAAGGAAACTAACACCCGAACAGCTCCCGCTCGATATGGCGAAAGTGAAATGACTTTGTGAAGACAGACAAATTATACGAAAGATTAACTTCTCCGTCGTCCGAGTTTTCTGTCAGACATGATGTTGAAGCAATGGTCAAGCTGGCGCTCGTCGTCCCGGCATGAATGAATTTTGAGGTAAAAGTTATGAAGAAGAACCAACTCACCCTAACCCAGTGCGGAAACGCCAAAACTGAATCCCAAAGGGATTCCGGCACTCAGCCCAGGGTTGCGAGGATCGAGCTACCCTGGGAAACAAGCCCGCAGGGGAAACAACCCCAAAGGGGTTGCGCCCGGTCCATTTGGCCAAGCCGAAACCCTGCTGGAGTTCATGATTCTGCCCCCGCGCGTTGCGCCGATGAACCGGGTTTCGGTCATCGGCTCTTTGGACTGCGGCAGTATGATCCTGTGAGCGCCGGCGTCTCGCCGGCGAGTCTCGGTGCTGAAGTTAGGAACACGCCGGCGGGACGCCAGCGCTCTCGAGTGATGTTCATGGGCAGGGTTCTTACCGCCGCGTGCCTCTCATTTGTGTTTTCGGCCTTCCTCGCGTTCGGGCAAGACGCCAAACCAGCCGCCGCAGATCAAACCGCGCCCGTCCTGGCCCAAGCGACACAACCAAAGCCCGCTGCCGCTCCGACTCAGACACCACCCTCCCCTACCCCGACCGCCGCGCCCTCAACTGCGCGCAACATCCGCTTCCAGTTCGATGGCATTCCCTACACGGACGTCATCGAACGGTTCGCGCAGATGGCAGGCAAACCCTTGCTTGCGGAAACCAACATCGCTGGAACCGTCACCTTCAACGATCCCACTCCCTACAACTACACCGAGGCCCTCGACACGTTGAACCTCATGCTCTCGATGAAGGGGCAGACGCTTGTCGAATCCGGCCATTACCTCCGGCTTGTGGCGTTGAAGCAACTTCCCTCGATGCCCCTGCGCATTCTGCGAGGCGTTGAACAGGCGGGCGACGTGCGCCCCAGCGAAATCGTCACCGTCGTTCTCGACGTGAAGAACGTCGATTCCAAGGACATCGTCGAGGCCATCACTTCCATGCTTTCCAACGCGGGCTCGATTGCGCCGCTGTCGCGCGGGCGCGGCGTCATCATCACGGACCGGCTTGCGAACATTCAGCGCGTCCGCACCCTGCTCGCCAGCATCGACACCGAGGCGAGCGTGGATCGCCAGATGAAGACCTACACGCTGCTGCACTCGTCCGGCGCGATCATTTCCGATCTGCTCAACCGCACCTTCGGCATTGCCACCGCTCCCAAGCGCACCACTTACAACCCGAACTCGAAGGCGATGGAAACGCTTCCACCAGATCCGGCGGATTACGTCACGGCAGTCTATGACGACGCCTCGCGAACACTCGTCCTCTTCGGACCACAGGAGCGCATCGGTCTGGCGGAAGAACTCATCAACAAGTTCGAACAGAAGGAAGGGCCGGGCGGCGATGTCCGGATCTATTATCCGCAAACGATCAAAGCCGAAGACCTCGCAAACGTCATCCGCCAGGCCGTTCCAGGCGTGGCCGCGCCCGGCGAAACCGCCGCCGCTGCCGCCACCAAGGCCCGCATCATCGCGGACGCTTCACAGAACAGGCTCATCGTCGCCGCGCCCATTCCCGGCCAGCTCGAACAGATCGAACAGCTCGTCAATCGCATCGACAAACCAATCCACGGACAGGTCGGTTTGACGAACATCCCGCTGCGATCGCAAACGATTCAACTCACGAAGGTTTTCCGTCCACGAGCTTCCGAAGTCTCGAACCTGGCCACGATTCTCACGCAAGCCCTCACACGACGCTCGCCCTCCGGCCAGATCAGCAGCACCGCGAGCATCACCCACGATCCGGTCAGCCAGAGCGTCGTCGTCAGCGGCAGTCCGGGCGATCTCCAGATCGCCACGGACATCGTCGCCCAGCTTGAAACGGGCACCTCTCAACCCACGCCGATGCAGACGCGCTTCGTCGATGTGGGTACCGCCGCGGAGGCGAAACGCTTGCAGCCGCTCGTCGAGCAGCTTTACCGCAGCCAGGTCAGCAACGGTGGCCAGGGGCCGGTCGCTCATGCGAAGATCCTCTCGGATGGCGATGGCGGCAGGCTGATCGTCACCGCCAGCGAGGATCACCTCGCGCGCATCGAGAATCTTGTCACCCAACTGCGCTCCGATCGGGGCAAGTCATTGGCGCGCCGCCTGGAAATCATTTCTCTGAAAAACGCCCGCATCGAAACCGCGCTGACCAGCATTCAAAATCTTGTCACGGAGAAGATGACGGACCGGCGCTACACTGATGTGCCCAAGCCATCTCTGATTTCCGATCCGGCCAACAACCGACTTCTCGTCACAGCCACGGAGGAACAGATCGTGGAAGTGCAGCAGGTTGTTGCCGTCATTGATGTCGTAGCGCCCAGTGCCCGTCGCGAAATGCGTGTCATCGCCCTCCGCGCGAAGACCTCGGCGGAAGTGATTGCGGTGGTCAACCCTCTGCTTGAGCAAACCGCCGAGCAACCCGCCAACCCTCAGTTCGCGCCGAAGCTCCTGCCTGATCCGACGGGCAGGCAGATCATTGCGCTGGCGCTACCAGCCGACTTCGAGCGCGTCGAGAAGCTAATCCAACAGTTCGACACGTCTCAGGCGACCTCCGCTCCCCGCCAGTTCAAAGGCGTCGAGCTTTTCAGCCGGAGCACTGGGGAACTCACTCCTCTGGTCACACAGCTCTACACCGAACAGTTGCGCGGCCAGCCCGAACCCGCTGGCGGCCCGGCCACACTGCTTCCGGAGGCGAAGGGCAATCGCATCATGGTGAGCGGCGCGGAGAAGGAAATCGCGCGCGTCGAAGCCATCATTCGCCAGCTCGATCCATCCGAGAATAGGGGCGCTCGCGAAGAAACCCGGGTCATCCGTCTCAAGTCCGGGCTCGCTTCCGAACTGGCCGCGCTCGTCGAGAAGAGCCTGAACGCGCAATCCCAACAGTTGAAGGTGCTCGTGGATGCGCGGAGCAACAGCCTCGTCGTCACCGGAGACACCACGGCCGTCGAATCCGCCTCCGAAGTCATCCGCCAGCTCGACACCCGCGCCGATCTCCAGCCGCGCGAGATGCGCATCATCGAATTGAAGCAGGGCGATGCCACCACCGTGGCCAACCTCGCAAACAACCTCGCCACTGAACTAATCAAGGATCAGCGCGGCACGGAATACACGCCTCAGACCAAGATCGTCCCAGACACGACCTCGAACCGCCTCATCGTAAGCGGGCCGAAAGACGAACTGAAAACCGTGGCCGGCGTCGTCGAACAACTGGATCAGGCGCCCGAAGCGACAGGCGGCGCAAAGGTCTTCAAGCTGGTCAACGCGGACGCAGCGCAAATCATCGGCGTCGTCTCCAACGCGATGCTCAAGTTTGACGCGCGCAATCAACCACTTCGCCGGGTCTCGATCTCGCACGATCGCGAGTCGAACAGCATCGTCGTCTCCGGTTCGCGCGCCGACTTGAAGGATGCCGAAGGCATCATCCAACGGCTCGACAATGAAGGAATTGATCCTGGTGCGACGGGTGGAAATGTCGGACGCACCCGCGAATTGAAGATTATTGCTGTTCGCGGAGAAGATCCGGATGCGCTTGCCACGCTCGCACTGCGGGTCTTCACGGCGCAGAACGCCGGACGCGCCGTCACCAACCTGGTCAGCATCACGCCCGAGCCGAACGGCAAGCGGCTGATCGTGCTTGCTCCCGCCGGAATTCTTCCCCAGGTCGAAACGGTCATCAGCACCCTGGACAACACACCCGAACAGGGAGGACGCGAGTTGCACGCCATCGAACTGAAGAACTCCACCACGGCTGAAATCCTGCCGAAGGTTCAACAGATTTACGGCGAGCAATCCCAGGGCAAGACCACGAAGCCCGCGACAATCTACGCCGACGCCAGCCGCGCGCGCCTCATGGTCTATGGCACCAAGGAACAGATGGCTGGCATCGGACAGATCGTTGAAACCTTGCAAAGCCAGGCACCCGTTCCACGCGAGGCGAAGTCGTTCGATTTCGGAAGGCTTGCCGAAGCCCAGCGCGTTCTGCCGCTCGCCCGGCAGCTTTACCGGGACCAGGTCACGAACAATCCGGCGCTTGGTCCGGCCGATGCGCAATTCATCAGTGACGGCAAGACCGGCCGTCTGATCGTCAGTGCGCGCAGCAATCAGCTCAAAGCCATTGAGGACGTTGTTTCGAGCCTGTTGGTCACGGCTGTGACGAATCAGCCTGCAAGGGAGACCCGCACCTTCGAAGTCGGGAGCGCCAACGATGTCCAACGCCTCCAGCCGCTCATCCAACAGCTCTACACGGATCAGTGGAAGGACAAGGCGGAGACTGATCCCGCAGATGCACAGATCGTCGGCGATGCCCGAACTGGCCGGCTGATCGCCACAGGCAAACCGGATCACCTCAGGCAGATTGAAGCCATTCTCCAACAACTCGGCGCTGGAAAGGCCCGTCAGGAGGCGCGCGACACCCGTGTCTATGACCTCACGACCGCGAGCGCCGTTGAACTGGCAACGACAGTTCGCACTCTCTACCTCGAACAGGCGAAGGCCCGTTTCGGCGCTCAGCCGCCGGACACGCTCATCACTCCGGACACGGGTGGCAACCGCCTCATCGTCGTCGGCGACACCAATGAACTTCAAGCGATCGAAGGCATCGTACAGAAGCTCGACAAGGTCAGCGCGCAAAGCTCGACGGCGCGCGTCTTCAAACTCAAATCCGCCGATCCTGACAAGGTCGCCGAAATTCTCACAAGTTCGCTCGTGCGCTTTGATGCTTATGGCCGTCCGCAAAAGCGCGCGACGGTTTCTGTCGATGCCAAGACGCGGACGCTCATCGTGACGGGTGACGCGAAAGAATTGCAGGGTGTGTCCGTCATCATCGATCAGCTTGATCAATCGCTCGGCGCTCAACCGGAGCGGAAGATGAAAGTCCTCGCGCTCAAGACGGGCAAGGTTTCCGACCTCACCGCCAAGGTGAGACAACTCTACAATGATCAGGTCCGGAACCAGCCCGAACTGGGCGTGAACGACGCGCTCATCATGGAGGACGCTCCTGGCAACCAGCTCATCCTCGCGGGGGGCGATGCGCAATTGGCGCTGATCGAACGCATCACGGGCGATTTGCAGGCCACTCAGGCAAACCTGCCACCGCGCGAAACGAAATACTTCGACGTTGGCAGCGCGGATGAACTCACGCGCATTCAGCCGCTCGTGCAGCAGCTCTACACAGACCAATGGCGTGACCATCCCGCCAGCGATCCCGCCGATGCGCGAATCATCCAGGACACCCGGAACGCCCGGCTCATCGTCACCGCGCGCCCGGAACATTTGACGGCGATTGAGAAGATTTTGTCTGACGTGAACAAGCCGTCGGCAGCCAGTGAGCTCCGCGACACGAGGGTTTACGATTTGAACACAACCGCGGCTTCCGAGCTGTCGCAGACAGTCCGCTCGCTTTACCAGGACCATCTCAAGTCACGACAGGTACCCGTCGGAGAACAGGCAAGAATCCTTCCTGATCTGGCGGCGAACCGCCTGGTCGTCTCTGGAAGCACCAATGAAATTGCCGCCATCGAGGCGATCATCACCAAGCTCGATCAGGTGAGCACCAAGACGGGTGGCGCGCGTGTCTTCAAATTGAAAAACGCGGACGCCCAACAGGTGGGCCGGGTGATTTCGACTTCTCTCGTGCGGATCGACCAGAACGGACGTTCAGTTCCACGGGTTAGCGTCGGGCCAGACGCGGCCAATAATCTGATCGTCATCTCTGGCGAGCCGAAGGATCTCCAATCCGCGGCGGTCATCATCGAGCAGATGGACGGCATCGCCACAAAGCAACCGCGCCAGATGAAGATTGTACCCCTCAAATCGGGCGTGGCCACCGATGTCTCGAAGCGCGTTCGTCAGCTCTACGAAGACCAGCTCAAAGGCACGCCAGGCAACGGCGCGCCCGATGCGCTCGTGCTGGGTGACGACGCCAGCAGCCGGTTGATTCTCACCGCCAGCGAATCCCACATGAAGTTGATCGATGACATCGTGAACAAACTTCAGGAGTCCGGCGAAGGCCAGGGCCGCCAGTTGCGCGTGCTGACGTTGCAAAGGAACTCCGCCCGGCCGGTTGCCACGATGCTCGCGCAACTGTTCGCCAAACAGGTCGCCAGCCAGGATCCGGCAGAGAGGCTTGTGGTGAGCGCGTCGGGCGATGACCGCACCATTGTTGTCGAAGCCGCGAACCGCACGCTCGAGAGCATTGATCAGTTGGTGAAGCAGCTCGACCAGGCCGAGGCTGACGGACAAAGCGTGATCCAGACTGTACGATTGAAGAAGGGAAACGCCGTGGATCTTGCGGAAGCAGTCAACAAGTCCATTGCCGTGCGCACGCCGCGTCTCCAGCGGATCAGCGTGACCGCTGTCGCCGGTGCCAACAGCCTTCTAATCAACGGACCGACCAACTCCGTGGACCAGGTGATGAAGATCGTCCAGGAACTTGACCAGGAAAGCACGGGCGGCGACATCGAGGTCCGCATTTACAAACTGGAAAATGGCAACCTGAAGGGCGTGCAAGGAGTGCTCAATCAACTTCTTGAAAGTGTCACGCGCTCGCTCGCGAACGCTGGCGGCACCCAGCGTGAGCTGCCGGTCACAGTGACAGTCGATGAGCGGGCCAACAGCCTGATCATCGCCGCCACTCCGGCCCACTTCAAAGTGGTCGAGAAAATACTGCCAACGCTCGACAAAGCCCCTGACCGCTCGGATCGGGATGTCCAGTTCGTCTGGCTGCGCAAAGCCAAGGCGCTGGAAGTGGTCTCAAAAGTTGAAGCGGTCTTCAGCAACCGGCCCAGTGAGGAGCGGCCCGTGGTTGAGGCGGACACATTCAATAATTCCGTCACGATCATAGCCCGACGCGGCGACATCGCACAGGTGCAGGATTTGATTTCTCGCCTGGATGACACATCAAAGGACAGCAACATCCAGGTGCGGCTTCGCCCGCTCGAACGCGTCGCCGCAGAGCAAATGGCGCGTATGCTCCAAAACATTTACCCGCAGATGGCGAACGGCCAGTTGCGCGTCGTGGACAAAATCACGCCTCCGAAGGCGGAACCCGCCGCAACCACGCCCGCTCCTCAGGCGGCACCGCCGGCAGCTCCGGCTCCGGTGCCGGTCCCACCCGCCGAACGGAGGGAAGAGGCAAAGACATCGCCTGAAGTCGTCATCGCGGTGGACAAGGACGCCAATTCACTCCTCCTCTCCGGGCCATCCCAGGAGCTGGATCACATCGAGCGTATCATCAGCGAACTGTCGTTCAGCTTTTACGGAAACGAGGCGGAGTTCCGGCTGTTCACGCTCAAAGAAGCCGATCCCGTCGCGGTCGCCCGCACTTTGACTGACTTGTTGAAGCAGGAACCGGTGCAACTTCAGCAACAGCCCGGCCAGGCGCCACGCAGCGTCACACCACAGCCACGCATCACCATCGTCGCCGAGCCGCGCACGCGTGGCGTCATCGTTCGCGCGCGACCGACAGACTTTCCACTCATCGAATCGATCGTGAAGCAACTCGATGCAGGCGGCCAGACGGCTCAATTGGAATTCCGGCTCGTGCCGCTGACCAATGCTCCGCCGGCAAAGGTGCTCCCGCTCGTGCAGCAGATGGTCACACAACTAAACCTCGCCCGCCCCGGCGAGCCTCTCACCGTTACCGTGGACACGCGCACCCGTGGATTGCTGGTGGTCGCCCGCGACACGGTGCTCACTCAGATCGAGAAGATGATCCATCAACTCGACTCACCGTCCGCCTACATGGAGGCCGAGGTCATGGTGGTGGGGTTGAAGAAAGCCAACGCCACCCAGCTCGCCACCATTCTACAGAACATGCTCAGGCCAGGCGTCCAGGGGGAATGGACCGCTGACGCGCGCGAACTTCAGGAACAGGTCCGACGCCTGAAGGTGCAGAATGATCAGGGCAAGGAAGTCCTGCTCGATCTCACCAAGCCGATCAAGATCGCAGCCGATCCGGTGACCGGCCAGGGCGGTGGCAACCGGCTCGTGCTCACTTCGACATCCGACAACCTGAAAGCCCTGGTGGCAGTCGTCACCATGATGGACACGGTTCCGATTCTTGAGGATGTGGTGGTGAAATTGATGCCATTGAAGCACGCCGACGCCACGACTCTCTCGCAGACACTCACGACCATCTTCACTCAAGGCAAACAACTCGGCACCGGGCCGGCAGGCGCGGGCGCGCAACCGGATGGAGCTGCGGGAAAGGCACTCGTCAATCCGCTGAATGTCGCGGTGGATGCGCGGTCAAACACACTCATTTTGAGCGGTCAGATCGAGTCGATGAATCTGGCGCTCCGAGTGGTTGCCGACATTGACCGGCCGATCGATCGCTTCGTGACGGAGGTAAGACTTTTCCGTCTCAAACACGCCTCCGCCACACGGATCGTGCCCCTGCTCCAAAGTGTGTTCGCCGAAGGTCCGCCCGTGCCGGGCACCGAGGGCTTGAACACTCAAATCACCCGGCTCCGAACCGTGAAAGACGCGGCCGCTTCCAGGACCACTGACACCGCCAGGAACCGTTCAGCGCTTGTGATCCAAGCGGATGATTTGTCGAACATTCTCATCGTTGCCGCACGGAGCGATACGCTGCCGCTGATTCAAGACGTCATTGATCAGCTCGACATTCCCGCGGCTTCAGGACTCGAAACGGTCCGCATCTATCCACTCAACCATGCCGACCCCGCGGCCATCCAAAAGGTTCTGAGCGACATTTACACCAGCCCGCGCGCCACCGCGACAGTGCGGAATGAGGACAAGCCGGTCATCACAGTGGACGCCAGAACCAGTGCGCTCGTCGTCGCCGGGAACAGCAAAAGTTTCGCGGTCATTGAAGGCCTGCTGCAACAGCTTGATCAAAAGCTCCCGTTCGAGCTGCGTGAAATCCGCATCATCCCGCTCGAGAACGCCGACGCAAATGTGATCGCAGCGACGGTTCAACGGTTGATGGATGCCCGCGTCACCCAGCGGGCTTCCCTCAATCAAGGCACGCCCGACACGCTAAAAGTCACTATCCTGGCGGACCCGAGGAGCAACAGCCTGCTTGTCGCCGGCGGCCGCGAGAGCTTCGACATGGTGGAATCGCTCGCCAGACAATTGGACAAAGCCGGCATGGCTTTGAGCGGACGCATCCGCTTGATCCCGGTGCAATTTGCGGACGCCCGGGTGCTCGCGGCCACTTTGACCACGCTGTTCACCGAGCGCTACGCCGTCGCCCGAACCCCAGACGTCCAGCGCGCGAAGCCGATCATCCTGGCCGATCCTCGCAGCAACAGTCTTCTGGTCACCGCCAATCAGGAGGACAACGGCGTGATCGACGATCTCCTAAAGCGGCTCGACGCGAAGACGGACAACCCGGCGCTCACGCTTACTGTGGTTCCGCTCAAGCACAACGATGCTGGCAGGGCCGCAACTCTCATCGAGGGCATTTTTGCAGCGCGCATGAAGGCACAGACGCTGCCCAATCAGACACCGTTGCCAAGCGAACAGATCAAGCTGGAGCCTGACTCCTTGAACAACTCGCTCATCATCTCAGCCAGCAAGGAGAACCTGGAGCTGATCCAGGCTCTCCTCCAGAAGATCGACGTTGAGCCAACCATCGAAGGTGGCGCGCTCCAGACCTTCACTCTCGAATTCGCCGACGCACAGCGAGTGGCGGGAATCCTGAGTTCTCTCGTCCAACAGGGGCTTTATCGCCCCGGTCTCCTGCCCGGAGCGTCCGTCAAAGGCACACCGCGTGATGCCCTGGCGATCAGCGTCGATCCCCGCAGCAATACACTCATCGTCAGTGCGAGCCCTGAAAACCTGGCGCTCGTCAAAGCCATCATCACCAAGCTCGACACCAAGGATTTCACTGCTTCAACAAATGTCCGGCTCTATCAATTGAAAAAGGCCCGCGCCAGCTCCCTGGCAGCCACGCTTGAGCAATTCTTCCGGGCCAAGCGCGCGGGTGATGCCGTCGTCGCAAATGCCGGCGACCGTGCCATTCCCGTGGGTGTGATTCCCGATGACCGTGTGAACACATTGCTGGTTACGGGCAGCAAAGAGGCCTTCGACGTGATCGAAAACATCCTTCCACAACTCGACAGCGAAAGCGTTTTTGCGCGGATGAACTTCAAGGTGTTTCCGCTTAAGAAGGCGACGGCGCGGGCGCTTCAAGGAGTGATCCAGCAGATCGTCGCCAACCGGCCGCCGAAGGTGAAAGGAGAGCCCGTGGATCCAATCACCGTCGTTGCCGACCAATGGGTTAACGCCCTGCTCGTCGGCGCAAGTGTCGATGACATGAGCACCGTTGAATCGCTCATCGAACGGCTGGACAGCGAGCCTGCGGAGACCGGAATCGCCATCCACGTGTTCCCCCTGGCGAAAGGTGACGCGCGCCGGGTCGCACAAACGATCCAAAGCTTGTTCCGCGAAAACACCACCGGAAGTGGCACTCCAGGGGCCGTTCTTCCGGTAACCGTCAGCGCTGACGAACGCATCAACGCCATCGTTGTCTCCTGCGGTGAGAATGACGCCAAGCGCATCGGCGAGCTGGCGAAGAAACTCGACACCGAGCAAGTTGCGCGTGTCAGCGAGATCAAAGTGTTCCCGCTCAAGTACGCCAGGGCGGAATCGCTCTCCTCGATCCTCAACACGGCCCTGAACACCAAGCCAACGCCGCTGAGCGAACAGAGTCCCAATGCCCAATCCGTGCTCCAGTTCATCTCACACACCCAGGAAGGCAAGGAGTTGATCTCCGCCGCCTTGAAAGAAGCGGTGCTGATCACGCCGGATGCGCGGATGAACTCCCTGATTGTTTCAGGCCCGGTGGATTACATGGGAATGATTGACCAGATCATTACGCGCCTTGATTCGAGCTCGCCGCAGGAGGCCAAGATCAAGGTTTTCGCGCTGCAGAATGCCGACGCCAATCAAATGGCTCGCCTGTTGATGCAGCTTTTCCGCATGAGCCAGTTGCAGACGGCGACGCAAACCGGCACCCAACGATCCATCCAATATACGCTCGTTCGCACGAAGCAGGATGAGGAGGGCGTGCCAGCTCAGGAAGAAGCCCTGGCCAGCGCCACCCTCGGGACCGCCGAACAAAATGCGCTCACGGTAACAGTGGATCCGCGCACGAACAGCCTGCTGGTCGGTGGCACCGAGCATTACGTCGCGCTGGTCTCGCAGGTCATCGAGTCCCTCGATTCAACACCGGCAAATGAACGCAGAACCGAGGTCGTGCGGCTCAAGAATTCCCAGGCGCAGGAAGTGGCGCTGGCAATTCGCACCTTCCTCGATCAGGAACGACAGAAGGTGACCCAGACCCTCGGCGCCGAAGCGATCGGCACGAAGGAACAAGTTCTCGAGCGCGAAGTTGCCGTGGTCGCGGAAAGCACGAGCAACACGTTGCTCGTCTCCGCGGACCCGCGCTACTTCGATCAGATCAAGACGCTCATCGAGGAACTCGACCGTCCGCAATCACAGGTGCTCATCCAGGTGTTGCTTGCCGAGGTGACGCTGGATGCGATGACCGATCTCGGAGTCGAGTGGAGCTACGCCGGCAAGAAAGGCGACGTGAGCTATGGCATCGGCACGGACTTTGGAGTCAAAGACGCGCTCACACAGTTCGGCGGATTCTCCAGCGCGGTAAGCGGGAGTGATTTCAATTTCCTCCTGCGAGCCTTAAAAAACGAAGGCCGCCTCGAAGTGCTGAGCCGCCCCGAGATTGTCACAGCGGACAACAAGCCCGCGAGCATCAATGTTGGGCAGCGTGTCCCGTTGATCACTGACAGCCGCGTCACGCCACAAAACGACACGATCAATTCCTTCCGCTACGAGGACGTTGGCATCAATCTCACCGTCACGCCAAAAATCAGCCCGGACGGGTTTGTGAAAATGGAGATCAGCACCACCAACAGCAGCATCAGCAGTTCGACCGTTGAAATCAACAAGTCCGCCACCGTCCCGATCATCGCGCAGCGGCGCGCCACGACCACCGTCAGCGTCCAAAGCGGCCAGACGGTCGTCATCGGCGGATTGATCGAAACGGTCGATGACCGGCGTGTTCGCAAGTTTCCCGTCCTGGGGGACATTCCCTATCTGGGAGTGCTCTTTCGCACCACCACCAACAGGAGGGATCGCAAGGAACTGATAATCCTGTTGACGCCGCAGGTCGTTGCCGACGCCAGACAGCCGGAGCTTCTGCTCCCCGAAACTGGGAGCACGCTGAAGTACGACAAGGGCGCAAGAGACTTTGACAAAATCACCCGTGAACATCTGGACAACTCGGGGATTAAGGATGGCATGAAGAACGACCGTCTGAAGAAGCAAATCCTCAATCCACTCTATCCATCGCCGACGCAGCCGGACGAAAAAACCAGGCCAGCCCCGTCAGACGAGTCGAATCGGAAAACGCGCTGATGCCTCGCGGATTGAACATTCATTGGGATCGCAAGTTTGCTCGAAGCGCAGACTTCCAGTTCGGCTGTGTAGCAGACCACAGCTTCAAGTTCACCGCACGGCCCGCCAAATCCGTGATCCATTCCACGAAGTGCCGCTCTGGTGCAGTCATCAGCATGATGCTTCTGGTTTTACTCATCGTGCTGAATATCGGCTGTGCTCCAAGCCAGAGAAGCAATGTAGGCCGTCCGCCCGCCGGCGGAGCCAGTGGCATCGGCGCCCTCCACCTCTTCGGGGCTCCCCTCGCGCTGGACTTCGATGGCAACCCGGGGGCGGATGGATTTGCGGTCACAATTTACGCAAGCAATGGCACTCAAGCGCGCGGACTTCCGATCAGAACGGGCACGATGGAAGTCTTGATGTTCGATGGAATCCCACATGCACAGGGAGCGACGATGACGGAGCCGAGCCGAACCTGGACGTTCACCGCGAAGCAACTGGAATCTTATGCCCACAAACACGCGATTGGAATTGGATACCGGTTGACCTTGTCCTGGGCGGAGACGCTTCCATCGCGAGATCGCATCACAGTCCTGGCCCGTTACACATCACCAAAGGGAGGGACGATTTCATCAGGCCAGAGCACGATAGCAGTCCTGGTGAGATAGACAGACAACATGCTCTTACTGCTCGCAGTCCCCACGGCAACGGCTGCTCGCTCATTCAAACCGTGTTTGATCGAGTGCGCCTGGCCGTGAGTGGAATCCTCGCTGCAGGTGCTGATCGAACCCCACTTCAACGCCGTGGTGCCATTTCCGGAAACCAGGAGACTGTGCGCGCGGAAACAGGTGGTGTGCGGGCCACGCCGGCCCGATTCGGCAAGCAGTTTCCTGCCATCCTTCATGTAGGCGTAGCTCGGCTCGTCTGACCTGCCGCCGTCATGCTTGCGGGCAAGTCACCGGGTTCTTGCAAATCTAGAAATATACTGGATTGCGGCGGTTTGAGTTTTTGAAGAACGCAACTTACAAACCCTCCCGGACGAACTCCTGCCAGCTCAGAGCTTGCACATCCGGGGCCACGGCCCGCGATCTCACGAGCGTGCGTGCCGGACGATGCACGAGCACGCGCCGGATGCCGCCGCGTTTGTCGCGCCGCGCGGTCCAGGCGGCGGCGAGCCTCTGCATCGGGTCGGCCATGTCGGGCGTGATTGTCCGTGATGCCTTTGCCTCCACCAGGGTCACCGAGGCGTTGGAACCGGGCACGATAAAGTCCACCTCCAGTCCCTGCTGGTCCCGGAAATAATACAGTTCACTGCGGCGTCCGGTGTTCACTTGCGCCTTCACGATTTCCGCCGCAATAAAGCCCTCGAACAATGCACCGAGAAACGGCGATTTTTCCAGCTCCGCCTCCGTCTCGATGCCGAGCAGATGACATGCAAGGCCGGAATCGGCGATATACAGTTTTGGTGATTTGATCAGCCGCTTGCCGAGATTCTCGAAATAGGGTGGAACAATGAGCACTTGCGCCGTGGCTTCGAGAATGTCCAGCCACTTGCCAATGCCCGGGACGCTCATCCCCAGCGGCGCCGCGAGGTCGGATTTGTTCAAAACCTGCCCGTGCCGGCTCGCCACCAGCGCGAGGAAGCGACGGAACATTGCCAGTTCCTTCACTGCGGTGACAGCGCGCACATCGCGCTCCAGATACGTCTGAAGGTACGAACTGAAACACAGTCGTGCCGCCGCCGGGCGCGCCACGACCTCGGGATAGCCGCCGCGCAACAGTGTGGCCCGGGGTGATTCACGCGCGGACAGCGGCAGCAGATGCATAACCGCCGCGCGCCCGGCCATCGATTCCGTGACATTCCTCATCAGGCCGGACTCCTGTGATCCAGTGAGGAACCAGCGTCCGGTTTTGCGCGGCTCGCGATCCGCCCGGCTGCGCACGTAGTTGAAAACTTCCGGCGTGTTTTGAATCTCGTCGAGAATCGCCGGCAGTCGCACTCCATCGAGGAAGCCCTGGGGGTCATGGCGGAAACGAGCCACCACATCCGGGTCTTCGAACAAATGGTAGCTCGCCTTGGGAAACAGGTGCTTCAACAAGACGGTCTTCCCCGAGCGCCGGGGCCCGGTCAGCACCAGGGATGGGAAGTTTCTGGCAGCCGTCAGGATTTGCTTTTCCAGGTCGCGGGCGATGTATCGCATGGTTTGAGTTTTCTAAACTGCGAGTTTAAAAAACTCAAACATGGATTCAGGTTTCCGCACCTTGTTTCCACGGATGATCAACTGCCGGGATGCTTGATTATTGCGGACGAGTGCTCGATAGTCCGCGTCCAGAATATGAAATACATCATCCCAGCGTCTTCACTGGCCGCCGGTCTTCTTTGCTGTGCGATCCAACTTGTCCAGGGTGCCACCACTTCTGCTGAACCGTTGCGCAGGCTCGTGACCAGTCGCATCGAGGCCGAGTATCCCTCCCTGTACAGCATCTACACGAACCTTCATGCGCATCCCGAGCTTTCATTCATGGAGGTCAAGACGGCCGCGTTCGTGGCAGGCGAGCTTCGTGGGCTTGGATTCACGGTGACGGAAAAAGTCGGCAACACCGGTGTGGTCGGCGTGCTCACCAACGGTGCTGGTCCGACCGTGCTCGTGCGCGCGGACATGGACGGGTTGCCGATCAAGGAAAGCTCGGGCGTGCCCTACGCGAGCACCGACATCGTGAAGGATCTTTCCGGAAAGGATCAACCTGCGATGCATGGTTGCGCGCACGACACCCATATCACCGGCCTCATCGGCACCGCACGTCTGCTCGTGGCACTCAAAGACAATTGGGCCGGCACTCTCGTACTTGTGGCCCAGCCCGCCGAGGAAATTCTCGCTGGAGCCCGTGCCATGCTGGCTGATGGACTCTACAAGCGATTTCCCAGGCCGGACTTCGCCCTGGCGCTGCATACGTTTTCCGGGCTTCCGGCCGGTTCGATCGGTTATGGCGAAGGCGCGTTTTATGCCAGTGTGAACTCGGTGGATATTCTGGTGCGTGGCGCCGGCGGACATGGTTCACGACCCGATACCACGAAGGATCCCGTTGTGCTCGCATCGCAGATTATTCTCGCCCTTCAAACGATTGTGAGCCGTGAACTCAAACCCGGGACTCCCGCCGTTGTGACTGTTGGCACCGTTCACGGCGGGCTGAAACGCAACATCATCCCGGATGATGTGAAGCTGGAGCTTACTCTCCGCGCATTTGACGACAAGGTGATGGCCCAATTGCTCGCCTCCATTCGACGGATCTGCGCGGGTATCGCCCAGGCGTCTGGTGTGCCCGAGGATCGAATGCCCATCATCACGCTCACGCCGGAATCCGTTCACGTGACAAGCAACGACTCCGCCTTGACTCGGCGCTTGAGCATCGCGTTTACCGGATGGTTCGGCGCTGATCGCGTGAAGTCGCGGGAGCCAACCACGGGCGGTGAAGATTTTTCCGAGTTTGGTCGCACATCGCCCCGTGTGCCGATCTGTATTTGGTCAGTCGGAGCCACCGAACCCGAAAAGATGGCTGAAAGCGTGCGCACCGGGCTGCCTGTGCCATCAAACCATTCCGCGACATTCGCCCCCGTGCCCGAGCCCACGATCAAGGCATGCGTCTCCTCCATGACTGCGGCGGTGCTTGAACTCATGGGCAAAACTCCAGCTGCGAAACCTTGAGAACATTGAGCAACATCCCTGTAACTCAGATGAAAAATGCTGAAATCCAAACCACGCCTGATGTTCCTCGCGCCGAAAGCAAAGCGGCGCGACTCGACTCAGTGGATCTGTTGAGAGGCGTCATCATGGTCGTGATGGCGCTGGACCACGTGCGTGATTTCTTCACGAATGTGGATTTCAATCCGCTGGACCTGGAACAGACCAATCCGCTCCTGTTCATGACGCGCTGGATCACTCATTACTGCGCACCCAACTTCATCTTCCTTGCCGGCACCGGTGCGTTCCTTGGAGCCACCCGTGGAAAATCCAAGCCTGATCTTTCCCGGTTCCTGTGGACCCGCGGATTGTGGTTGATCCTGCTCGACATGACCGTGATCCGGTTTTCCTGGGCCTTCAACTGGGATTTCACCTTCAACTTCATGATGATCCTCTGGCCGATTGGTTTCGCGATGATCGTGCTCGCGGGGCTCGTTTACGTCCCGGCACACATCGTCGGTCTCATGGGAGTGGCCATCGTCGCCCTTCATAATTTGTTGGACCGGATCCAGCCCGAAACCCTCGGCGCGTTTTCCGGACTGTGGAAGATCATGTTCTCGAAAGGTACGATACAGTTGGGTCCGAACGTGAAATTCATTGCCATGTATCCGTTGGTTCCGTGGCTTGGTGTCATGGCCGCGGGTTATGGTTTTGGCACTTTGCTCCTTCAGGATCGCGACCGTCGGCGGAAGCTGCTTCTCAAGCTCGGCCTCGGGCTGTGCGCTTTGTTTGTAATCCTGCGCGCAACCAACATCTATGGAGACATGAAACCATGGGTGAATCAGAAGACGGCGTTCCTTACCTTCCTGTCGTTCCTGGACTGCACCAAATACCCTCCCTCGTTGCTCTATGCGCTGATGACCATCGGCCCGGGAATCGTCTTCATCTCGCTGGCGGACCGTCCGCTCGGCAGGCTCGCGCAACCGTTCATCACGTTCGGTCGCGTGCCGATGTTCTACTACCTGCTGCATGCGCCGCTGATCCACCTGTTGGCCGTGGCCATTGCATGGCCGAATTATCAGGTGCCTCTGGGTTCTTTCCTGGGCACGCCGCACGTGGCAGGCTACGGGTATGGATTGGGCGTCGTTTACGTGCTCTGGATACTGGTGGTGCTGCTCCTGTACCCTGCCTGCCGCTGGTTTGCCGATCTGAAACGCAGGCGCAAGGATGTCTGGTTGAGTTATCTGTAGGGTGGGCGGACTCCGCCACTCCGGAGCAGGGCTGGCGTCAACGACAGCCCAACCCAAAATACAAAACCATCACCGACTTCCACGCTGACATGGGGGAAAACAATCTCGCCAAAGCCATGCGCTTCGTCTCTCGCAAGCGTCCCTCCCTTTGAATCCCCTTCATGCATACGCGCTG
>SXGS01101112.1_pt1 | contig 25080 bp, 24 predicted proteins | sample 3174681 | NCBI WGS metagenome assembly SXGS01 (sample SAMN11356861, study PRJNA531348) | freshwater metagenome | isolation source: freshwater sample F1-80 | place: China: Fuxian Lake, Yuxi | collected 2017-12-25 | reverse complement strand
CGAACCCACGGCCGACGGATTAACAGTCCGTTGCTCTGCCAACTGAGCTACCCCGGAAAGGCTCACTCAGGCTACTCGCACCAAGCGCCGAACGCCCGTCTACTCGTCTTCGACGAAGGATCGCAGTCCGCTGTTGTTGTGCGGATGACGCATGCGGGCCAGCGTCTTTTGCTCGATCTGACGTACCCGCTCGCGGGTGATGTCTTCTTTCTCCGCGACTTCTTCCAGCGTGTGCTGTTTGCCGATGAACTCCCCCAACCCGAACCGCATCGACATGATTCGTCGCTCACGTTCCGGCAGGCCATCCAACGACTTTTCAATCTGATTCACCAACTCGCGCTGCACTGTTTCGTTCAACGGGTCGGTGGCATCCGGGCTGGCCAGGGTCTCCCCGACGGTGAGATCGTCGACATCTACACCGACGGGTGCATCCAAGCTGGCGGTTGACAAGGTGAGCTGTTGGATCTCGAACAGTTTCTCGACCGTGATGTCACAGCGAGCCGCCACCTCTTCGGGTGTCGGGTCGCGCTTCAGTTCTGCGGTGAGTTCGCGTTCTGAGCGCTGCACGCGGTTGACGATCTCCATCATGTGTCCAGGAATACGTATGTTGCGACCTTGGTCGGCCATGGCGCGCGTCATCGACTGACGTATCCACCACGTCGCGTAGGTGGAGAATTTGAATCCCTTTTCGTAGTCGTACTTGTCCACGGCATGCATGAGGCCGATGTTGCCCTCTTGGATGAGGTCGGAGAGGTGCAACTCCTTGCGGTCGTAGCGTCGGGCGATCGACACCACCAGGCGCAGGTTCGCGCGAACCATTCGCTCCTTGGCCTTTTCACCGGCTTTGACGAGATCGCGCAGCGTCTTGCGGTCGCTTGCGGAAAGTTTGGTCCTTCCCGACGCTTTGGCATCGTCCAGACGTTGTTGCGCTTTCTGACCGTCCTTCACTGCTTTGCCGAGGATCTTTTCGTCCGCAGAAGTAAGGAGCGAGACCTGACCGATTTCGTTGAGATACTGGCGCACCGTGTCAGGCGAATCGCCGCCAGAGATTCTTGGTCGTCTCACGATGTAGTCACGCCTCGATCACGGAGGTTACGTCGTAGAGCCATGCCAACAAGTCCGCTATCACCGAGTCTGCCACATCGCGACCACTCAACTGCTCCACCTTCTGTTTGACTCCCCGGTCGAGTGTGATGACCGCGCTCGAGGTGTCCGAGACACGCCGCGCAAGTTCCCGGCGCACGGCGGCGCGCAGCAAGTTGATGCCTTCCTTACGAGGGTCGGCATCCACGGGGACGTCGAACACTTCCACCCGTGAAAGCAGCTCGAGGGCATCGGGATCGAGGTCAGCTTCGGCCCGCTTGTGGTCGCCGTGATGTGCCATGAGCGCACGGAATACCCGACGATGCGTGTCGTCGGCGAAGACTTCCTGAGCGACGATGCCGGTCACTTCCTCGAATCGGGCAATCATCAGCGCCAAGATGACGAATTCGGCATTCTCCTTGTTGCTGTTCTGGGTGGTGGCTTGGGCCTCGTTGCGCGAGCGAGCCGCCTCGAACTTACGGTCGACCTTCTGGACGACGTCGTCGATTTGCTTCTTGTCGTTGCCCCACAACTGCTCAGCCACCTGCGTGGCGTAGTCGCGACGCACGATCACGTTGGGGTGCTCGTTGATGATGGCGATGGCTCGTTCGGCGACTCGGGCCTTGTCCTCGGGCGTACTGATTCTTGCCCCGTCCAACACACGACGCACTCGGAAGGCCATGAACGGCTCCGCGTTTTCCACCGAACTCAGCAGTCCCTCCGGATCGCTGTCGGCAAGGTCACCGGGATCCTTTCCCCCCTTCAACCGCGCGACGTTGACACGCACGTCGATCTTGCGCTCCCATTCGTAGAAACGTTCGGCGGCACCTTGGCCTGCCGCATCGGCGTCGAATGCGAGTATCACGTTGTTGGCGAATCGCTTCATGAGCCGAACGTGATCCTCGGTCAGGGCCGTGCCACAGGTGGCCACGGCACGGGTGAAACCCACGCGATGAAATCCGATCACGTCGGTGTACCCCTCGCAGACCACGATCTGATCGGCCTTGACGACATCGGCCTTCGCCCAGTTCAAGCCGTACAGCGTCTTTGACTTGGTGTAGATCTTCGACTCGGATGAGTTCTTGTACTTTGCGGGATCCTTGCTGCCCGGAAGGATCCGCCCGCCGAACGCCACTGCTTCACCCGAATCCTTGAAGATGGGGAACATCACGCGTGCACGAAACGAATCCTGCAGACGACCGCGGCTGTTGGTGAAAGCCAAGCCACAGTCGCGCAACATCTCGGCGTCGGCACCGAGATCGGTTGCCAATGCATCCCATGCATCGGGCGCCCAACCGAGTTTGAACTGTCGCGCAATGTCGCCGCTCAAACCGCGGGCACGAAGGTACTCGCGAGCATCCTTGGCGTCCGGTGATGTGAGGAGCCGCTGGTGGTACCACTCCACGGCTTGCTGCATGAGCTCGAACAGCTGCTTGTTGCGCTGGCGATCACGCGAAGGACCACCGGTGGTGTACGTGATGGTGATCCCGGATTTGGCCGCCAAGTGCTCGATGGCTCCGACGAAATCCAAGCGCTCCACTTCCTGCACGAACTTGAACACGTCACCCGAGGCCCCGCAGCCGAAGCATTTGTAGCGACCGGTTTCGTCCCGCACATTAAAGGACGGGGTCTTCTCGCCGTGGAAGGGACACAACCCGAGAAAATTGCGACCCGCGCGCTTCAGGGCCACGTAATTGCCGATGACCGACGAAATGGGTTGCGCCCCGCGAACCCGCTCGATGTCGTCGTCGGAGATTGCCACGCGCGAGAGACTAGTTGCGCGGCACGTGCGCTACTCGTCCAACACCCGCCGCCCAGGAACTACTCGCGCGGCTTGGAGTAGCCCTTTCGTTTGTTTGCCGCCACGGAAGCAATGACGCCAGTGGCAAGAAACGTCACGATGATGGCCAGCGAGATTGCGACGGGAATGTGGAATCCTCGCCAGGCAATCGTCATCTTGGCACCTACGTAAATGAGCAGCGCAGAGATGGTGTGGGGCATGTAGACGAATCGCTCGCGCATGTCGGAGAGCAGGAAGTACAACGCTCGCAAGCCGAGAATGGCCCACGCGTTGGAAGCGAACACGATGAATTGCTCACGGCTCACGGCGAGCACCGCCGGCACCGAGTCGACCGCGAAGATCACGTCAGTGACCTCCACGATGACGAGCACGGCCAACAGTGGCGTGGCAAAACGCTTGCCGTTTACCTTGGTGAACATCTTCTGACCGTCGTAGTGGTCGACGGATGGTACGAATCGCCGGAACAATTTCATGGTGGCGGTGTCGTTGGGGTTGGTGTCCTTGTCCTTACCGCTGACGATCTTCCAACCGGTGTAGATGAGGAAGAGACCGAACACCAGCAACAAGATCTTGAATCGGTTGATCACTGCCGTGCCTACGAGGATGAAAATGAAGCGGAACACCAACGCACCGAAGATTCCCCAGAACAACGTTCGGTGTTGGTACTGCCGCGGCACCGCAAAGTGCGCGAAGATGATCGCCCAGACGAACACGTTGTCGACCGACAGGCTCTTTTCAATCAGATATGCGCTGAGATACTCGACTGCTGCAGGACCCGCCTGTCCCTGGCCGGCAAACATTGCAGCGACGACACCAGTAAAAGCCAAGCCGAGGCCAATCCAAATGGCGCTCTCGATGGCTGCTTCACGGATCTCCACCACGTGCGCCTTGCGGTGGAACACCAACAAGTCCACGATCAGGGCGACGGCGATCACGCCGATGAGCATCGGCCAGCCCCATACGGGGACATCGACATCGACGAAATTCTCTGAATTGGGGGTAGCACTGAACAGCGTTGAGATGACCGGGGGGATCATGATGGAAAAGAGCGTAGTGGTTTTCGAACCCGCAGTGCGTGACGCGTCACCCCAATTTGGTCACATGTCACTGGCACCGTGTGATTCGCCGAGAAGCCGTAATGCTCGCCGCGACACGGCGATACCCGCCGAGTGAAAGGACTACTTGGTATCGCTCTTGGTGCCACCGATGATCGCCTGTGCTGCAGACAAGCGCGCAATCGGCACACGATATGGCGAGCAACTCACGTAGTTGAGTCCTGCTCGATAAAACAGCGCGATCGATTCGGGATCGCCACCGTGTTCACCGCACACACCGAGTTTCAGCCTGCGATTGGCCTTGCGACCGCGCTTGGCTGCAATCTGCACCAACTCTCCCACGCCGTCTTGGTCGATGGTCTCGAACGGATTTCGCTTCAGCAGTCCGAGTTGGAGATAGCGCGGCATCATGCGGCTCTCTACGTCATCACGACTCAGCCCGAACGTCATCTGCGTGAGGTCGTTGGTGCCAAAGCTGAAGAAGTCGGCATGCTCCGCTAGATCCTCGGCGCGCAGGGCCGCACGCGGCGTTTCGATCATGGTGCCGATGGTGACATGCGTTCGTTTGGCGCGTTTGCCCGCTGGTGTGGTGCGCGGGAGGTCGGCGAATTCACTCAACACGCCCTCCACCCAGCCGCGCGCCACCACCAACTCATCGTCGGTGATGGTGAGGGGAATCATCACTTCCACGATCGGCTCGAGTCCCTCGCTGGCCACCTGTTCGGCTGCCTGCATGAGTGCGCGAACCTGCATGGCGTACAAACCCGGCTTCATAACCCCGAGCCGCACGCCGCGGGTGCCGAGCATGGGGTTGACTTCCGCCCACTCGCGGGCTGCGTGCAACATCTTGTTTTCTTCGACGGTAAGTCCCGTGGAGACCTGCTTCACTTCCAGTTCGTGCACGTGCGGGAGAAATTCGTGCAACGGTGGGTCCAGCAGTCGCACGGTGACTGGCAATCCACTCATGGCTCGCAGAATGCCGATGAAGTCTTCCTTTTGGGCGTCGCGAAGTTCTTCGAGTGCCGCAGCCTCTTCGGCTGGAGTGTCGGACAGAATCATTCGACGCACCACAGGGAGACGCTCAGCCGTGAGGAACATGTGCTCGGTGCGACACAGACCGATCCCTTCTGCACCGAACGATCGGGCGACGTCGGCGTCGTTGGCAGTGTCAGCATTGGCGCGAACGCTCAACTTGCCCTTGCGAACGTCGTCGGCCCACTTCAGGATGGTGTGAAATTCGGGTGGCGGTGTGGCTGCCGCCAGTTCGAGCGCGCCGAGCATGATGTCGCCTGTCGCACCGTCGATCGATACGGTGTCGCCTTCACGAACGACCACATCGCCAGCAGTGAACTGCTTGCCGTCGATCCTCACCGCCTCGGCCCCCACCACCGCTGGCGTGCCCCAGCCACGCGCCACGACGGCGGCATGACTCACGAGACCACCACGTGACGTGATGATTCCTTCGGCCGCCATCATGCCGTGCACATCCTCGGGACTGGTTTCATTGCGAACGAGAATGACGCGTTCACCACGTTTGGCGGCGTCGGCTGCGGCATCCGCCGTGAAGTACACCTTGCCGACGGCTGCACCTGGCGAAGCGGCGAGTCCCTTGGCGATGGCAGGAGTGGTCGTAGCAAATTGCGGGTGCAGCACCGAGTCGAGGTGATCGGCGGTAACGCGCATCAACGCTTCCTTCCTGGTGATGCTCCATTTGCGCTTGCCGCTACCGCTGCCCTTGGTCATCTCCACCGCCATGCGCAACGCTGCAGCGCCGGTGCGCTTACCAACACGGGTTTGCAGCATCCACAGCTTGCCGTCCTCGATGGTGAACTCCGTGTCGCACATGTCCTTGTAGTGGTGTTCGAGACGGGCGAAGATGTCGAGCAGCTCTGCATGCACCTTCGGGAATTGTCGCTGGAGTGCGTCGAGGTGTTCGGTGTTGCGAATACCCGCCACCACATCCTCGCCTTGGGCATTCACGAGGTAGTCGCCGTACGGGGTGTTCTCGCCGGTTGCTGCATTTCGCGTGAAACCCACACCCGTGCCCGACTGATCGTTGCGATTGCCGAACACCATGGCCTGAACGTTCACCGCAGTTCCGAGGTCGTGGCTTATCTTTTCGCGCACCCGATAGGCGATTGCGCGTGCTCCGTTCCATGAGCGAAAGACTGCTTCAATTGCACCACGCAGTTGCTTGGTTGGATCCTGCGGAAAGTCCTTCCCTGTTTCACGTTTGACGAGGATCTTGTATTGGTCGCAGAGATCGCGAAGGGTGCTCGCGGGAAGCGCCGCATCGCTCGTGGCACCGCGCGAGGCTTTGGCGTGTTCCAGCGGGTGCTCGAAATGCTGTCCATCCACCCCCAGCACGATGCGGCCGTACATGCCAATGAATCGGCGGTAGCTGTCATATGCAAACCGCTCGTCATTGGTGGAGTGCGCGAGTGCCACGACGCTGGCGTCGTTGAGCCCAAGATTGAGCACTGTATCCATCATCCCCGGCATGGAGAATTTGGCACCCGATCGCACGGACACCAAGAGCGGATTCGTGGCGTCACCAAGTTTGCGAGCCATCTTCATTTCCAGCACTGCGACGTGAGCGGCAATTTCCTTGTCGAGTGTGGTTGGCCAACCACTACGCATGTAGTGACGACACGCATCGGTGGTGACGGTAAAGCCGTGCGGTACCGGCAACTTGAGCACGGTCATCATTTCTGCAAGGTTGGCGCCTTTGCCACCCAACAGATCCTTCATGCTCATGGGCGCCTTGCGGTGCTTGTGGTCGAAATCAAACACGTACGCCATCTGTGGCGAGTCTATGTTTGTACTGCAGCTGCGATATTGATGTGTGCGCGTGCAACGAGCACGAGCGCGTACTCACCGGCCACCGACGTACAGGTGCCGATGTCGACGATGTTCCCATCGGAAACCACCATGTACGGCCGTCCCGCCATCGCGAGAGTGCCTACATCACCGGGAGTCTGCGCCGCTATCCGGGCAGGCAACCGCATCAGCGTGCGCGGTGCGGTGCTCCCGCGGCTGTCCATGCGTTCCACGAGTTCTTGTCCGGGATAGCAACCTTTGGTGAACGACACCGCCACATCGATGAGACCTGTTTCTGCTGGAAGCGACGCCTCGGTGATGTCGACTCCAAAGAGCGGCCACGCGCAGCGCACACGCTCTTCGTGATACTCGGCATCGCTATCGGAGCGAATCGCCTGCACAAGGCTCGGCATGGCACCCAAAATGTCGACCGCGCCGTCCCCCGCACGCCATGCCGCAACGGCGCCGGGAAGCGCCAGCAGATCGGCGCATGCAGCAGCGGTGAGCCCGCGGACTGCAGTGACTACTTCACTTCGCAACTCGAAGTTGCACTGAACTCGAATCTTGAACTTGTTCAACCGAGCCACCGCGGAGTCGCCACAGCCGGCATCGACATCCAACATGAAATGGTCGTCGGCGATACAACGGACACGGAAGAAGGCGTTGAGCTTGCCGTTCGGGTCGAGGATGAATGCGTGGGTCACTGCACCGGGTTTCAGTCCGGTGATGTCATTGCTCAGTTGTGAGTGCAGGAACGTGCGCGCATCCTTGCCGGTGGCCGTGATGACGTCGCGAGTGATTGCGCAGCGAAATGCGGTGGTGCTCATGGGCGGTGCTCGCGTCGGGCGATCATTGGAAAGACTTGCGTTGGGCCGTCATACGTCGCGCGGTTGGTAATGCCGCAATCAATGCAGCAGCTTTGTTGTGGCACTCCAACTGCTCGTCATCGGGATCGCTATCGGCAACGATGCCAGCCCCGGCCTGGAACCACGCGGTGTTGCCCTTGGCAAACATCGTGCGAATGGCTATGGCTGCGTCCAAGTTGCCGTTGAAGTCCACGTAACCCACGATGCCCGCATACGGGCCGCGTCGCACGGGTTCGAGTGCATCGATGATCTCCATGGCACGCACCTTCGGCGCACCGCTCACGGTGCCAGCCGGCAACGTGGCGCGCAATACGTCGATGGGTCCGAGCCCATCGCGCAACTCTCCCGACACTTGTGATGTGAGGTGCATTACATGGCTGTACCGCTCCAAGGTCATGAACTCGTCCACCTTCACGGTGCCGAACTTGGCCACGCGACCAACGTCGTTGCGGGCAAGGTCCACCAGCATGACGTGCTCGGCGCGCTCCTTCGGGTTCTCGCGAAGTTCGCCGGCGAGTTTTCGATCATGCTCATCGTCGCGACCGCGCTTGCGGGTGCCCGCGATCGGGCGGCTCACCACTTTGCCGTCTCGAACCTGCACCAGCGGCTCGGGCGAACTGCCGGCGATGGTGAGTGCATCGTGCTTGACGTAGTACATGTACGGGCTCGGGTTCACCTGGCGCAGCACCCGATAGAAGTCGAACGGGTCCGCATCCAGTTGTGTCTCGAATCGTTGCGACAGCACCACCTGGAAGATGTCACCGGCAAGGATGTGTTCCTTGGCCACACGTACGGCGTCTTGGTACCGGCGGTCGGGCAACGATGATGTCAACGCGCTCGGGGTTTCACCGGTGATGGGGGGCTCGATTGCATCGCTGGGGGCTGCGCGGGACAAATCGTTCGCCATGCGTTGCACGGCCACGATGGCTGCGTCGTATGCGGCGTCGATCTGCTCGGCGCTGAGCCCCAACGTGGGAACGCTCTCGATGAGAAATGCGCGCTGTCGCCAATGATCGAACGCCGCCAACGAGCCGATCATGCTCACGATTGCATCGGGAATATTGCGGTCGTCTTTTGGTGCATCGGGAAGGTGTTCGATCTCGCGCACGATGTCGTAGCCGACATGGCCGATCATGCCACCTTGCAGTGGCGGTAATTCGGGCATCACCGGCGCGCGATGAGCCGCAAGCATCGCCTCGAGTGCAACGAGAAATCCCTTGTCGCGCGGCACCGACGCCGGCACCGCCCCCGACACACGAACTTTGCCGTCGACGCTCGCGATCTCGGCTCGCGGCCGGCATCCGACAAAACTGAATCGCGCCCACCGCTCGCCGTGCTCGACCGATTCCAACAAGAACCCGGGTTGGTTACCAACCAATGCAAGAAACACACCGACGGGTGTGTGGCGGTCGGCGAGTACCTCGGTCCACACCGGCACCACGCCGTACGTGGCGGCCAGAGCGCGAAACTCGTCCCGCGGTGGTGAGATGCGCACGTCGAGCCCTAGAGGTACAAACCGGTACTGGCCTCGATACGCGAGGCAGCAACCGCGTGGAGATCGCGTTCACGCAGCATGATGTAGTCGATGCCGCCCACTTCGACTTCGTAGCGGTCATCGGGGCTGAACAACACGCGGTCACCAACTTCGGCAGCGCGCACACTTTGGCCGAGCGCCACCACTTCTGCCCACACGAGCCGCTTGGCGACTTGCGCCGTTGCAGGTATGAGAATGCCGCCACCCGATCGCCGTTCGCCATCACTGCTGGGAATTTTGACCAACAACCGATCATTCAGCATCTTGATCGGCAGTTTCTCGTCGCCCGCCATTCGGGTCAGGCTACTGACGCATCGATGCGACGGCTCGGCTACTGACGCACCGCGATGCCACGGCCGGCCATCGCTGCCTTGGCCTGCGCAACGGTGAATTCGCCGAAGTGAAAGATGGATGCAGCCAGCACGGCATCGGCACCACCGTCGAGAACTCCTTGTACGAGATGCTCAAGCGATCCCACACCCCCGCTGGCGATGACGGGAACATCGACGACGTCGACAACGGCGCGAATCAGGGCGATGTCGAATCCCTCGCGAGTACCGTCGCGATCCATCGAGGTGAGCAGAATCTCTCCTGCACCAAGTAATACTGCTTGCTGCGCCCACTCGCGGGCGTCGATGCCCGTGGCAGTGCGGCCGCCGTGCACGAACACCTCGTAATCGTCGCCGACGCGTTTGGCGTCGATCGCACACACCACGCACTGGTTACCGAAGTCCTGCGCAATCTCACCGATCAACTCGGGTCGTTGTACAGCGGCGGTGTTCACACTCACCTTGTCGGCACCGGCCCGCAGTAACGACCTTGCAGCGTCAGCATCGCGAACTCCCCCGCCCACCGTGAGTGGAATGAACAGTTGTTCCGCAGCGCGAGACACCACCTCCAGCATGGTTGCTCGCTGATCACTCGATGCCGTGATGTCGAGAAACACCACTTCGTCTGCACCTTCAGTGTCGTAGCGGGTGGCGAGCTCCACCGGGTCGCCAGCGTCACGCAGCCCCACGAAGTTGACGCCCTTCACCACTCGACCATTGGTGACGTCCAAACACGGAATCACGCGTGCGACACGGGTCATGCTCGAGAGCCTCGCGACGCGGCCGTCATACCTGCAACGCTCGCACTGCATCGCGCACACCAAAACGACCCTCATAAATTGCCTTGCCGACGATCACACCCGAGAGCCCACGCACCTCGCGCAACTGGCGGAGATCTCCGAGTTCGGCGACTCCTCCGCTGGCAATCACGGGAGTCGACGTGAGCGTGCAGATCTCGCGCAATCCATCCACATCGGGACCAACCAACATGCCATCGCGAGAGATGTCGGTGATGACGAACGCCGACGCAGTGGGATACTGGGTAACTGCCACCGACAACGTGAGTGCCGACCCGCGCAACCAGCCGTCGATGGCAACTTCTCCATTGCGGTGGTCGAGGCCCACCGCCACATTCACGACACGCGCAACGACATCCACCAACTGTGGATCGCGGACCGCTGCCGAACCCATCACCACTCGTGCCACGCCCGCATCGGCAAGTTGTTGAGCATCCTCCACGCTTCGCACGCCACCACCAGTTTGGATTCGCACGGTGCTTGCGAGATCGGAAGCGATTCGTTGCACGACGCTGCGGTTGTTTCCGTCGCCTTTGGCGGCATCCAGGTCGACGATGTGAATCCACGTTGCGCCGTCGGTGGCGAATCTTCGGGCAACATCGAGCGGGTCGGTGCCGTAGTCGCGCTCGCGGGCAAAATCGCCCTGTTCGAGCCGCACCACCCGACCACCGCGGATGTCGATGGCGGGATAAAAGTCCACGGTGCGGTTACGCCGCAACGAGGCGGGCGATGTCAACGAAGTTCTGCAGCAAACCCAAGCCATCACCTGCGGACTTCTCGGGGTGGAACTGCACGGCGAACACATTGCCAACCCGCACCGCAGCAGTGACTTGACAGCCATAATCGACGGTGGCAACGATGCACGCTTCGTCGTTGGGTACGCCATGCAACGAGTGAACGAAATACATCCACGGTTCCGCCGGCAGTGTTGCGAACATCGGATCTCGATCGACGCCACGTTCATCCCGCTCTGCGGTACCCGAGCCGCATATATGGAGACGATTCCACTGCATCTGCGGTCGCTTCACCGTGTCGGGCACGTAGCGAACCTCGCCGGGCACTACGTTGAGCCCGACGATGCCGGGACTCTCCTGGCTCTCGGTGAACAACATCTGCATTCCCACACAGATGCCCAAAAACGGCGAACCGCTGGCGATGCGCTCATGGATGAGATCTTCCAATCCCGCAGCGCGAACCGCGGTCATACAAGCTCCGAAGTTGCCGACACCGGGCAACACGGCGGCATGTGCATCGCGGATGAGTGCCGGATCGCTGGTGAGTCGCGCATCAGCGCCAACTTTTTGCAACGCCTTTTGTGCCGACCGCAAGTTGCCGATGCCGTAGTCCAGCACGGCGATGACGGGCGAAGTCATGATTTCTGCTCGAGCGCAACCACTAGAGCATGCCTTTGGTGGATGGCACTCCTGTCGACTCCACTCGCACTGCGTCGCGCAAGCATCGTGCCAAACCCTTGAACGTGGCCTCGATGATGTGATGCACGTTGGTGCCCGCACGCTTGTTGACATGCAGCGTGATGGCTGCTGCAGTGGCGAACGATGACACCGCATGTTCGGCGAGTTGTGGATCAAACGCGGGACTGCCGAGCGGTAGACACTCCGGGAGCTCCACGTTCCATGCAACGAAGGGTCGTCCACTCAGATCGAGAGACACCTCGACGAGTGCTTCGTCCAGCGGGAACGCACCACTAGCAAATCGACGAATTCCCGCCTTGTCGCCGAGTGCTTCGCGGAACGCCTCGCCAAGGCTGATGGACACGTCTTCGATGGTGTGGTGCGTGTCGATGTGAATATCGCCCTTGGCCTGCACGTCCAAGCGGAATCCACCGTGCTTGCCCAGCTGGTCGAGCATGTGATTGAAGAACGGAATACCGGTCTCCACGTGTGTGGATGCCGGCCCGTCGAGGTCGATGAACACGTCCACCGACGTTTCCTTGGTGGAGCGTGAACGGCGGGCTGATCGGGCCATGGCTTCTAGTCTCGCGCCGACACAGCCATGCGCAACGCTGCAAGAAAGGCGTCGTTTTCCGCCCGGGAACCGACCGTGACGCGCAGGCAGTCGGTGAGACCCTCCCACGATGAACAGTCGCGCACGAGTACTCCCTGATCAAGCAATGCTTGCCAAACGGCACGACCTGGGCCGCTCGTCGCTTCGCGACCTGGGCCATTCGGCCGGAACAGAATGAAGTTCGCCTGACTCGGCCACACCGTGAGTGGCAGTGAACGCATCTCGCGCAAGAGCCGTTCGCGCTCGGCAACCACGTCGGCCACGCCGCGTTCCATTTGCGCCACGTACTTCAACGCGATGGTGCCGGCCACCTGCTTGAGTGCATCAAGGTGGTACGGCAGTGCAACCACCTCCAGATCGTCGATCATCCACGTTGGTGCGATGAGGTACCCGAGGCGTGCCGCTGCCATCGACCACGTCTTTGAGAATGTGCGACTGACGGCAACTCGTGAATCTTCGTTCACCAACTGCAGTGCCGTGTACGGAGAGAACTGTGCATATGCCTCGTCGACCACCACCACACCGGGGGCCCGGTTTATGGTGCTGACGATGATCGCTGGATCCTCGGCCATACCTGTGGGGTTGTTGGGCGAGCAGAGAAACGTGACGCTCGGCTGGTGCTCGACAAGCACTCGCTGCACTTCGCTTTCGCTCAGCGTGAAATCGGCGTTGCGCTTTCCCTGCACCACCGTTGCACCGGCGATACGTGCAATGTGCGAGTGCAGTTGATACGTGGGTTCGAACGTCGCCACATTTCTGCCCGCGCCGCTGTAGGCGAGCAACACGCTCTGGAGAACCTCGTTACTGCCGTTGGCGACGAACACGTTGGCTGGGCTCACCTGGTGCAGGGCGGCGATTGCGCTGCGAAGCTCGTGTGCGGCGCGATCCGGGTATCGATTCCAGCGAACGTTCCGTACCGCGTCCGTGAGATCTTGTACGAATTCTGCAGGCGGCTCTATCGGTGATTCATTGGTGTTCAGTCGCACCTTCACCGATACTTGCGGTGAGTGATACCCCGACATCGCGCGAAGATCGTCGCGTTTCGGGTAGCGATTCACACAGCAAGGCTACTGAAGCACTTACCTCGCGGTTCGTACGGCGCGCTGCAACAGTCGAATGGCGGTGGACAATCCGCGCTCGGCTTCATAGATCGACACCAGCAACGAGTCGGAGTCGTCGTCGGAGTTGCGTACCGCCGCATTGCGTCGCTCGGCCAGCGCAGTGAGGCGTGAGCGACACGCTTCCACGGCGTCCACCAATGCTGCGAGTTCGGCGGCCGCTGACGCGTCGTTGCGGTCGTTGGACATCGCGGGTAAGGCTAGATGCTGTCGAAATTCGTCGGGGTGTTAGATGCTGCGCGATGGACACAGCGTGGCAAGACGACACTCCCCGCAATTGGGCTTGCGCGCATCGCAGATGCGACGCCCGTGCAGGATCATTCGCAGGCTGAATTCGCCCCACTCCTTGGGCGGCAACAACGCGTTGAGTTGATGCTCCACCTTGACGGGGTCTTCATCCTTGGTGATGCCAAGACGTTTCGACAAACGGAGCACATGCGTGTCCACCGGCAATCCAGGCAATCCGAAGGCCACGCTGCGCACGACGTTGGCCGTCTTTCTTCCCACTCCCGGAAGTGTGACCAGATCTTCCAATGCGGTGGGTACTTCGCCACCGAACCGAGACATGACGGAATTGGCCATGCCGATGAGATTCTTTGCCTTCGTTCCGTAGAAGCCCGTGGAGCGAACCAGTTCCTCCACGTGCGAAACATCGGCCACGGCCAACGACGCAGCGCTGGGATACGCCGCAAAGAGTTTCGGCGTCACCATGTTGACGCGCGCATCGGTGCACTGCGCCGAGAGGATGGTGGCAGCCAGCAACTGAAATGGTGTCTCGTGGGTGAGCTCGCAGACGGCAATCGGATAGTCCTTCTTCAGTGCACGCAGAATCGTTCGTACATGCGACGGCATCTCGGCTTTTGTGGGACGCTTGGGCTTCGCGGGTTTCTTCGTCGGCACGGCTCAACCGTAATCGGCACATCCGCGCATCGGTAGCCTTCTGCCGTGTCGCACGTTCACCTCCTACGAGTAAATCGTGGATGGGTGATGCGAAGTCATGATCATGTCTCTCCCGGCGAGTTCGACGCCGCGATTGCAGACATACGCTCCTCGGGCGGAGGGTCGGTCCGTTGGTTCGTCAGCAATCCAACGGACGCCGAGCGGGGTTACGCCGCACATCACGGACTCACGATCGATGTTCCACTGCTATTGATGCGCTGCGATCTGCCGCTTGACTCGCGACATCGCACCCCGACCGGATTTGCAACACGCGCATTTCGACCAGGCATCGACAACGACGAGTGGCTGGCGGTGAACGCTCGCGCATTTGCCGACCACCCCGAACAAGGCGACTGGAATCACGATGTTCTTGCTGAGCGCCTCGCCGAGCCGTGGTTCGATCCGCATGGCTTCCTCATTCATGAGATCAACGGACACATCGCCGGATTCTGTTGGACACAGGTGCACCATACGGGCGCCCACCACAACACGTCCGGTGCTCACCACCACGACCACACCGGCGCGCACCACCACGACCAACAGGAGCCTGCCGGGGAGATTTATGTCATCGGCGTCGACCCCGTCCACCATGGCAAGGGCTTGGGTCGCGCACTCACCATCGCGGGTTTTGCTCACTTGGCAACACACGGCCTGCGACGAGGGATGCTGTACGTCGCAGGCGACAACTCACCGGCAATTCACCTTTACTCCTCGTTGGGAATGACGGTTGCGCACCGCGACGAGGTCTTTGTCGGCGTCATTTCCTAACGCCCAACCAGATAGTTTCGCAGTATGACTGAAACACGTGTTCTGCCCCGCTGGAGTGTTGCCGATGTACACGAGTCGTTCGATTCGCGATCGTTCACCGATGCCATGGAGCGTCTCGGCGCTGACGTGGGTCGACTGAGTTCGCTGTTCGACGAACACAACGTTCGCGGCGTCGCCCCTCGCAAGCCCACCGCCGAAGACGCGCAGGCCGCCGACGCAGTGATTACTGCGTTCAACTCCGTTGCCGAAGCCAACAACGTGCTCGGCGCATACGTATACGCCACGGTGAGCACCGACTCGCGTCACGAACGTGCACAAGGTTTGTTGTCCGAACTCGAGGTAATTGACAGCAAGATGTCGCCACTGGTTGCCCGACTGGCGGAATGGGTGAAGTCGCTCAATGCTGAGGAGTTGGCGAAACTGAGCGAGCAAGCCCGTGAACATCTCGGGCCACTGCGTCGTTTGCAGGCCCGCGCCGAACACCAGATGAGCGAAGCCGAGGAGAACCTCTACGCCGAGTTGTCCACCACCGGATCGTCATCCTGGGGACGCTTGCAAGGCGACCTCACGTCACAGTTGAAGACCACTGTGGAGCTCCCCGACGGCGCAAAGGAACTCCCGATGGCGGCCGTTCGCGGATTGGCCAGCAACCCCGACGTTCGAGTGCGCAAGGCCGCCTACGAATCCGAGATGCGCGCATGGCCCACCATTGGCACCGCATGTGCCGCAGCAATGAATGCCATCAAGGGTGAGGCCAACACCGTGAATCGCCGTCGCGATTGGACGTCACCACTCGATGCATCGTTGTATGCCAACAGCGTGAGCCGAGCAACGTTCGACGCGATGCAGTCGGCGGTACACGCTTCGCTCCCCGACTTCCGCCGCTGGTTGCGCGTGAAGGGCAAGTTGAACGGCGACGCAAACGGCGTGTCGTGGTGGAACCTCTTGGCGCCACTGTCGTTTGCTCCGAGCAACATCTCCTGGGACGATGGCGTCAAGTTGGTGCGTGGGGCATTCAGTGCCTACAGCGAACGTCTCGCCGGTTTGGTCGACCGCTCGCTGAACGAACAGTGGATTGATGCCGAACCGCGCGAGGGCAAGGTGGGCGGCGCATTCTGCATGTCGTTCGTCAACGACCGGTCACTGGTGCTGCTCAATTGGAGCGGCAGCGTTGACTCCGCTCAAACCACGGCTCACGAGTTGGGTCACGCCTACCACAACACACAACTCGCGCACCGCACACCGCTGCAGCGTGGTTTGCCAATGGCGCTCGCGGAGACGGCGAGCATCTTCTGCGAAACCTTGGTGGTGGAAGAAGGCCTCTCGCGCTTGAAGGGCGACGAACGTTTGGCGTTGCTCGATGTCGACCTCCAGGGTGCTGCGCAAGTGGTGGTGGACATCCACAGCCGCTTCTTGTTCGAGTCGGAAGTGTTCGCGCGTCGCCAGCGTCGCACGCTCGGCGTGAGCGAGCTGAACGAGATGATGGGTGATGCACAAAACCGCGCTTATGGCGACGGCATCGATCAATCCACCGCCCATCCATACATGTGGATTCTGAAACCCCACTACTACGGCAGCCACTTCTACAACTGGCCGTACACCTACGGTTTGTTGTTCGGCTTGGGTCTGTATGCCCAGTATCAGCGCGACCCGGAGCGTTTCCGCAATGGTTACGACGATTTGTTGTCGCGTGCCGGAATGGACTCTGCCGAGCAGTTGGGCCAATCGTTCGGACTGGATGTCACCAAGGAGGACTTCTGGACCGCCTCGCTGGATGTATTGCGGGCACGCATGCGCGACTACGAGCAACTCGCCGCGCCACACTTGACGAGGTGAGCAACAAGCGCCAGCACCAGCCGGGCGATGGAGACGCGACTGAGCCGGCCACCGATGCTGAGGTGACGCGACCACGTTCGCTGTACGACGCCACGGGTGCGCAACTGGCCGCCGTGCTTGCTGGCGAGCCTGCGTATCGCGTGAAGCAGTTGTGGGCCGGTTTGTACGAGCAGTGCAAGGCACTCGACGACATCACTACGTTGTCTGCACCACTTCGCGCGAAGTTGAACGAGGAACTTCCCACCAGTTTGCTGCTGGTTCGCGAGAGCGCGAGCGACAAGGGCGACACCATCAAGTTCTTGTGGCGTCTTGCCGACGGCGATCATCCGATCGAGACCGTGCTCATGCACTACGCCGATCGCGTCACCGTATGCGTCAGCACGCAGGCGGGCTGTGCAATGGCTTGCGGTTTTTGTGCAACGGGTCAGGCGGGCTTCAGCCGTCAACTCACCGTGGGTGAAATCGTGGAGCAAGTGGTGCGTGCGTCCCGCCACGCCAAACAGCGAAAGCAGCGCGTGGCCAACGTCGTATTCATGGGCATGGGTGAACCGCTCGCCAACGAGCCCGCCGTGTGGAGTGCAATCGAACGATTCCATGGGGACATGGGAATCTCGGCCCGACACCTCACGGTTTCCACCGTCGGCATCGTGCCGGGAATTCGAACGTTGGCCAATCGTCCACTACCGGTGAATCTCGCGGTGTCGTTGCACGCCGCGCGAAATGAATTGCGAGACGACCTCGTTCCGATCAACAAGCGGTACCCGTTGGAGGAACTCATGACGGCCTGCCGCGACTACCTGCGCGTGAAGAATCGCCGCATCAGTTTCGAGTGGGCGATGATTGCGGGCGTGAACGACTCCGCTCGCGACGCCAGCGAGCTCGCCAAGTTGGCGCTCTCGCTGAAGCCGACCGCACACGTGAACCTGATCCCGCTCAATCCCACGCCTGGTTTTGCCACTCGCGGCACCGACGCCGCCGGCGTTCGACGCTTCGCCGATCGCCTCACCGATCGCGGAGTGAACGCCACCATTCGTCGCAATCGCGGTACGGATATCGATGCAGCATGCGGTCAATTGGCGGCCGGGCAACCTGTGGTGCTCACCGGTCGCCGCAGCGTCTAGCGAGTAGTTCGCTCAGACGCTTGCGACCAGCGTCGATGTTCTGCTGCAGTATCGACTCCACCACGCCGACGAAGAACCTTCCGTCATAGTGCAACTGCATGGTGAGGGTGGTCGCACCCGCACCATCGTCAGCGCGTGACGTCGCCGCGCCGAGGCCCGGGGCGATCGTGACGGTGAGTCGCCACGTCGCATGGGTACGACCGTCGATTTCACGACGTTCGAACACGATTCGACCTCGCTCATTCACCGTTCGCACGAGACGTAGTCGCTTCGATCGCGCAAACGGCCCGACGCTGGCACGCAGTTCCACGTTCCATGTTGGCTCCGGTGAGTTGACATCGCGGGTTGCCGAATGGACGAGCGACATCCACTCGGGATACACCGCGAGATCGTCAACGTACTTCAGCACCGCATCAACCGAAGCTGCCGTGGTGAGACCTGCTTCGATGTCCATGGGGTGAAACCTAGGTGGTGTGATGATGCGATTGCGCCGAGGCGAACCGTCGCCTATTCGACGTGGTCACCCTGATGGAAATCGTCGATGTGGTCGCCCTGCGGCAACGAGTCGGTATCCGACGTTCGACGTTGTCCCGAGGTCGCATCGGGCATGCTCGGGCGCTCGATCGGTTTCGTTTGGCTCGAGAACGCGCGACTGAGCAGCCGTCCGGTTGCCTTCAGGGCGCCACCGACATCGCTCGTTCGGTCGAACTTCGGCGTGTACTGCGCCTCGATGGACGCCGTCGTGTCCACCGCTGTGGGCTCGGACGAGAGCGTGGCCTCACTGGTGGCATCGCGTGACGCGGGCACTCCGTTGGTGGCGTCGCGCGCGAACAACGGATCCAATTTTGGGGAACCCATCGGAAGTGTTGGGTCGAACAATCCCGGACCATCGAATCGCTTGACCGGCGCCGATGCGTCGCGAGAGGTTCGTCGCGGAACACTCGTGGTGTTGCCCGACGAGGTGCGTGCCGCCTTGTTCCCCGCCTTGCTAGCGGGCTTGGTGGATGCCGGACGCGAGAGTTTGGTGACTGGCTTTGCCCTTTGCGCAGCGGGGCGCGGTGCAACGAACAATCGAGGCGACTTCTCACGACGATCGTCGAATGTCCAGCCACGCGGCAGCGTGAGTCTGGCGGCGTGGTCGTCGCACAACCGGTTGAGATGACGTGCTTCGTCGGCGTCGTAGTTCTCCAACCACACCACGCAGGCGGCGCGATCGATACCGAAGGCAACCTCTGCCGGTTCGTTGCATCCGAGTTTCTCGCAACTTCGATTCACGGCTCCCACAGTAGGGACTTGAACGGTGTCAGGTGGCGTATTCGGCGGGTACCGCGACCCCCTTTGATGCATCCGTGTGACAACACGATGCCGCGCTTCTGGTGGGCGGTGCGGGCCTCGATCCCACGACCTCTACGATGTGAACGTAGCGCTCTTCCGACTGAGCTAATCGCCCTTGGTGAGGGTCAATAATAACAGCTATCTTTAGCGGGCGACCCGTCCAACGATCGCGACCCCAACAATTGGCGTCCACCCGAGAGGGGCTCAAGTGGACGCCAATTACCCAATTTCCTGTAGCGGACTTGCTCTACATTCCGAGGTCGGAGTACATCGACTGGTCGACGAGTACTGCCGATGGATTCTGTTGCGTCTTGGTCCAAAACGCCTGCCACTCCGCATGAGTGCTGAGTGAATCGGCGAACTTTCCGAACTTTTCGGTGCTTTCGAACACCATCATGTAAACGATCGTGCCGGGGTGTGCACCAGAGACGGTGTTGGACACATACACAGCGTCAACACCCATCTTTAGATGCAACTTCTTGGCTTCCGTCACGTTGTTCACAAAGTCCGCTCCCCGACCTGGATTTACTCTCCAGGTCGCTACGAGTGATGTAGATGGCATTGCATGCCTCTTTTCAATGTTGTTATTGCTTGGAGCGCTAACCGTAATGGGACATCAATCACAACACCCGCGAGAAACCTCTCATGTGCCTCCCTTCTTCGTAGTTGTGTACCACCATTGGCTCTAGCAACAGGTTCTGACTACGGCTCGAGACACACCGTGCCCATGCCTTGGCGATCACGGGCTTGCGTCGTGTCGCTGTCGCATCGGGAGTCGAACGGAACGAGCTCCCGGACTCGCGCTTGATGCGGTCCGTCGCACAGCACTTCGAATGCCGAGCCAATCTCATCGAAATTCACGCACGAGCCCGCGGAGATGAGCCCGTCGATCCCTCGCGGCGGCATCGGGTCACCCATGATGTGCAACACGATGAGGATTGCCGCGCCGATGCCAATGATGGTGAGCACGAACCGCCAGGGAAATCGCGCCGGCGGATACACACGGTCGAGCTCTGTCTCGTATTCCGACCGCACCACACGTTCTGCTCTGGATGACGTGTGCGCACCTGCTCCTGCTGCGCTACCAGTGGCGAGCTGCAGATCGTACGCCGCCCGACGCGCAGGCGACGAGAGAACGCTCCACGCCTCGGCGATGCGCGTGACGTCGGATGTGGCCGACGCAGCAGAGCCGGCCGTATCCGGGTGAGCCTCTCGCATACGGGCGCGGTATGCCCGACGAATGTCCTCGAGCGACGCGGTTCGCGCAACCCCGAGTGTCGCGTAGTGATTGGTCATCGGCTCACCATGCTCGCAGCCGTGCGAGGACTTTGCGCGCCTAGTACCCGAGCGCGACGTCCACCACGCCCACCAACGGCTCGCCTGCTGTGAACAAGCGACAGTTCGTGGTCACCCGCTCCGAGAGGAGCGGCACGGCCATGGCTCGGGTGTTGCCGATGTGCGGAGTAATGAGACAGTTGTCGAGGCTCCACAGCGGATGCTCCTTGGGCAACGGCTCGGGGTCCGTCACATCCAGGGTGGCACCACCGATGCGTTTCTCGCGCAACGCAGCCACCAAGTCGTCGGTGACCACCAACTTGCCACGTCCCACGTTCACCAGCCACGCGTCGTGCTTCATCATGTCCAACTCACGAGATCCGATCAAACCCATGGTTTCCGGGGTCAGCGCACAAGCCAGCACCACGGCATCGGCGCTCGGCAACACGTCGTGCAACTGCGACTGGGTGACCACTCGTTGCACACCCGCAAATGCCGTTTCGTTCCGACGCACCACGGTGATGTTGGTGTTGAAGCCCTGCAACATTCGTACCAGCGAGGTGGCGATGCCTCCCCCACCAACGATCACGATGTTGCCGCCCAACAAGTAGCGGCCATGGTCGACGGTCCATTCATTCACCCGTGAATAGCCGATGACATGACGCATGCCCCCGAGCAGGAAAGCCATGCACAGCTCTGCGACGGGCTCGGCATACACACCCTTGCCACTGGTCCACACGCGCCGGTCGTCGAGGTGTGGCACGAAGTTTTCGATTCCGGCGAACGGCAATTGCACCCACGAGAAGTGTGGATGTTCTCGTATCAGCGCGCCGAATGCATCGGCACCGCGCGGGTCGCCCCACACCAGGCCATCGGCATTGGCGTAGTCGACCACGTCGCAGTCGCCCGCACGCACTGCTTCACGCAGCCACTCGGGGGCCTTCGTCGGACCGACGGCAACAAGCGCCATCAGTTGCCGGTGAGCGTGGCGGCGATGTTGCCCGCTGATGCACCACCACGACGCAGGATCACCACGAGGAACCACAGCGACGCCATCGTGACCACGAACAAACTGATGGCCCCAACTCCCCAGAACGGCTTGATGGTGCTGCGAGTGGCACCAAGCAACGCAACGGGGAACGTGGTGGAACCGGCTTCGCTGATCAATGTAGAGATCACCGCGTTGTCCAAGCACAAGGCAAACGACAACAACCCACCGGCGATCATCGCCGAGGCAATTAGCGGCAGCGTGATCTGCCGGAATGCACGTCCTGGAGGCGCACCGAGATCGGCGGCTGCCTGCTCGAGCGATTCATCCAACCCCGCAAGTCGTGCGCGCACGATGAGTGTTACCACCGCCGATGCATACAACGACTGACCCACCCACAACTTGTTGATGCCACCGTTGAACGGTCCCCAGCCATCGGTGAAGATGTAGCCGAGCACAGGCACTCCCTGAATGCGCGGGAACCACGTTGCCAATGCGATGGCATCCATGATTTCTGGTGTCACCAGGATGAGGAATACCAACACCATGAACACCGACGACCACGTGCCCGGACGTCGCGCCAGGGCGACGCCCGCGGTGCCACCAAGGATCACCGCAATGACGGTTGCGCCAAATGCGGCGATGAACGAGTTGCGAATGGCATCGCCGATTCCAGCGAAGTCGAAGATGTTCGCGTACCAACTGGTGAGCACGCCGTTGACCACGAGCGCCAACACGAATCCGCTCGGCACCACCCACGCGGTGTAACCGCCACCGAATTGTGCACGGCGCTTCAGCAAGCGACGCGCAGCGAATGCCACCGCCACGAGTGCGGCAAAGAGCAACGCAGTTTGAAAGAACACAGCACCATCAAAGAGTTCACCCCACCACTTGACGCTGACCGCATTCGACCAGATGGTGAAGGAGTTCCCACGATTGAACGAATGCAGAAACACCAGTCCAACGGGAATGAAGAGGAAGATCAACACGAGCGTGGTCCATACGCCAAGGGCACGGTGCAAGACTCCGTCGGCAAGGCCCCATCGACGCGACGTTGCGGTGTCGACCGAACCGCCAGGTCCGGCCTGCGTGGCACGCGATCGTCGCCACCGTTGCATGAGGGGCTCGAGCAAACCCAACAGCCTCGGGAACAGAAAGACGATCGCCGAACCGACAATCAACACGAGCAGCACCGCACCAATCATCAACACCGCCATCGCCGAACCGAGTGGCCAGTTCTGTGCGCCGCTGAATTGCGACGCAATCATCGCGCCGATCATGTTGCCCTTGGCGCCACCCAACACGGTGGCCGTCACGTAGTCGCCACACATCGGAATGAACGTCAGCAACACGCCAGCCGCGATGCCCGGCCCGGCCAACGGCAGCGTCACACCAAAGAAGGTGGAGAGCCGTCCCGCACCAAGATCTTTGCTCGCTTCACGCAGACGCACGTCGATGCGATCGAATGCAACGTACAACGGCAGAATCATGAACCCGAGGTAGTTGTATACGATCGCCAATTGCACTGCTGCAGCAGTTTCCAATACCTGAATCCCGTTGTTGCCAAGGACGCCGAGATCCTGCAGGAACTTCGACAATGTTCCGTTCGGAGCGAGCGGAATTCGCCATGCAACGGTGCGAATAAGGAAACTGGTGAAGCTGGGCACCACCACGGCTGCAAGCACAATGGCACGCCAACGCTCGCTCACCTTGAATGCGGCGAAGTATGCAACGGGCAAGCCGATGAGCAGGCACAACAACGTCGCGGTGATCGCGATTCGGACCGTCGCTCGAAACACGCTGAAGAACGTTTCGTCGAACACTTCCACGTAACCGTCGGTGGACAATTTGGTGAGATCCACTGGCACCAATTGACTGGTGTCCTTGGTGCCGAACGAGTACAGCACCACGAAGGCAATCGGCGCGATGAAGAACGCCACGTACCAGACGATCGATGGCAGGGCCAACGCATACTTCGGCGCTCGAAAGCGCCGTCGAGTTTCTGGTGCGACCAAGGCGGTCACGTTGCCCTCAGGCCCCTACTCGTGCCTGGTCGGTTCGATCAGGCTCCGGCCTTTGCCTTCACCTTGTTCATGATGTCGACCATGCGATCGAGCGTCGGGGTGATTTCCTGGGTCTGGAACGTTGCCACCTGCTCGGGCGAGAAGAAGATCATCTCGCCGAGTTCGAGGTCCGGAGCCAGCTCGGCCACGAGCGTGTCCATGTTCTTCATGCCGGTGTTGTAGCCGTGGTACTGCAAGTCCTTGATGGAGATTTCGGGAACGAGTTCCCAGTTGATCCACGCGTGTGCTGCGTCGGGGTTCGGCGCACCTGCGGCGATGCAGTAGGTGTCCATCCACAGTTCCGTGGCTGGTGCACCCAGTACCCACACCCAGTTGTCGGGGTTTCCACCGGCATCTGCGATGCGCACGTACGCCTGCCGCAAGTCGCCGTTCCAACCCATGGCCAAGCTGTAGGCACCTTCTGCCAGTTTGGTGCTTGGGTAGGAGTCGAACGCCTTGATGTGTTGGGCAAACTCGTCGACGAGGAACTTTTCGCACTCGTCGAGGAGTGCTGGGTCCTGGTCGTTCCAGTTGTGGCCGTTTGCCCAGTACCACATGCCGCAGAGGTTCGGTGCGGTGTCGATCATTGCGCAATTGCCGCTGCCCTCGTTCATGCACGCGTCGATGAAGTCCTGCCAGGTTTCCATCTTCTGGGTGATCTTGGTCTTGTCGTAGAAGAAGCCGGTGCTGCCCCAGTTCTTGCACACCGAATATTCGTTGTTGGGGTCCCATGACTGCGAGACGTAAGCAGGGTCAATGTTGCTGAAGTTGGGGATCTTCGACATGTCGAGTTTCTGAATCAGACCCTTTTCGATCATCTGCGGCACGTACGGACCGGTCGGCACCACGATGTCGAAGCCGCTGTTACCTGCGCTGGCGGCCAACTTGGTGATGAGGTCTTCGTTGCTTGGGTAGTAGTCCACCTTCATGGTGACACCGAGTTCGCTCTCGGCGAGTGCGCCGACGATCTCCGGGTCGTTGTAGTCACCCCAGGTGTACATGGCGAGCGAACCCGACGACTTGTTGATGACTCGCGAGTAGTCGCCGGATGCTGCATCGCCACTCGAGGCGCCGTCGCCCGAGTCGTCCGAACCACCACATGCCGCCAGCACCACGGCAAAACCTGCCGCAGCGGTGCCGCCGGTGATGAACGCGCGACGAGAGAGATGCTCACGGAATGCTTCCGGTGCGAGCATGCGAAGTTGCTTGGTCATGGTTTCCCCCTGCTGGTGTGTGCCGTTTGGCTCACCTGAACTTAGCGCAACAGGCAGGTCCGCGTCAGGCAGATGCGTCGGGTGGGGCCGCGTCTGGCGGATGCGTCAGGTGG
>SXGS01465835.1_pt1 | contig 25099 bp, 17 predicted proteins | sample 3174681 | NCBI WGS metagenome assembly SXGS01 (sample SAMN11356861, study PRJNA531348) | freshwater metagenome | isolation source: freshwater sample F1-80 | place: China: Fuxian Lake, Yuxi | collected 2017-12-25 | reverse complement strand
GTTGAGCTTGGCTTTGCAATAAGTTCGAAAACTCAACCCAATCCTCGCCTAGCGGCTGCGGGTTAAACGATTTTGCTGCAACGACTTGTTCTTTCCACTGCAAATGAAAGTGGCGCTGTCCATTTAGTATCGCTCGAGATATAAGTGTCAGGTACCTGACACGTACCTGACACTTATTTCTCGGCTGACACTTATTTCTCGGCTATTCCTTATTGGCTGGGCAAGCTTGATTTGCGTATCGAGATTTGCGACTCCCCCGCCGCCCAGCCGCTGGCTCCTTCGAGAAACGCGCGCACTGAATATCGACCAGCCGGCAGATCTTTGGGAGCGTTCAACAAAGCATCGAAATTTCCAATCGCGACAATTTTGTCGCAAGAATTGAGCACACGTGCATTGGCAAGTTCATAACAGCGCTGCATGGCATTGCGATCGGCCAGGTTGCTTGAAAATCGCTTGATCGGTCGCAAATCTCGCGGCAGCGAGTCTCTGCTCAGAACCAATTCGACTCGCAATTGCCCAGGGATCGGTGCGGTGCCCGCGACCGCGATGGTTGCTCCCGGTTGCACGCGCTGTGGAATATTGATTGACAATGGCTGCGGGTGAATCAATCGCAACATCGGATCGCCGAGCAAATTCATTTCCCACACGTGTTCCAAACGCTCTTGCGCGAGATCGTGACCATCTGGACTGAACGCCGCAGCAAGCGAATTGATTAGCTCGATGCGAGCACCGCGGGCAATCGGTCGTTGCGTATCGCTAACAACTTTGTTCACCGGTGTATTCGCAGCCGATTGATTCATAGAAACTACTTTCCCTGAGTTTGCGTCATCGCGCAACATCTCTTGCTTGGCGTGAAGAATGATTTTTCCCAAGCGAGGATTCTGATGTTCGTAACACGCAGTCAGCATGCCTGAGGCCATCAACGACATGCCATAAGGACCAGTCATTCGCGAAGCAGCTAATGCGGCCACTGGTCCGGAACGACTCTTCAGCAGTTGCTCCGCCAAGCAATCGCGACTGGCGTCAAAAGCGCCCGTGTAGCAAGCCAAGAACACGGCAATTGGTGGACACTGGCGACAATCGACTTGGTCCACTTGCTCCGTCGTCAAAATATCGAGCAATTCGTCGTTGACTTGAACTTTGTCGAGCGTTTCGACGTGGCCGTGACCGACGTAGACCCAGAACGCTCCGCCTTGATTCATGCGTTCGATGGCCGCTTGTCCAAAACGGAACGGATCCGGGCAAAACGGGCTGCCTGGACACGCATAGGTCATCGAAAGCTCAGCCCAACTTGGCACGCTGTCTGTTAAAAAGCGACGCGTAGTCATCTCGACCACCGAATCGATTAAGGCGCCAAAGCCACCAATTCCCGCGACGACATGTACGTTGCGTCGCCACATAGAGAAATCAGCGTTCCGCTCGAAATCGATTGTGTTCTGCAGCATTACCGCCAATTGCTCGGGATTGTCTGCGGGAATTCTACCTACGGCGAGTTCCGGTTTGTAATCGCCATTTAAGTCCGCAAAAGTATTATCGGTCGCGATATGGGGTTCGCTACCAAACCGTGCCATTGCCGTCGACGACTGATAGCACGTCGGAACCAACCTAGCTGCATTTCTCCGATCTGGGCTGGGATCCTCGGCGACATCACCAGCAAGCATGACATATTCAAGTTTTATGTTTGGGCGAGCCGCGAGCGACCGAATCGACTGGACGATTTCTTCGGCCCCTTTCTCGGCGTCAATCTCGTGAACTCGAATCGACTGACCAAGTCGATATTGCTTCCAAGGTTTCAGGGCATTACTCCACGCCGACGGCCGAACTACCACAGCATCTTGCCACGGTGCAGGTTCGGCCGACAGAGCCAGGATCAACATCAATGCGTATTCGCCCATCCCTGCAACCTTCTCTGCGGAGAACGTTCTGAAACAATGTCGGGCGATTTCCTGTTGTCACGCCAATCAGGGCGCTTTCGGAGCTGGTCGATTGAGACTAGGGCGTGTGAAGGGCAATTTCCCACCAGGCCAGTCGCCCTTCGCATCGTGCCTCAGTTCCGCATACTGCTTGGCCAAGTCTACGACCGCATCATCGCTTTTGTCGATGTAGGATTCCAGCCAATATCCGTCGTGACCTACTTTGGCAACTCGGATGCCTGCCGCCAATCGTCCGCGGTGGTCACCACCTGCACAATCGCCAGCGATGAGCGCGGCCATCAGGCGGTCCGCTAAACTACCTTTAGTCTCTTCATAGGCTCGCGCCATTTCGGTGATCACTTCGCGTCCAGTAAGTGTATTTCCCTGACAGCAATAAAAACGGCCGGTCATGGCGGACCAATATCGGCTTCGCTCCGGTGCTTGGGTCGGATTATGGACCGCGGCTCGGCCAGTCATGTCGATCACAGCCAGTTGCCGCAATTCGCGGTCAGGATCATTCTTCAACAAATCCGCGATCACTTGCTCAGGCGCTTTTCCGCTGGCGAGTGCATCCAATGCAGGTTCGCCCCATTTAGGAACATGATGGTGCTGAGTACAAATACCACCTACACCGGCTCGCACATATCCCACCACGCGACCAACTGCCGGATATTTGCTAGCTACGGCCATTCCGACTGAACCAGTATCTGGATCGACAGCCACGATGGAAAACGTCGCTGTAATCTCCTGTCGATTTTCGGGTTCTCCATGCGCCTGCTCATGCATCATTATCGGATGCACTACAAGTACGACCGCAATCACAATCCCGCAAGATCGAATAGCATTCATGGTATTTCCAATGTTTAAGTACAATACCGTTCAACGAACGTGGGATAAGCTTCCAGCTTGTCAATATCTTGTGCAAGCAATGGCGAAACTCCGCTACAGGTTGACAAGCTGGAAGCTTATCCCACGGGTGCTGCGCACAAAAAAGGTACTTATTTCTCGAGCGTTACTAACCTTTCAACCATCGATCGAACCAATCGAATGCTTCCCGTTGCATGGCCACGTCGAATTTATGGGGACCGGGATAGAAAGAGCAGCGGTATTTTTCTGTTGCGTCTGCTTTGCGGAATACTTCCGCCATCATCTGGTCGGCTCGACGCATTTCCGGCATCGTAAACAGTGAATCCTGTTCATTGTTTAACACCATCGTCGCCAAGGGAACTCGCAAGCCGAGTATTTCCGGGTAATCCAAGTCCAGGGGCAGGCCCGGAATGTAGATCATCCATGTATGCGTGTAGCATTTGTGCAACAAATAGTCACGCCACGTGGACATCATCCCGACGCAACAGGCGCAGCGGATGCGTTTGTCCAAACCGCCGAGATAGGTCGTCCTCAAACCTCCACCGGACAACCCAGCGCAACCAACTCGCTGCGCATCCACGTCGGGTCGAGCACATAGATAATCGAGCGCGCGTTGGTCCTCAGCCGTAAACACACCCGGCCAAGTTGTACCCGCGCAGAACAGGCTCTTGGCGGTCAGATGTTCGTGTTCGCCAGCCCATTTGTTATAAGCCGCGATCGATTGCTCCGAGTCATCATCAACCGGGTCGGTACCGCGTCGAGCTTGGGAGGGAACATCTGCCATCTGAACTCGGCGACTGGCAAAAGTATACGTATCATGAACGAGTACCGCGTAGCCTCGTTTGGCCAACTCATTCGCCCAAGCCACGCCACCATAGTAATGATCCTGATGTTTGTTCATCAGGGCATGCTGAGACAGAGTCGTACGGGTAATCTTCTCATGGCCAAAATACTTATTGCCACCGTGATCATGCAGTCCCAAGATCGCCGGTAGTCGTCCGCTGGACTTGGCGGGTTTGAGCAACACAGCTTTGGTTCGCGGCCCATAAGGCAACTGCCACGAAATTCGTTCAACATGCAAACCGTCGAATTCAAATTCCTCTTCGACGCGAACATCTTGCATGGGCGTCGACACCGGTTGCAGCAGACAATCCTGATAGCGCTCGACGGCTTGCGAACGCCAGGCCTCAAGGTCGGTAAATTTCGCATTGCGAAACGACAGTCGTGCCGGAGCATCGCCTACGATATTTGCGGCCCAAGGACCGTAACCACCCAGCATATTCGGAAACATGGTAACTGCTTTCGTATCGTTACTCTGCGCCGCCCAAGCTGGGCTGGATAGCGAATTGTCCAGCGTACAACCCGCCGCCAAACCAACTCCTACGGTTAATCCGGTGCCGAGCATCGATCGTTCGATAAAATTTCGCCTGTTCAGATCTTGTTCATCATGATTCATCGTGATCGAGCCTTTTCCGCCACGCACGCCAACCCAGTATTCGTCAGTTGTTCTTTTTTTCTCTGACGCTCAGAAAACTAACTGTCGGATCATCGTCGGCAGCGAAAAACTCAACCAGCTTTGAAGTCGCTCGCGCTGATGGCGGTAATGAGACAGCCTTCTGCCGCTCGCCTAAGTATTCTAGCAACATGCGAGACTGAATTGGAACAGGATTCTCGCGGCTAAGCTGCCGATTGCTCCGTGGCCCGCTCTTGACCGACAAAGCTGGGACTGGGCGAGGACTCTGCAGCAATCGCAACAATTTCGCCAGGGCGTCCCAGTTCGGCGACGGTACCCTGAGGTGCCAAATGGGTCACGTTCTCGATGACTTCGAAGACTGGCAAAGTAGTAAAAGCGCGGGGCAGCCTGCCCGTAACGGTTCCCGCCAACTTGGTCACAAAATTCGAAACGACCGCAGGATTATCCACGCGAGCTAACAACAATAGACTCGCCAGCCGACCAACTCCCGACAGAACAAACAGCGTGTGGTACGAAGCCTGGCTCGGCCCGAGACTGCTCAGCAGCCAACCGCCAAGCAGTGCTCCGCAGCACCAAGCGCTGGTATTGGCCAAGTTGTACATCGTCAATGTTCTGGCTCTTTGCGCCGCTGGCATCGATTCGAAAAACATCAAGAAGAATCCCAACTCGTATGCAGCCCAGGTGACTCCTGAAACAATCTGAACGGCAATCAGCCATGGATAATAATCGCTGACCACCCACAGTGCCGAAAGCGGAACGATCGTCGTCCCGCCGACCCATAACAGCCATCGCGCGCCATGTTGGCTCGCCAATTTGCCCAACAGCGGCAGAGCGGCAGCTTTGGCGATAAAACATGCCGCCAGCAATCCTACGAATTCGCCGTAACTGAGCGCAAGGTGCTTCAACATGTACGGCGTAAAGTATGGCCCTGAAAACTGAACCATGCCTTGAACAGCAACCAGATAAGCAATCAACCGGCGACCGCGCGCGGCTATGAAAGGTGAACTGGACGCCAACAATTCTCCGGCAGTGAGTGCGGTTTCGAACGAGGCAGGTTCACGATGAATTGCCAATAACAAAGTTGAAAATAGTCGACAAACACAAGCGATGGCGAAGATCATCGCGAAGGCGGCCAGGACATTGCTTTGCTTGTAGCTTTCCAGCAACACGCCACCGACGATGAAGCCGCTGAACGTCAGTAACTGAGCCCACCGGATACGATATGCAAAGAATCGCGACCGAATGGACGACGGTACGATATGCCCGATCCACGTATTCCAAGCTGGACCGACCGCCAAACCACCGAACCAATAGACCGATGCAACGACAAACAACCCCAGCGGCGAAATCCTGCCCAGTAGGGCTGCGATCACTAGAGGCACTAGACTGAGACACTGAATAGCTGCCGTGAGGAGAATCCAGCGCTTGTAGGAACCGATCAGCTTGATTGCTTGCGGCGATACTGTTTGCAGAATGCCACCAATTAACAGCGGCACACTGGCAACCAGTCCGGCGGTGACTTCGCCCATGCCCATAGCCAGAGCAAATGCTGGCAAATAGGTTTCGCCCAGCCCAACCATCGCACCATAAGCACTCGCTTCGGTGGTACTGAGGGCCAGATTTAGCCGTAGGCTCGGCCAACGTCGTTCTCTGGTGGTTATCGAATTTGACTCGTCGCTGCCCGCGGTGTCCAAAGCTATCATGTCGCAAACAATTCGTTTCACATAGCTGGGAACTACACTAAAGATGTGTTCCCGATTTATCTAAACAGCATAATCGATTCTGCTTACCGGAGAATATCGGCGCGCAGCGAAACGACAAGATCATCAATTTTTCCAGATTTCTAAGTTGGCAAACGTTGCGTCTTCTGCACTTCCCGCGTCAGTCGCTTAGAGTCAATACCGTTCAACGAACGTGGGATAAGCTTCCAGCTTGTCAATATCTTGTGCAAGCAATGGCGAAACTCCGCTACAGGTTGACAAGCTGGAAGCTTATCCCACGTTCGTTGAACGGTATTGCGCTTAGAGTGACTTAAGACTCCGTAACTGTGCACGATGTTCGCGAAAAATTTATAGTGGATTTTTTGCGAATGCCGGCTTGGTTCAAAGAAACCGTACGATCTGCTGGGCAAGCCACCTGGTTCACCGTTATGGGCACCAAATTTAAGATGCTAGCAGCTCCCTAAGTACTCGATTTTCGAACTATCACGTTTCATCGAGTTGTATTGGTCTGCGAAATAACTTGGACGAGCTTTTCATCGCAGAACGCGGTCAGGGAAATTGCCAGCGTAACGCCATAAAGAAATTGGTCGGCTAGCAACGCATACGAACATCCAACCAGCAGCCCGAACATCACACCGATCGGCCGGGTCGACATTGGAATTAATAATATCAATGCGGCCAGCTCGACCATCACGATCAAATGCGTTAGACCATTCATCAACAGTACGTTGTCACGCAACCAGTCGGTTGCCAATAAGTTCGATCGACCCGTGGCCGCCAGCCACCACACGGCATCTCCTTGCCACCAAGTTGGATTAGCAAGTTGCGATGCAAGACCGGTGGCGATCAATAACCAACAGTGTGCTCGAGTTGCAGAAATCACTATCGCGGCCTGCCAGCTAACTGGCCGATTCTTAGTCGATCGAATTGTGAACATCGAAGCGCCTGGCTCGAAAATCAAATATCCCAAAAGCGCAGCGAGCACAGGCTCGACTGTGCTGGCTGCCCAAGCGAGCCGATGGCACAGTCCGATAATCCACAGCCACAAACCGGCAACAGCGAATCGGCCCCCGACGCCAGCACCTACCACCAACGACCACAGCAATCCAATGTAGATGTAGATCACTACCGCAGTTTCACCTTCGAAGAACCACAAAGGCGACCAAGCGAAATTGGAACGCCAGTCCTCCTGCGTCTGAGATATCAACTGATCAACCAACTCGTTTCGCAGCCAGCCCGATTCTCCAAAGTACCACGTTGTCTGGCGCAGGTGACTGGCAAACCACAATGCTGCCACGAGGGCCAAAAGCACCCTTAATCGGGCAGTAACGATTCGGCTGGCTGGCTCAAACCACCATCTTTCCCAGACTCCCTGGAATCGCTGCGAAATCATTCGCAGATAACGTGCGATCATGGCGACGTCACCTGGGAGTTTGGCGAATCGGGCTCAGCCGAGCGACTACGTGCTGCACGAGTCGCGTTGGTCTGAGGAACAAACGCGATTCTGCCGTCAGCGAAACGTACAACCTTGGCTTGATAGAGTACGTCGTCCTGTAATTCGCCGGCAATGATCTCTCGCTGACCATGGGAGATCAACAAATCTTGTTCGAATGAAGGAACGACTTGTCGCACTAGCCGTACACCATCGACTGGCAATTTCGTTCGATTTTCGAATTCTTGAACAGCGGCCTCACAGAGCTTGGCGACAATTGCATGTTCTTCTTGAGTTGCGATCATGCCTGACAATCGCATGAAACGCTTCCACGAATGTGGCGACTGTGAAGCGGTTGAGTTGGAGCCTGGCAAAACAGCGCGCCAAGAGTTCTTTTCGGTGTCTGCGCAGTGAATTTGAAACAGAAAGTGGTGATCGAGTTCCGATCCTTGAATCATCTCGAATGGCAGCAAACCATACGCTTGGTTGAGTGAAGAGGCATAGGGTCCGACGGCACCCAGCAAACGCATCTGTAATTCACTGGGTATAAGATTAGCGGACAGTGCCAAGCATAGCGTAAAAAAATGAACGACTAACCACAACGATATCAGTGGGCGGATTTTCGAGGGAGTTGGTAACGAGTGCGATTCGCCGCGACCGCCCGCGTTTACGGTCGGTGATCGCTTGACGTTTTTCTTCATGGAAAAACTGGTCCTTAAAAAACAACTGGCCGAAGAGACTTGCGATCTCTTCGGCCAGTGTAGTTTAGATTGTCGCTACCGCAAGAAACAGGTTTTTGTTTCCTGCGATTGCTGATTCTATAAATTAGGTGGTTGGAGCCTTAGCAGGTGCGGCTGGGGCTGGTGGTGCAGCGGCAGGAGCGTCGGCAGCAGCGTCGGGCGTTGGAGCCGGAGCTGGAGCCGGAGCAGCCGACTCAACGATCGATCCGCTGTCCATCGTCGTGCTACAGTTTGCACATCCGCCGGTAACAACTTCACCGCCGCAACTGTTGCAACCACTGTTGCAGCTATTGCAGCTTTCAACGGGAGCGGAACAGCATGTTGGAGCAGGAGCAGCGCAGCATGTTGGAGCAGGAGCAGCGCAGCAAGTCGGAGCTGGAGCACATGCAGGTTGGCAAGCCGGCTGACAAACGGGAGCACATACTGGCTCGCCACAGCAGCTCGCTTTGCGGCTATGCAAACGTTGCAGCAGCCCACCACCACACGACGATCCACCGCCACAACGTGACGATTGCAACTTGGCGATCAATCCGCCGCCACAAGAATTTCCACCGCAACGCGACGATTGCAGCTTGGCAAGCAAGCCACCACCGCCACATGAATTCCCACCACAATTTCCGCCAAGCAGGTTCTTAAACGGCCCGGCAACAGCCTGGGTCTCAACCCGCATCAAATTGCTGGCCAACAAAAGGGCAAAGCCAGCTACACCCGCGACGAATACTCGGTTCATGGAACACCTCCAAAAAGCGTGCAAAACATGTTCGGTCCATTCAAGAACCCATCAGGGCGCGACCATCGCTTCCCCACGTTGTTCGCAGTTTCCCCGTCGCCTCAACTCAATTGAGTTTTCCGAAAACGACGAATGGATAATCTGCGCAACTTGGGTAATAAGCTAGCAGTCGCTTCCGCCTTGTCAACAGCCCTTTCTACTCCTGCTCCGAATTACTTTCTGGAGGGGTGTAATGCCGCAATGAATAGCGGAGGTAAACTAAGTCCTTGCCAGCGAGAGGATTACCTCCGCAACGACTGGAAGTTTCCCAAGCTCTGCGGACCGATCCGAACAACTTCCCGCGACAATGCAGCGCAGTAAACGTTGGCATATCCCTTGCTTACATTGCATTTCGCCGTTAACGCCTACTAAAAAGTGCGTTCCTGTAATAATAGATCAATTGGGTAAAATGCAGCATCCGAAAACTGCTCCGTATCCGCTAGGTGAGGTGAATTTAAAGGGCACGAACGTGTGCAAAAGAACATTGACTAACAAAAAGGTGCTGCTGACAGGCGCCAGCAGCGGGATTGGCTGGTATCTGGCTCGTGAACTTGTGCGAGCCGGAGCGTACGTAGTTGCAACTTCGCGGCGGTCCGAACGATTGGAACAATTGCGACTCAGTCTTGGTAATCCGCGTCAGAGACTGATTGCGATTCCAGGTGACATTGCGGACCCTCTCCACCGCGAGCGGCTGATTGACGTTGCGACGGGACGTTTGGGAGGAATTGACCTGGTTATCAACAACGCAGGCATAGGAGCGGTTGGGCAATTTGAACGCGCTACTCCTAGTCGGTTGCGAAGAATATTCGAAGTTGATTTTTTCGCGGTCGCCGAGCTAACGCGATTGTCACTGCCGATGCTCCATCAAGGCAAGAATCCGGCGGTTGCGGTGGTTAGTTCGGTTCTAGCGCATCGCGGCGTTCCAGGCAAAAGTGAGTACTGTGCTGCCAAGTTTGCTCTGCGAGGCTGGACAGAAGCCCTGCGACTGGAACTGAAACCCGCAGGAATCGATGTCATTACCGTTTCACCGAGTACAACCAAGAGCGAGTTTTTCGAATCGCTATTAGACACGGACAGCTCGCACAAGAATTTGCATTTTGGAATTCAATCCGCGGAGTCTGTAGCAAATTCCATTTTGGGAGCAATTCGCAAGGGGCATCGCGAACTCATCCTTTCTCCTGGTGGTAAGGCACTGGTTTGGTTGAGTCGGCTCGCACCAAGCCTTACCGACCGCTTGCTTCTACGATACGCTACATAAACTTAACGATTCGCAAAAACAATTCCCGCGTGGACGCGGTCGTACGGTCAGATGTTGGCGAAATGTGTCGATATTTGATTCCCTGGGGATCCAATCCGGACCGATTGTTTCCTCGAACGCTGTTATCTATCGTCTCGCGATTTTCTTGCTGAGCATTCGAAAATGGTGATTCTATTTCGCAGAAGTGGTGAGGATCTCGATTTACAAGCTCGCGATTTTCGCGAGGCGCTGCAAGCGGCAATCGATTACTTCGGAGCCCCGAAACGAGTGTTAGCCTTGCCGCCTGACCACACGCGATCGGACAGCCGAGCAGGCGAGTTGACCTGCATTGCGCATGAAATGCTCGGCGATCGTTTGAGTGGGGTAATGCCCGCCTTGGGAACTCATGAGGCCATGTCCGCCAAGGAATTGGACTACATGTTCCCGGGATTACCTCATCGTTTGATTCGCGAACATCGCTGGAAAGACGATGTGCTCACGCTGGGAAAGGTCGATGAAGATTTTGTCGCAGCCGCGACCGAAGGGATCTATCGCCAGGCTTGGTCGGCTCAAGTCAACCGACTATTGATACAAGGCGGCTTCGACATGATCCTGTCGCTCGGGCAAGTGGTTCCTCACGAAGTCATCGGAATGGCGAATTACAACAAAAATGTATTTGTGGGGACCGGCGGCCGCGAAGGAATTAACGAATCGCATTACCTGAGTGCACTGTACGGCATGGAGCGAGTCATGGGCCGCTGCGACACGCCGTTGCGGAGAATTCTGAATCGCGCGCAAGACTTATTCTGCGGTAACATGCCGTTGATGTACGTGTTGACGGTCGTCCAGTCGTTGCCCGATGGCGCCAAAAAAGTCCGTGGCCTGTTTGTGGGCAACTCGCACGATGTCTTTTTTGCTGCTGGAGAATTAGCCGCTCGAGTCAATTGTTTTGTCGTCGAAAGAGTGCCACAAACCGTCGTCGTTACAATGAATCCACACAAGTACCGAAAAACCTGGCTTGCGAACAAGGCCATCTATCGGACGCGTATGCTGGTTGGAGATCGCGGACGTCTAGTCGTCATCGCACCAGGGGTTGAGCGATTTGGCGAAGATCTGGGCATCGACCAATTAATTCGAAAATATGGATATCGCACTACTCCGGAAATTCTAGAAATGGTCGCCCAGAATGAAGATTTGCAGCGAAATCTGTCGGCTGCCGCACATCTAATTCATGGTTCCTCGGAGAATCGATTCGACGTGATCTACGCGCCCGGGCAACTTTCTCAACCAGAGATCGCATCGGTTGGTTATCAGTACGCCAATTGGCGCGAGATGGTCGATTTTTACCAAACGGATGGCTTGTCGAACGGTTGGAGTAAAGATCGATCCGGCGGCGAGTTCTACTTTGTTTCCGACCCAGGACTAGGACTTTGGATGCGCGCGGACCATCCACATGTGGTCCGCTAAAATATGTTCTCGTCGGAGGCTCGCTATCGGTAAAGCGTCCCGCCAGGAACAGGACTGGTAACTCCTGGAGCACTGCCCGATGCCGTGTTTGGCGGCAATCCAGTTCCGGTGTTATAGCTTGGGGACGGATTATACGCAGGAATATTCGGCGTGTAGCCTGGCAGAGCTGGCTGAGATCCTGTCGGTACCGATGTCCCGAGTGTTGGGGTGGCAGTAGCTGGGGCTGAGCCTGTAGTTGCGCCAAAATTATACGTGGTAGTTCGACCCGTGGTTCCTGGTCGATAACCGCCGGACACCGCCGAATTTGCAGCAGCACTCGCTGCGGGCGTGGACGTCCCGTAATTCACTCCAGCATTTGGAGTCAATCCGGTTGTTGGTTGTTGCCATGTTGGCGCGGATGGCTGATTCGAAGGAAAAGAATTCGCTCCCGCTGGCTGCTGAGCGCCAGTGGGTGATATCGATTGCCATTGCCCTGCACCTGGTGCGGGATAGCCAGCCGGTATTGTCTGCGCTGATCCGACGATACTAGGCGGCATTGACGGCTGTGCCACATTAGGCATCGAAGATGTTTGGCTGACCGACATATTCGGCATTGAGTAGCCCACCCCAGTTGGCGGCAAATTGGTCGCCGCAGCATTTGGGGTCATATTGGCGGCAGTGTTATTCCACGCTGTTGCAACGCCAACACCATTTGGCATCGCTCCACTGGTGGGTGTCTGGGAACCGTAAGCGGACGGTGCGGTGCTGGTCGGTAATTGAGGCGGGCGGTTGATTATCGTTGGTGAGTTTAGATTCGAGGCTAGGGCTGGATTTAGAGAAGTCGAACCAGGATATGCAGAGTTGGGCACTGAAGTTGGCGGCGCAGGATTGATGAGACCGGCGTTTCCAGAGTAGATTCCGCCCGTCGGTGCCGCAGTGCGATTGGATACGTTGCTTGCCAAACTTGTCGTGGCTGCACTGGCTGTTGGATAAGCGCCGGTAGTGCCGTATTGGCCGGTTTGATATCCGTTCGCGGCAGCCGCGGTGGACTGGCTGCCGTAACTGCCCACAGCACCGTATGGACTGGTTGTCGTTGCGGTCGTTCCTGCGGGTTTGTTAGCAGGCGTTGTCGCCAATGTCGACGGTGAGTATTTATTCGCTGGGCTGTCAGGAACTTTCGGCGAACTCATGTTGCTTGCCAACGTTTCTGCCGAGGGCTCGCGACTCCATCCAAACATGCTCGCACCCGGAAGTTTCATTCCCGATTTACAGCCAACGCTGCTTAGGCCAGCCGCGATCAGCAAGGGTGCAGCCCATCCTATAGTTCGTATTTTGCCAAGGCTCATGGCTTTCGATCCTTCGAAATTGTGTTGATCGGCAGGCGAGGTATCGAGAAGTAGATCTCTCGTCCCTTGCAATCGGCATAGTTTTTCGTTCAAGTTGAACTAATCGACATCTATTGCCCGAAAAATCCGCAAAATCGGCTTTGCGATTATATTCGACACAGTGAACAGGCCTTCCTGGCCCACCGAGTTATATAGCGTTACCTCGGATACAGAGTCAACGCGAAATTTCGCGCAATCGACTACAACAAAGACGAACACACCAGGCGCGGCAAGGCCCGGATATTGAATCAATCGTCCCTACCAGATAAAGTGCTTTGCGCCACAGTTGTTAGGCGAGCGGCAGATGGGAATTTACCAATACAAGCCCGAAGCGCAAGCGAGTGAGAGCCTGGATTGACTGGTGCGTGGTTTCGGCACTCGCTTGCGCTTCGGGCTTGTATTGGTAAATTCCCATCTGCCGCTCGATTAACAGCAATACCGTTCAACGAACGTGGGATAAGCTTCCAGCTTGTCAACCTGTAGCGGAGTTTCGCCATTGCTTGCACAAGATATTGACAAGCTGGAAGCTTATCCCACGTTCGTTGAACGGTATTGCGATTAACAGGCCGTCTCGGAGGCCGGCAGCTCACGCTAGGATTTCTTGCTTGAACGAGTTTTCTTTTTCTCGTCCTCCGTAATCGCGCGAATGGCCGCGTCGAGGCTTTTGCCTTTTTCAGCGGTCAATACGGCCGCTCCGACTTTGGCACCTAGTTTCATTACGCTCGCAAATATATCGGCGTTGGATGATCGCGACGTGGTTTCGCGAGTTGGGCGATCGGGTATCGGCTGCAGTTCCCCTACGCTAGCAGACAATGGATCGAGGCCGCCCTGTTTGCGAGAAATTTCCGAAACCGTACTGGCCAATAGCGGACCGCTGCGCTGGTACTTGCCTCGCCGAGCCGTCTCGATGGCTTCGACCAGTCGATTTAGTTCTTCGGTCGGTCGCCGAAACCACTCCATGCTCCACACGCGATACATATTCCAGCCTTGACCTTCAAGGACTCCTTGCCGAGTACGATCGCGATCCCGCGCGGAACGACCAGCGCGATAAGAATAGCCGTCGACGTCGATGCCCAGCAGAAATCGCCCTGGTTGGTCAGCGTCCTTAACGGCCAGATCTACAAACACGCCTGCGATACCGACTTGAGTCTCCACTTGGTAACCGCGTTGTTGGAGAATCTTGCTCAACACTTCGACCAAACGATCCTTGGTCTGAGTTCCCTTTGCGCCTGCGACTTTTCCGCCCAATTGCGCGAACTGAAGATACGCTCGAAAAACCTCGGGACCTTTTCCGGTCGCACGCCGCAAGTCGATATCCTCAGCATGCATCGACGAAAATATTTCACACACCCGTTTGGCTCGCGTCATCAAAACGTTCAATCTTCGTTCACCTCCAGAGGAAGAGACCGGCCCGAAATTCAAGCTCACTTTGCCATCTTCACCCGGCCCGTAGCCAACTGAAACGAATATGGCATCTCGCTCGTCTCCTTGGATGTTCTCCAAGTTCTTGACAAAGAAAGGGTCTGGCGCGGACGAATCGAAAAACACCTCGCAAGATGGATCGGCCTTGCGCAGTTTTTCCAACTCGTCGATGATCGCGTCCCGCTGGCTGACCGAGAAAGCTCCGACACCCAGTGTCCATTTGGGACGCGAGTGTGCGTGTTGCATAATTGCCTCGGCGACTCGTTTGGCTTCGATATCGTTCTTTCCTTTGTGGAATCTCCCATCTTCAATAAAATGAAACTTGACACCCAATTCGCCACTCTGTTCGGGACTGGGAATGACATACAACTGGCTGTCGTAGAATTGTTCGTTCGACACGGCGATCAATGATTCGTGTTTACTGCGATAATGCCAGCGCAACATACGTTGAGGCATGTTGCGAGCCAAACACAACGACAATATGCTCTCGACATCGCCGGCTTGCATATCCAGGGTTGGATCATCTGCTGAGATTTCACCGACGACCACACCAAAGAACTGAGTGGGAGGCATTTGTTTGTCGTCGCCCACGACGACCATCTGTCGGCACCGCGCGGCGGCGCCGAGCGCCTCGACCGGTCGCACTTGACTGGCTTCGTCCACCAACAGCAGATCGAATTCGATAGCACCCGCCTCAAGAAACTGGGCCACCGACAAAGGGCTCATCATAAACACCGGCTTGATAGCCTGGACCGCCGCGCCTGCTCTAGCGATCAGTTGGCGCAGCGGCAAGTGTCGGCGTTTCTTCTGCATCTCGCGTTTCAAAATCGATACGGCCTCGGGAAGATTACCAGCACGTTTTCGACCCATGCTTTGCCAGTGGCTGTCGGCCACTTCGATCCGAGCTAACTCCAATCGACGAATATCGAGATTGCTGAATTCGCGAATCAACTGGCCGAATTTCTCTCCGCTGAATGCATCAAGACGTGGATGTTGCTGAAGGGCGTGGCGCAGGAGAGCTTCCGCGCAGGCGAACCGAAACACGTCGGGAGCTTGTTGCGGTGCCATCTGTTGTGACTCGATGCGTTGGATAACCGCACCCGATCCAATTTCCGCAACAATGCTCCGCGCGCGGCGATAAGTTTGCCAATGTTGCAATTCTTCGGGCTTGTTTTTCCAGGCTTCGATCCTAGCGCGGAGTTCATTCAATAGCGCTAGTGCGGCCGCTCCGTAGGGTTCAGTCAGCGTGGCCTCTCCCGTTGAACCAGCAGCTCGAGTCGGGTCAGGGGTCGCAATCGCGGGCACGTTTGCGGCCGGTTCGCTAAGCTTGTGAACTGAGTTCGCTGGAGCATGAGTTGCCAGGTTTTTGAAGTCTCCAAACGCCTGCTCGTAGTTAATTTTCAGCGCTGCGCCCAGTGATCCCAAAGTCTCCAAGAATTGTCGCAAGCGCTCTTCGACGGTTTGGCTCAACTGGCGCAATTCATCAGGCTTTTCAAGCATCGACAACAGCTCGCGAAATCGCGGCGAAACGCCATTGGCCACGGCCGCGCGGTCCCACTGCTCCCAATTCGACAAGCGTACAAGATCTGATTTTGGACCAAGCCAGAATCGACCGAATGCTCTTTGGCCGACCGCGTCGCCCTTAGCGATGTCTTGCTGAGCGCTGTAATGTGCGCCGAGTGAGTCCAAGATTTCCAACCGTTTCTCAAACGTATTCGGTTGAGGTACAACCAGCAAACTCGTCAGCAATTTCCGAGCAGCTCGGTAGTGAGAATTCAACATGCGAAACCACGATTTGCCGTTAGCAGCGTAGGTCTGACGCACGGTTCGGACATCGGTCTCCCAGGCGATGTCGGCAACTTTGCCATGTAGTTTCTCCTTTGCCGAGACAATTGCTCGGGCTGCGTCGGCCAGTTCCTGGACCGCTTGACGATGATCGCGCCACATGGTTCCACTGGCAGACTGGGCATCCAATTCGGGAGCCCCCAATAGCGTTCGCACCGTACGCACCGATCGCTCGACTTCATTCAAGCTCGCGGGCAGATCGTCGCCAAGTCGTTGTGCCAAGCTGCGAGCCGCCGCGACCAGATCATCTAGCGCGGCGACCAATTTGGGCGCCGTTGAAACAATTCGTTCCAAATCCAGTGGCAGAATTTGATCCAGATTCACTCCTCGCCATGGGTGTGTTGCGGGATCACCGATTCGATTTATCACCTGTGATAACTCTTGTACTGCTGCCGTGCGACGCTGGAGATCGTCTGGCGCCCAAGAAATGGCTTGGGGTAACTGAAAGTCCGGTAGTTGCGTACCGGAAGCCCGCAGTTCGATCAAGTCCGTCAGAATCTCGTAAGGCGATTTGCCACATGTTTCCAAGGGTTTGTGCATCAGTTCTACGTGGCTATTCAGCTCATCGCGCGTCAGCTTGAGCCGCTTAACAGTCTCATTCAAATCCGACGGAGGTTGCGGCGTACCCAATGCCAGAACGCGTTCCAGTTCCTTGACCACCGTCGCTTTGCTGGCCATCTTGCTATGCAGTTCCAGGCACATTTCGCCTAAGCCAATGTTGTCCAACCGCCGTTTGACAACTTCCAGTGCCGCCATTTTCTCGGCTACGAACAACACTGTCTTGCCCGACGAGACGGCGGCCGCGATCAGATTGGAAATAGTCTGCGACTTGCCCGTACCGGGTGGTCCTTGGATAACCAGGGATCGTCCGCGACAAGCCTCTTCGATTACCAGCGACTGGGAACTGTCGCAATCAATGACGTGAGCCGTCTGCGCGGGGTCGAACAAGTCGTCGATCAAACCTTCGTCCGCGCACATCGGTTGTGCAGGCGGAAATCCATCTTGCAACAGCGCACGAATCAGCGGCTTGTTCTCCAAAGGCCCGGCAGTCGGCCAGCATTCCGGGTCGAGATCGCGATACATCAACAACTTGGTAAAGGAAAAGAACCACAACACAATATCGTTGGGCAGAACTTCAAAGGCTGCCTGCGAGCTGACTGCTTTTTCGACTTCTTGGAAATAGACTTCCGGAGAAAAATCTTCAGTGTCGGAAATATCAGGCAGTTCAATACCAAAATCCATTTTGAGGCGAACTTGCAATGTGAGATTCATGGCGACGTCTTCGCCAGAATACGTCAGGCTATAGCGCACGCCAGCCTTATTGCGCTGGAGCGCTACTGGTATCAGCACCAGCGGAGCATCGCGCGGCCGGTCAGGTTTATCCGCTTCGTACCAGCGCAGAAATCCCATTGCGAGGTACAGTACATTGACGCCCTTTTCCTGCAGCGAAGCCGCCGAGTCGGTCACCAGCTTGCTGAGCCGCGAATCCAATTCGTCCATCGCCAGTACGGTGTGCAACACATCGTCTTTGGTGAAATCCACCGTTTCCGCTGATACCACGGGCTCCGCTGTCGCCTTTGCCTTTGTTGTGCGTCGCCGTTTCGAATCGGTCGCTGGTTCAGTTTCGACGTCGCCTTGTTCGAAGCGCATGGCCTGGTTCTCCCTGACCAGCATGCGGTAAATTTCCGTCGATATTTCCGCCTTGATTTCCACGCTAGATCCTCGCTCCTGATCGCGAGCGGTCGAGAGTAGACGGTTGGATGTAGTCAGTTCCAATAAATCGCGGCGAGCGGCCGCCAACTGCTGTTCAATAGAATCGAGCGATGTCATGAGATCGGCTAAATGGAGTCTTGGAGTAACTAGGCTGAAGCGGCGGTGTTCGACGTCCGAGCACACAATCTACCGTAGTGAAAGCGTTATTTCTATCGCACGCCGGACAAAGCGGGGCTATGATTGGTACTCAGAAATACAAACCCACGTAGGTATGTCAACTTATTTTTCCTCGGTCGCGGCTTAGCTCCCGAAGTTGTGCGACTGTCGTTCAGGTTGAGGTGCGTGAAATGCTTTCACTGCGAGGCCGTTCGGTCCGAATGTGTGACGGACTAGTGCGGCGAGAATGGATGCGCATTGGTGGATTATCGGCAATGGGACTGGGGTTGTCCGAATTGGCACACGCTCGGCAACTTGCTACCGGATCGACGGGCAATGTGGCGAGTTTCGGAAAAGCGAAAGCATGCATCGTCCTGTTTCTGCTGGGTGGACCACCTCAGCACGAAACCTGGGACCCGAAACCGGACGCTCCCAGCGAAGTGCGAGGGGAATTTGCTACGATCGCAACGGCCACCGGCGGCTTACGAGTTGGTGAATTGATGCCGCTAACGGCTAAGTTGACCAACCACATTGCTGTTTTGCGTGCGATGGCGACTGATGATAACGCTCATTCGTCGAGTGGCTTTTGGGTGCTGACCGGCTACCCGCACTCTCCCAAGAACAAGGAAAACTCGTTGCCTGGTCCGCCCAACGATCGACCTTGCGTAGCAGCGCTAGTGCGGAAGATCAAAGGGGACCGATCGAGTTTGCCCGGTGCAGTACGGTTACCCGAAGAAATTTGGAACACTGGTCATATCGTTTGGCCAGGCCAGGATTCGGGTTGGCTCGGGCCGCAAGGCGAACCGTGGCTGGTGACCTGTGATCCGAACAAACACGATTTTCGAGTGATGGATATCGCGCTGCCTGTCGATATTTCCACGCAGCGTCTGACCCAGAGAAATGCACTGCGAGAAATTCTGAATCGAAGATTTGCCGCTCCGGATTCGAACAACTTGAATCACTGGGCCGCTTGGCAAGCCAAAGCAGCCGATTTGCTAGGTAGCACCAGCACGAACCGTGCGTTTGCAATCGACGACGAAGCGGCAACCGTCCGCGACCGGTATGGGCGAAATCGCTTTGGTCAAAGTGTATTGTTGGCGCGCCGATTGGTCGAATCAGGTGTGTCGCTGGTCCAAGTGAATTGGACTAGATGGGACTCCGACGAAAACGTTGCGCCGGCCTGGGACACCCATGCCAAAAATGGTGAACGGCTCAAAAATGCGTTGATGCCACCGATGGACCAAGCGTACTCGGCGCTATTGGAGGACTTGGCACTGCGCGGATTGCTGGATGAAACTCTCGTGGTTTGGGTCGGCGAATTTGGGCGAACTCCGCGCATCAATGCTCGCGGTGGTCGCGATCATTGGGGACACGTTTTTTCTGCGGCGTTGGCCGGAGGAGGTATTCGCGGCGGAGTTGTGCACGGTGCCTCAGATCGTCACGGCGGTTATCCGCTTGATGGTCGCGTCGAGCCGCAAGACCTGACCGCTACGATCTTTCATTGCCTGGGAATTTCGCCCGACATAGAACTCAACGACCAGCTTGGCCGCCCTTACGCGATCACTAAAGGTCAACCAATCGCAGCCATAGTTTAGATCCACTGGCGGGAAAGTGTCTTTAGGTGAGCGGCAGATAGTTTCTTACCAATACAAGCCCGAAGCGCAAGCGAGTGTATTCCAGGATTGACGCACTCGCTTGCGCATCGGGCTTGTATTCGCTGAGGCCTTGGTAAATTCCCATCTGCCGCTCGCCTTAGGTTCAGTGAAATCATTAACGGCGGATATTTCACAGCGGAGCGCCCAACACCACTCCCGGACTAGGCCATAGAACTCTAACATAGTGTTCGGCTAACGAGACCTCGCATCGAATTCAGTTTGTTGGAAAAACCAGTTACCCATGTCGGATGAAGCGGTCGGACCTCTGGTGCGCGCGTTGCCGGAAAAATGGACGCCCGAATATTGCTTTCAGCGATTATCCAGATTGCGAGGTTGTGTGTGGCTGGACAGCAGCATGACTTTGGAGAGACTTGGGCGTTTTAGTTACCTATCCGCTGAGCCGTTTTGTACGCTGAGAGTCGACCAGGTACAGCCCCACGCTTTGTCGCCCGTCGACCGTTTGTTGGCCAAAATTCGTCAGCCCAAGACAGTTGACCTGCCTCCGTTCCAAGGTGGCTGGATGGGCTGGTTTGCGTACGAATTCGGTCGATGTTTTGAACGCATTGGCGAAAGCTGCCATAACGAATTTTCGTCTCCCTTGGTGCAACTGGGAATGTACGATGTTGTACTCGCGTGGGATCACCAATCCGGTCAGGGTTGGTTGATTTCACAAGGCTGGCCCGAAGTAAAAACGCATGAGCGTCAAAAACGAGCTTATCAGCGGCTTTTACAATTTTTGAAGCTGCTGGAACTGAACGATCCCACCCAAATTAAAACAGCTTACAATCCTGGTTATACGTGGCGCGCACCACCGTCGAGTTTGGTTCGCCAATATTCGACGCGTTGGTCGCCTGATTGGACCAGCAATTTTTCGTCAACAGGTTTTCGGGAATCGGTGGCCCGGGCCATTCAATACGTACATGCTGGCGATATTTTTCAAGTCAACTTGGCTCAGCGACTGTTGCATCCGATCACATCCAGTGCGCCAGAATTATATCTCCATCTGCGCAAACAGAATCCAGCTCCGTTTGCTGGATACGCCGACTTGGGTCGGGTGCAAGTGATTAGCAGTTCGCCGGAGAGATTTCTCGAGTTACAGGATGGCATTGTCGAAACTAGACCGATCAAAGGTACGCGACCGCGCATGAGCGACCCGATGGCAGATCACGGAATCAGCGAATTGCTGCGTGTCAGTCCCAAAGATCGCAGCGAGAATGTGATGATCGTCGACCTGTTGCGCAATGATCTTTCGCGCATCTCGCACGAGGATAGCGTCGAGGTCACGCAATTGTGCCAGTTGGAGGCGTATCGTTACGTCTGGCATTTGGTCAGCGCAGTTCAAGGTCGTGTTCTGCCCGGTACGCTGGCGAGCGATCTTCTGCGGGCAACTTTTCCGGGTGGCTCGATTACCGGTGCGCCAAAGATTCGTGCTATGCAAATTATCGCTGAACTGGAACCTTCGGCTCGCGGTCCATATTGTGGCTGCTTGGGTTACTTGAGCTGTACTGGCGACATGGACTTGAACATTCTCATTCGCACGGTGACGGCCAGCGATGGTTGGTGGCAAGTTCACGTCGGGGGCGGTATCGTCGCCGACAGCGATCCATTGCTCGAAGAACAAGAAACTTGGCACAAAGCCGAGGGCGTGCTGCGCGCGATTGACTCGGTAAACAGGAGCGGGTCGTGATTCTCTTGATCGATAACTACGATAGCTTTGTCTACAATCTTCGGCGATATTTGTTGCGGTTGGGACAGCAGGTGTCGGTCCAACGCAATGACGAAGTGGATCTGACCGCCATCGAGGCTGGCCAGTACTTGGGGATCGTTATATCGCCGGGCCCTCAAGGACCTTCGCAAGCAGGATGTTGCCTTGAAGTGGTGAACAAGTTCGCCTCTCACATTCCTATTTTCGGAGTTTGTTTGGGCCATCAAGTCATCTGCCAAGCATTCGGCGGTAATATTGTTCGCGCACCGCGACCTGTTCATGGACGCGCTAGTTGGATTCACCACAGTGACACGGGGATCTTCGAACAAGTTCCCAATCCATTTCTTGCAGCTCGCTACCACTCCCTCGTCGCGCAAGCCGACTCCATACCAAGCGAACTGCGCGTGACTGCCACCGCTGACTCGGATATCGTAATGGCCGTCGAACATATTCAATGGAGAACTTTTGGGGTGCAATTTCACCCTGAGTCTATTTTGACGGATTCAGGCTATCGTCTGTTGATGAATTTTCTGGCAATCGCTGGCGCAATATTGCCGAACGTTATTCCGTCATCCGACTTGGCCAACTCGACCGGAGTTTCGCTGGCTGCCGCAAGCCCTGAATTCCGTCATGGCGAGTCGAGCGCCGATGAACTCGATTGTATTCCCGTCGTCTTGCCGGATTATCGGCAGTATTCACTGTGATTATTGAAGGCTTGCTCACTACCGAGACGCCTGATGGCCGAGTGCACGTGGCACCGATGGGGCCGGTGGTCAATGTTGACTTGACGCAGTGGATCCTGCGACCTTTTCAGACTTCGACTACTTTTCAGTTGCTCAGGCGATCCTCCGTAGCTGTGTTTCACGTCATTGATGATGTTGTTCCGGTCGTACAATCTGCGCTCGGCTTGCCGATTGAACTAGATTTCCAGCGCTTGACAAGCGGCGGTTGGCTCATTCAACAAGCGTGCCACTGGTATCAATTAGAAGTTTATGAATGGGACTTAACGAGCCAGAGAAGCCAAGCCATTGCGCGCGTAACCGAACATGGTACCTTGCGTCCGTTCTGGGGATGGAATCGTGCCAAGCACGCTGTCCTCGAAGGCGCTATCATGGCGACGCGGCTGCATCTGATAGGAACTGAACAAGTACGGGAAGAGTTGTCGCGCTGGCAACCGATGATCGACAAGACCGCCGGCGACCGCGAACGATACGCATGGGAATTAATCCACCGTTACATTCAGTCCCAAATCGATGGAACTGGTTTGCTGGCAGAAAAGGGAAGTTGAGCCAGTCGCGGCCTTTCATTACAATCGTGCCAAATAGAATATGCTGGTGGTTACTTTCTTTCCCGCCCCAGTTTGACACGCTCCAACTCATCCAAGGGTTTCACAGTATGGCTGCCTGCCTTGAGCGGATCTTGCGTCGGATGGCTAACAAAACTCCATGTAGTCGCTACGGCAGATCAATTTTCCGTGCCAACATGTTTTTTGCGTGCGGCATCATGTTCAGCTTGCTCAGTCGTACATCGTCTGCTGAAACTCGCTTTGAACGCATCCAACTGAGCAACGAGTTTCACGCCGAAGGTGGCACCTTCGGGGATCTCAACGGAGATGGCAAGAGCGAGGTTGTGGTCGGGCCGTGGATCTATTGGGGACCTGACTTTGAAACGAAGAGCCAGTTTTATGACGGCAAACCAGTAAACCCGATCGGGTACTCGGAGAATTTTTTGATGTACACCGAAGATGTCGATCGCGACCGGCAACTCGACATCATCGTGCTCGGATTTCCAGGCAAAGAAAGTTGGTGGTATCGCAATCCAGGCAAAGAAACTGCCGCGAAAACTATGTGGGGTCGGCACGCAATAATCGATGTCACCGACGGCGAATCTCCTGCAATGTTCGATATAGATGGTGACGGTACCAAGGACTTGGTTTGTAGCAGCAAAGGGAGCTACGGTTACGCCTCGTATGCAGGCAACGATCCAACCAAGATGTGGAAGTTTCATGTCATTTCGGAAAACCGCGGCTACCACAAATTTACGCATGGTATGGGGATTGGCGACGTCAACAACGACGGTCGTCTGGATTTGTTAGAGAAAGATGGTTGGTGGGAAAATCCTGGTCCTCGCCCAGACCAAAACACTGGCAAACCGTGGAAATTTCACGCGTTCACCTTTACTCCCAGCGGCGGTGCACAGATGTTTGCGATCGATGTCGATGGCGATGGCAAGAACGACGTACTTACCGGCCTAATTGCCCATGGATTCGGCTTAGCTTATTTTCGGCGCTTGGATGACGCTGGGGACAAGTTCGAGAAAGTGGACATTATGACTAAGGACGCCGCGACCAGCCCAGTTGGGATCGCGGTCAGTCAGTTGCATGCTATGGAGCTGAGCGACATCAACCGCGATGGACTCGTCGACATTGTCACTGGCAAACGCTGGTGGGCGCATGCCAACAAGGACGATGGCAGCGAGATGCCCGCGACGTTGTTGTGGTTGGAAATGCAGCGGCGCGGTGGGCGCGTTCAATTTGCTCCGCATGTAATCGATATCAGTAGCGGCGTTGGCACCCAAATTACCGCTGGCGATGTCAACGGTGATGGCTTGCCAGATATTGTGTCGGGCACGAAACGTGGGACTCATCTGTTCTTGCAAGTACCCGCGGATCGTTACGGAAAAGTAGCTCTAGTCCCCGGCTTGGCGAGCAAAGATCCTTTTAACCAACGCGTTGCGACGACCAGCGTCGTTATCAAAGACGAACTGGGCGGATTTCGACCAGCGCTGACGAGCGATCGTCCGTTGAATCTCGATTTTGAAACCGGCGATCTTTCCGATTGGGAAGCTCGTGGTCCCGTAGCTGCAAAGCTGCCGATCGCTGGCGACACCGTTCGGGCTCGTCGCAGCGATATGTCGAGCGCGCATCAAGGCGCGTTTTGGATCGGTACGTTTGAATCAGGCGACGACAACTTGGTCGGCGAACTAATCAGCCGACCGTTCATGATCACCCATCCATGGGCCAGCTATTTGATCGGCGGCGGCAAACACGAGAATGCTTGTATCGAAATTGTCAGCGAGCAATCGGGCAATGTGTTGCATCATGCAACGGGAATCGAATCCGAAAACATGCGGCGCATGGTGGTTGACTTGCGCCAGTGGTCGGGGCAAGCGGTCCGCCTGCGAGTGGTCGATCATAATCAAGGTCCCTGGGGACACGTCAATTTTGACGATTTTCGTTTTCATTCCGAAGCGCCCAAACTTGCTCACTATCAACAGCAGGCGCTGCTGGATCGAATCGCCAACGATCGCTTGTCGCCCGAGCAATCTGCGTTGGCGATGACGATTCCTGCTGGATTTAATGTACAGTTGTACGCAGGGGAACCCGATGTAACGCAACCAGTCGCTATGACGATCGATGACCGTGGCCGCCTGTGGGTGGCGGAGGCTTTCGAGTATCCAGTGCGCGCGGCCGGCGACCAAGGACGAGATCGAATCGTTGTTTTCGAAGACACCAACCGCGATGGCAGGTTCGATAATCGGAAACTGTTTGCAGAAGGACTTAATCTAGTCAGCGGTTTGGAAGTTGGTTTTGGAGGCGTTTGGGTCGGTGCCGCTCCAT
>SXGS01612083.1_pt1 | contig 25112 bp, 21 predicted proteins | sample 3174681 | NCBI WGS metagenome assembly SXGS01 (sample SAMN11356861, study PRJNA531348) | freshwater metagenome | isolation source: freshwater sample F1-80 | place: China: Fuxian Lake, Yuxi | collected 2017-12-25 | reverse complement strand
GCATTTCGAAGTGCTCGCGTCTGTCTTTGTACTTGTGCGGCGAACGGATGACGCAGTACACGTTCTTCTCCGTCGGCAACGGCACGGGGCCGACTACCGTTGCGCCTGCACGGGTGACCGTCTCAACGATCTTCCGGGCTGAAACGTCAATGACCTCGTGGTCATACGACTTCAGCCGGATGCGGATTTTCTGTCCCGCCATGGCTTGGCTCTCTTCCTGGCTTGCTGCTCTGTTGACTTGCTGCAATGTGAATCCGCAGACACTGAATCCGGAAACTTCCGGGTTCCTCAATGCCTCGGACACCGACCCCCGCGGTCGGGCGTGTCGCGATTTTCACGCAAACGACGCCGACAAAAAAGGTTGGCTGGTTATGTTTGGGCTCCAGCTTGGACCCTCACATCCGGCATTATCCGGACGGGGACGCGAAGGAGCGCTTGAACAACTCATCTAGTATGCCGGATTGGCGCGGAAAACACCAATCAGAAATCCTGCCGGACCTCTTTCGTCAAAGCATGACGGATGTCATGATGAATCGTCACACCAAGCCGGTCCCCATCCGAGGCTGGCAAATTTCACTGTGTTGACAGCTTTCCGGGGGATGAGATCTGCAGCAGAGTGCTGTCGAAATAGGAGCTACAGTGTTTCCCCGGACTCGCACCCGCCTGGCCACGCCACGATCACTGGCCAACCAACGATTAGTCGGCGCCACCGTGCTGACGCTCTTGCTGAACGGAGTTCTACTGCCGGCCGCGCAGCCCGCTGCGGCCAACCCCACCGGGACCGTGCAGAGCAACGCAGCGGAGTCCGCGCCGGTCTCCGGCCCGAACAATCCGCATTCTTGGAGCTATTCCTTCACCACCCGCTGGGACCCGGCAGGGCAGCGGACGCAATATGTGGGAGTCACCATGCCCACAAGCATCAACGGCATGCTGAACGTGATCGAGATCGATACCGATGCCAATCGGCGCGGAATCGCCGATCTGAGCCGGAACCTGCTCGCCCAGGAGGTCTTCGACGACGGCCTGGAACGGTCCGGCCAAGCCTCCATCACGATGCGCGACGGCGGTCGGGTGCTGATCGGCACCACCCGGGGCGAATTGGTCAATGTGGACCCGGCCGGGCTGACCGCCGCCAAGATCGGGCTGCCGCCCGGGACCGCCTCGATGATCAACGGTCTTTCCGAGTCCGGGCCGGAAGTGGTCGTCAGCACCCGGTCGGCGGGTTTCGGACAAGCCGGGAGCCAGGGCAATGGCGAAGTCCTGGGCCTGAAATCCGCTTGCGTCTACGCGCCGTGCAGCACTGCCGAAGCCTGGACGCGCTACGGCGCCCCGGCTCCGGGCAACGCCCTGGCCTATGAGGCCGGCCGGTGGGGCGGGGCACTGATCGCTGCCAGCGGCGACCAGCGTGCGGTCTTGAGTGTTTTGGAGAACGGCGCCTGGCGTGACTTGGTCGCGGTCTCGGCCACGGCCGCCAACTCGCGCGAACGGTTCGTGCAGGCCAAAGTCGTCGGCGATTACCTCTATGCCTCCTACGACGGCAGCAACCAGAGCCAGAACGGCACCCATGTCTACCGGCTGGGCAAGGACGCCGAGGGCCGGCTCACGGTGGCGCGGATCAACGTGATCAACCGTTGGGTGATCAGCCCGATGGCGGAATCCAGCGGCTACAGCAAATCGAGCGTCGTCTACCGGGGGTTTTCCGACAGTCTGATGATCTTCGACCCGGAGAACGGCACCCAGGGCAGTACCACGAAATTCGGCGATTTCACCGCCGCCCAAATGCCCGGGCAAACCAGGACCGGAGGTCTGCCGACCTCGTCCTGCTGGGTGGTCCCCGACGCGGTGTGCAGTACCTGGCGCCCCGACGGGACGATTTCCCTGGCCTTCAAGGCCAAACCCGGGCAGCCGGAGACGCTCAAACGGATCCCGACGATTTCCGCCGCCAATCAAACCATCCTCGACTCCGGACGACGGGAGGTCGGACGCCTGGCAGTCGGTCCCGACGGGTCCAAAATCTACGCCAGCAGTTCCTTCTTCGGCCGATGGCTCCGCCAAATCGACGCCGGGACGGCGCAGACCCAGGACTTGGCCCTGCGTTCTTATCTGGACCCGGACGACTCGGTCACCCAGGTGGAAAGCCTCGGCGTCGTGGGCGATCAACTGCTCATCGGAACCTATGCACAGGGCGTGATCGCACAGTTGGACCCCGCCCAGCCGAGCAGCTGTGAGAACGCCATCGACCGCAGCCTGGACGCTTGCAATCCGAGCATCACGGTGCCGAAGCGGACCATCGGGAACAACCAAGTTCGCCCAGTGAGCATCGCCGACCTCGGGAACGGCCGCGCCGGGATCGCCTCCTACGGCCGCTCCGGGCAGCTCACCGGCGCCCTGACCTTGTATGACACGACGACGAAAGCCATCACCAACCGGATCCTGCTCCAGGACGCCAGCGGCATCGCCTTGAGCCAGATGGGACTGGCCGCAGTCGCCAGCCGCGATCTGGCCGCAACCGGCGGCTGGATCTACGCCGGCACCAACGCCCGGCCGCCGAACAACAGCTCGACCCAGACGCTGGCGGCCATCATCCGGTACAACGTCTACACCCAGGAGACCCAGGCCCTGCCGGCACCGTACGGCGTGGTCAATGAGCTCAAATTCGGCGCGGACGGCCGGCTTTACGCCATGGCCGGCTTCAATTTCATCACCATCGACCCGGGGCTCAATGGGCAGCCGTTCCGCGTCGTCGACATCAAAAAAATCGGGAACAAACGGGGCTTCCTCGGCGCGCTCTCGCCACTCGCCGACGGCACCTTCGCGGTGATTTCGGGAGCTCAGGAACAAGGTGCCGATGGCGAGCTCCACTTGGTGACGCCGCGCAACGACGGACCACCGGCCAGCGTCTTCCTCGGCGCCATGGCGAGCGGACCGCTCGCCATCGTGGACAAGCCCGGCGGCGGATCGCGGTGGTTCTACAGCCGTGGCGCGTCGATCCTTTACCAGGACCAACCGCTGGCCGCCGGCCCGCTGCGCTGAACCTGCGGGGAGTCCGGCCGGATCCGGCAAACCTCCGTGCACGGTAGGGTTTAACCACCGCTGCACATCGGAAACCGGGGGGCCGACCATGACTAGCTATGCCACGGATCCGGGGGCGTCATCGATGACGCCCCCGGATCCCTCCGGGTTCGGCCCGGACGTGTCGGGGCCGGATCGGGAAGCCGGGCTGTGGACCGTCGATGTGCTCAATGCCTCGATCAGCATGCGTGGCCTGTCCGATGCCGAAATGCACGAGCTGGATCGCTGCTGGCAGCGGTGCAATCCCCGCCGAGGTGGCGAATCCGAGACCGTAGCCACCCGGCAAGGCGAACTTTCCTGGCGCCAGCAGCAAGAAGACATCGTTTCGATGCTGACCCTGGCCGGCATCAACTCGGCGGCCGGGGAACGGCTGATGTTCCACGCCGGCGGGATCAGCGATCCGGAAACCGGCAGGTCCCTTGCATTGGTCGCCAAATCCGGCACCGGCAAGACCACCGCGGTCCGGAACCTGGCACAGCATTTCGGCTACCTTTCCGATGAAACCATCGCGATCGACCCGGGATCGCTGCGGATCCTGCCGTATCCGAAACCGTTGTCGGTTCTGGGACCGGACGGCAACCGGCCCAAGCGCCAGTACTCCCCCGATGAATTGGGGCTGCTGCCAGCGGCGTCGCATCCGGTGCTGGGCAAAATCGCGGTGCTCAACCGGGTGCCGGGTACTGCCGAGGCTTTGGCCGAGCCCTTGGACACCACGGCCGCTTTGCGATTGCTGGTTCCCGATTCCTCCTCGCTTTCCCGGCTCGAGCGCGGGCTCGTAGCACTCCTCGAAGTGCTGGAGCGTACCGGTGGCGCAGTCCGGATCAGCTACGGCGAAAACACCCAGCTGACGCCCTTGGTGCCGGAGTTGCTCCGGCAGGGCCCGATCGCGAACCCCGATGGGAGGGATTGGACGCCGGCGGATCTCACGGTCGACGGGCCGCAGCGTCCCGGACCCGGTGCTGGCCGGCTGCGCCGGATCGTTCCGGACGATGCGATCTGGCTGGGTGACTCGGCCGCGATCCTCAATGCGGAACGGCTCGACGTCATTTCCGGCATCGGGGCGACGATCTGGGCGGCCGCCCGGACCTGGACGGATCAGGAACAATTGCACGAAGCGGTTGTGGCCGCGCACGGACCGCACCCGGACAGTGCCGCCCTGGCGGCAGACGCCGTCGCCTCGTTGCTCGAGGCCCGATTGCTGGTGCGCTGCGCCTAAGCGCGTCGACCAGAGGACCGGCGCAGGAGCTTTTTGCCGGTGAACCACAGCAGGTCCAAGTCACTTCGCCGGATTCCGTAGAATCCGGCGATCGGCATGCCGAATTTCCGGGACAACCAGAACAGGTTGAGATTGCCCGCGACGAAATTGCCGACCAGCGTCGAAACCGCCGCGCCGACGGCGCCCAAGGGGCCAACCAAAAGCAGGAACACGATCAGGTTGAGCACTGCGGCGATGCCCATGCTCAGGCTGCGCAGCCCCGGCCGGTTCCGAGCGCTCAAGCCGGCGCCGGCCACCGAGCCGGCAGAGCCGAGCGAACTCGCCAGCAGCAGGACCAGGGTTGCCGGCACTGCCGCGCTGAAATCCCGGCCGAAGAGCAACGGCAGCCACCACCAGCACGTCGCCCCGAGCAGCAAGCTCGACAGGAAGGTCAGGAAGGAGGTGATCCGGGCTGCCCGCTGCAGGCGGTGGTCAGCGTGCGCAGAACCGCCTTCGGCCGCATCCGACGGCAGAATCACACCGCGCACAGCGGACGCGATGAGCCCGGGGGCCTCCCCCACGCTCACCGCCACGACGTAGAGGCCGAGCTGCTTCGCGTTGGACAGCGGGACCATCAGCAATTGGTCCATCCGGCTCAAGACGATGCCGGCCAACGAGCCGAACCAGAGCCGTCCGCCGAACGAACCGATCGCGGCAAAACCCAGCTCCGGGTTCTTTTCATGGACCTCGCGCGCATCGAGCCGGCGGACCAGGAACGGCAGATAGCACAGCGATTCCAGCACCGGCATCGCCAAGATGATCAGGACCGCCATGAACGGGGTCAGCCAGCCGCCCAGCCAAAGCACGAGATAACCGGCCAGCCTCAGCGCGGCGGAGCACAGCATCACGGTGGCCGCCAGTTTCCACCGGTGACTGCCCAAAGCCAGACCGCGCGGCAGTGAAGCCAGGAAATTCAGTGGCGTGGCAAGCGCGGTGATTCCGATTAGCTGCTGCAACTCGGGATTTCCTGCCGCGAGCGGGGCTGCGGAAAACCAGACAGCTGCGCCGCAGGCCAAGCCCAGGACGAGCAACAGCACGGCGGACCGGGAAGCGATCTGCCGGGCATTGCGGGCATGCTTGGCCACGAAATAGATGATCGCGTCGGGGATTCCCAAAGCGCCGACCGCGACCACGAACAACAAAGGGGCGACCGCAGCCGCCACCAAGCCGCGCCCTTCCACGCCCAACGACTGGGCCAGAATCGGCGCGGTCACCAAAGAGACGATCGGAACCGCGATATTGATCGCGAAGGAAAAGGCCATCTTTTTCGAGAAGCTGTCCGTCCGCACGGCCCCGGCAGTGCTGCCGGATGCGTCCGACGCGGGCTTTTCAGCAGTCATCTGGTTCTTTCCCTGTTTGCGTATTGCAGAATTTTCTCATGTTCGGCAGCAGCCGGAGCGGCTGGCAACACGGCAAAAGTCCGCCTGGGGCGGTGACCGGTTCGGTCACCGCCCCAGGCGGACATCGGCTGCCTTGGCCGAGATCCCAGGACTGGCTCAGCTCCTGGTGATCGGCGGGCCGATCAGGCTCAACCCGTGATCGAGGTCGCCGTCCGGTTGTCCGCGCAGCGGCTGTTCGACGCAATGCAGAACTGCGGAGCGGTTTCGCCGGTCTTCAGCACGAAGTTGGTCATCCGGTTGTCGCCCCGATTGCTCGGCTGGTTCACCTTGACCGAATACTTGATGGTCACGGTCTGGCCAGCTGCGAGCGTGCCCTTGATCGTGAACTGGTTGCCGCTGACCGCGCTGACCTGGAGTGCAGCATTGTCGGACACCGGCTGGGAGTTGACCGTGGAATCGTCCAGCACCCGGCTCATGTCGTCGAACTCATCCACGATCGCGGGCCGCTGGGTGTTGTTGGTGTAAGTCAGGGTGTAGTTCAACACCTGGTTGGAGACCATCGCGATCCGCAACGGCACGTCCGAGGTCTTCTTCACCTCGGCGTCGCCGGCCGGGTTGATTGGCACGACACCGCCGGAGGCCAGGTCTTCCAAGCGGTAGGAGCCGTTGTTGGTGCCCGCGATCTTGGTGATCCCGGTGTTGCTGGCCACGCCGGTGTTCGGGTCGATCGAGAAGATCCGTCCGTTGGACTGCCCCGTGTACCACTTGCCGTCGAGCCACGCGAATCCGTACTGGGAGCCGGCGCCGGCACCCAGACCGGTGATCTTCAGCACCTGCTGCACCGGCACCTCGGCGCCTTCGGCGAAGTTCGAAACATCGAACTTGTAGATGTAGGTTTCGCTGTAGTACTGCACCAAACCGTAGAAATTGCCCTGCACGTCGAACGCGTAGTCCGGTGCAACGTATCCACCGCCGGCCCACACCCGGTCGCCCGCGGGAGCCACCAGTCGACCGCTCACCACGGTGGTGTTGGTCTTGGAGTCGAACATGCTGATCTTCGTGCTGGTGGTGCCGAGCAGATTGGTGCCCTGCCAATAGCGCCCTTGGGTGTCCACGGCGCCGCCGCCCCATGCGGTACCGCCGGTGCGGTTGCCGCTGGACTGCCGGGCCTGGCCGATCTCTTCGACGTTGGTGGATCCCTCAGTGGCCTTGAAGACTTCCGGGCGGTTGCTGTTGTAAGCACTGCCCTGGAACGCCATCTTGCTGTTGTCTTGGGGGTCCGGCCCCAGGCCGAGGTTGGACGCCCAGTAATACGTCGGGACGGCGGCGCTGCGGCTGGCGATTTCCTCCTGCGCACCGGTCTTGACGTTGATTTTGATGATGCTGCCGCCAGAAGAGGCATACAGCGAACCGGTATCGATGGCCACCGGCTTGTTGTTGTTCAGCGGGAATTTTTGCCCAGTGGCCGCACTGGCCGGTGCCGCAGTCGCGACGAGTCCGAACGGGGCGAGGAGCGCCGCGCCCAGAACCAGTGCCGCGACGGTGGCTGCCCGGGGCTTTCGCATCGGACGCCCGCTTGCGGCGAGCGCATGAACTTGCTTACTCATGGTTACCCAATCTGTTTTTGTTGGTGGGTGCGGATCTGCACGCGCAGAAGTGATCTTGTGTTTCGCTTTCGCAGCCCAGACCGCCACGTCCCCCGGTATCACCGGCCTGAGCAGAAAATCAGCGGCTTCTAGCCGCGCAGCGTCTGGGCCCGGTTGGCCGCTTCCGGCGACATGCCGTTGGCCGGTCCGGCAGCCCGGGCCGACCGTTGCGGGGCGCGCATCGGCGCGCCGGCCGGATTGAGACCGCCGAAGCGCTGTGTCGCCCCAGGAGTGCCGAGGATCTGCTTGCCGTCGACGATGGCCCGGCTCTGCATCCTCAGATACACCGCAGTGCCAGCGGGGGCTGAAGAGTTGAAGCTCAAATCCTGCATCGGGATGGTCGTCACCGGATCGCTCGCGGTGACCGTGCCTTTGTACTTGATCACGTACTTGCGGAACCGACGGCCGTCGATGGTGACCACTTCGGCGGCGACCGGGAGCGCCCAGTCGCTGGATTGCTCGGTCCAGGTCAAAACGGGAGCAGTATCCTCATCTTCACGGCCGTCGATGCTCACGAAAAGGTCGATCTCCAGATTGGTGATCGTCGAGTTGACCGTGGTCCCGGTGATCTGGAGATTCCGGCGGTTCCCGTTCGCATCCTCGCCGCGGACCTCGACGCCGCCTTCCCAAGCCGAAACATCGAGTTCACCGATGATCGTGGAAGTCACGGATGCGGCTGCCGCTGGCGCTGCGACCGCCATGGCCACCACGGGCGCGGTCCAGGCCGCGGATTTCACCACCGTCCGGCGGCTCACCGCCTCCGGGAACTTCAGTTCCGAGCCCACGTCATTCGTATTTTTCATTTTCGAGCATCCCCCAAATTCAAGATTAGATCAAACTCGCATCATCTTATTCAGCGATCATTATTTAAATTGATTTCACGACAATAATCGCCACCAAAGATGACCTGCCTCTACAAAGTAATCCGCAGGAGCCGAAAATGTCAAACCATAACAAAAAATAGCATAACAATAAAGGAGTTCACTAAACGTGATCTCCATTCTTCATTCTCGAATCAAAATTGCTAAATGAGATTCAATAGTGTTGAAATTGTCAGTAAGGGGTACCGGCAACCCGCAACCTATGACAGCAAGCAGCCAAAATGTGTCACAGATCACATTTCGACTCCGACGACGGTTCCCACAGCCCGCCTTCCGGGGCTTCCGACCGCGCCGCCTCGGCGCAACCGGCTGGAATCCACAAGATGATCGACAGGAAATTCATCGTGAAGCGTTCTCCTCTGAGCTACCTCGTACTGGGCGTCGTGCTCCTCGCGACCATCGCCCTCGGCGGCTTCGCCTTCTTTCGGGTCAATGCGCCGACCCCTACCGCGAGCGCGATCCCCAGTGGTGGGAACCTGGCGGTCTCCAGCGACGAGCGAACCAAAGTCGTCGTTTACGGCGATTCGATTTCAGTGGGCGACTCCCCGGCATTCTCCAGCCAACAGCTGGGCAAACGCGCCTGGCCGTACTATCTCTCCGAAAACGGCGTCTACTTCATCGGCGGATACGCGATGGGCGGCGCCACCACCGGCAATATCCTGGAACAGAACCGATGCCAAAGCGGCCTGCGGGCACCCGTCACCGTAGCCGCCTTCGGCACCAACTCGCTGCAAACCGGCGAATCGTTCGAAGCCAATCTGCTGAACCTCGAGCGGTTGAAGTCGGAATGCAATGCAGAACTGCGGCCGGAAGCCTTCATCGTCACCGCGGTCGGACCCGGCAACACGATTCCGCAGGAAAAGGTCACCGACTGGAACGCCCGGCTGAAGACCGCAGCAGAACAACGCGGCTGGACCTTCGCCGATCCGTTTTCCGGAATGCGGACTCCGGAGAACACCTGGCTGCCGGGGTTGAGCTTCGACGGGTTGCACCCGACTGAAGCAGCCGCAAAAACCTATGCCGCCAATATCGCACCGGTGATCATTTCCGCTGGGAAACAATCCGCGGGCTGACCCCGCTTCGGATTCATCGGCATTTTGTGAGACGCATCACAGACGAACATTTCCGTGTCATAAAGTCGCCATGCGCCGAACCCCTCCCCGGACGCACACTGCATAGATGCTCAAGGGGAGAGCCAGATTGTCAATTCTCGATTCACGCGCGCCTGCGGAAAGCAGGCTGCAGCAGCATGTCCGCGATCGTCCCTTCGAGCCGCTGCGCCAGGCCGGCGAGCGGAAACCGAATCGATCGGACGGCTGGCGGCCCCGCTACCGGCGGCGGCTGCGGCTGCTAGACGCGCTGGCCATCGTGACTGCGGTGCTGATCGCCCAGTTCGTGCGGTTCGGCGACGACTTCGACGACCAAGGCATCATGCTCTTCAACCAGCATGTGCCCTACTGGGTGCTGGGTTTGATCCTGGCCGCGATCTGGTGGCTGGGCCTTGGCGCTTCCGGCGGCCGGAACGTGCGGCTGCAAGGCACCGAGGCGGCACGCAAAGTCCTCAATGCCACGTTGGCGGTCTTCGGCAGTGTCGCGATTCTGTCCTATGTCTTCGGGCTGCCTACTGCGCGCGGCTACATCCTGGTGGCGTTGCCCACCGGACTGCTGCTGATTCTGGCCCTGCGGCTCCTCGCCCAACGGCACTTGATCCGGGGCCGCACGGACTCCGCCGAGAACATGTCCCGCACCGTGATCTTGGGCCGGCGGCTGGCTGCCGAACAGGTCATGAACCACATGGACGCCAATCCGGCCGCCGGGCTGAAGCCGGTGGCCATCTATCACCCGCGCAGCGACGACGGCCCGTTGCTGCATGAAGGGAACTACGATTCCGGAGCGCAATACCTGCGCGGACGTCCGGCGGTCGATGAGATTTTGGCCGCCTTGCATTCCTTGCAAGCCGAAAGCGTCGTGGTCACCGATGAGACCGGCCTGACGCCCAAGGAAGTCCGCCGTTTCGGCTGGGCCCTGGCGGATTGCGGCATCCGGCTGATCCTGGCACCGTCGCTGAGCGGCATCGCAGGCCCCCGGATCCACTCCCAACCGCTCAACGGGCTCCCCTTGATCCACGTTTCGACGCCGCAATTGAGCGGTCTGAAGAAGCAGCTGAAACGTGCCTTCGACCTGCTCGCGGCGTCGACGCTGCTCCTGCTGCTCTCCCCGGTGCTGCTGACTACCGCCGTCGTGATCAAACTCTCCGATCGCGGGCCGGTATTCTTCCGGCAGAAGCGGGTCGGCCTGAATCGCTCCGAATTCCCCATGTTCAAATTCCGCAGCATGGTGCCCGAGGCCGAATCTCTCAAGCAGAAGCTGGCGTCCGACCAAGGCGGCAGCAATGTCCTGTTCAAGGTCAAAGACGATCCCCGGGTCACGCGCGTGGGCAGGTTCATCCGCAAATACAGCATCGACGAATTGCCGCAACTGCTGAACGTGATCATGGGCCACATGTCCCTGGTCGGCCCCCGCCCGCCGCTGCCTGCGGAAGTGGAACGCTATGAAGACGACGCGCACCGCCGGCTCCTGGTGCTCCCGGGCATCACCGGGCTCTGGCAGGTATCCGGCCGATCGGACCTGTCCTGGGAACAAGCAGTCCACTTGGACCTCTATTACGTGGAGAACTGGTCCTTGTCTTCGGACATCCTGATCCTGCTGAAAACCTTGAAAGCGACGCTGAAGTCCAATGGCGCATACTGACCCGGCCCGCTTGCCCGGCCGGCCGCAAGCCACGATTCTGATCCTGTGCACCGGCAACATCTGCCGCTCGGCATACGCCGAGCAGGAACTCCGCGCCGGGTTCCGGCGACTCGGAGCAACCGCTCCACGCGTCATCTCCCGCGGAACCCGGGTCAACCCCGGGCTGCGCACGCCGCGGGAGCTGCTCGAGGCCGCCGGCAAGAACGCCGAAGGCCTGCAATACCGGGTTCCGGAACAGCTGACCGACCAGGACGTCCGGAGCGCCTCGATCATCCTCGCCGCCAGCGGCGAGCACCTGACGGACGCGCTGCGAAGAGTGCCGGCGAAAATGCGGCGAGCCTTCACGCTCGCCGAGTTCGCGCACGCCGCCCGATTCCAGCCGGCGGCTCCGGGAGCGCAGCCGTTTCCCGACCAGGACTGGCTGAGCATTCTGCAGGAGCACGCCAGCGCACGCCGTTCGGAGATCCGGGCCGAACTGCGCGGCCGGATGGACATCCCGGATCCCTACGGCCACAGCTCCGAAGCCTATGCCTCAATGGTCGCCACAGTGGACCGACACATTGCCGAAATCGCCGGCTTCGCGCTGGCACAGACCAGGACAACGGCGTCGAATTCCGCCTGACGCCAAGGAAGTGAAGATGAAGTCTCAGGAAACAGACCCCAAGAATACCGAACAGTGGAGCGCCCGAATCGGCATGCTCCGCGAGTTCGGCGCCTCATTGCGCCGCCGCTGGCCGGTGCTGCTTTTGGCCGCTACGCTGGGTGCCGGCGCCGGTTTCGCCGCGACGCTGACCCAGCCCAAGCTCTACACCTCCGATGCCAGCGTCGTGGTTTCCACCGGGGTGAACGACAATCTGGGCCTGGCGCTTTCCGCGGACAACCTCGCCATTTCGAAGGCCAAGCAGTACCAGACGATGGCAAGCTCTCGAGTCGTTGCGGAGCGGGCGCTCGAAATCGCCAAGATCGACAGTTCAGCGGCGCTTGCGATCTCACGGGTCTCCGCGACCTCGCGGATCGACACCGCGGCGATCAACATCCGGGCTTCGTGGCCCAACCCGCAGCAAGCCCAGGCCTTGGCCGACGCTTGGTCGCAGGCTTTGGCCCAAGAGGTGTCCAATGTGGAAAACCAACGGACCCCCGGCACCCAGGGCAATACCGGTCCCGCCCCGAGCTCGGGGAATTCCAACGGGGCGACCGGCACCCGGCAAGGCGCCGGCGAATCCGTGATCAAAATCCAGCCCTTGGTCCCGGCGAACCTGCCCACTGGACCCAGTTCGCCCAATATCCAGCTCTGGGCCGCGGTCGGGCTCAGCATCGGTTTGGCGCTGGGCCTGCTCTTCATCCTGGTCCGCGAAATTTTCGATCAGCGGATCCGTTCCGTGGCGACCTTGCAGGACGACTTCGGCCAGACCGTGGTCGGCACGGTACCGGTTTCCTCCGGCGTCGGCGAAGACCGGCTCGTGAAGTCATTGGGCCGGTCCAACATGCGGGACAATTTTGCGGTGCTCGAGGCCTTCAAAGAACTGCGCACGAACCTGCGCTTCATGAACCCGGACCAGCCGCCGCGGGTGATCGCGGTCTCCAGCTGCCTGCCCGGCGAAGGGAAATCCACGGTCGCCTCGAACCTGGCGATCTCGATCGCCTCCACCGGCCAACCAGTGGTCTTGGTCGATGGCGACCTCCGCCGGCCCACCGTCGCCCGGACCTTCGATCTGCTGGAGAACATCGGACTCACCGACGCGGTCGTCGGCTCCGCTCCGATCGCCGAACTCTTGCAGGACGTCGCAGGCTATCCGGCGTTGAAGGTCCTGGGTTCCGGACCGATCCCGCCAAATCCTTCCGAGATCCTCGCCTCGGACACCATGCTTCGGCTCATGGCGGAGTTGAGCAAGACCCATTTCGTGATCATCGACGCGCCGCCGGTCATCTCGATCACCGATTCGGCGATCCTTGCCGCGCAATTCGACGGCGTGCTGCTGGTCGTCCGAGCCGGCTCCACCACGCGCGATGAATTCGCCAAGTCATTGGACAGCATCCAGAAGGTGCAGGGCACGGTCTTGGGCTGCGTGCTGAACTGGGTGCCCACCGGCAAAGCCGAAGGTTCCCGTTATGGCTATTACGGAAAATCGTATTACTACACGTCGACGGCAGAGCCCGGGGCCGCGAAACCGCGGAAACCCGCCAGTCCGTTTGCCGGCAAGAGCCGTGGGCGCAAACAGGCCGCCATGCAGACCATGAAACACGGCGCCAAAACCAAGGAAACCGTCGAGATGCGTGCGGAACAGCTGCTGTCCCGACCGACGAACGTCCGGTAGGTGCGGTCAACCCATGCCTAGTCAACCGCTGGTCTTCGATTCCCGGGGGCCGAACGCCAACCGCGCCTATATTGCGCTGGCGCTCGGCTTGATCGGCTGGATCTCCGCGTCCCGGGCGGTGGATGCGGTGCTGGTCAAAGGAGCTGCTGCCGAATTGACCGGTCTGCGGCCGGCCTACAATTTCGGTGACGTCGACATCGTCGTCAGACCAGCCGAGCTGGAAGTCTTCCGTGACGAGTTGGCGCAACGCGGCTGGTTGTCCCGTCCTTTCGAGGACAAGGACGACGTCTTCCCCAAGCACTCGATCTCGATGTACCACCCGCAGTGGCCGATCGACATCGACATCCATTACCGGTTCCCCGGTTTCGAGGCCGCAACCGAAGACATCATCGATGAAATCCGCAAAGACGCCTTGCTACTGCGCACCGGTGAGCTTCCGCTGGAAATCCCTTCCCGATTGGGTTGCATCGTCTTCCAAGCGCTGCACCAGCTCCGTTCCCCTTGGGAAGCCGGCAGCCCGGCGGCACTGGCCGAGCTGCACCGGCGATCCGCCGACATCAGCGCTGACCAGTTGCTCGACTTCGCCCGGCGCACCGACTGCCTGGCGGCGTTGCGGCCGTTCCTGGAGCAACGTCCGGACTTCCCGGCCGATGGCATCAGCTTCCCAGCGCCTTCCGCGGAGTGGCGGCTCCGCACGCTGGGCCAGGATTCCGCCTCGATCCGGATATTCACCTTGCTGCGCGCCCCCTGGTGGAAAAAACCCAAGCTCGCTTGGAAAGCCGCTTTCCCCTCCCGCACGGCCTTGGCCGCCAAAGACATCGCGATTGCGGAGCGCAAACCGCCGCTGCCCAGAATCCACGCGCAACGGATCCTCCGGTTCGGCAGGAATCTTCCGAAAACCATCCGGTCGGTCCGCAAGCTACTGGCCACCGAGCGGCAGACCGAGCGAACCCGCAGGGCGCCATCGCGGCCGGCACCCGAGAGGAGCGAATTCAATGCAGATTGACCCGCAAGGACCGAAGCTCAAGCGGCAGGCGCTCAAAGCGCTGCGTCTGAGCGCTCTGAAAAGCCAAAATCTGGCCTCGCGGAAGATGCTTTGCGATCCGGCCGGCACGGTGGACGTTTCGCTCACCTCTTACGGGGACCGTTTGGCCACGGTCGGTTACGCGATCGAATCGATCGCCCAAGGGGATACCCTCCCCCGACGACTGATCTTGTGGGTTTCCGACCACGGCTTCGACCTCGCCGACTATCCCCTGCTGGCACGTTTGGTCCGGCGTGGCCTGGAAATCCGGGAAACGCCCGACTACGGCCCGTACAAGAAGAGCTATCCGTATGCGGTCCGGCTTCGGACCCCCGGAATAGACCTGGTGACCGCGGACGACGATGTGCTCTATCCCAAGGGCTGGCTGGCCGGCCTGCTGCGTGCTGCCCAGGAGCACCCCGGCGATGTCATCGGCTACCGGGGCGCGGCAGTGAGTTTCGATGCCGACGGCGCGGCACTGCCCTACGCGCAATGGCGCCGGCTCAGTGCGCCCGAAGCCGGCAACCATGTTCTGCTCACCGGTGTGGCCGGCATCTACTACCCTTTTGCCTTTTTGGCGCACCTGGCGGACCAGGGCGAAGCATTCCGGGCGAACTGCCCTTCGGCAGACGACTTCTGGATGCACCGCCTTTCACTGCTCGCCGGAGTACGGCCCCGGTCGATTGAATCCGGTTCCATGTACCTCTTGTCGATTCCGCGGACCCAGCGGAACCCCTTGCACCGGATCAACGTCACGGCCGGGCAGAATGACGTGCAGTTCGCAGCCATCACCACCGCCGAGGAACTGGCCGCGATCCGACGCTCGGCTCAGGAATCCGTGACATAGCGCCGGTACGGCGCCTGCCGCATCGCGCCGACCGGCACCCGGACCGGTTCCGGCTCGCGCTCCTCGGTCGGTTCGCCGACCGGATTCACCGTTTCCGGTGCGTTGCTGCCGCGACCCGCTGACGGAAGATTCCGCAGCAGGCTGCCCGCATTGTAGGAACACACACCGGCCAAAACCCACAGGGCATAACCGGTGAAGCTCAAGGAAGAGAAGGCACTATTGGTGTTCTCGACCATCAGGAAGCCCAGCAGGCCGATTCCGGCAATGATCGCGAGCTTTCCGTAGCGGAAGCTCCGGAAAGCGATGAAGAGCAGCAACCCGATCAGAATGACCGCGAACACCAGCCCATAGTTCACCGCGGCCATGAAGAGGGCATTTTCCAGACTGGACGACAAGGTCTGGCTGCCGCGGAAGTCCCGGTTCCCTTGATACCCGGTGAACACGAAGGACTCCATGTTCTGCAAAAACCAGGAGTAGGCCTCGATCCGCCTGGCCGTGGAACCATTGTCATTCTGGATTTTCTCGAAAATCTCCTCGGCACCGCCAGTGGCCACGAATCCTGCCATGGCTCCGCCTGCTGCTGCGAAGACCACGAAATTCGCCGCATATGAGCGGGCGGCGTAAAACGCCATGATGACGAACAGCAGGATGCCGACAATGAGGGCCGCCCGGCTGGACGAGAGCAGCATGGTGTACAAGAACAGCAGCGCCAAACCGAACCTCAAGACCGCTGAACGGATCCAGAAGCAGAAGACCATGGCCAGGATCATCGCGCTGCCCAAACCCAGCCCGAATTCCAGGAATCCTTGGCTCCGGCCGAAACCGCCGTCTTCACCGACCCATAGCCTGCGGAACGCGGACTCCCAAACCAACAGAGCACCTTGCTGGTTTTGGATGATCGCCATGACCGACTGGACTACCGAAAAGAGCAGGTAGCCGTAGATGACCACCAAGATCTTTTTCGTCCCGTCGAAACACAATGCCCGGATCAGCACGTAGAGCAGAAACGGAGCGAGGTAGATCCGGATGATGTCGGAGGCGGCCGAAAGCGGGGAGACGAATTGGCTGAAGATGTTCGCAACGGCCAGCAGCATCAGCATCGCAAACACGAAAATCTCGACTCTGCTGAGGTAGAACGCCTTGAGCGTGCCGGAAAAATTCCAGATGAGCTGCACCAGGAACACCGCAACGAGCAAATACACCGAAGGGTCGAGGAACGGCACGAACTCCACCGACGCCGAACTCGGGATGAAGTAGCGGGCCGCAATCACCGCCGCCACTGCGTATTCGAGCCGGTTCCGCAGCAGGAAAGCAATGCCGACCGAGGCCGCCACGACCAAGACAAAAAGCATCATTTCGCGAACCCGCTCTGCTTGCCGTACCGGTAGCTGGCCACCAATTGACCGACAACCCGGTCGATGCCGAACTCCTCGGCCAAAAGGGCCGGCGCCGCGCCGGCGAAGGCTTTCCTCCGGCCGGCATCTGCGAGCAGCCGCCGAATTCCTTCGACGAGTTCGCCCACGCCGAAGCCGGCGACTTCGCCCCCGGCCTTTTCAACCAAGGGGGCCAAACCGCAATCTTCCATCGTGACCACCGACACCCCGGTCGACATGGCCTCCAAGACGGTCATCGGAAAAGGTTCATTGAGCGACGGCAACACGTAAACATTGCTCATGCTCATCCGTCTCCGGACATCTTCGGGCGGAATGCTTCCGGCAAAGCGGATCCGGCCCTGCCCGTCATCGTCGGCCAGGGCTGCTTGGACTGCCTGCAGCTGGCCCCCGTCCGGCCCGGCCAGGGTGAAGACCGCATCCGGAAAATCCTTACTCAGCCGCCGTGCTGCATGGATGAACTCGAGCGGCCGCTTCCGTTCCTGGAGACGGGCCAAAAAGAGTACTTCGATCGGCTCGGCGTCCAGGTCCACGGAGAACGCCGACGGATCCATCCCGTTGGGCAGAATTTGGATGTTCTGCAGTCCCGGCTGGACTGCCAACAGGTCCGTTTCCTCTTTCTCAGTGAGCGCGAACAGCGTGCGTGCCGAGCGCAGCAGACGACGGATGAGCACCGCGTCCAGCAGCCTGGCCAACCGGCGCGCGGACTCATCGATCATGCCGTGGGTTTGCGCCACGAAGGGCATCTTCCGCAGTTTGACCAAACCCGCAGCCGGTGCGCTCACCAGATCCCGGGCCAGATGGATATGGATGATGTCCGCAGCAAGCCGGGCGCGCAGCAACCACCCGAGCATCCCCGGCGAAAACAGCCCGGCGAATCCGATGCCCGGAATCCGGTGGGCCCGGAACGCCTTGACCGGAACGCCGTCGTACTCGGCCAGCGCGCGCGGATCGAATCCTTGCACGCCGGCGACCAGAAGCACCTCATGCCCGGCTTCCTGAAGCGCCTTCAGCTGGGTCAATGCGACTCGGGTTGGCCCGCCGAAACTCAGCTCCGGGTCCAGTAGCGAAATCACGTGGATGATCTTCATTTCGAGCGCTCCGCAGTGCCGGTCCGGGCTTCCTTCAGATGCAGTTCCGGCTTCGGGGCAAGCAGCTTGGCCCCATCCGGCAGGTCTTTGAAGACCAAGGCCTTGGCGCCGACCACGACGTCGCCGCCGATCTTCACGCCGCGCAGCACGGTGGATTGCGCGGCGAGCCAGCTGCGGTCGCCGATCTCGATCGGCGCATTGTCGAACTCGAAGGTCGGATCATCGAATTTGTGGCTCCCAGTGCAAATGAAAACGTCCTGGCTCAGGCAGGTGTTGGAACCGATCGTGATCGGCTCCAAGTTCAGCAGCCACACGCCTTCGCCGATCCAGCTGCCCTCCCCCACGGTGAGTTTCCACGGCCAGTGGATCCGCACCCGGTGCCGGATCAGCACGCCGTCTGCAATCCGGGCACCGAAGGCGCGCAACACCGCGATCCGTACTTTGGCCGGACACCACCAATGTTGCAGCAGCAGCCCTTGGACGGACAGCCATGCTGCCTGAACCAGCCGGCTCCGGCCCTTGTCGTATCCATGTCCCTGGAACCCCTGGAGATCCATCCGCCTATCCATCTGCTGCTCCCTCTGCAACTTGTGCTCTCCGGCTGCCCTCGGCAGCGATCAAGTGGTCGGCCAACCGTGCTGCGAGCGCCACCACGGTCAAGGTCGGACCGGCCATTCCGGCGCTCGGGAATACTCCCGCGGTGGCGCAGTACAGGTTGGGCGTGGACCAGACTTTCAGGTTCCGATCCACGACACTGGATTCCGGCGCCCGCCCCATCCGCACCAAACCCATCTGGTGCGTGGCGTCGGTCATCTGCAGCGTCATCATCTGTTCCGCGCTGGGCGGTTCGTACTCGGCCCAGCCGGTCGCGTTGATGGTCTCGGCGATCCGCTGCAGCGAGCTGAGATAGTTTTTCCGGTCGGCCTCGCCCACGGTATGCCGGGATTCCACGCGCGGTACCCCGAATCCGTCGACGTCGCGGCTCAGCACGATCCTGCTCTCCGGGTCCGGCGACTGCTCGGCGTCGAAGCGCAGCCGGTACTCCCCGCTCGCCGAGTAGGCCCAGAACGAGGGCAGGGTCCGCCGCGAAAGGATTCGGTCCCGCAACCAACCACCGGCGAATCGGGCCAGCCGGGGGAACCCGTAGAACACGTTCCGCAGATGTGCTTTGACCCCGCCGACCCGTCCGAACCGGCGATGCATCCCGGTGGCCTTGAACCCGCCGAACCTGGTCAGGGCCTTGCGGGCCAAGGCGAAGCTCGAAAGCAGCGGGTCGCGGTGACCGGGATCCATCGGATCCACGTACCAGATCGCCACGCCGAGGTTGAGCAGGTTTTCCCGCCGGCGCAGCTCAGTGCTGAGTTGCAGCAGTCTGCGCACCCAGACCCCGTCCGAGGTCCGGGCGTAGCGCACCGCCAAACCAGCAGTTTCCGGTTCGCGCAGGCGCAGCGACCCGACCTCGCCGATGGGGTGGATCATGTAGTTCCGGCCTACCTGGTCATGCTGGTTGCCGACGTCGTTGGCCAGGAGGATTCTGGCGGTTTCGATCCCGCCGGCGGCGAGCACGAAGGTGTCCGCGACCACGCTGAATTCGCCGCTCCCGCTGTTGCAGACCACTTCGGTGATTCGGCCGGTCCCGGCATCCTCGAGCAGTTTGGTGACCGTGGCGTGCGTGATGACCCGGCAGTTCCGCTGCTCCGCAAGCTGGTCCCGGATCACTTCACCGAACTGCACCGGCGGTGACCAGCGCCAAATCTGCCGGTCCTCGAGGTCGGCGTGCGAGTCCGCGCCCAACAGATGTTCCGGCTCGCCCGGGACCGCGCTGTGCGCGGTCCAATCGAAGGCCCCGAGCTCCAGGACGGCGGCGGCCCGGCGGTAGTACGGAAGCAGTTCGTCCCGGTCCATCGGCCAGCCGTCGATGCCCAGCGCCGGGCGGGGTTCGAAATCCAATTCGTCGAACGGAAAGGTCCGCCCGCCCCAACGGTGGCTGGTACCGCCCAGCCGCTTTTCCCGGGCCTTTTCCAGCGGCTCGAGCAGTTGCTGGGCACCGGCACCCTTCAGGGTGTCCTGCGCCCCGGCCGAAGGCTCCAGCCCACCGGCCTCCAACAGGATCACATCGATTCCGCTTTCGGCGAGCTCCCTGGCCACGGTGGTTCCAGCCGGGCCGCTTCCCACCACGGCCACTCGGCAGCGCAGCCGGGCACCGCTGGGCAGCTTCCGTCCATCCTCGGGCTTCATCGCGGCACTCCGTTCGCCGCCACCGGCCCGGTGTCCCGGTAGGCACGCTGCAAGGCGGTCACATTCTGGTAGACCCGGCGCCCGGAACTCATCCCGATCAGCACCGAATCCGCCCTCCCCCGGTCCAGTACGGCCTTCGCGCTCCACGCGATCCGGTCCTGCGGCAGCGCCGCGCCGCCGTGCAGCATAGCGTGTCCCGGTCCGGTGATCGCCATGGCCTGGACGACTACCCCGGCTCTGCGCGGGTGCCCGGCGACCAGATCGAACTCCGGGGATTCCAGCACCGCAGCCGGGATCTGCAGCCAGGACATCTCCGGCAGCTCCATGGCTGCGGCGGCTTCCCGGGCGCTGCGTACCGAGACTCCCCAGCGCCGGATCCTGCCTTCCGCGCGCAATTGCAGCAAAGCCTCGGCCGCAGCGTGGTCGCGCAGCACGTCTTCGTCGGGTTCGTGCAGCAAGAACACGTCCAGGGTCTCCTGCTTCAACCGGCTGCTCGAGCGGTCGGCCGCCCAGCGCAAGTATTCCGGATGGAAGCACTTGCCAGCCATCTGGGCCGGTTTCAGCCCGCTCAGCGGTTGGCCGCCGCCGATTCCGAGGCTACGGGTCTTCAGCAGCGCCGCCGGAGTCTTGAGCAGACCCGCCTTCGTGATGATCAAAGCGTCCTGGTGGCGTGCAGCGGCCGAACCGATGATTCGTTCCGCGATGCCCCGGGCATAGACATCCGCCGTGTCGAGCATGGACACGCCCAGCTGACAGGCGGTTTCGACCGCACGCCGTCCGTCGGCAATGCTCCTGCCTTGCCAGAATGCGCCCAGCCGGGCGGTTCCCACACCGATCGCGGAGATCTGCCGATCGGACAGCTCGAGTGCCGGCAGCCCGGCGCTCATTTGACTGCCCCCTGCAACGACGGGCTGACCGATTCCAGGGCCTGGCGCCAAGCTTCCTGCACCACTCGGACCGACATGGTCTCGGCGAGCAGCGCACGCCCTGCAGCGCCGAGCGCGGCAGCTGTCTCGGGCTGCCGGATCAGAATTTCGATGTGCTCGGCCAGGCCTTCCGCGTGTTCCGCGACCAGTGCGTGTTGGCCCTCGACGACCGGTATCCCGGCGACCCCGAGCCCGGTTGCCACCACCGGCAGCCCGACGCTCATCCCGTCGAGCACCTTGGTCTTCACCCCGGTTCCCACGGTGACCGGAGAAAGGAACATCCGATGCCCCTGCAACGCCGTGGTGAGCTCGTCCTGGTATCCGAGGACCGTGATTTCGGGGCAATCGGCGAATTCCGCTGCCTGGGCCGGAGTGGCCGCGCCGATGACGTCCAGTTGCAAAGCCAGTCCCCGTTCGCGCAGCAACGGCAAGACCTCGTCCCGCAGGAACCGGAGCGCGGCCATGTTCGGGCCGTAGTAGAGGGCACCCAGAAACACTGCGGTGCCGGCCCCGGCTTCCGCGGGATCCGCAGGTTCCCGCGGATCCACCGCCATCGGGATGCCCTTGACCGCCTGCCCGGAGCGTGCTGCCAGGATTTCGGCCTCCGCCCGGCTGGTGAGCGCGGTGAAGTGCGCTTGCTGCGCCACGAAAACTTCGCGCCGGGCCAATCTGCGGGCTTCGAAACCCAGCAGGAGCTTGGCCATCCGCTCGGCGGTCGGAACCAGGAACTGCGGCAATTGCGTGGAAAAGTAGCCCAGAACCGATTCGTTCCCAGCCATGAACTTCGGGTCCCGGTAGCGCTCGGAAAGCAAGTCGTCCAAGTGCATGATGGTCGGCAGGCCCAAGTCTTGGACCAGGGGCCAGATCCGGATCCCGTCCGCGATCACAATCTGCGCCGCGCTGTCCGAAACTGCGGACCGCACTTCACCGTGGATCGGCTTGGCGTCGAATATGGATTCATTCAGCGAGCTGCCGCCGAGCAACGCCCGCACGGCATTGGCCGCGAGCGCACCGGGCGCCGGCGGCGCAACCCGACGCACCGGGCAGCCCAGCCAATGCTCCGGACCGGGCTCGGAAGTCAAAGCGAGGATCGTGACTCGGTGGCCTTCCGCGGTCAAAGCTTGCACTGCGGTCTCCAGGACCGCGATCCGCCCGTTGCGTTGCCCGGTGATGTTCCGCGCAGCCACCAGCAAGATGTTCGCCGAGGCCCCATCGGCACGCTCCACGATGCTTGAATCAATCCCGGTCATGATTTCCCCAATCCGGCGAAGAAGGATCCGACCGCATCGTCCCGGAGCGCTGAGCCGAACTGCTGAATCGCCTGGTCATCGGGCAACACGATGGACTGTCCGTCCGGAGAGGTTCCGGTGCCCAGATTGGGCAGGGTGGCGAAGTACATCTGATTGGCACCGACATTGCGCAGGCTCAGGCCCAAGGACCCGATCGCACCGGCGTTGAAGTTCTGGTCTACCGCGACGAACGGCGCGAATTCGGTGACCATATTGCTGATCTTTCCCGGGTCCAGCAAGACATCACGACTGGCGATCTTGGCGAAAACCCCTTTCAGGAAGGCCTGTTGGTTGCGCACCCGTTGGTAATCGCCGTCGGCGAAGGCATAACGTTCGCGGACAAACGCCAGGGCGGTTTCGCCGTCCATGTTCTGGGGTCCGGCTGCGAAGGCCCGGTCGACGGTCGTCGCCTGGTATCCGAAAGGCACATTGACGGTGACTCCGCCGAGCGCATCGACCAATGACTTGAATCCTTCGAATTGGATCCGCATCACATTGTCGATCCGCGCCCCGGTCAGGCTCTCGATGGTCTGGACGGTCAACGCACTGCCGCCGAAGGCTGATGCGGCGTTGATCTTGGCCGGGCCGCGGCCCGGAATATCGACCCAGGTGTCGCGCATGATGGAGGTGAAGTACACCGCCGAGCGGTCCTGCGGAATATGCGCCAGAATCAGCGTGTCCGAGCGCGCGTTGTCCGGGACGTCGGCGTCTGCCGCGTCCGAGGCGGCACGCGAGTCGCTGCCCAGCAGAAGGATGTTCAAACCTTTGCCTTCTGCGGCAGCCGGCCTGTTCACTTCGCTCGGGAACGCATTCGAGATCTTCTCGGATCGGCTGTCGAAGGCGCTGGACAGCGACCAGAGGAACCACCCGCCGACGCCCGCCGCTGCCAACACCAAGGCGAGGAAGAAAACCAGCACTTTGGCCGTGGTCCGTTTTTTCTTGCGCGTCCTCCGGCGCTTGACCGGTTCGTCCGTCAGCACATTGAACATTTGGCTGCGCTCAGTCATGCCCGGCCGCCTCCAGCATCTCCTGGTAAAACTTGTCGATCATGATTGACTCCTGGTGCGCTTCCAGATGTTCCGGCATTTTGGACCGCAACCACTCGATGGTTTCCGGGTCTTCGGAAATCCGGAGCAGTTCCGCGACTAAGGCGGGCACCGACTTCGGCGTGAACTTCAGACCGGCCTCGCCGGCGGCTTCGGGCAGGCCGCCGTGATCGGCGACCAAGGTCAGGCACCCGGCAGCCATCAATTCGAGGGCGACCGTGCCGAACGGCTCCGGCATTTCGGACGGAACCACGCCGATTCGGTATTTGTTCAATTCGGCATTGACGTCGGCCCGCTGCATCACGCCGCGGAAACTGACCAGGTCTTGAATCCCGAGCTCCAGGACCTCGCGTTCGAGCGCCTCCCGGTGATCACCCTCGCCGATCAGGGCCAAGGTGTAGTCACGGCCCTGGCCGCGAAGCTGCGAAATCGCCTGCAGGAGGAAGGAGATGCCTTTGTCCGCGCTCAGCCGGCCAAGGTAGACCAGACTGTTCGCCGGCCGCGACCCGCTCGGTGTGGTCACCCGGAAAATCTCGCTGCGGTAGCTGTTGTGGATGATTTTCGCGGGGACTCCGAGTTCCCACTCGAGGGCCGAGCTATTCGCAATCAGCCGGTCGGCTTTCCGCAGCATCCCGATTTTCACCCGGTTTTTGAACGCCTGCAGCGGAGCGTATCGTTCCCCGGGCATGACGATCCACATCCGCAAGGCGACCACCCAAGGCCGCTTCAGGAACAGTTGCGGCCAGTGGAACCGCAGGCAGGGGTTGTTGTGGAAAACAACGTCCGCACCCTTGACCGCGGCGAAGAGCTGCCGCCGGTTCGGAGCCCGGAGCACGGTGAACGGGAATTCTTTCGCGACTCCACTCTGCCGGGTGTGGGTGACCACCACGACATCTGCGCCATGCCGTTCGACGAAGCCTCTGGCCAGCAGTTCGGCGGTGATTTCCACACCGCCGATTTCCGGATAGAAACGATGCACCATGATCGCGATCCGCAAGCGGCGCTCGCCTCCGGAGCGGTCCGAAGCCGGCGCCGCCGAGGCAACGCCGGGCCCCGCGGGCGCCGGTCGTGGGTCATTTCTGCAATCTTGCTCATAAGTCACACAAGGGGTGACTTCGGCGAAGCAATTATGATGGGAAACCCGGGAAAAGAGAGCTAAGTCACTAAATCCGGCGGCGGGCCGGGCTGGCGACGGCCAAACGTCAGGACCCGAACCGATCCGGCGATAGAGTACTCCTTGTGAAGAATACGTCGTTGGTGAGCCGTCGCTTGGAGACGAGCACGGCTTCGATCGACGACGGGAGCGCTTTGGTCCTTGACCTGAGCTCCGACAATTGCGTGCCGCTGCGCTTGGAAGGATCCGCGCTGGCGATTTGGGCCGAACTCAGCGAACCGGTCGAATTCGGCGAACTCTGCCGTCGGATGGCGCAACGCTTCGGCGCCGTCGAAACCAGCATCAGCCCGGACATTGAAAAGTTCGTCACGGAACTCGTCTCCGCGCACCTGGTCCAAGTCGACGGGAAGCCTGCCTAGCCAGGCCGGCTGCAGATGCGCCCGCTCGGATCCGGCCCGGTGAAGCTCAGTCCTGGCCCTTGGACCGGCGGATCCGCTTGTACCGTTCGATCTCTTTGCCGAAGGTCTTCCGGACCACGAAGTACCCGGCGACGACCACCACGACGATGATCAGAAAAATCCAGAAGCCCATCCACGATCTCCTTCATTGGCAGCCTTGAATCCAGCCTATCAGCGCCGGCCCAGGGTTTCAGATAGCGTTTCGGCTTCGGGTTAGCCAGTCGACCGGCTTTCTAGCTATCCCCATGCCGCCCAGCTATCTGGAATCGGCATCCCGGGGATCGGGTCCTGGAATCGGAGTCCCGGGCAAAGGAAAGCCCCCGGCTCGCATCGCGAGCCGGGGGCTTTCGGTCAAACGTGGGTGTTACTTGATGATCTTGGTAACGCGTCCCGAACCAACCGTGCGGCCGCCTTCGCGGATTGCGAAG
>SXGS01710465.1_pt1 | contig 25132 bp, 20 predicted proteins | sample 3174681 | NCBI WGS metagenome assembly SXGS01 (sample SAMN11356861, study PRJNA531348) | freshwater metagenome | isolation source: freshwater sample F1-80 | place: China: Fuxian Lake, Yuxi | collected 2017-12-25 | reverse complement strand
TCCTTTCCTGGTGATGGCCACCCAGAACCCCATCGAACAGGAAGGCACCTATCCGTTGCCCGACGCGCAGGTGGACCGTTTCATGCTCAAGGTGAAGGTGGGGTACCCCAGCAAGGAGGAGGAGCGCCAGATTCTCGACCGCATGGGCGACGAACGCCCCATCGAGGTCGAGGCGGCGGCCAGCCTGGAGGGCCTGCGCGGCCTGCGCCAGGCACTGGCGTTGGTCTATATGGACGACAAAATCAAGAACTACATCGTCGACCTGGTCCACGCCACCCGCTTTCCGGCCGAAGCCGGTTTGGAGTCGCTGGTGGGCCTGATCGAATACGGCTCCTCGCCGCGGGCCACCCTCTTCCTGGCCCGAGCAGCCCGCGCCCACGCCTTTGTGCGCCGGCGCGGCTACGTCACCCCCGAGGACGTCAAAGCCGTGGGGGCCGACGTGCTGCGCCACCGCATCGCCGTCAGCTACGAGGCCGAGGCGGAGGAAATCGACTCTGAACATATAGTCCAGCAACTCTTCGACCACATCGAAGTGCCCTGAGCCGCCGTGATCCCCAAGGAAATCCTCAAGCAGGTCCACCGCATCGAGATCCAGACCCGCAGCTTGGTGGACAACCTCTTCGCCGGCGAGTACCACTCCGCCTTCAAGGGGCGGGGCATGGAGTTCGCCGAGGTGCGCGAGTACCAGCAGGGCGACGAGGTCCGCAACATCGACTGGAACGTCACTGCCCGGGCCGGCGCGCCCTTTGTCAAGGTCTTCGAAGAGGAGCGCGAGTTGACGGTGATGCTGGCGGTGGACGCCAGCGCCTCGGGCAATTTCGGCTCGGGCCAGCGCATGAAGGGGGAGGTGGCGGTGGAGTTGTCGGCCCTGCTGGCCTTTGCCGCCATCAAGAACAACGACCGGGTGGGCCTGCTGATCTTCACCGACGAGGCCGAGGTCTTCATCCCCCCCAAGAAGGGCCGGCGGCACGTCTTGCGGGTCATCCGCGAACTGCTCTACTTCCAGCCGCGCCACAAGGGCACCTCGCTGCGGGCGGCGTTAGAATACCTCGACCGCCTGCTGCACCGCCGCAGCGTGGTCTTCCTGATCTCCGACTTTCTCGATCGCGGTTACGACCGCGCCCTGCAGTTGGTGAGCCGCCGGCACGATCTGGTGGCCATCGCCCTCAACGACCCGCGCGAACGGCAGTTGCCGGCCGTCGGGTTGATCTCCCTCTACGACGCCGAACGCGGCACCCAGACCCTGGTCGACACGGGCAGTGCGGGGCTGCGGCGCCTCTACGCCGCCCGTCGGCGCGAGGAAGAGGCCAGACGGGCGGCACACTTCCGCCAGCAGGGTATCGACGCCATCAGCATCGACATCTCGCGTTCGTACATGGAACCACTCATCCAATTCTTCCAGGCCCGCCTGCGGCGCAGCCGCTGAGACGGGCGCCAAACAAGGAGAAGTCCTGGTGATCGAAGTGCGCGAATTGTCCAAGTACTACGGCGATCTGGCGGCCGTGGAGCAGATCTCCTTCAGGGCCGAGAAAGGCCAGATCCTCGGCTTTCTGGGGCCCAACGGGGCCGGCAAGACCACCACCATGCGTATGCTCACCTGTTACCTGCCGCCCACCTCGGGTTCGGCCAGGGTGGCCGGCTACGATGTGGTGGAGGAATCGCTGGAGGCGCGGCGGCGCATCGGCTACCTGCCCGAACTGCCGCCGGTCTACACCGACATGACCGTGCGTGCCTATCTGCGCTTCGTCGCCAAGATCAAGGGGGTGCCCACCCCCCAACTCAACGGCCGCATCGACGACACCATGGAGAAAACCGGGGTGGCCCACGTGCAGAACTCGGTGATCGGCCATCTCTCCAAAGGGTACCGCCAGCGGGTGGGCCTGGCCCAGGCCCTGGTCCACAACCCCGAAGTGCTCATCCTCGACGAGCCGACGGTGGGCCTCGACCCCAAGCAGATCATCGAGATCCGCCAGGTGATCAAGGGTCTGGGCGGGGAACACACCATCATCCTCAGTACCCATATCCTGCCCGAAGTGAGCATGACCTGCGAGAAGATCGTCATCATCAACCAGGGGCGCATCGTCGGCGAGGGCACGCCGCAGAGCCTGATGGCCCAACTGAAGGAGGGCGAAGTGCTGCGCGCCCAGATCACCGGCCCGCCCGAGCAGGTGCAGCAGCTCCTGCGCGGCATCGACGGGGTGCTGGAGGTGGCCGCCGAGCCGGGCCGCGCCGCCGACGAGCAGGTCTACATCATCACCGCCATTCCCGGACGCGACGTGCGCGACCTGGTGGCCCGGCGGGTGGTGGACAGCGGGTGGGGGCTGCGGGAATTGCGGGCCCTCGAAATGACTCTCGAAGATATCTTCCTGCGGCTGGTGACTGAGGAGGTGAAAGCCTGATGCGCAATTTTCTCGCCATCTACACCAAGGAGCTGCGCTCCTACTTCGTCTCGCCGGTGGCCTACGTGATCGCCGGAGTTTTTCTCTTCCTCTCCGGGTATCTGTTCCGCAACATCCTGATGCAGTTCAATTTCTGGTGCCTGCAGTTCGGCCAGCGGGCGCAGATGATGGGCGGCCAGATGCCCACGCTGAATCTCAACGAGATGGTGGTCTCCCAGTTCTTCTCGGTGATGGACTTCATCTGGCTGCTGGTGATCCCGATGCTGACCATGAGGCTGATCGCCGAGGAGAAGAAGAGCGGGACCATCGAGCTGCTGATGACCTCGCCGATCTCGACCGCCGAGATCTTGCTGGGCAAGTTCTTCGCGTGCCTGACCCTCTACACCATCATCGTCGCCCTCACCGGCATTTACTGCGTCATCCTCGAGATGTACGGCAGCCCGGATTGGGGCCCGATCTTCACGGCCTACTTTGGCTACCTGCTGCTGGGCGGCACCTTCATCAGCGTGGGCCTGCTGGCCTCCTCCCTCACCGAAAACCAGATCGTCGCCGTGCTGCTGGGCTTCGGCATGTTGCTGCTGCTCTGGCTGATCGACTGGTCGGCCAGCTTTGCCGGCCCGACGGCGGCCAAGATCCTCCAGTACGTCTCGATCATCGAGCATCTCAAGGATTTCCAGCGGGGAGTGATCGACACCAAGGACGTGGTGTTCTATCTGAGTTTTATCTTCCTCTGCCTGTTTATCACCAGCCGGGTGCTCGAGTCGCGCAGATGGAGGCGTTAGTATGAAGAGGTACAGCGTACCGCTCAGCCTGGCCGGCGCGGCCCTGGCCCTGGCCGGCGGCCTGGCCTATTTGATGGGGGCCGAGTCGCCGGTGTTGCCTCTGGTCAACCTGGGGGCGGGTCTGGTGCTGGTGGTGCTGGCCGGGGTGCTCAACCCAGACCTTCTCCGCCAGTACAGCCGCTGGTTGAACGCCTTCTGGGGCAGCCTGATGGTGCTGGGTATTGTGGTGATGGTCAACTTTCTAGGCACCCGCTACCACGACCGCCTCGACCTGACCGCCGGCAAGTTGCACAGCCTCGCCGACCTGACCATCGAGACCCTGAAGAGCCTGCCCGTCGAGGTGCGCGCCGTGGCCTTTATGGAGCCGGGACAGGGCGAGGCCCTGGAGGGGCTGCTCAAGGAATACGCCAATCACACCAGCCAGTTCAGCTACGAGTTCGTCGATGCCGACCGCGACCCGGACCGGGCCAAGGAATACGGGGTGCGCAGCTACAACACCCTGGTGCTGGAGAGCGGCCAGCGGCGGCAGCAACTCACCGAACTCAACGAAAAAGAGCTCACCAGCGCCCTGCTGAAACTGGTTCGCGACCGGCGGGACAGGGTCTATCTGAGTGTCGGCCACGGCGAAGGGGCCACTGCCCAGGGCGAACAGGGCTACAGCCAGCTAAAGGCGCGGCTGCAGGAGTTCAATTACGAGGTGGAGGATTCCCTCTTCCTCGCCCGTGCCGGTGCGGTGCCCGCCGACTGCGCCCTGCTGGTGATCCTCTCCCCCAAGACCCCTTTCCTCAGCAACGAGGCCGATGCGCTGCGGCGGTACCTGAAGGAGGGCGGCGCGGCCCTGGTGCTGCTGGACCCGCCCTACCAGAGCGGCCTGGAGGGTTTCCTGGGCGAGTGGGGCGTCGAGGTGGGCAACGACTTTGTCATCGACACCAGCGGCCTGGGCAGCCTCTTTGGCCTCGACTACACCAGCCCGGTGGCCGTGGAATACGGCGAACACCCGGTCGTCCGCAAACACCGCGGGCTGATGACCTTCTACGAGTTGAGCCGCTCATTGCGCTACCGCGAGGTGCCGGGGTTGAACGGGGTGGAGGTGGTGAAGACCAGCGAGCAGGGCTGGGCTGAGACCGACCTGGGGGTGCTGCAGGCCAAGGGCAACAGCACGGTAAAGCTCGACGAGGGTGTGGACCGGCCCGGCCCCATCGCCCTGGCGGTGGCCGTCGACGCCGGGCAGGGCGGCGGCAGGCTGGTGGTGTTCGGCGACGCCGATTTTGCCAGCAATCGCTTCTTCGATCTGCAGGGCAACGGGGATCTGGCCCTCAACGCCATCAGCTGGCTGGCCGAGGACGAGAGCCTGATCTCCATCCGGCCCCGCGAGCCTGGGTACAGCCCTATCGCCCTGACCGAAAGCCAGTCAGACTTTGTCTTCTGGCTGACGGTGGTGCTCTACCCGCTGGCGGTGGCGGTGGCCGGCATCATAGTGGTCTCGCGCAAGGGGCGTTGGAACCTGGCCGAGCTGAGCGCCGCCGGGCTGGGCATCGCGCTTTCGCTGGGGGTGGTGGGGCTGGTCAACTTCATCGGCGACCGCTACCACGTCCGTTACGACCTCAGCGCCGACAAACTCTTCACTCTCTCCGAAGACACCCACCGGCTCTTGGATCAGGTGGGGGAGCAGAACCGCTACGTCTCGGTCAAGACCTTTATGGCCAAAGCGGAGGGGATCCGCTTCCAGGAGGTGATGGATCAGTACAAGTACGCCTCCAAACACTTCGACTATGAAGTGCTCGACCCGCAGAAACACACCCTCGAGGTCAAGCAGTACGGGGTGCGGGAACGCGGGACTTCGGTGATCGAGATCACCGGCGAGGGCAAGGTGCGCACCGAAAAGATCACCGCCCAGAGCGAGGAGGCGTTGAGCAACGCCATCCAGCGGGCGATGAAGGCCGAGGCCCGCAAGGTGTACTTCAGCTCCGGACACCAGGAGGGCCAGTTGGCCCAGGTGGACAGCAAGGGTTTCAGCATTCTGGGGGGCCGTCTCAAGGAGATGAACTTCCAGATGGAGGAAGGGCTGAACCTGGCGGGCGGCGCGGTGCCGGAGGACGCCACCCTGATCGCGGTGGTGGGGCCAAAGCAGCCCTTCGCCCCTGGCGAGGTTCAGGCCCTGCGCACCTACCTGAAGAAGGGGCGCAGCGCCCTGCTGCTGCTCGATCCCGGGCTGCCCACCGGCCTGGAGGGGCTGTTGAGGGAATACGGCGTAGAGCTGGGCCAGGATTTTGTCGTCGATCTCAGTGGCATCGGCCAGATGCTGGGCGCCGACGTCTCGGTGCCGGTGGTGGTGCAGTACGGCGATCACCCCATCACTGCGCGTATGGCCCAGGGCACCATGAGTTTCTACCCCTTGGCCCGGTCGGTGACCCTGGCCGGCCGCGCCGGCCCGGACCAGACGCCGCTGGTTTTCACCCACCGCAGCAGTTGGGGCGAAAGCGACCTGGGACCGATCACCGGCACCGGCGGGGGCCAGGTCGAGTTTGACCCCGCCCGGGACAAGCAGGGCCCTCTGGCGCTGGGGGTGGCGCTGAGAGCGGAGGCCGACAGCAATGCCGACAGCGGGGAAAAGGCCCGTCTGGTGATCTTTGGCGATTCGGATTTTGCCACCAACCAGTACTTTGGCCAGCAGGCCAACGGCGAGTTGCTGGCCAGCAGCATCTCCTGGCTCAGCGAGGGGGAGGACCGCCTCAGCATCGCGGCCAAGGAACCGCCCTTCAACCCCATCAACCTGATCGGCAACCAAGGGGCGGTGGTCCTGTGGGTTTCGGTGTTCATCGTGCCTTTTGCCGTGGCCCTCTCCGGGGTGTTGATGATGCTGCGCCGGGGGTACCAGGCCTATGCGACCGGCTTCGTCTCCTGGCTGATGTACAGTTTTATCTCGGTGGCGATCTTCTACTTCGTGCAGGGGGTCATCGGCCTCAGCGAGGCGAGCGCTCCGCGCGGGCAGGGATATCTGCTCCTGGCCCTGGTATCCGGGGCGGCTGCTTACGGGTTGTTCCGGCGCCTGCCCATGGCCTGGGTGCTGGCCCTGGGGCTGTCGCTGACCAACGCGGCGGCGGGCTTTGTGGCCATCCCCGTCGACACCATTCAGCTGCTCTTTGCCGCCTTGTGGGTGGCCAACGGCTGTTTGCTGGTGTGGATCAAGAAGGCTTTTGACGGCGAGCGGGAGGCTTAGGCAATGCGTCTGAAGACGAATCTGATCATCGGGGTGGTATTCGCGGCGCTGGCGGCTTTTGTCTATTTCTACGAGATCCGGGGCGGTGAGGAACGGCGGGCCGAGTCGGACAAAGCCAAACAGCTGGCCGACTTTGCCGAAAGCGAGGTCAAGCGGCTCACCATCGACCGCATCGACACCCTGATCACCATCGAAAAGAGGCAGGACCGCTGGGTGATCGTGGCGCCGGTGGAATGTGAGGCTGACCAGGAGGCGGTGGACCGCTATCTGCGCAATCTGCTCGAGTGCGAGCGCGACAAGGTGGTCGAAGAGGCGGACAAGGTGCGCGGCGATGCCGGGCTGGCCCAGAAGTACCGGTTGCACGCCCCGCGCCTTAAGGTGGCTGTCGAAACCACCACCGGCGCATTAGATACCATCTGGTGGGGCGCCGATAGCCCGACCCAGCGCTTTGTGTACGTGCAGGACCGCGGCGACAATCCGGAGATCTTCACCGTGCAGGCCTGGCGTTACGACAACCTCGCCAAGGGGCTCTTTGACCTGCGGGATCAGCGGGTGCTGGCTTTTGAACCAACGGCGGTGCGCGAGCTCAAAATGGGCGGGGCCGGGGGCGCCGTGGCGTTGGCCAAGGCCGAGGGCTGGCGCCTGCTCGGTCCGGTCCCGGCTCCGGCGGACGAGGAGGTGGTACAGGGCGTGCTTGACCGATTGCACCAGGCCAGGGCCAAGGCCTTTGTTGCCGAGGCCGCGCCGGCGGCCCAATACGGGCTCGACGCGCCGACCGTGGAGGTCTCGCTGCTGCTGGGGGACGAGCGGGCAGAGAAGCGGCTGCGGGTGGGGGCCCCGGCCCCGGGCGGGGTGTATTACGCCCAGGACCCCAGCCGGCCGGCGGTGTTCACCGTCGACTCCTCCCTGGTCAAGGAACTGGTCAAACCAGCCGCCGAGTTGCGGGACCGCAAGCCGATCAAATTCGCCGCCGAGCAGGTCGACCACATCGAATTGCAGCGGTCCAGCCAGCCCCTGGTGGCCACCAAGGACACCGCCGGGGTGTGGTCCCTGATTTCCCCGCAGATCGGCGAAACCAAATCCTGGAAGTTCAACAACCTGCTCAACCAGCTCGCCGGGGTGGAGGTGGAGGCGTTTGCCGGCGCCGGCCGCGAACAGCGCGCCTACGGCCTCGACAACCCGCAGTTGCGGGTGCTGCTGAAGGGAGCCGGCCAGCTGGTGGCCGAGGTGAAGCTGGCCGCCAAAGACGGGCAGGTCTACCTCGCCCGCAGCGGCGACCCGGAAGTCTATCAGGTGGCGGCGTCGGTGCTCAAGGATCTGGACCTGCCGCTGCAGGACGTGGTCCAGGCCTCCTCGACGGAAGCGGCGCCGGCGAGTCAGTGATGGCTGGCTGGGTCTTGACCGCCCTGTGGCTGGCTTCGGCGCTTCCCGCGTTTGGGGCGCCGGCCGTGGAAGCCCGCCTCGATACCGCGCAGGTGCGGGTGGGAGATCCGCTGCACCTGGAATTGCACCTGCGCTACGAGCGGGGAGCCGAGCCCCTCTTGCCCCCAGTGCCCAATCTGCTCAAGGGGTTTGCCGTGCGGCCCGAGGCGCCTGCCCCGCCTGCCCCCGCCGGCGCCGAAGTAGAGGAGCTGCGCCGCTACGAGTTGAGGCTTTACGAGCCGGGAACCCACCACATCCCGCCCCTGGAGGTCGCCTTTGCCCGCGCCGGCGGCGACACCCTGAAACTGGCCAGCGCCCCGCTGGTGGTGGAGGTGCTCAAGGTGCGCCAGGCCGGCGACGAGCAGTTGCGCGACATCAAGGACCCCGTCGAGTTGGGAGAGGGTCTGCCGGCATGGGCCTGGGGGCTGATGGCGGCCCTGGCGGCCATCGCCATCGCCGGTGTGATCTACTGGTGGTGGCAAGGCCGCCCGCAAAACGCGGCTCCGGCCGCCCCACGCCCACCCAGGGATTACCTGGCCGAGTTCAGCCGTATTGCCGCCCTGGGCCTGTTGGAACGGGGAGGCAGCAAGGTGTACTACTCGCTGTTGGCCGAGACCCTGCGCCGGTTCCTGGAGGACCACCTGGGCATCGAGGCCATGGAGCAGACCACCGCGGAGATCGCGGCGGCGCTCCGGGCCAGCCATTGGGAACCCGAGTTGGGCGCCCAGATCGAGCGCTTCCTCGCCGCCGCCGATCTGGTCAAGTTCGCCCGCTTCAACCCCACCGAGGAGGAGGCCCGCCAGGCGCCCGAGGCGGGCAAGGCCATCGTGCGCCGGGCGCTGGCACTCAAGCCCGCGGATGAGGCAGCGGCCGGCCAGGCGCTGGAGCGCGCCGCAGTACCCGGGGCCTGAGGGAGGTAAATGGCCCACCTTCGTTTCGCCGACCCGGAGTGGCTGCTCTTGCTGCTGCTCCTGCCCCTGCTGCTCTACCGCTACGTGGCCGAGTTGCGCCGGCCGGGCAGCGGACTGCGTTTTTCGGATGTCGCGGTGCTGGCCGCCGCCGGCACCTCCCTGTGGACCCGCCTGCGCCACTGCCTGATCGTGTTCCGGCTCCTGGGTCTGGCCTGCCTCATCGCGGCCATGGCCCGACCCCAGGCGGGCCGCGAGCGCCGGGAGCTTTCGGCGGAGGGGATCGATATCCTCTTGACCCTGGATGTATCCACGAGTATGGAGGCCAGGGACCTGGGCTCCCGCAACCGCCTGGAGATCGCCAAGGAGGTGGTGGCCGAGTTCATCCGCGGGCGGAAGAGCGACCGGCTGGGTTTGGTGGTCTTTGCCGGGGAGAGTTTCACCCAGTGCCCCCTGACCCTCGACTACGACATCTTGCTCAGCTTTGTGCAGAATCTCCAGTTCGCCGATGACTCCTGGGACGGCACGGCCATCGGCATGGCCCTGGCCAACGCCTGCAACCGCCTGCGCGACTCACAGGCCAAGAGCAAGGTGGTGGTGCTACTCACCGACGGTGTGAACAACGCCGGGGAGCTGGAGCCGCTGACCGCCGCCGACGCCGCCGCCGCCATGGATATCAAGGTTTATACCATCGGGGTGGGCAGCAACCAGGCGAGCCTGGCCTCGCCGCTGTTATTCCGCCGGGCGCAGGGGGCCGAGTTCGACGAAACCACCCTGAAGGAGGTGGCCCGCCGCACCGGGGGGCGGTACTTCCGCGCCACCAGCCGCGAGAAGCTGCAGGAGATCTACCGCGAGATCGCCGCCCTGGAGACCACCCCTATCAAGGACCAGGTGCAGGTGGACTACGCCGAGCGCTACACCTATCTGCTCTGGCCCGGATTGGCGTTGCTCCTGCTCGAACTGGGGCTGGCCAACACCCGTTTCCGCCGCATACCCTAAAGGACTGACCGTGCGATTCGCCGCACCCGACCACTTCTGGCTTCTGCTCCTCCTGCCCCTGCTGGCCCTCTTTATCGTCTGGGCGGTGTTCAGCAAGCGCCGGGCCCTGGCCCGCTTTGCCCACCACAGCATGGTTTCCCGGCTGGTCGACCACCACAGCGCCGCCTGGCAGTACGGGCGCTATCTGCTGTTGGTGGCCGGCTTCCTGTTCCTGGTCCTGGGGCTGACCGGGCCCCAGTTTGGGTCCAGGACGGAAGTACACCAGCGCCGGGGGGTGGATGTGATGGTGGTGCTGGACGTCTCGCGCAGCATGCTGGCCGCCGACGTGAAGCCCAGCCGCCTCGAGCGGGCCAAACACCAGATCGCCCAACTACTGGACCAGCTCGAAGGGGACCGCGTCGGCCTGGTGGTCTTCGCCGGCCACGCCTTTGTCCAGTGTCCCCTGACCGTCGATTACGGCGCCCTGCAGATGTTCCTCGACCTGGCCGATACCGGGGTGGTGCCGGTGCAGGGCACCGCCGTGGCCGACGCTATTGGTCTGGCGATTCGCTGTCTGCCCGAGAGCGAGGGGCACGACCAGGCCATCGTGCTCTTCACCGATGGCGAAAACCACCTGGGCGATCCCGTGGCTGCAGCCCGGGAGGCCAAGGCCCGGGGGATCCGGATCTTTGCCGTGGGCGTCGGCAGTCCGGGTGGGGAACTGGTCCCGAATCTCCAGAGCGGGGGGTTCCACAAGGACCAGGAGGGCAGCTACATCAAGAGCCGCCTGGACGAGCAGACGCTGCTGCGGGTGGCACAGGCCAGCGAGGGGGCCTATTTCCCCAGCACCCTGGGCGGCGGGGAGGTCGGCCGGATCCGCGACCAGCTCAGCCAGATGGACCAGCGCGAGTTTGGGGCAGTGCGGGTCACCCGCTACGAGGAGCGTTTCCAGTGGTGCCTGTTGCCGGCGCTGCTGTGTTTCCTGGCCGAGGCCCTGCTTCCCGATGGCCGGCAGCGGCGGGGCGAATGGCGGGGGAGGTTTGCATGAAGGATATATTGGCGGTCGCGCTGGCGCTGTGTTTTTGGGTGCTGCCGGCGGCGGCGGCTCCGGTCGGGGACGAGGTCATCGAAAAAAGCGCCCAGGCCAAGCAGCAGTACGAGGAGGGCCACTACGACCAAGCCCTCCAGTTGTACCGCCAGGCCCAGATCGAGGCGCCGGAGGCGCGGGCGCTCAATTTCAACGTCGGCAGCACCTTGTTCAAAACCGGGGACTACGCCGGGGCAGCGGCGGAGTTCGATGCCGCCACCACCGCCGAGGATGCCAGACTCAAGGCGCGGTCCTATTACAACCTGGGCAACACCCACTACCAGCAGCAGCAGTACGGGCAGGCGGTCGAGGCCTACAAACAGGCCCTCGACCACGACTGGCAGGACCAGGATGCCAAGGCCAATCTGGAGCTGGCCCTGGCCAAGCAGCAGGAGCAGCAGCAAGAGCAAAAAGAGCAACAAGAGCAACAACAATCCCAGGATCAGGGTCAGCAACAGCCCCAGCCCGGGGACCAGGGCCAGCAGCAACAGGATCGGCAGAACCAGCAGAACCAGCAGCCTCAACAGGACCAGCAACAGGGGCAGGCGCAGCAGCCATCGCAGCAGGACGCGCAGGGGGACCAACCAGAGCGCCAGGGCGGCGAGGGGCGGGCCGGCCAGCGCAACCGCATGGACCGCGAGGAGGCCGAGCAGTTGCTGGACGCCCTGCGGGACCGCGAGAAACAGGCCCACCAGCGCCGGCAGCACGGCACCCAGGCCTATAGGGGTGAGGACTGGTGAGATGAAGGGCGTACTCTGGGTGGGGCTGCTGCTGGCCCTCGTCCTCCCGGCCGGGGCGGCGCAGGTGCGTTTCGAGGCCAATGTCAACCGCACCAGGGCGGGCCAGGCCGATCCCATCCAGCTCATCCTGAGCATCGTCTCCGACGACAACCTCTCCCAGGTGCCGGCGCCAGAGCTGGACCTGAGCGATTTCTACGTCGAGGGCCCCTCGATCAGCACCCGGGTCGAGATGGTCAATTTTCGCACCACCTTCACCCGCGAGCTGACCTATTCCCTCACTGCCCGGCGCGCCGGCAAGCTGCGCCTGGGGCCGGCGAGCATCGAACTGGAGGGGGTGATCTATAGGACCAAGGCCATCGAGCTGGAAATCACCGCCGGCAGCGCCCGCCAGCCGGGGGCGGCCAAGCGGGGCGGCTCGGGGCCGGATGACCTGGAGGACAACCTCTTTGTGCGCGTCCGGGCCGACCGCCAGAAGGTCTTTGTGGGCCAGCAGGTGGTGCTCGAGTACCAGTTGTGTTACCGCTTCCCGATTACCAGTGTGGGTTTTCGGGAGTTGCCCGACTACGCGGGTTTCTGGGCCAAGGAGCTGTTTGTGGCCCAGCAGCTCAAACCCCGCGTCGAGGCCATCGGCGGGGTCGATTTCCAGGTCGCCCCGCTGCGCCTGATGGCCATCTACCCCACCAGCGACGGCACCCACGAGGTGGCGGCGCTGGCCATCTCCTGTAAGCTGGTTCAGCAGCGGGGCCGGACCAGCGTCTGGGATTTCCTCGACGATCCCTTCGGTGGCCGCGGCCAGTCGGTGGTGGTGGCCAGCGACCCACTGCGTATCGAGGTGCAGCCGCTGCCTGCGGCCGGTCGGCCGCCGCAGTTCAGCGGTGCGGTGGGCAGGTACACCCTCCAGGCAAAGGCTCAGCCGCTCGCGGTGGCCGCCGGCGACCCGGTGACCCTCAAGGTGGAGATCAGCGGCCAGGGAAATATCAACGCCATCGAACCACCGGATCTGGGCAGCCTGGCTGGGTTCACCGTCTACGAACCCAAATCGGAATCGGAGGAAAGGGTCGAGGAGGCCGGCTTCGGCGGCGTCCGCCGCTTCGAGTACATCCTCATCCCGCAGCGGGGCGGCACTCAGGAGATTCCGCAGGTCCAATTCGCCTTCTTCGATCCCACCCAGGGCCAGTACCGCACCCTGCAATCCGAGCCGATCCGGCTGGAGGTGCGCGGCGGGGTGGCCCCGGATCTGGGGGCTGGGCCGGCGGGCACCCCGCTGGCGGCTTCTTCGGTGGGCCAGGACCTCCGCCCGATCAAAGGGGACTTGCGGCAATTCTCTCCCCCCCTGCAATTGCACCGCAGCGCCCTGTTCTGGGGGCTGCAGGCCCTGCTGCCCTTGGCCGGCCTGTGCTGGTGGCTCCACCGCCGCCGCCGCGAACGACTCGAAGGCGACGTCGCCCTGGTGCGCCGGCGGCGGGCGCGGGGCGAGGCTGGCGACCGGCTGCGTTTGGCGGCCCAGTTGCTGGAACAGGGAGATAGCCCGGCTTTCCATGCGGAGATCCAGCGGGCCCTCCTGGCGCTGCTCGCCGACCGACTCGAACGCTCGGCCGCCGGGCTCACCAGTCAGGTCCGCACCCAACTCCTGGTCGAAAGGGGTATACCCGAGGCTTTGGTGCAGCGGGCCGAGGAACTGCTGGCCAGCTGCGATTTTGCCCGTTTTGCCCCGGCGGCCCACGGCCGCGAGGAGATGGCCCAGGTTCAGGCCCAGGCCGCCGAGTTGATCGCCGCGTTGGAGAAACAGGGATGAGGGCACTGCTGGCCGCGGCCCTGTGCCTGGGGTTTGCTGGTCTGGTCGCGGCCCAGTCGGCGCCGGTGGCCGCCTTCAACGAGGGCAACGAGCACTACCGCCAGGGGCAGTATACTCAGGCCCGCGACCAGTACCTCGAGGTGGTGGCGGCAGGGGTCGCCGATCCCCAGGTGTTCTACAATCTGGGCAATGCCTGCTTCAAGGCGGGGCGATTGGGGGAGGCGGTGCTCTGGTACCATCGGGCCCTGCGCCTGGCCCCCCGCGACCCCGATATCCGCGCGAATCTGGGGATGGCCGAGGCGCTGCGTTTGGACCAGACGCACGCGGTAGGCGGTGTGGGGCAGTGGCTGGAGGACCTGTACCTGTTTCCCACCCTCAATGAACTGAGCGCGCTCTTCGGGGCCTTTTTTCTGCTCGCCTGCGCGCTGGGAGGCTGGCGGCTCTGGCGCCGCGCCTGGCTGGCATGGTGGCGGCTGGCGCTTTTTGCCGGCAGCGTCTCGCTGGCCGCCGGGGCAGGTGTCTACTTGGGGGCCCGCTGCTGGGCCCAGGCCCAGGCCCAGGTGGTCGTGCTCGCCGCCGAGGTCAGCGCGCACAGCGCCCCAGACCCCGGGCAGACCGCCGTGTTTGTGGTTCACGAGGGGACCTGCCTGGAACTGGGCAGGCGCGAGGGCGAATGGGTGCTGGTGCGCCTGCCCACCGGCCTGGCTGGATGGGTGCCGGCCAGCGCCGTCGAACAGCTCTGACACGTTTCCCGGCCAGATCATGCGCCCAGAGGCCGGCTGCTTGTCTGCGGTGAGACTTGTGCCTATTATTGGGACACGGGCCCCCCACCCTATCTGTACCGCAGCCTTTTCCTCTCCCTGATCCCTCTGTTGTGTCCCCTGGAGTACCTCGATGAGATACCTGCTCACCGGCGGTGGGACAGGTGGCCATGTGTACCCGGCGCTGGCCATTGCCGATGAACTCCGGCGGGCCCAGCCGGAGGCCCAGTTCCTCTACGTCGGTGCCCGCGACAAGCTCGAGGCGCGGGTGGTGCCCAACCGCGGCTATGCGCTGCGGTTTGTCTGTTCCCGGCCGTTCCCTCGTTCGCGATCCATAGGAGCACTGCTGGCATTTGCCCTGGTTTTAGGGGTGGGCGTCCTCCGGGGGGTTTTGATTCTGCTGCGTTTTCGCCCTCAGCTGATCATCGCCACCGGCGGTTATGTGAGTGCGCCCATCGTCCTGGCCGCCGGTCTGTTGGGCAAGCTGGGGCTCGCCAATGCCAAGATCTTTCTCTACGAACCCAATGCCTACCCGGGGTTGCTCAACCAGCTGGGCGGGCGTTTGGCGCACCGCATCGGGGTGGCCTTTGAACAGGCGGGGCATTGGTTCGATATGAGGCGGGTGGCGGTGGTGGGTTATCCGGTCCGCCGCGAGGTGCTGGAGGCGGAGCGCGAGCGCAGCCGGCAGCACCTGGGCATAAGGGCTTCGGCCCGCGTGGTGTTGGCCTTTGGCGGCTCTGGGGGGTCGCGGGCGATCAACGAAGCGGTGGTCGAGGCGCTGCCCCACTGGCGGCAGGAGCCCGAGCTGCTGGTGTTGCACATCACCGGCCGCTACGAAGGAGAAGACTACCGGGCGGTAGCCGACACCCAACGGCACCTGGAGGCCCAGGGCATCACCGGCGACACCGCTGGCTGGTACCGGCGCTTCGAATACATGGAAAATATCCAGGAGGCCTACGCCGCCGCGGATCTGGTCATCTGCCGGGGCGGGGCCGGCACCCTGACCGAGGTCTGCATCTGCGGGCTGCCGGCGCTGATCGTGCCCCTAGTCACCGCTGCCGAAGACCACCAGGCGCTCAATGCCCGCGAGTTGGAGCGGGAAGGGGCGGCCCGGGTGCTCTACCAGGAGGCCTTCTGGTCCGAGGGACGGGTGGTTTCGCGCCTCGACGGGCAGCGCCTGGCGGGCCAGGTGTTGGAGCTGCTGGGCGCCTCGGCGCTGCGCCAACAGATGGGGTGCGCCGCCCGCGCCGCCGTGCGCCGTGACAGCCTGGAGCTGATCCTCAAAGAGGTCGAGGGTCTAGTACAGGGCAAACGGCCCCCGCCGGTGAGCCTGGAATTCCCCGAGCGCCCCAAGGGGCTGCCCAGTGATCCCAATGCGCTGCTGCGCCATGTGCAGCAGCGCCTGCGCGCCGCCGGTGGGGTGCCGGGGCTCGAGGCGCGGGAGCTGACCTATCTGCGGTACCAGGCCGACCGCCTGCTGGCCTCGGAGGGGGGGTACGAGATCCCCCTCGGGCGGCGGAACGTGGGGGTCAAGTTGGTGGGCCATTTGCAGTACCGGGAGCGCCTGCCCTTGCTCCTGGCCATGTTGGCAGACCGCCGCCAGGCCAGCTGGCTGCGCCGCTGTTGCGGGGGGGATTACCTGCACGTGGGCATCCTGCGCCGCAATATCATTGAACACGGCATCTGCCTGCTGCAGGCGACCGACGGGCAGGTGAAAGAGCAATTGTTGCGCTCCCTGCGCGAGGACCCCTATTTCGAGGTGCGCGCCGCTGCCGCCCGGGCCATCGGCGAGCTTTTTGCGGCCAGCGAGGAGTTGGAGGAGGCTTTGCTCGAACGCTTGGGTGATGCCCGGTCCGGGGTGGTGGTGCAGGCCCTGAGGGCGCTGGGCGCCATCGCGGTGCGGCCCCAGGTCCTCGGCCGGCTGCAGGAGTTCTACCTTCACCCCAACTGGCAGTTCCGGCAGGAGGTGGTGACCGCGCTGAGGTGTTTGCTCCAACGCCGGGTGCTCGAAGCGCAGGCCGTGAGCCAACGCCTGGACCAGATCCTGGCGATGTCGCCCTATTTCAACCCCGAATTTCCCCTCAAAGAGAATCTGAAGCAGCTGGTCGCCGAGGTGGGCCAGCTGGTTCAGGGGCAGCCCCACCGCACTTAGGCCCGCACTCTAAGGAGCACGTGTGATCTATTACCTGGGCACCTACCTTTTTGACCACTTCGAGGAACTGTCCTTCCTGCGGCTGCTGAACTCGATCAGTTTCCGTGCCATCGCCGGGGCCATCACCGCCCTGCTCTTCACTATCTCCTTTGGCGGCCAGATCATCCTCCATTTTTACCGCAGCGGCCAGCGGGATGTGATGCGCAGCTACGCCAATTCCCCCGCCGGCGAACACCAGACCAAGACCTACGGCGGGGGCCTGATTATCGCGGCGGTGCTGCTCGCCGCGCTGTTGTGGTGCAAACTCGACAACCTCTTTGCCCTCTTGTGCCTGGGCGGGTTTGTCTGGTTCGCCGGGCTGGGCGCCGTCGACGACCACATGAAGGTGCGCTACGGCAGCAGCGACCGGGGTTTGTCCGAGAGGGCCAAACTGATGCTGCAGTTCGCCTACGGGTTGGTCTTTGGGGGGCTGTGTGTGTTCGAGGCCACCTCGCCCCTGCCTCCCGGCGTGGCGACTCAGCTGTACCTGCCCTTTCTCAAGGCGCCGGTGCTGGATCTCTCCTGGGGATACGTGCCCTTCACCATCTTCACGGTGATCGCCATTGCCAACGCGGTCAACCTGGCCGACGGCATCGACGGCCTGGCCATCGTGCCAGTGGCTTTTGTGGTGGCGGTGTTCGGGGTCTTTGCCTACGTGTGCAGCAATATCCGCATCGCCGAGTTCCTGATCTTTCCCTTCATGCCCGGGGTGGGGGAGGTGGCGGTGATCTGCTCCATAGTTTTTGGTGCCTGCCTGGGATTTCTCTGGTTCAATTCCTACCCGGCCAACGTGATCATGGGCGACACCGGCTCCATGGCCCTGGGCGGGCTGCTGGGCACGGTGGCGGTGCTGATCAAGCAGGAGTTCCTGTTTCTGATCGTCGGGGGGATTTTTGTGGGCGAGGCGTTTTCGGTGCTGGTGCAGGAGAAGATCGGACTCAAGTGGCTGGGCCGGCGCTTCTTTTACCGCGCACCGGTACACGATCACTTCCGGGCTCAGGGGCTGGCCGACACCAAAATCGTCACCCGCTTTTGGATCGTGGCCGGGATCTTGGCCCTATGCGGGTTGGCGACGCTGAAGATCCGTTAGGTGTTGACCAGGGTGAGGCCGTAGAGGAAGAGCATGATCACCAAAAGCAGGGTGAGGCCGGTGATCCATAGCGGGATGCCGTGTTCATCGCCGAAGACTTCCTTGATATAGCGGCGGTACTGCTGGCTGAGGATGAGATAACAGGAGGCCAGGGCGATGAGGATGGCCACGGTCATCAGCGGGGCGTGGTGGGCCTTGAGCGGGGTGAGCTGCGCCAGCGAGAGGCCGTAGGAAAAGACATTTATCAGCAGGCCGTACTCGCGGGCCAGGATGCTGTAGACCACAATGCCCAAGCTCAGGCTGGCGATCATCAGGGAACTGAGCGAGTCGAGAAAGGGCAGGGCCAGCATGGGGACCAGCACCAGGCTGAGCAGCAGGTGCAGCCACATGCCCCCGTAGGCGTAGAAAAAAGGCGGCCGTTCCAGCGAGATGGAACCGAGGAGATACTGGGCAAAACTGGTGCGCGCTGCGGCCATTTGACCTCGGGTTGGGCTGGAAGGGATTGGGGGTGGGATGACCTAAGTTACACCCAGCCCTGCGCCGCTGTCAAGTTGGGGCCGCACCCCGGCGGCTCTCAGGCGACCTTGGTGAGGGAAGGGGTAGCCAGGGCTGCCGGGTCTCCGGTGACGCCCTTGCGGATGGCCTGTCGTTCGAGGTAGCTGACCAGGCGGAAGCAGCCCTCGTGTGGCATGGCAAAGGCCAGCGACAGCCCGAAGAGGATTCCCTGGGGGGTTTCGCGCGTTTCCACGTGTACGATCTGGGCTTCCACTTCCGCAAAGGTGCGGCGGATGCGCTCGCAGGTGTTGCGGAACAACTCGCGGTAGAGGGCAGTGCTGGTCAGCGTGGGGCCGTTGCGGGTGAGTTGCCGGCGGGCGGCCTCCTCGACGAAGCCCTGGGGCAGCGCCAATTCTAGGGAGAGCTGGTTGGCCGCCGGCCTGCACCGCAGAAAGAGCTGCGCGCCGCCCCCGCTGAGGTTGGCCACCACCCCCTGTGCGCTGAGTTTTCTCTCCTCTTCCACCCAGGTGACCTCGGTCCGCAGGCAGGCGGCGATGCGGAAGGCCGAACGAGCCCGGGGTTTGGGCGGCGCCACGGTTTCGATGCGCCGGGGAGGTTTGACCAGCAGGACAGGCAGGCGGCCCTGCAAACGGTTGTAGCCGATCACCTCGCTGGAAAAACGGTATTTCAGCGTGTCCAGGCTCTGCAGGGTCACCTGGGTGCCCCGCTGCGGCTGGAAATGGGCCGGGGCGTCGATACACAGCGAGCCGTCAGCACTCAGGTCCTGGAGGCGGCCGTGGTAGGGGGGGCCGGCGGCCCCGGCACCTTCGAAGGACAACAGGAAACGGGTGCCTATCTGTAGAGGGTCCGGTAGTTCGGTGGTGCGGCGTGTAGGCTTCATCTCAGATTCTCCTCGTTTGTGCTCCTCACCAAGGCCTCACATTCCTATGGATCGACCGCAATGGGGAAATATTTAATACTATTTAATACTACATTATAGAGTCATATATAACAATAACTTGGCTGCTATCGAAGATTCAACAGGGCTGCAGAGCCCGGTATCGGAACTCCGCGGGGTGGGGGTGCGCCGGGCTGCGGTGCTGGGTGAGGCGGGCATCGGCACCATCCGCGACCTGCTGTATAACCTGCCCCGGCGCTATCTGGACCGCAGCCGCATTCTGCCCATCGCCCAGGTGCCCGCCGGCCAGGAGGTGACCCTCATCGGGCAGGTGCGCCAGAAACGCTTCGTCCCCGGTGCCAGGCCGCGTTTTGTGCTCATTGTCGAGGATGGCACCGAGGAGATCGCCTGCGTGTGGTTCCAGGGCGCCCGCTATCTGCAGCGCAACTTCGAGGAAGGCGACCTGCTGGCCCTCAGCGGCAAGGTGGAGCACTTCCAGGGACGGCTGCAGATCACCCATCCCGAGTGCGAGTTTGTCGCCAACGCCGGCGAGCCCGCCCTGCTGCACACCGGCGGCATCATCCCCCTCTACACCACCAGCGCCGATATGAAGGAAAAGGGGCTGCGCAACCGCGGCTTTCGCCGTCTGGTACACGCCGCGCTGGAGGAGTTTGTGCCCGGCCTGGAGGACCCTCTGCCCCCAGAGGTGCGCCAGCGGCTGGGGCTGGCTGGCCTTGGCGAGTGCCTGCGCCAGGTCCACTTCCCCAGCAGTTGGGAGGAGATGCAGCAGGCCCGCCGCCGTTTGGCCTTCGACGAGTGTTACGCGCTTCAGTTGCGCCTGGCACGGGGCCGCCTGGCGCGCCGCCGCGAGGGGAAGGCTCCGCCTCTGGAGTGCAGCCGACACCTGGTGCCGGCCCTGTTGGACCGCCTGCCTTTTGCCCTGACCAAGGCCCAGCAACGGGTGTGGGCAGAGGTCGCCGCCGATCTGGCCCAGCCGGTGCGCATGAGCCGGCTCCTGCAGGGCGACGTGGGGTCGGGCAAGACCCTGGTGGCCCTGGCGGCGATGCTCCAGGCTGTGGAGGCAGGTTTCCAGGCGGCGCTGATGGCGCCAACCGAGATCCTCGCCGAACAACACGCCGCCACCCTCGGCGGCCTGGTCGGGCCCCTGGGGGTAGGGGTCGAGTTGTTGGTGGGTGGCCAACCCGCGGCCCGCCGCCGCGCCGCGCTGGCGGGCATCAGCTCTGGGGGGGCCCAGATCGTGGTCGGCACCCACGCCCTCATCCAGGCGGAAGTGGCGTTTGCCCGCCTGGGGCTGGCGGTGGTCGACGAACAACACCGGTTCGGGGTGGCCCAGCGGGAGGAGCTGCACCGCAAGGGGCCAGGGGTCCACCTGCTGGTGATGACCGCCACCCCCATCCCGCGCACCCTGGCGCTGGCCCTGTACGGAGATCTAGAAACCTCGGCGCTGGACGGGCTACCCCCTGGCCGCAAACCCGTGCGCACGGCGCTGCGCGGCCCCGAGCGCCGGCCCCAGATCCTCGAGTTCGCCGCCGCCCAGATCCGCGAGGGCCGCCAGGTCTATGTGGTCTACCCGCTGGTGGAGGAGTCGGAAAACCTGGGACTCAGTTCGGCCACGGAAGGGCTGGCCCAGCTGCAGGCCGGGCCTCTGGGCGAGTTTTCGCTGGGGCTCTTGCACGGCCAGCTGCCCGCCGAGGAGAAGAACCGGGTGGCGCGGGCCTTCAAGGCGGGCCAGATCCAGGCGCTGGTCTGCACCACGGTGGTGGAGGTGGGAGTGGACGTACCCAACGCCTCGGTGATGATCGTCGAACACGCCGAGCGTTTTGGGCTGGCCCAGCTCCACCAGTTGCGCGGCCGGGTGGGGCGGGGGGAAGCGCAGTCCTACTGCATCCTGATCGCCGGTAGCCAGGCGGCCGAGGAGACCCAACGCCTGCAGGTGTTGTGCGAGACCCAGGATGGTTTCGAGATCGCCCGGCGCGACCTGGAGCTGAGGGGCCCAGGTGAGGTGTTGGGGCTGCGCCAGGCGGGGCTCTCGGAGCTGGCGGTGGCTGACCTGGCCCGCGACCAGACCCTGATGGAGCTGGCCAGGGAGGAGGCGTTCAGACGCGCCGGGGTGTCCTGAGGGGCATTTTTCGCGAAAGCCTTTGACATTTGGGGGGCACCCTTTTACCTTAGATCACACCCTCGTTTCATATCCAAAAGTTTCCCCACAGCCCCCTGCTTTCGATCCGCCTCACTATGCAGATTCCCATGCCATTGTTATTGCTGCCATACCGCAACAGCTGGGTCTGGATCGCCGTAGCCTGCCTCTCGGCCTGCGCGGCGCCGCCTAAACACACCCTCGAAATCGCCAACCGCGACATCGTCTACGCCGAGGAGGAAGGCGCCGCCCAATACGCCCCCGATTTGCTGGCGGCGGCCAAGGATTCTCTCGATGCCTCCTTCCGCAAGATCCGCAGCGAGCAGGGGGAATGGTTCGAGCCGATGCGGGACTACACGCCGGCCTTTTCTGCCGCGCTGGCCGCCTCGCACCAGGCGCAGGCAGCGGCCACCGCCGCCCTGGAGGCGCGCAAGGCCCGCCAGGAGCACCTCGACATCCAGCATGAGGAGCTCACCGCCAACCTCCAGGACGCCTTTAAGAGCACCAGGGGCATTCCCATCCGCCGGGCCGAGAACCGCCGGCTGACCAAAGCCGAGATCACGCTGCATGTGGCCAAGGACCAGCTCCGCAAAGGTGCCCTGGACCCGGCCGAGCAGAAACTCCAGGAGGCGTCCCAGACCATCAACAGCGTGCGGGAGAAAACCGGCAAGTACATCGCCGAGTACCTACGGGGCAACCGGGACCAGTGGAGCAGATGGGCTAGGGAAACGGTGGAGATCTCGGCGCGCCAGAACGGATACGCCCTCATCGTCGACAAGAGCAACCACACCTGCTATCTGTACTACGACGGGCGGCTGAAGAAACGCTACGAGGCGGATCTGGGCGCCAATTGGATGGGCCAGAAAAGTATGTCGGGCGACAAGGTGACCCCGGAGGGCAAGTACCGGATCATTGGCAAAAGGCAGCGCCCCGACGGGCACAAAGCCCTGGATCTGAACTACCCCAATGCCGACGACCTGCGGCGCATCGCCGCGGACAAACGCAAAGGGAGGATCAGGAAGGGGGCCAACCCGGGCTACGCCATCCAGATCCACTCGGGCGGCGGGCGGGGCCAGGACTGGACGGCCGGCTGCGTGGCCCTGGCCAATCCGGACATGGACGAGGTGTTCCGCACCGTGGGGGTCAATACCCCGGTGACCATCGTCGGGGCCTGGGACAGCAAGGCAGTGGCCGACTCGCGATTCTGAGTTCCGGATCGGGGCAGCAGCGGACAGGGGCCTGGCTCCTGTCCGTTTTTTTTTGCCTCAGCGGGTGGCCAGCCACATGGCGACGAACATCATCAGATAGGCGCCCCCGCTGCGGGTCAGCAACCAGCCCCAGTTGCCCAGGCGAAGGGCCGCCCAGACCACCAGCGCTCCGTGCAGCAGGAACCCCACCCCCAGGTACAGGGTGGCGGTGGTGAGGATCTGCTGCATGCGCGGCTGGTGGGCCAGCTGCTGCATCTGGGCCGGCAGGAGCTGGCCATAGCGGTCCATGGCCGTCACCAGCAGTGGTTTGCCCAGGCCCCAGGTGATCAGCAGGGCCAAGGCGGTGAAGACGCTGAGCACCACGGGTTTGAACTTGATGAACAGGGCGTTGTTGTAGCGCAGGGCCAAGCCGCCGAAGATGGCGATGAGCAGGGTCGAGCCCAGGGAAAACTCGTCCAGCTCCCCGAAAACGGCGTACTCCCAGACCAGTTCCAGGCCCGCCACTGCCAGGGCCCAGACCACGGCCCGCCGCGTGTTGCCAAAAGCGTCGACGATCACAAAGACCAGCAGCGGCACAAAATCCATCAGCAGCAGGGACCAGTTCACTTTACTCAGAGACCCACGCCGAACGCGGCTTTAAAGTCCCTCCACACCTCGGCGGGCACCTCGGCGGTGGCGGCCGCGTACACCTCCTCGACCTGCTGCCGGGTGCAGGGGCCAGACATGGCGATGCCGGCGATGGGCGCAGCCAGCACGAACTGCAGGGCCAGGTGGCGGAGGTCGATCCCGCGCGCCCGACACCAGGCCCACATGGCGTGGGCGCGAGGTTCGGCCTGTGGGTCGGGTTTGGGGCCGGCCAGGCGGCCCATGCCCAGGGCGCTGGCCAGGATGATGCCCACCCCCCGCTGGCGGGCCAGGGGCAGGGTGGTGCTGGCCACCGACTGGTCCAGCAGGGTATAGTCTAGATAGCTGAGCACGATCTCGATGTGGCCGGTCTCGATGGCCTTGCGGTGGAACTCGTGCTGGCGCACCCCCAGGCCGATATGCCCGATGGTGCCCTGCGCTTTCATCTTGAGCAGCTCGTCGAGGGCGTTGCCGGGGGCCAGAGGGGTCTCGATGTCGGGGGGATCGTGGATGAGCACGGCGTCGAGATAGTCGGTCTTGAGGAGGCGCAGGCTGTTCTCGACGCTCCAGCGGGTGGCCGCCGCAGAAAAATCTCCCCGCTTTTCGGGGTGGGTGCCGGTCTTGGTCTGGAGATAAATCCGCTCCCGCCAGCCCCCTTCCAGGGCCAGGCCCACGCGCCGCTCGCTCTCGCTGTACAGGGGGGAGGTGTCCAGATAGTCGAGGCCCAGTTCGATGGCGTGGCGGATGCCCGCCACAGCTTCTTCGTCGGAGACATTGCCGCCGCCAAAAAAAGCGCAGCCCAGTCCCAGGGCCTTGGGGGTCATGCCGGTGTTGCCCAGCCGGCGGCGTTCGAGTTCGGCCATTTTGGTTTCCTTTCGGGGGGTGAGGATGGCTATGATAGAGTACTGTCCCCGGGCGAACAAGCTCGCTCCGGTCCGAATTGGAAAAGCACTTACCCCATAATATATTTTACCTTTCCGAATGAGGGCCTCCGAATGCCTGGTCTGATCCACAGGGTTCTTTTCTGGTGCCAGGGGTTTGTAGTATAATAGTCCCTACGCGTAGAAGGGGTGTCGGATGACCAGCTGGGGCTTGGCGATAGCGGCGATATTGGGGGCGCTGATGGGGCTGGGGGGGTTCACCTTTTATTATGGTGAAGGGCTCTCCTACTTCAGCAAGGACCCAAGCGCCTGCGTGAACTGCCACATCATGCAGCCGCAATACGATTCCTGGCAGAAGGCGAGTCACCACACGGCCGCCACCTGCGTGGACTGCCACCTGCCCCACGATTTTGTGCCCAAGTGGCTGGCCAAAGCCGAAAACGGCTTCTGGCACTCAAAGGGATTCACCCTCCAGGATTTCCATGAGCCTATCTTCATCCGCCAGGTCAATCAGCGGGTGTTGCACGACAACTGCGTCAGCTGCCACGAGGGCCTGATACACGACCTCGTGGCGGGGGCCACCACCGACGGGGACGCGATCAGCTGTGTACACTGCCACCGTTCCGTAGGCCACGGAGAGACCGTGGGGCTGGGCAAGTTCGAGGCGGTGTCTCCGGCAGGGGGCCACTACTCAATCAGGTGAAGAGATGAACAAGAGATCGCTTATGATCTATGGCGCGGTGGTGGTGGTGCTGGCGGGCCTGGGCGCACTGACCACCGCCCTGTTGGTGAATATCTACGAGCGCAAGAGCGAGGCCAAGAACCCCTACATCCACCTGGTGGAGGTGGGGGAGGACGACACCGACCCAGCCAAGTGGGGCGTCAACTGGCCCAAGCAATACGAGTCCTACCAGCTGACCGCCCTGGCCACCCGCACCCGCTTTGGCGGGCACGGGGGCAGCGAAGCCCTGCCCGAGCAGAAGATCGAGCGCGACCCCTGGCTCAGGCGGATCTTTCTGGGCTACGCCTTTTCCATCGACTACCGCGACCGGCGCGGCCACGCCTATATGTTGTACGACCAGGAGGAGACCAAACGGTTGACCAAACCGCAGACCGGCTCCTGCCTGCACTGCCACGCCTCGGTCATGCCCCTGTACCGGGAGCTGGGGGGGGGTGACGCAATGGCCGGTTTTGAGAAGACCTTCCAGATGTCCTATCAGCAGATGAGTGATAAATTACACGAGAGCGGCCACGCCCATCCGGTCTCCTGCGTGGATTGCCACAGCGCCCAGACCATGAAGCTGCGGGTGACGCGCCCTGGTTTCATCAAGGCGATCCAGTCCCTGGCCTCCTCCTCGGCCCCCCTGCCGCAACTGCCCTCCATCGAGCGCTGGCGCGCCACGGACCGCCGTGCCCCCTACGATCCGAACCTGCTGGCCTCGCGCACCGAGATGCGCTCCTTTGTCTGCGGCCAGTGCCACGTGGAGGACTACTG
>SXGS01547677.1_pt1 | contig 25138 bp, 19 predicted proteins | sample 3174681 | NCBI WGS metagenome assembly SXGS01 (sample SAMN11356861, study PRJNA531348) | freshwater metagenome | isolation source: freshwater sample F1-80 | place: China: Fuxian Lake, Yuxi | collected 2017-12-25 | reverse complement strand
TGCCCAGTCTTTCCGTGGTCGAGGTGGGGGAGAAGAGGGTGATCCATGCGCTTCCTCATCGCAGGAATTCCATCGTCCTCGGCGTGATCAACATCCGAGGCGAACTCCTCGTCACTGTTTCGCTCACCCAAGCGCTAGGGCTTGGTTCGGAACGTAGCGGCGCTATGTCCGAAGGCCGCGGGGCCGCGGCGGCGCGGTTTTTGGTGGTCAAGGCCAAGTCTGGCCGCATGGCCATGCCGGTGAACGAGGTCACAGGTATTATCCGCTATGGCGTCGAAGAATTGAAGCCGGTGCCCTCTACCGTCGCCAAGGCGCCTGGCAACTGCCTTCGAGGACTCCTGAATTCTGGGCAGCGGGTCATTCGTTTGCTGGATTCAGAGAGCTTATTCACGGTATTGGAGAGGCAACTCATGTGATAAGTTCCAACCGGAGCTCGAAGCCAACTCCAGAGTCTGCATGAACGACGATTTGGGCGATTTATCGATGACCGAGCTTTTCAAGCTCGAGTCGGAAAATCTCACGGCTCAAATGAGCGCGTTCCTGGTCGAATTGGAACGTGATCCGGCCTCGCCTCATATTCTAGAGTCGTTGATGCGCGCGGCTCATTCCATCAAAGGCGCGGCGCGGATAGTGAATATTTCGGCGGTTGTTTCCGTGGCCCACGCGATGGAGGATTGTTTCGTTTCCGCCCAAAAGGGCCAGTTGCAGTTGGGGCAGAGTCAAATTGACGTGCTACTCTCCGGTGTGGATTTGCTGAGTTCTCTGGCGCGGGATGCGGCGGAGTTCGGCATCGGCCTTAATAACCCCAGGGAAGCCGAGATCGACATCTTCCTCAAGGCTTTGATCTCCGTATGCTCCGGTGAACCCGAACCGGCGAAAAGCCCCGAACCGGCTCAATCGAGCGAACTCCAGCCGAACACTTGGGAGGAGCCGGAGCTAAGTCCGGAGGAATCCCCACCCGAAGAAAAAACTCGACTGATCCCCAAACCGCTTCCCGCCGAGATCATGGCGGAGTCCAAATCGTTGGTCCAAAATCAGCAGGGACCGCCGTCTTCTTCGGCCGTTTCAAATGCGGTCGAGTCGCAGCTTTCAGTCAGGGTGTCGGCTGACAACATGAATCGCCTCATGGGCTTGGCCGGGGAATCGATGGTGCATGCCCGGTGGATCATGCCATTCGGGGAATCATTGCACCGGCTCAAGCGTCATCATGCGGAGCTCGCCCGATCCATCGATTTAGTGAGAGAGATGCTGTCCAAACATTCCCACGAGGCCCATGAGGCGGCGTTCGTGGAAGCGCTCGAGGAAGCCAAGCAGCGATCGCTGGAATGCCAGCGTTCGCTCGCGGAGAGACTGATGGATTTGGATCTGTTCGACCGCCGATTGACGCTTGTTTCTGATTCGCTTTACGAGAGTGCCTTGGCGTGCCGGATGCGCCCCTTTTCCGAGGGGGCTCATGGATTTGCCAGGATGGTGCGGGATCTGTCGAAAGTCCTTGGCAAACAGGCTCGGTTTGAAGTGCGGGGATCTGGAACCAGGGTCGACCGGGATATTTTGGAAAAACTAGATGCCCCGCTCACCCACCTCCTGCGAAACGCTTTGGATCACGGCGTGGAGACACCGGAAGTTCGGAGAGCCGCGGGGAAACCCGACGAGGCGGTCGTGTTTGTGGAGGCCAGGCACAGCGCTGGGATGTTGCTGGTCGTGGTGTGCGACGACGGGCGAGGCGTCGAGTTTGACAAGATTCGGCAAGCCGTTGTCAGGAGGCAGCTTTCGACAGCCGTTTCGGCGGAAAAACTCAGCGAGGCCGAGTTGCTCGATTTCTTGTTCCTTCCGGGGTTCAGCATGAAGGAGACCGTCAGCGAGATCTCTGGGCGGGGGGTTGGCTTGGATGTGGTGCGTGAAATGGTGAAGCAGGTGCGCGGCAAGGTCCGGGTGATGAATACGCCGGGAATGGGGATTCGGTTCCAAATGGAATTGCCGCTGACTTTGTCGGTTATTCGGGCGCTGATGGTTGAAATCGCGGGCCAGCCTTACGCGTTCCCATTAGCGGGAATCAGCAAGACGGCGAAGATTAACCGTTCTCTAGTGCATGCTCTCGAAGGGCGTCCGGTCGTGGAACTTAACGAGCAACAAATCGGGCTTGTCCATGCCGTGGAGGTTCTGGACTTGCCCGCGCCTCCGACCAACGAATCGGAGTGGTGCATCGTCCTGTTGGAGCGTGGAGCCGATGTTTTCGCCATGGTCGTGGACCGATTCTTGGGTGAGCGCGAAGTGGTGGTCCATCCCCTGGACCCAAGGTTGGGGAGAATTCATGACATCAGCGCGGGCACGATTTTGGATGATGGTTCGCCGGCGCTGATCATTGACGTGGAGGACATGATTCACTCTATTGAGGCGAGACTCTCCGGAGGAGGGTTGAAGCACGAGGATAAGGGCGTGGCTTCTGTCAAAGGGGTCAAGCGCAAGCGCGTGCTGGTCGTGGATGATTCATTGACGGTGAGGGAGCTCGAGCGAAAGCTTTTGGAAGCTCGAGGATACGAGGTGGAGGTCGCCGTGGATGGCAGAGAGGGATGGACGACGCTCGGTGTGGAGAAGTTCGATCTGATCATTAGCGATGTGGATATGCCTCGGATGGATGGCATTGAATTGGTGACAATGATTAAAAAAGATATCAGACTGGCCGGCACACCAGTGATGATTGTGTCTTATAAAGATCGAGAGGAAGATCGCCGGAAAGGGCTCGAAGCTGGCGCTGATTACTATCTGGGGAAGGGCAGTTTTCACGATGAAACGCTGGTCAATGCCGTGGCTGACTTGATTGGTCCGGCGAACTGACAAAGGACAGTGTGCGCATTGGAATTGTCAACGATATGGTGATGGCGGCAGAGGCCCTGAGAAGGGCCTTGCAAGCCGGGGGCCTGCACCAAGTCGTGTGGGTGGCCCATGACGGATTGGAGGCTGTGGAGAAATGCTCCACAGACAAGCCTGATCTGGTTTTGATGGACTTGCTGATGCCAGGCATCGATGGCGTCGAAACCACTCGAAGGATCATGGCCAGGTCTCCATGCCCGATTCTCGTGGTGACCTCGTCCGTCGAGGAGCATTTGGCCTTGGTATTCGAGGCGCTGGGCGCGGGCGCGTTGGATGCCGTCAGCACGCCGGTCTTGGATCCGGGGAAACACTACATCAGTGCGATTCAATTGCTGAACAAAGTGGCGCTTCTGGGCAAGCTGGCGCGAGACAACACCCCCTTGTCCGCCGGAGGCGTGGCGGGGGTGACCGTCGAGCCGCCGATGCGTTCGAACGGGCTCCTGGCGATCGGTTCCTCCGCAGGCGGACCGGTGGCTTTAGCCAAGCTCCTGTCGTCACTGCCCGCAAACTTTCCCCACCCGATCATCGTCGTTCAACACCTGGACTTGGAATTCGCCCATGGATTGGCAACCTGGCTTGGCGAGCAGAGCGCGTTCCCAGTCCGCTTGGCTCGTGAAGGTGACAGCCCAGTTTCGGGAACCGTGCTGCTCGCGGGCACTTCCGACCACTTGGTTTTCGTTCGGCCCGGTGTTCTTGGTTATGTGGAAGAACCCAAGGACTACCCGTATCGGCCTTCGATCGACGTTTTTTTCAACAGCGCGCTCCGGTATCGAACACGTCACATGGTGGGCGTGCTGCTGACGGGGATGGGGCGTGATGGCGCTCAAGGATTGAAAGCGTGGCGCGACGCTGGATTTCACACCATCGCCCAAAATCAGGCAACGAGCGTTGTGTATGGAATGCCCCGGGCGGCCGCTGCGATCGGTGCGGCCTCGGAGATTCTTCCATTAGAAAAGATCGCCGAGGCGGTCGTGAAACATTGGCGGAGCTGCGCTCCAGCTTGCTCCCGGTAATTAATGTCTATGAACCCACCATCTGTGGCGTCAGACCCTCCTGATAACCCCGTGGTCGAGAATTCGGCGATGGTGTTGTTGGTGGATGATCAAGCGATGGTGGGGGAGGCCGTGCGCCGTTGTCTGGCGAACCTTCCCCGCTTGGATTTTCATTTTTGTTCAAATGCGGAGGAGGCCCTCCGCGTGGCCAATCGCATCCAGCCAACAGTCATCCTGCAGGATTTGGTGATGCCCAACATCGATGGCCTCTCCTTGGTGCGTCAGTATCGAGCCAATCCTTCCACCAAGAACATCCCGATCATCGTGCTCTCCACGAAGGAAGATCCGACAACCAAGAGCGACTCATTCGCCGCCGGGGCGAACGATTATCTGGTGAAACTCCCCGATCGCGTGGAATTGCTGGCGCGCATCCGTTACCATTCGCGGGCGTATTCGGCCCAACTCCAGCGCGACGCGGCTTACAGGGCTCTACGGGAAAGCCAGCAGCAGCTGGTGGATTCCAACACGGCCTTGATTTCCTTGAACCAAAAGCTGGAGGAAGCCACGCGCGCGAAGTCTGATTTTCTCGCGAACATCAGTCACGAATTGCGCACCCCCATGAACGGCATCTTGGGGATGACCAACCTGATGCTGGACACGGAGCTGAACGCGGAACAGCACGATTACCTGACGACGGTGCGCAGCAGCGTGGACGCGCTTCTGGCGATCGTCAATGACGTCCTTGATTTCTCCAAGATTGAATCGGGAAGGGTCGATTTGGAGGAGCATCCATTCGAGCTCCACCGGTGCCTGGAGGAGGCACTGGAATTGGTCGCACCCAACGCGGCGAACAAGGGCCTCGATCTGGGCTACCTCCTCGAGGATACCGTTCCCGACCGCTTGGTGGGAGACGTGACACGCCTGCGTCAGATTCTGGTGAACTTGGTTGGGAACGCGGTTAAGTTCACCAATCACGGAGAGGTGGTGATCACGGTGATGCGCGAGTCGACAGAAGCCACTACACAGATCAATAGCCTGACCCTTCACTTCCGTGTTCGCGACACTGGCATTGGCATTCCAACGAACCGGTTGGATCGGCTCTTCAAAAGTTTTAGCCAAGTCGATACTTCGACAACACGCCACTATGGGGGGACCGGGCTCGGTTTGGCGATCTCGAAAAAGCTTTGTGAACTGATGGGCGGCACGATGTGGGTTGAAAGCGAGGTTGGGGTGGGTTCCACGTTCCATTTCACGATCTCCGTCGCCATGGAAATGCCGCAGCCGACTCCGTCCTGGCGGGTGGCCAATCCACGCTTGATTGGAAAAACGCTGCTGATGCTGGAGGATAACACGACCAATCGGCAATTCGTGGCCCAGCACGTTGGACGCTGGGGCGTTCAGTTGGTGGATTTCGCCAGAATGGACGACGCGTTGGACTGGCTGCGTGCCGGGGGCAAGCCGGATGCCTTGCTCATAGATTTGCAGGCGCAAAATGAGGATGGCCTGGCGCGGGTGAAACAGTTGCAGGCCGTCAAGGTAGGCGCCCCGATTCCCACCATGCTCCTCACTTCCACAAGGCTGCGGCCTGGCGACACCAATGCCCGCGAGTTGGAATCGATGCTTCTCGTTTACAAGCCCATTCGGTCTAGTCAGTTGCTGACCACCTTGAAACGGGCTTTTGGAGAAGTCGATGAGCACCCGCAATTCGGAAAAGGACTCCAACTAGACCGCAGACTCGGAGACCGACTGCCACTGACCATCCTCGTGGCCGATGATAATCTTGTGAACCAAAAGGTTGCCACGGCTTACCTGAACAAAATGGGTTATCGTCCCGAAGTGGTTTCCAACGGCTTGGAAGTGCTGCAAGCCTTGGAGTTAAAACCATTCGACTTGATATTCCTGGATGTGCAGATGCCTGAAATGGACGGGTGCGAGGCGGCTCGGAGGATTTGCGCCAAGTGGACCACGACCCGTCCGACGATGATCGCGGTGACAGGCAATGCCATGGAAGGGGATCGGGAAAAGTGTTTGGAGGCGGGCATGGATGATTACATCGCCAAGCCGATACGAGTGCATGAGCTTGAAGCTATTTTGGTGCGCTGGGGTCCCCGGGTCCCGAGGCCGCTGAAGCCAGCTCCCGCGACAGTCCCCCGCGACTGAGGGTTTTCGATTGGCGCCTTCGCCTGTTTCATGAAGCTAGTTTCCTGGAATGTGAACGGCTTTCGCGCCGTGTTGCGGAAGAATTTCTTGAGCTACTTGCATGAGGAAGATCCGGATGTCATCTGCCTGCAGGAATCGAAAGCCGCGGCGGAGGACGTGCCCGTGGTCTGGCCGCCGAGTTACGCCGCTTTCTGGAACTGCGCGGAGAAGAAGGGTTATTCCGGCACCGTGGTGCTGACCAAACTTCCCGCGCTTGGCATTCGCCGCGGCATCGCCGTGGCCAAGCACGACGCTGAAGGACGCGTGCTCACCGTCGAATTCGAAGGGTTTTACCTCGTCAATGCCTACGTCCCCAACTCCCAGCGAGAGCTGACCCGTTTGCCCTACAGGTTGGAATGGGATCTGGATTTTCTCGGTTATCTCAAGAGGTTGCAGCGATCGAAGCCGGTGGTGTTCTGCGGCGACCTGAATGTGGCGCACACCGAACTGGATCTGGCGAATCCCAAAGCAAACGTCAGAAACCATGGCTTCACCGTGGAGGAACGGGACGGGTTCGGAGCCCTCCTGAAGGCGGGATTCGTGGACACTTTCCGTGAGTTCGAGAAAGGCGGAGGGTTCTACACTTGGTGGAGTCCGATGGCGAACGCCAGGGCTCGGAACATCGGCTGGCGGATCGATTATTTTTTGGTCTCCAAGGCCCTGAGGCCTCGATTGAAAAAAGCCTTCATTCGTGCTGATGTCTTGGGCTCGGACCACTGCCCCGTCGGGATCGAGCTAGCGGAATAGCCCGGCCACTTCTGAACACACACGGTTCAAGTCCAAATTGGCGAGTCCGTTCCGGGCCTGGACGAGGTGGACCTTTCGCCCCAGGGGACGCCAGACGTCCGGATTGGTGGGGCCCCAGAGCGCGATGGTGGGAATGCCGCAGGCCGCGGCGAGATGGGTGATTCCGGAGTCGTGGCCGATGAAGCCCTCGCACGGGCTCAGTCTCTGAATGAGCTGAGGGAGAGGCTCATTGACGACGAGTTCGAGGTTGCCGCGGGGAAATCGCGCCTGAATGGCTGATAGTTGTGGGGCATCGGCTTCGCCCCCGACCACCAGCGGCGTCGCAGAGAATTCCTCGATGAGCCAGCTCAACAGCGACATCCAGCGATCCAGTGGCCAATTCTTCGCTGGGCTTCCGCTGCCGGGATGGCAGGCGATGCCACGTTTCGCGAGGGGGTTCGTTCCCCGTTGATCAAAGCCGCCCATTAAGCCTGCCAAGGATTCGACCACCTCTTGCTGGCCGCACGATCTCACATCCGGCGCTGCCTTTCGCGGCCGTATTCTGGGTTCCTCCGTCCGAGCGCTCAATCCGATCTCTTCGAGCGGGAGAAGGAAGAACTGGCTGGCGTGGATCAACGCGTTTTCCGGCGGGCGAGCCGCCGCCACCAGGAACCTCGCATTCGAGATGCTGGCAATTTGGTTTTGGAACACTCGTCCTGGGTCGTGGATGTAGGAGATGATCAAATCGAACGAGGCGAAGTAGTCGCAAACCGCCCGCGGGATGTCCATGTCCGGATTGAACAATGCGATCATGTCGGGTGATTCGATGCGGCTGAAGCGGTCGGCATGCCCGCCGACCAGCCCGATCGAAGCAATCGCTGGGTAGCCAAGAACTTCGATGAATGCCTTGGGGAACGCGGAGCGCAAGACTTGGAACATCGGCAGGGTGAGAACGAAGTCTCCAATGGCTCCCCCGCGAGCGACCAGGATCCGTTCGAAGCCATGGGACGAAGAGGTCATCGCCGCTTTGCCTTTGGCGCCTCGTCGCGCGTCCCCGTCTGGCAATGGGTCGTCAGAAAACGAACAATCCCAGAGCGGCCACGAAAAGTCCGAAAACCAGCCCGGCAGCGCTGCTCGTTTTGACGCGGGAGGGCGTCGCTGTAATCCAGTCGAACCAGTCCCGCAGGCGCCAGGGCGAGATGGTGATCCATATCCCCGCGACAATCCACAGGTAAGCCCAAGTCACGAGAACCAGCCGCAGATCGCTTTCGATCCAACGGGCGCTGTCGACTGTCGTTTTGGCGAGCAAGAGAAGCACGATGGCGAGTCCGCGCGCCGCGAGGAAATCCTTGACGAACAGGCAGGTGGCGACGGCGATGCCGGCGAACCCGGCGAGCATCAGTTTCTTGTAGGGTTCAAAGTCCGAGATGCGTTCCTCGCTCAAGTTGCGCAAGAACCAAAGCGTGCCCAGCGCCACCAGGGCATAGCCCCATGGAAGTGATCTTGGGAACGCGCGCAACGCTTTCTTGTAGCCCTCTGGATTCATCAATCCATGTGCGTGGGGCAAAGCGAAGCAGAGGCCGATCAGGACCGAGAGAGTGGAGAATTTCATGATCCGTTCACATTCAGATTAAGGATGGCGGGATCGCCGTAGAGCGTGAATTTGCCGGCTCTTTCGATGCGCACATCGAGGAGTTGGCCGACATGCCGTGGCGAGCCTTCGAACACAACGATCTTGTTGGTTCGGGTCCGGCCTTCCAGCCGGGTCGAGTTCCTGCGGCTGGGGCCTTCGACCAAGATCTGCACGACTGTTCCTACCGACGCCGCGTATTTTCGACTGATGATTTCATTGACGTTTTGGAGGAGGACTGCGTGTCGTTCCTCAATCAAGGCCTGGGGGATCTGGCCGGGAAGATCGGCTGCTGGTGTTCCTCTTCGAGGCGAATACTTGAATAGAAACGCGTTGTCGAACTCCAACTCCCGTGCCAGCGACAGGGTGGCTTCGAAATCCGCGTCCGTTTCGCCCGGGAAGCCCACGATGATATCAGTGCTGATCCCGATGCCTGGCCGTGTCCCGCGCAGCTTGCCTACTAGTGTTTCGAATCGATCACGGGTGTAGCCCCGGTGCATGAGTTTGAGAATGCGATCGCTCCCGCTTTGAACGGGGAGGTGCGCGCTCTCGCATAGTTTGGGAAGGCGCGCGTAGGCTTCGATCAAGTCATCACCGTAGCCTTTCGGGTGCGGCGATGTGAATCGGATGCGGTCAATCCCATCCACCGCATGGACGGCCTCGATAAGCTGAACGAACGCGGAGACATCCCCCTGGCGGCCCATCTCGCGCTTGCCATAACTGGTGACGATCTGCCCGAGGAGAGTCACCTCGCGAACGCCTCTGGAAGCCAATGTCCGGCATTCTGCGACAATGTCGTCGATCGCGCGGCTTCTTTCGCCCCCTCGAGTCGATGGCACGATGCAGAACGTGCAGTGCTGGTTGCAACCTTGCATGATGCTGACAAAGGCGGTCACGGACAAGGAAGCACCGGGATCGTTCAGCAAGTGCTCGCGGATGGTCGATTCGCTGCCAACTTCCGCGTCGATGTCCACGATCTTGTCCTGTTTCCCCGAGAAAAGAGCGTCCAGGTGCTCGGCGGTCCTGTGAAACTTTTGAGTGCCGACCACCAAGTCGACGTCTGGGAGCCGGTCGATCAGCTCGCGTCCCCTGCTTTGGGCCATGCAACCCATGAACCCAAGGATGACTTCGGGACGCCGTTTTCGGGTTTCCGCCGCGAGCGAGCTCATTTTGCCGAGAGCCTTTTGCTCCGCCATGTCGCGCACGCTGCAAGTGTTCAGCAGAATCACATCCGCGGTTTTCTCGGACTGCGCGAGCGCGTAGCCTTTGGCCACGAGCTGAGCCGCGACCGCTTCGGAATCGCGCTCGTTCATCTGGCAACCATAGGTCTTTATGAAAACACTCGGCATGTCCGCAAATTTAGAGGGCAAAAGCTACGCAAGCAGGGGGGAATTGCAAACGTGAAAAAAAAGGACATGGCGGGTTTCTCGGCGGGCGCGTCGATTCCTGAAAAGGCATTCGCCCTTTCCGCCACTGGATCGCAGGCCGGCTCCAAGCTCCAAGCCCGAAGCCGCGCACCTCGCGTGCAGATTATTTTTTCTGTGCCGGGCGGCCCTCCTCATGTAGGTTGGGTTGTTCTGACGAATACAGTATGCCTTGAGAAGGTCGGAGAGAGACTATGAAACGAATGCTTTTGTTGCTGGGCGGCTTGCTCGTTTGGAGCGCTCACGCCCAGGTGAGAGTCGAAGTGGTGATTGATCAAGAAACGTTCCTCCCCCACGAGAGGATCAACTTGGCCGTGCGAATTACGAATTTCTCGGGCCAAGACTTGAAACTCGGGGAAGATGATGAGTGGCTCAAGTTCGGTGTTCAGGCGCGGGACGGATTCATCGTTCCCAAGATCGATGAAGTCCCGGTGAGGACACCGTTCACGGTGGGAACGTCGGAGGTGGGAACACGGCGAGTCAACCTCGCCCCTTATTTCGACCTCAGCAAGCCGGCCCGATATAGGGTCGTGGCGAATGTGAAGATCCCGGGTTGGAATCAAAGTTTTCAAAGTCCTCCGAAGAGCTTTGACATCACAACGGGCACCGTCATTTGGGAGGAGGCTTTTGGAGTGCCAGGCACTGGAAAGGACGGCGCCGCACCGGAGGTCCGCAAATACGCACTCCTGCGCTCGACCCAGCCGAAGGCCACGCGACTTTATTTCCGATTGACCGACTACACGGGCAGGCAGGTCCATCGGGTTTATCCCATCGGCAACCTCGTCTCGTTCGGCAGCCCCGACCGGCAGATAGACTCCGAAAGCCGTCTCCATGTGCTCCATCAGTATGGTGCGCGGGCGTTTAATTACTGCGTTTTGAGCCCGGATGGAGATTGGTTGAAACAGGAGGATTACGACATCACGACCAGCAGGCCTACGTTGCGAGGTGTGGAGACCGGCCTTGTGGAAGTGGTTGGCGGCCTGGCCCGCCGACCCGCCGGCGCGCCTGCCACCGTGCCCGCCGCCGTCCCTGCCGCGGTCGTGCCAGAGCCAGAAACGACGGTCGCTCCGATCTCTCCCAAAGATTCGGGAGCCAAAGCTGGCGATAAGAAGGGGGCCAAGGATTCCAAGCCCAAAAAATCTCCCTGACACCACACTCCAAGCCCTGCTTGGTGGTGGTTGATGGGGACGCGATGCAGCGTTCCCAAGTCGCCGCGCTCCGGGTCAAAAGGAGACTGGCCCCCGCCAGCCGCTCGCTCCAACGATTTTGTCCTCTGAAAATGGGAAGCATTCCAACGAATCGTTCGACCGGAATTGTTGCCAAGACCCCATCGGCCTGGTACTGTCACTCGCATGCCATCGGAAAAGCAGCCACGAGCCTGCTGTGGGACGGTTGAACCTGTTTCCAGACGGACCGTCATTCAGGCGGGCACCATTGGATTGCTCGGGCTCGGGATGAATCACCTGGCTGGCCTCCGAGCGATGGCTTCGCCAGCCTCGGGGTCCCCGCCCATCCGCGCTAAGTCAGTCATTTACATTTTCTTGTCTGGCGGCCTTGCCCAGCACGAGAGCTTCGACATGAAGCCAAGTGCGCCCCTGGAAGTTCGCGGGGAGTTCAAGCCCATGGGGACGCGGACTCCCGGCATCCAAATCTGCGAGCATTTGCCAGAGCTCGCGCGAAGATCCGAAAAGTGGGCGATCCTTCGTTCGCTGACGCATCCTTACAACGATCATTCCATGGGTCATCATGTGATGCTGACAGGGCGCACCCCTCTTCCCGTGGGTTTTGAGCCGGGCAAACCCAAGGAATCGGATTGGCCGAGCATTGCGGCTCTGGCAAATGCCCTGGGGCGACAGCGCAACAACTTGCCACCCGCTGTGGTTTTGCCGGAGAAGCTCGTTCATATGACAGGCCGCGTTATTCCGGGTCAATTCGCGGGCCAAATGGGAAAGCAACGCGATCCGTGGTTTCTCGAAATGTCGCCTTATCATCCCTCGCATTACGGCGCGTATCCGGAGTATCTGTTTCACCATGAGGCGGGCCGAGTCGAGGATTCCAGCCTGATCTATCAAGCGCCCCATCTCTCGCTTCCCCAAGGGCTGGATTTGCCGCGATTGCTCGAACGGACAGAGCTTCGCGACACTTTGGAACGTCAGGCACGGTTCTTTAGCGGCGCGGTGCGGGATGAAAACTTCGACCAATATCGGCAAGCGGCGATGGCCCTGCTCTCGAACGGAAAAGTCCATGACGCGTTCGACCTCAGCAAAGTCGATACGAAGTGGCTGGATCGTTATGGTCGCAACAGTTTTGGGTGGTCCCTCCTGATGGCCCGGCAGTTGGTGGAGGTGGGCATCAGCCTGGTGCAGGTCAATTTGGGCAACAACGAGACTTGGGACACGCATCAAGCGGCGTTTCCAAATTTAAAGAACTATCTGTTGCCACCCATGGATCGAGCAGTGAGCGCGTTGATTGATGACCTCGACTCCCGCGGGATGCTGGAGGAGACGCTGATTGTCATGGGCAGCGAGTTTGGGCGCACTCCCAAGATATCGACTCTTCCCGGCGTGGCGTTGCCAGGCCGTGATCATTGGGGAGCCAGCCAGACCATATTCTTCGCCGGAGGAGGCGTTCGCGGCGGCACCGTGATCGGCGCCACGGACTCGATCGGAGCTTATCCCGTGGAGTCGCCGCAAAAGCCTGAAAACCTGGCGGCGACGATCTTCAATGCTTTGGGATTGCCGCGGAACATCGAGTGGCACGACCCGCTTGGGAGACCTCACGCCGTTTACGAAGGCGAGCCGATCAAAGGTTTGATTACCGGTGTCTGAAGTCACTCGATCTTCGAGGTTCTCGCCGCTCCATCACTACGCGAAGTGAGAATTCAAACACAAGGGGTTCATAAAAACTGCATAAGGATCCATCTCAATATTTCGACATGATCAACTGGGCTGGCCTGCGGCAACAACCGGTTGGACGAGTGAGTTGTGGCGTTTCCTCCTTTCATACTCTGTCTTTTTGAATTTTGTTTGAGGAAACCAGCGACACGCCGGCAAGGTTGAAGGAATGCGGACGGGATGGCATTTGTCAGCGTTCCAACGAATAAGCATGAAGAAGAGCCGATTCAACGGGACCAAAATCGCGTGGGTAGTGGGAGTCTCCCTCGTTTGCTGGTTCTTCACCCGGAGCGCGTTTCCTGTGGTGGCATTGGGATTCGTTTTTTTGGGGCTCTACTGCGCCGTTTCGGCAATGAAATCCTTTCATCGCGCGCGCACTCTTCCCCAAGGCCGTGGCGGGGCCATCGCGCGGGGTTTGCTGGGAGGCACGGGCGCTCTGATGTGCTTGCTGATTCTCTCGGGATTGTTCATTGGGCGCCTCAACCAGCAGCAAGTGCAGCGGCATTCGCCATCTCGCATGCATCGCGTCATGGCGACGAGCGCCCTGGCGGATGAACCCGCCGCTGAGTTCACTTCCAATCTGCCAATCATTGTCCTGAAAACAGCGGGTCGATACATTTCGAGCGGGACGCCCACGGTGGTCAAGGCGCAGATCCACGACACCGGGAACGGCCGCGCCTCGCTTCGCGACCAACCCGCCTATGTCGGCCTGGCTTCCATCAATCTGCGTGGCTACAGCACCAGGAACCTCCCGAAGAACTCCTACACCTTGCACACGTTGGATTCCAACACCAACCAGTCCAAGGTTTCGTTGCTGGGCCTGCCCGCGGAAGAGGATTGGGTGCTCTACGCGCCTTTCGAAGACAAGACCATGATGCGTGATGTCCTCGCCTTCGAGCTCACTCGGAGGATGGGGCGTTACGCGCCCCGGACCCGCTACGTGGAGCTTTTCATCCAGGGGGGAGGGCAAAAACTTTCCATGCGGGATTACGCCGGAGTTTATGTGCTGGTGGAGAAGATCAAGCGCGGGCCTGACCGCGTGAACGTCGCGAAACTGAATCCGCAACACCGATCCGAGCCCGAAATTTCCGGGGGCTACATCGTGAAACGCGATCACTCTGACAGCCCGGGCAGCCGCTTCCACACCAGCCGCGGCGGCCCTTACTTTTATGTCTACCCAAAGGCCCGCCACATCACGCAAGAACAAAAGACCTGGCTGAGGGGCTACTTCAACTCATTCGAGACGGCCTTGTACGGCTCAGAATTCGCGGATCCTCAAAAGGGTTACGCGGCCTTCCTCGATGTGGACTCGTTCATCGACGCGCACTTTTTGATTGAAGTCGGCAAGAATGTGGATGGCTTTCGTTACAGCACTTTTCTCACCAAAGACCGCGAAGGCAAGCTTAAGCCGGAGCCTCCGTGGGATTGGAATCGATCGTTTGGGAACGCGAATTATTACGGAGGCGGGCATGTGCGGGGCTGGTACTCCTCAAACCTGCGACCCAACGAAGTCTCCTGGTATCACCGGCTCAAGGAGGATCCCGCGTTCATGTCCCGGTGCGCGAAGCGCTGGGCGGAATTGCGCCGAGGCGCCTTGAACGTCGAGAAAATCCACGAACTCATCGACACCCGCGCGGCACTGCTCGCGGAGGCCCAGGAGCGCAATTTCAAACGATGGCCGATCCTTGGACAAAGTGTGACTTGCAATTATTTCGTCGGCGATACCTTCCAGGAGGAAGTGGATTGGCTGAAGAGCTGGATCGCCGATCGGATTGAATGGATCGACAATAGAATGTCCTCACCCGTGGAGTTTTAACATGAGAATTGAAAAGATCATCTGCCAGATATTGCGCGTCCGGTCCGTGGAGAAAAAGACCGCCAGCTCTCAGGACGTCGTGCTCGTCCGGGTCGTGTGCGACAATGGCCTTGAAGGCATTGGGGAAGCGGACGCTTCGCCAGAGGTCGTGAAGGCGATCGTCGACGCGCCGTTCAGCCATAACATCGCCTGCGGCCTGCGCGAGATCTTGATCGGCGAGAATCCCTTGGAAACCGAGCGGCTCTGGCTAAAGATGTATCGCCGCACCCAATATTTCGGACGGAGCTCCGTGACCATCGCGGCCATGGGGGCGGTGGACATGGCCCTTTGGGATTTGAAGGGAAAGCATTTTGGCGAGCCCATCCACCGGCTGTTGGGGGGGAAGCATCACGACCGCATCCTGGCTTACGCTTCGATTTTGTTCGGGCGCGACGGGAGGGAAACTGAGGAGATCGGCCGGCGGTGGACCGGCGCGGGTTATAAAGCCGTCAAGTTTGGATGGGAACCGATGGGTCAGAGCGAGAAACTCGACTTGGAACTTGTCCGGGGAGCGCGAGCCGGCGTTGGGGAGGAGTGCGCCCTGCTGATCGACGCGGGATGCGTTTGGGACGCTCGCACGGCCCTCCAACGGGCGCATGCTTTTTCCGCATTTCGCATCGGGTGGCTCGAGGAGCCACTCAGGCCGGGCGACATCGATGGCTACGCCTGGTTGCGCGATCGTTCACCCGTGCCGATCGCCGCGGGTGAAGCCGAGTGCGGGCGGGAATCGTTTCGGCCGTTCATTGACCGGCACGCCCTGGATGTTTACCAGGTTGATATTTCACGAAACGGCTTCACGGACAGCGGGTACGTGAGGTCGAGGGTGGAGGAGATCGGAGCCAGGCTTTGCAACCATTGCTACACCAGTTCCGTGACCGTGGCGGCGAGCTTGCATTGGCTCGCCACCTGTCGTGACGCGTTTTTGTTCGAGGATTGTGTCGATGATTCGCCGATGCGGCATCAATTGACGCACGAAAAATTTCAGGCCGAAGATGGCTGGATCACAGTGCCGGACCGGCCTGGGTTAGGCGCAACGCTGAACGAAGAATTTGTGTCGCAATATCTCATTTCAGAGTCGGGGAGATGAGGCCTAGCTCTCCAGGAACTCCGATGAGATCGCGCGTCGCCAGGATCAACCATTCCACAGCTTCATGAGTTTCCAACCCTCCGTGCCCGGAGCGCAAGCCGGGGGCGCCCCTCGGCCCGCGCGGGAGGGTCGCCTTTGGATGCTGCTCCTGTTGATGGCGTTGTGTTTCATCAGCCATTTCAACCGGGCCAGCATGTCCAGCGCCGGGGATGAACGGCTGATGAAGCAGTTCGGGATCCAGCCCGAAGCCATGGGTTGGCTGTATTCGGCCTTTCTCATCGTTTACACGGTGTGCATGGTGCCGGGAGGCGTGTTTATCGACCGGTTTGGGCCGCGAGTGGCGTTGATGATCATGGGGTTTGGCTCCGCGGTTTTTTGCGCGTTGACGGGTGTCGTCGGTTGGGGAGTGGTGGGCGAGGCTCAAGTGTGGCTGACGCTTCTGGTGGTGCGGTCCTCGATGGGGATGTTGACAACCCCTTTGCACCCGGGATGCGCCCGCGCCGCGGTGAATTGGTTTCCTGCGCCTCAACGCGCCCTGGCCAACGGGCTGATCACGGGAGCGGCCTTGCTTGCCTACGCGGTAGTGCATCCTGTGTTTGGCGGATTGATGGACTGGGTGGATTGGCAATGGGCATTTGTCATCATGGGAGCGTTGACTGCTTTGCTCACTCTTGTGTGGGCGTGCTGGGCGGCGGATTTTCCTCCCCGTGGAGCGGAATCGCCCCAAACCCAGCATGGCCCATCCTTTCACGCGGGAAGCTCTTCGTCCGGGCTTCCCGCCAAGTCGGACGGTTCAGGGAGGGCTGTCGTGTTTTCAAAAGGCTTCGGGGTTTTGCTGCTCGATCGCAACATCATCCTTCTCACGTTGAGCTACGCCGCCGTGGGGTATTTTCAGTATCTGTTCTTTTACTGGATGCACTATTACTTCGACACGATTTTGCACCTCGGCAAAACTGAGAGCCGCTTTTACGCCGGACTCCCGAATCTTGCGATGGCGATTTCGATGCCGCTTGGGGGTTGGTTGACGCCTCTGGTTCAGAGATGGTTCGGACATGGGCGCGGGCAAACTTTAGTGCCGAGATTCAGCATGCTGATGAGCGCTGGATTGCTGCTGCTGGGAATTTTTGCGAAGGACACATTCTGGATTGTGCTCTGGTTCACGCTGTCGCTGGGTGTTCTTGGCCTTTGCGAAGCAACGTTTTGGACAACTTCGGTTGAAATGGGAGGCGCGCGGGGAGGGACTGTCGCGGCCATCATGAACACTGGTGGCAATGGCATCGGGCTTTTGGCCCCCATCTTGACGCCGATGGTGAGCGCCAAGTTGGGCTGGACGTGGGGTATCAGCCTGGGAGCCATGGTCGGTGTTCTAGGCGCCGCCTGCTGGTGGTGGATCGCTCCGCGACCGCCTGAACCCGGTTCCTCGCCGGGCTTGGCTTGAACCAGGCCGATCCTTAGGATCCGTGCAAAAATAAATTCGGGCTTTGCTGGCGGAATCATGACATGATGGCGAGGCACGAATGAGGAGCATACCCTCCCGGTCTGTGACGAATGAGCAACAAAGCCACAATGTCATGAGGCCCCAGACCTCTGGGGCGGGACGTTGCCAGGCCCTCTGCCGCGTTGCTCGCCTGCCTGCCGTAGCCGCCGCGGCGCAGGCAGGTCAGTTACAGCCCCACCTTGGGGGATGCGCCTTCCTCGCGTCTTGCATCTGGCCTGGCGGCGCTCCCGCCAAAATCCGAAGTTATTTTTGCGCGGACCCTGAGCATATACGGCAAAACAGATTATGAACCAAATCGATTTAAACGGAAAAACTTCCATCGTGACGGGGGGCGCCAGAGGGATTGGGCTCGCGATCGCGCGGCGCCTGCTGGCCTCAGGGGCGCGGTGCTGCCTGTGGGACAGCGACCGTGCGGCACTTGAATCAGCGGCTCGTGAGCTGAATGGGTTGGGGGAGGTTCACACGGTGGTTGTGGAATTAACCCAAGCCGATTCGGTCGCGGAAGCCAGAGCGGCGACTCTCCAGCTTTGCGGTTCCGTGGAGATCCTCGTGAACAATGCGGGAGTCGCGGGAGCGAACAAGAAGACGTGGGAAATGTCCCCGGATGAGTGGCGCCGAGTGTTGGAGATCAATTTGGTGGGCGTCTTTCTATGCTGCCGCGAAATCATTCCCACTATGCTTGAGAAAGGCTACGGCCGAATCGTGAATATGGCCTCGATCGCGGGAAAGGAAGGCAACCCAAACGCGTCGCACTACAGCGCCTCCAAGGCGGGCGTGATTGCGCTTACCAAGTCGCTCGGCAAAGAGCTGGCCCGGTCTGGCGTGCTGGTCAACTGTGTCGCTCCGGCAGTGATCAAGACGGAGCTCTTCAGCCAGATGACGCAGGAGCACATTGACTACATGGTGTCGCGGATACCTATGGGCCGATTCGGCCTTAAGGAAGAAGCAGCCGCTTTGGTGGCCTGGCTTTGCTCCGAGGAATGCTCGTTTAACACAGGGGCGGTGTTTGATTTGTCCGGCGGCCGGGCGACTTATTAGCCGGGTTCTTTTTTCTCATGGTGGCGCGGAGTTGACTCGCGTGTGGAGCAGGTTGTTGAAGGGCCTCGGCCCGGCACTTTCCAGAGTTGGAAGCCACGGACCCCCAGCCATTCCGCAGCTGACTGGCGCGTGCGGCGCATCCACGCGTTGTCGGTGGAGCGCGACTGTGCTGAAAGCCAGTTGCAGCAGCATCTCAGGCTCGCTGTCACGCCAAACCTGCTGCGGCTGGTGCTCCGCACACAACCGCGCTCCGGGCTGCCAGCCAAGTTCACCGACAACTTGTGGATGCCCTGGGCGCGTGAGTGGAGAATGGATTTGCTTGCGGGGAGTGGGGGGATGGTTTTAGGGTGTGTGCTTCGTGTGGTCCTGACTGGACCAATGGTGCGATGATGCGCGCGTAGCTCAATTGGATAGAGTGACGGCCTCCGGAGCCGTAGGTTGTGGGTTCGACCCCCGCCGCGCGCACCACCTTCGTTGGAAATCTCATGAAATTTATAGTACCGTGGCTGGCTTTTGCGCTTTGTTTGGTTGGGTCCGCGTTTCTTTACAAGGAAAAGCGCCGTTTGTCGGCTGAACTGGCGGCGGTCAGCGGTGTTCAATCCGAATCTGAGCAACTTAATTCGGAGGGTGGCACCGGTGGGGGTGAAGGCGACGGGTCAAAGGAAGTGGAGAAGTTGCGGGCTGACAATGCCGAGTTGCATCGGTTGCGAAACGAAGTGCGCGCGTTGAAGGCCCAGAACGCGGGCGGGGCAGGGGTCCGCGCCGCCGTGCAATCGGCGTTTGGAGGCCAACCCGAAGCCAACGCCGCGGACAATTTCACTCTTGTGGAAGAAAACGCCAAGCTCAAGACCGAACTCGAGGATTTGAAAGCGGAGAAGAACAGAATGCAAGCGGAGGCTTGCGGGGAAAAACTTTTCATGCTCCAGACTGCGATCCAACAATGGGCTTTGGAGAACAATAAAAGACCGGGCGAAAACGTTCTGCCGCAGAACATCATCCCTTATCTTCGTGGACAAATGTTTCCGCTCTGTCCGTCAGGCGGCACCTACTCGACAAGGCCTTACGGAACTCCTCCCACGTGTTCTTTTCCCGGGCATGGACCGGGTCAATGATTTCGAAGCATCCATTTTAGCAAGCACGAGCAAAAATCTCAGCATTCCAGAACGGAACCACCTCATCACTCTCAATCGCCTCGACTATGGCAGCAGACACTACTCCCGTAAAACTCTTGGAAGCTCCTGCTTTGAAGGCTCTTGCCTTGACCTCGAAGCTTGCGCCCACACCTTCTAGCCCTCCCAAATACGCCCTGACAATCCAGAATGGGAAAGGGGAAAACGTCGTCGTTGCCGACCCAAGAGCCACCCGGGCGCTGGTGGCATTGATGGATGTGCACGCGGTCAACGGGGGTGCCGCTTGCCATTGGGGCGGCCCCGCGGCCTTCGCTGAAATCATGGCGGCGATCCATGCCCTGATGTTCGCGGAAAAGGATCGTCCGTGGCATGAGTCGTATAATTTTGTCAACGACGCTGGCCATACGGAAAATGGTGTCTATGCCTTGAGGTCGAATTATGGCTTCGATGGGCTGACTTTCGAGGATCTCAAAGGGTTTAGAGGTATTCGGAGCAAGCTGACAGGGCACGGGGAATCGCATTTGAATCCTGAGGGAGTTCTTCTAAGCAACGGGCCTCTAGGTTCAGCTTTTCCGCAATCCCAGGGCTTGGCGATCGCCGATAGGGTCGCGGGAAATGATCGAGTGACGATCTGCACAATTTCAGATGGAGGCGCGATGGAGGGAGAGGCTCGTGAAGCATTCGCAGCAATCCCGGGACTGGCGGTGAAAGGCAAAGTGAACCCTTTTGTGGTGATTCTCTCGGATAACGACACGAAGTTGTCCGGCCGGATCACTAAGGATGCCTTCAGCATGACCCCGAGCTTCGGAGCACTGAGCGCCTTGGGATGGCACGTCATCCATGTGGAGAACGGACACGACCTCCCTGCCGTTTATGGTTCTCTGGAATTGGCCGTGTCGCAGGCGAGAACGAACCCTTCAAGGCCGGTCTGTGTCTGGGTCAAAACGATTAAAGGCTATGGAGTCAAGGCGACTGAAGAAAATGCGGCGGGCGGCCACGGATTTCCGCTGGCGAATGGCGAAAAAATCGTCGAGTTCGTCAGTGAGATCTATGGAGGACAGCCGCCCGATGAATTCCTTCGATGGGCGCGAGACCTGCGGGCTGATTGGGAGTCCAAGGAAGCCGCTAAGAAAAACAAGGCGCAGGCGGCAGCCGGAGCCGCAGCGAGCGCGAAGCCGGCCGTCAAAACGGACAAAGTGCAGGCGGGTCTTGCCAAAGGAGCTATTCGCGCTGCTCAAGAGGGATACCCGGTCTACTCCATTTCGAGCGATGTCCAAGGCTCCACGGGCATCAGCGCCTTCCATAAAGGGTTTCCGGACCGGTTCATCGAAGTGGGCATCGCGGAAGCCAACATGGTGAGCACCGCCGCCGGGTTTGCCAAATGCGGGTTCATCCCCATCGTGGACACATTCGGCCAATTTGGGGTGACCAAAGGCAATTTGCCGCTCACGATGGCCGCCCTCTCGCAATCGCCTGTCATAGCGATTTTTTCTCACGTAGGTTTCCAGGATGCCGCGGACGGGGCCTCCCACCAAGCCACCACTTATTTCGCGGCCACCTCGGCGCTTCCTCACACGGTGGTCGTCGCGCCTTCGTGCGCGGCGGAGGCGGAATCGCTGATGCACGCGGCGATCAAACGTTATGCCGAGTCGCGATCAAGGGGAGGCGATGGGGAGAATACGCTGTTTTTTGTGGGGCGCGAAAATTATCCTGTCGCCTGGCGTGAAGGGGACTTATATCCGTGGGGAAAGGCGCAGGTCCTCCGCGAGGGCAAGGACGTGGTGCTGGTGGGTTGCGGTCCTCTCCTGGGGAAGGCCCTCCTGGCGGGGGAAATCCTCGCTGGAGAGGGGATCCAAGCGACGGTCATCAACAACCCCTTCGTGAATCGAGTCGACGTGGAAACGATCGGCGCCGCAGTTGAGTGTTGCGGAGGTCGAGTGGTAACCATAGAGGATCATCAGATTTTAGGGGGGATGGGAGCGTTGTTGGCGCACTCACTCTCTTTGGCGGGGATCACGCACCGGATGAAATCCCTTGGGATTCATGGCGAATTCGGCCAATCCGCCTACCTCGCGGATCAACTCTATGAAAAGCACGGGATGACCGCGGAGCAAATGGCCAAGGCGGCACGCGAGTTGTTCGCCAGGACATAAAGGCGAGGCAATTTTCGGTCATCCATCCGGTGGTGTGCCGAGTGGGTCGAGGCGGCGCTCCACAGCCCCCAAGTTTTTCCATGTGGGGGAAACGAACACTCAATTCTTTTTCAGAAATTGCCTCAGAGAGACTCTGGATTCGGGTCTGGCGAGCAAGGGCTGCGCGTCGTGGCAAACTTACATCTCCACGTGCATGCCCAGTTCCACGACGCGGTTGGCGGGGAGGTTGAAGAATTGCGTGGCGGACTGGGCGTTGCGGGACATGGCGGCGAAGAGGTGTTCACGCCACATGGCCATGCCGGGCTTCTCGGTTGGCACAATATTCTCGCGGCTGAGGAAGAAAGTTGTCTGCTGCAGATCCAGTTCACGGCCCTCTATGCGGACCGCCGCGAGCAGGGCGGGCACGTCGGGTTCTTCCATGAAACCGTAATGGCCGATGACGCGATAAAACCCCTCGCCAAACTCCTCGGATTCCAGGCGGCTTGATGCCTCCACCTTGGGCACGTCGTCGGTGACGACGGTGAGGAGGATGTTGCATTTGTGGAGGACTTTATTGTGCTTGAGATTGTGGAGCAGAGCGACGGGCGTGCCGCTCAGGTTCCCGGCCATGAAGATGGCAGTGCCGGGCACGCGGTGCGGCTCGTTGCCTTTCACGTCCTTGAGGAAGAGATCGAGAGGCATGGAGGCCGCCTGAAGGCGTCTCCCCACGAGTGCGCGGCCGGTTTTCCAGGTTGCCATCGCGGTGAAGATCAGCGCGCCGACCGCGAGCGGAAACCACCCACCGTGGGCGATCTTGACGCAGTTTGCGCCGAAGAAAGCGAACTCGATGACGAAGAAGAGCCCGCAAATGAGCAACGCCTTCCACAAAGGCCAATGCCAGATATCGTGCGCGGTCACGAAAAACAGTCCGGTCGTGATCAACATGGTGAGGGTGACGGCGATGCCGTAGGCGGCGGCGAGGTTCGAGGAAGAGCGGAAGCCCAACACGAGCCCGATACAGGCGAGCATCAAAACCCAGTTGACGTGGGGAAGATAAATCTGTCCGCGCGTGGTGGAGGATGTGTGGCGAATCTCCACACGGGGGAGGTAGCCAAGCTGCACGGCCTGCATCGTGAGCGAGTACGCGCCGGTGATAAGAGCTTGCGAAGCTATGACCGCCGCGGCCGTGGCCAGCACGACCAGGGGTAGCAAGGCCCATTTGGGAGCGAGGAAGAAAAATGGATTGGCCGCCGTCTCCGGTTGGGTGAGCAGCAACGCGCCCTGGCCCAGGTAATTGAGAAACAGCCCGGGCAACACCATCGCAAACCATGCTAACCGGACCGCCCCGGTGCCAAAATGACCGACGTCCGCATAGAGGGCCTCGCCGCCGGTGACGACCAGGAATACCGCACCCAGAACCACGAAACCCGTCCAACCGCCACTCAGCAGGAATTGGAGGCCGTAGTAGGGATTGATCGACCGCAAGACCTCTGGCGCGCGCAAAATCCCCCTGATTCCCAGCAAGGCCAAAACCATAAACCACACTACCATCACCGGCCCGAAGACCATGCCCACCTTGGCCGTGCCTTTGAACTGCACCGAAAACACCGCAACCAAGATTATCACCGCGATTGGCACGACCCATTTGTCGAACACCGGCGTCGCTACATGCAGACCTTCCACGGCGCCGAGCACGGTGATAGCGGGCGTGATGATCCCATCGCCATACAGTAACGCCGCGCCAAACACGCCTAGCGCCAGCATCACTTTGGTCCTTGCATTCAACTGCCCGCCCCGGTGCGGCAATGCCAGCGCCATCAGGGCCAGAATGCCCCCTTCTCCCTTGTTCGTGGCCCGCAGGATGATCGCCAGATACTTCAGCGAGACGATGAGCAGCAGTGACCAGAAGATCAGCGAGAGCACGCCAAGGATGTTCGCGGGCTTCACAGCGATCCCATGCTCCCCACTGAAGCACTCGCGCAGCGCATACAAAGGGCTGGTGCCAATGTCCCCGTACACAACTCCCAGGGCGGCCAGCGCCAGCGTGGCCTTGGCCTTCTGCGATGCAGCATCCGCGTTCATAAGCAATCTCCGACGGCGAGAACGACGTGTCCCCGCGCTGAGTGAACCACGGGAATCGTGGCCGGAGGCCAGTGGAGACCCTTCCAAATGCCGACGAGGTTAGCTGACGGGCTAGGCCTTGAAAGTGGCCTCTCCCATAATAGTTTGGGAGTTCGCCCCGGCCCGGCTTTCCGGGCATCGGTTCCCCCGCATCCGGTTTGAGGAAGCAAGCCGGATTTAGGCTGCGCCGAATTACTCCCACAACCTCCGCTCAAAGTCAATTCAACCGAAAAACGGCCCAGCGCCAGCGCGTTGGCTCAAACTAGCCTTAGAACGGCAGTTGAACCTCGTGGAGATTGGCTAAAGCTTGAATGAAAAAGGTTCGACGAACGAGCGAGGCATAACCCTAGTGGATCTGTTGAGTGATTCGGAAAACTGTATTGTCAAGTTCTCTCGAAGACTCGCCATGGAGCAACTGCCGATTTAAGTTCTACGGGTCACGGTGTTGAGTGACATTAGAGATTGACCCGGTTTTCAATCGCCACTGGGTCGTCAAAAAAACGCGAGGCCGCGAAATAACGGCCGCGCTGTGTTCTCAAGACTGCGCGGCAGCGCGGCCTCATCGTTTAGCTGAATTGTTACTGCTTAACAGTCTTCATGCGGAAGATCGGAGCGCCGAACTCCGATTCGGCGCTGTTACTGGGTGGCGAGGGTTTAGTGAGCTCTTGGAGTCGCCTCCACAATCACCCCGGCGCTGGTGCAGGTCCAATAAATCCGGCCATTCGTCGTCACCGTGATGTCGTGCGGTTCGGGGTCGCCAAAGTCCACGGTTTCGAGGGCGCCGGAATGCAGATTCAAGACCGACACGCGATTCATCCCACCCATCGAACCAGGCATCCCTGGGGTCGGCACTTCCGTGAAGAAGAGGTTCCGTCCTAACTTGTCGAGGGCAATGCCCGTGGGTTTCTGCAGGTCCTTCAGAAGGAGTCCCACCATGCCGTTGGGTTGGCGATGCAGGATAACCCCGGCGCTCTTGCAGGTCCAATAGGCATTGCCGGCGGCATCCACGGCGATGTCGGTGGGCTCCGGTTCGCCCTGCGTCAGCGTCTGGATCATAGAGCCGTCCGTGACGTTGACGGTGTTCATGCCGCCATCCATGCCACCGATCCCAGGCGTGGGGAGCTGGGTGAAGTAAATCAAGCCGTGAGGACCCGCGGCGATGCCGTTCGGCTGGGTTAATCCGCCTAGAAACAAGCTCACGCTGCCTTGCTTGGTGCGTTGCAGGATGACTCCGGCGGATTTGCAGGTCCAATACAAGGTGGACTTTTTGTCGAGTGTGAGGTTGGTCGGCTCAGGTTCGCCGGTAGTGAGGTTTTGTATGACTCCCTGATGGAGCTTGATCATGTCCACGGTATTCATGCCGCCATTCATGCCACTGACCCCCGGGGTGGGTAGTTGAGTGATGAAAAGCGTGGAACTGGCGTGTGACGCAATGCCCGTTGGCCGCTGGAGGCCGGAAACCACAACACGTTTGTCGTAACTTCCGCCGTGGACGGGTTCCTTGAAGGCCAGGACGGCCAGCATGCCGACGGCCACCGTGG
>SXGS01124326.1_pt1 | contig 25154 bp, 17 predicted proteins | sample 3174681 | NCBI WGS metagenome assembly SXGS01 (sample SAMN11356861, study PRJNA531348) | freshwater metagenome | isolation source: freshwater sample F1-80 | place: China: Fuxian Lake, Yuxi | collected 2017-12-25 | reverse complement strand
GAGAGCAAGTCACGCGAGTTCGGACCCATCACACTCAAAACGGCCTGACCAGATGAAACATCTATCGCCATCGCGCGCGCCGAAGATGGAATGTGATCGCGCAACCAAGCAAAGTCGCGCACTTGCGTCGCTGCGGCAGTGACTATTAAATACGAATCAATCGCTTGGCGCGTGACTGTGAGGTCGGCTTCGATGCCGCCAGCCTCGTTGAGCCACTGTGTATAGACGATTTTGCCCACGGCGACATCGACCTCGTTGGCACAGATTTGATTGAGCACCGACATCGCATCTGGCCCCTGCAAAATGAACTTGCCGAACGACGACTGATCAAAAATGCCGACCGAGTTGCGCACGGCGTGGTGCTCTTCGGCAGAGTATTTGAACCAATTTTGTCTGCCATACGTATATATGTATTCGGGCTTGATGCCAGCAGGCGCGAACCAGTTGGTGCGCTCCCAACCTGCGACTTCGCCGAAGCAAGCGCCGCGTTCGGCGAGACGATCGTGCAACACAGATTTGCGAACGCCGCGAGCAGTTTCTGGTTGACGAAATGGCCAGTGCATGGCGTAAAGCAAGCCGAGCGTTTCGACGGTGCGGTCGTGCAGATATTTTTTGTTGCGCTGATAGGGCATTGAACGACGAATGTCGACATCCCACAAATCCATTGGTGGGCGACCGTCGAGAATCCAGTCGGCGAGAACTTTGCCTGCTCCACCAGACGACTGAATGCCGATCGAGTTGAATCCAGCGGCGACGAAAAGATTTTCTACGTCTGGTGATTCGCCGAGCAGGTATCTGTCATCTGGCGTGAACGACTCGGGGCCGTTGAAAAATAATCTGATGCCGGTTTTTGCCAACAATGGCATGCGGTGTGTCGCCGCCGCGACCAGCGGCTCGATGTGTTCAAAGTCTTCAGGCAAAGTTGTAAACGAGAATTCTTCTGAGATGCCCTTCATTCCCCAGGGTTTGGCTACTGGTTCGAACCAGCCGACCAGAAGCTTGCCAGCGTCTTCTTTGAAATATCCGCAACCATCTGGATCGCGAAGCACCGGCATATTCGGAGAAATCTCGGGCACGGGCTCGGTGACGATATAAAAATGCTCGGCAGCATGAAGTGGCACGATTGCGCCCGCAGCATCGCCAAGTTCTCGTGCCCACATACCGGCACAGTTGACGACGAACTCACTTCGAATTTCTGATTTTGAGTCGCTGCCATCACCGAGGGTCGTTTTGACCCCAACGCAACGACCATCTTCGACGATGATCGAATCAACTTTGACATTTTCAAATATTTTCACACCGTGCGATCGTGCACCTTTGGCCAGGGCTTGGGTTGCATCAATCGGATTTACCACGCCGTCATTCGGCAGGTGCACGCCACCGACCAAATCGTCGACTCGAGCCAGTGGTAGAAGCTCGGCAATCTCGCGTGGCGAAATTATGTTTACATCAAGGCCGAAAACGCGAGCCATCGAAGCGCCTCGCTTTAGTTCTTCGAATCGCTCTTGGTTTGGGGCGACGGCCACCGAGCCTCGTTGCTGAAACCCGGTCGCTTGACCCGTGACTTCTTCAAGAGTTTTGAAAAGGTTCGTCGTGTATTGAGCAAGACGCGTCAAGTTGTGAGTTGCGCGCAACTGGCCGACAAGACCTGCAGCATGCCAAGTTGTGCCACAAGTAAGTTGCTTGCGTTCGAGCAATACGACATCGGTGCACCCACGCAGAGCCAAGTGATATGCAACACTGCAACCGACAATGCCGCCGCCAACGATTACAACACGAGCATTGGTCGGTAGTTCTGCCATTTGATGCCTCTTGGGTCGATCACAATTTGTCTGGGTGTCGCTTAATTCTTTAGCCTGAACAACGCTACAGTTTGGCACTAGTTTTTGAGAATTAGTTGCCAAAAAAAGTGAGTTTTTGGAGAGGTTACGGTCTGGTCAATGAGCGAGAGAGCAAAAGTTGTAATCATCGGCGGCGGTATCGCCGGTTGTAGCGCGCTTTATCATCTCACCAAAATGGGTTGCACCGATGTGCTGTTGCTTGAGCGCGACGAATTGACATCAGGTTCGACATGGCACGCCGCGGGCAATGTGCCGACATATTCGACGAGTTACAGCGTGATGCAAGTGCAGAAATATTCGGCGGCGCTGTATCGCGAGTTGGCCAAAGACAAAGATTTTCCGATCAGTTATCACGTAACAGGCTCGGTGCGTTTGGCACACAGCGAAGAGCGTATGGCCGAGTTTCGCCACGTAAAAAGCATGGCTCGCGCCAACGACATGGAGTACGACATGCTCACGCCGGCAGAACTTGTGGATAGATATCCGTTGATCAAGACCCACGATTTGCTCGGCGCATTATGGGACCCGCTTGACGGCGACATTGATCCCTCGCAAGTAACTCAGGCGATGGCTCGCGCCGCTCGAGCACTTGGCGCGCGGGTGCGTCGCAATGAACGCGTAATCGGTTTGCGTCAACACAAGAATTTCGAATGGACAGTGACGACCAGCACCGCTGGTGTTGAAACCGAAATTGAATGTGAAATCGTGGTCAACGCCGCTGGTTATCGAGCCGGCGAGTTAATGAGTCTCATTGGTCGCCATCTGCCGATCATGACGATGGCACACCAATATTTGATCACCGAAGAAATCGACGAACTTGCGGCTCGCAGTGAGCCGTTGCCGTTGCTTCGCGACCCGGATACTTCGTATTATCTGCGTCAAGAGCGCAGTGGTTTTATTCTCGGGCCATATGAGTGGCAGGCGACGCCGATGTGGCTCGACGGTATTCCCGATCAGTTCGCCAACCAATTGTGGTCAGAAGAATTGGAGCGACTTGAAAAACAAATTCTTGATGCGGGCGAGCGTGTGCCTGTGCTCGGCGATGCAGGCATCGCCAAAGTTGTCAACGGACCGATTCCGTATGCGCCAGACGGCAACCCGTATCTCGGACCAGAGCGGGGAATGCGCAATTTCTTTCATTGCAACACGTTCAGTTTCGGCATCGCTCAAGGTGGAGGCGCGGGCAAAGCAATTGCTGAGTGGATTCTCACGGGTCGACCAGAGTTCGATCTTTGGGCGATTGACCGCCGTCGCTACAAAGAATATGCAACGACCCAATACACGGTCGACAAAGCAGTCGAGGTTTATCAAAACGAATATGCGATGGGCTTTCCGTTTGAAGAGCGACCAGCAGGCAGACCTGCGTATGTTTCGCCACTCTATGAGAAACTGAAAAAGAAAGGCGCTGCATACGGCGCGCGCGGTGGTTGGGAGCGACCAACTTACTTTGATCCGAAGAGCGAAGTAACTGATCATTCGCTGTCGTTTTTCAGACGCAACGGTTGGCGCAAAGTTGTCGCCAAAGAAGTAAACGCGGCGCGCAACGGCGTTGCCGTGCTCGATTTGCCTGGCTTCACAAAAATCGAAATCAAAGGCCCAGGTGCGTTTGCGTATCTTGACAACTTGCTGTGCACGAAATTGCCAAAGGTCGGGCGCATCAGTTTGGTTTATGCGTTGTTGCCGGATGGCAAAGTTTTGAGCGAGTTCACGGTCGTGCGAGTTGATGAAGACAGTTTTTATCTGGTCGGTGCGGCGAGTTCTGAGTGGCACGACCTGGACGTGCTTGAGATGGCGTTGCCAACGGATGGTTCAGTGACGCTCAAAAATGTGACGAAAGATTATGGTTCGCTCATTTTGGTCGGGCCGCGTTCGCGAGATGTTTTGTCGCAGGTCACGACATCCGCCCTTGATAACGCCGCGTTTCCTTGGCTTTCGGTACGCATGATAAGCACGGCAGTCGGCCCCGTGCGGGCGTTGCGCGTCAACTATGTCGGTGAACTCGGCTGGGAGTTGCACGCTTCGAACGATCAGATGGTCGCCCTATACGACGCAATTTGGAAGGCGGGCGAGAAATTTCAAATCGCCGACATGGGCATCTATGCAGTCGACAGTTTGCGGCTCGACAAGTGTTATCGCGGTTGGAAGGGCGATCTTGAAATCGGCTTCTCACCGTTCGACGCATCGTTAGATCGTTTCGTTGACTTGACCAAACCCGCGTTTGTTGGTCGAGAGGCGTTGGTTGCCGAAAAAGCTGCTGGTTCAAAGTGGAGATTCGTGCCAATGACTCTTGACCAAGATGGCGATGCAGACGCACCGTTCTGTGCCTCGGTGTTCAGCGGCGACAAGCGAATTGGTATCGCGACTTCGGGTGGATGGAGTTTCACGCTCAACAAGAGCGTGGCGTTGGCGTACGTTCGCCCCGAATTCGAGATGGCTGGCACCAAACTTGAGATCGAAATCTTCGGTGAACGCAAAAAAGCCACCGTGGGGCAAGAGCCATTATTCGATCCGCGAAATGAACGGCTTAGGTCTTAAATTATTCGGCTATTTGGTCTTTCGTGGCGTATCCTTTGGGGTCGGATTGAAAAGGGTGCTCAGTGAAACTTAAATGGAAAAAAGGTGACACGGTCATCTATCCGCAACATGGCGCTTGCATCGTCATGAACATCAAGCGCATGAAAGCCTTCGGCAAGACATCCGACTATTTGATCTTGCGCACGGTGATCAACGAGATGACGCTGTCGATACCCGTCGAACAAATTTCTACAGTTGGCGTGCGACCACCGGTTTCGTCGAGCGAATTGCAAGACCTGGTGTCGGTTCTTGCAAAAGCCGACCCACGCGTGCCAGCGAACTGGTCGCGCAGGTTCAAGAACCACCAAGAAAAGCTTAAGAGTGGCGATGTTTATCAAGTTGCCGAAGTCGTGCGAAACCTCGCGGCTCGTGATCGTGATTCGGCATTGTCGGCCGCCGAAAAAACAATGTACGACCGCGCACGAGTCAATTTGATTTCTGAAATTCAACCTGCGCTCAAGTGCACGACTGAAGAGGCCGAAGCGTACTTGGACAAGGCGCTTGAAAAAGGTGTGCTCAAGCCAGCCAAGTCTGCTGCAAAGTCAACCGCAAAGTCAGCCTTAAAGTCGACCGCAGCCAAACCAGCCAAAGCCGCGGCGAAGAAGAAATAGTTGCTCGGTCGGTTTGACGCAAAATGAAAGTTGGGTTTTGCGGTCTCGGGGTGATGGGCAGAGAGATGGCGCGACACTTGGCCCACAAAGGTCACGATGTTGTTGTGTTCAATCGCAACACCGAAAAAGCAAAACAGTGGGTTGAGAAGAACGGCGGCAGTTTTGCGCCGACGCCGCGCGAGGTTGCCGAGCAGTCTGAAATCGTGATGATTTGTGTCGGCAACGACGATGACGTTCGCAGTGTCGTGCTCGGTGTAGACGGTGCGCTCGCTGGTTTGAAGCCGGGCTCGGTGCTCGTTGACCACACAACTGCATCGGCGAATCTGGCGCGTGAACTTTCGGCAGCGTGCAATGCCAAGAATGTTGGTTTTATCGACGCACCGGTTTCTGGTGGACAAGCCGGCGCAGAAAATGGCGCGCTAACAGTGATGTGTGGTTGTGATGATCAGAAAATGTTCGATCGCGTGCGACCAGTTTTTGACGCATATGCCAAAGCGTGCCAACGTATGGGTGATGCCGGTGCTGGGCAATTGACCAAGATGGTCAATCAGATTTGTATTGCCGGTGCTGTTTCTGGTCTTGCCGAGGCTCTCAACTTTGCTGTGCGGGCGGGTCTTGACGCCGACCAGGTCGTTGAGGTCATTTCTAAGGGTGCGGCGCAGTCGTGGCAAATGGAGAACCGCTCGAGGACAATGGTTCGCGATCAATTTGAATTTGGTTTCGCCGTCGAGTGGATGCGCAAAGATCTGGGCATCTGTTTCGACGAGGCAAAAAATAATGGCGCAGACTTGACGATGACGAAACTAATCGATGCGCTTTACAAACGCGTCATCGAAATGGGAGGTGCACGCTGGGACACCAGCAGCCTGATGAAACTTCTAACCCACCCGCAAAAATAATTTAGTCAGGTTATTTACCGGAGGCGGCTTGAGCGAAGGCGTCGAGAAGTTTGTCGAGTTGTGCGTCGGTGATTACCAGTGGCGGACAAAAAGTATTTGTATCTAGATTGATTGCGCGTGTGATTGCGCCCAACTCAAGCATTCGGTCGCGAATTTTGACATTGTTTTGCGAGGCGTGAAGGCCAGCCGCCCAAACGGCGCCATCACCCCGTGCATGATCAATGACGCCATCGTGTGCAAGAGCCTTTAGTGCGTCGCCGATTCGTTTGCCGATATGCACGGCGCGATCACGCAAGCCCTCGCGCTCGATAATCTCCAGATTTACCAGTGCTGCGATGCATGCCGATGCATGCCCCGAATATGTGTATCCGTGGCGCAAAAAGAAATCAGCATCGGCTTCGAGTGGCCGGCGCACTGCATTGCCGACGAACACACCGCCGAGTGGTTGATAGCCAGAAGTAACGGCTTTGGCGAAGCACAACAAGTCAGGGTTGACATCATAAAAATTTGCACCGAACCAAGTGCCGAGTCGCGCAAAGCCGGTTATGACTTCGTCGAAAATCAAAAATGCACCGTGCTGGTCGCAAAGTTTTCGCAATCCTTTGAGATAGTCGGCCGACGGCGGGTAGACGCCACCCGCACCTTGCAGTGGCTCGGCGAGAACCGCGGCAACAGTGTTGCCACGCTGAGTCATGAGAATTGACATGGCTTCAAGGTCGTCACTCGCAACTTGCTCGACGTCTGGCACGAGCGGGCCGTAACCGATTTTGTTGAGCGGCAGACCTTGCGCGCTGGTGCCGCCATAGTTTGTGCCGTGGTAGCCACGCATGCGCGAAATGATCAGCGTGCGCTCTGGGTGACCAGCCTGGACATGTGCGAGTCGCGCCAGTTTCATCGCCGAGTCGACCGCCTCAGAGCCACTTCCGCAGAAAAACACGCGGGCATCTGGAATCGGGCAAAGTGAAACCAATTTCGCCGCAAGTTGTTCGACAGGCTCGCTCGTAAACGGGTCAAATGTCGAATAAGCCTCGAGAGTCGTAATCTGCTTGGCGACTGCATCCGCAATTTCTTTTCGGCCGTGCCCGACTGCGCAGTACCAAAGGCTGGCCATGCCGTCGACAAGTTCGTTGCCTTTGTCATCCCAGACGAGTGCGCCCTGACCGCGCACAAGTTTTATGAACTTGTCTTTTGTGGGTTTCGCGAACGGGTGCAAAAAGGCATTGCGGGCTTGATTCATGACTGTTCACGCTAGTTCGCCGCATCGCTCTAGGCTTATGGCGGATGAAAGGCCTGATTCTCTCTGGTGGCGCCGGCACACGGCTTAGGCCGATTACCCACACGAGTGCCAAACAACTCGTGCCGATTGCCAATAAGCCGATCTTGTTTTATGGAATAGAAGCCATGGCGCGGGCCGGTATCCGCGAGATCGGCATAATTGTCGGCTCGACGCGCGAGGAAATCAAATCGGCGGTTGGTGAGGGCAGTCAATTTGGTGTCAAGGTCACGTACATTCCGCAAGACGAGCCGCTTGGCTTGGCCCATTGCGTGCTGATCGCCGACGAATTTCTTGGCGACGACGATTTCATCATGTATCTCGGCGACAACATGCTCGAACAAGGCCTTGAAGAATTTGTCAGCGAATTTGAAAGTGCGCGCGCAAGTGGCGCCAAAGACAAACCGTCGGCGCAGATTTTGTTGTGCCATGTTGCAGACCCACGTCAATTTGGTGTCGCCGAAGTAGATAAAAATGGCCATGTCGTGCGGTTGGTCGAGAAACCAAAAGACCCACCATCAGATCTTGCGTTGGTCGGTGTTTACTTGTTCGACAAAACGATCAACAAAGCGGTTCGATCGATCAAGCCCTCTTCGCGTGGCGAGCTTGAGATCACCGACGCGATTCAATGGTTGGTCGACAACAAGTTTCCGGTGCGTCACAAGGTCTTGCAAGGTTGGTGGATCGACACCGGCAAAAAAGATCCATTGCTTGAATGCAACCGACTTGTGCTTGATGCGATGGTGCATCGCATCGATGGCAGTGTTGATGCCGCCTCACAGATTCAAGGTCGAGCGACTATCGAAAAAGGTGCGAAAATTTCGAGTTCACGAATTCGTGGCCCAGTTGTCATCGGTGCTGATTCGATCATTGAAGATAGTTATATTGGACCGTATACGTCACTTGGCAAAAATTGCCGCGTGATCAAGTCTGAAATGGAGCACTCGGTTGTGCTTGATGGCAGTTCGATCATCGGAGTTTCAAAACTCACAGATTCTTTGATTGGCCGTGACGTCGAGGTCTCGCGCAGTTTGCAGCAGCCCCGAGCATTGCGTTTGATGCTGGGTGACGACTCAAAGGTAGAGCTTGAATAATGGCGACGATCAAAGAGTCGAAAACAATTACCGGTGTGCAAATAGTCGAGCCGCAGGCGTTCGGCGATTCGCGTGGCACTTTTATCGAAACGTACCGCCGCGAGTGGTTTCCACTTGGTCGCGAAATGTTGCAAGCCAACCGTGGCGATCGTCAAGCGGGTTGCATCGTTGGTTTGCACTATCACTTGCACCAAGCCGATTATTGGTATGTGCCGATCGGTTCATGTCGAGTGGTGTTGCACGACCTTCGAGTCGGTTCGCCAACGGATGGTGCAACTCAAGTAATCGACATTGGCGCCCGCCAAGATGGCACGCACGATCACCGCGGCATTTTTATTCCGCCTGGTGTGGCGCACGGTTTCGCGTCGCTAACAGACATGACGATCACATATTTGGTCGACAGTTATTACAACCCGAAAGATGAATTGGGTCTGGTCTACAACGACAAGGCAGTCAAAGCCGACTGGGGAATTACCGAGCCGATTTTGTCTGACCGTGATGCCGCCAACCCAACTCGCGATGCGATCAAAGATCAGGTTCGCCCGTTCTGGCCGATGCGAACCTAATCAACGATGAAGATTTTTGTCACTGGCGGCGCCGGGTTTATCGGCTCGAATTACGTGCGTTGGGTTTTCGACAATACCGACCATGAAGTCACCGTTTACGACTCGCTGACATATGCCGGCAATCTGTCGACACTCAAAGACGTCGACGACAATCGAAGGTTCAAATTTGTCAAAGGCAATATTTGTCAGCCGACCGATGTCGAATCTGCAATGGCCGGCCACGACGCGGTTGTGCATTTTGCTGCCGAGAGCCATGTCGACAGATCGATTGCCGGCAGCGAAGATTTCATTTTGACCAATTGCTTTGGCACGAATGTCGTGATCGACGCAGCACGAAGGCTGAACATCGCTCGAGTTCTGCACATTGGCACCGACGAGGTTTATGGCTCGGTAGAGACCGGTTCGTCGCGCGAGGGCGACCCGCTCGAACCGAGAAGTCCGTATTCGGCATCAAAAGCTGGCAGTGATCTGATCGCGTTGTCGTATTTTTCAACACACGGCACTCCAGTGGTCGTGACGCGTTGTACGAATAATTTCGGGCCTTTTCAATATCCAGAAAAGGCGATTCCGTTGTTCACAACAAATTTGCTCGACAACAAGAAGATCCCTTTGTATGGCGATGGTCTGAACGAGCGCGACTGGATCTATGTCGACGACCATTGTTCGGGCGTTCACATGGCTCTCGAACACGGCAAAGCGGGTGAGATTTATAACATTGGCGCCGGCAACGAAACCGCTAACCGAGTGCTGGTCGACAAACTTTTGAAGCAACTTGGCAAGGATGAATCGAGCGTGCAATATGTGGCCGATCGGTTAGGTCATGATCGGCGCTATTCGGTAGACATCGCCAAGATCACAAAACTCGGCTGGAAGCGCACGCGCTCGCTTGACGAAGCGCTCGAAGCGACTGTGAACTGGTATCGCAGCAATCGCTGGTGGTGGGAGCCGCTGAAAGCCAAAAAGTAGTGAAAGTTCTCATCACGGGCGGCGCCGGTCAACTTGGCTCAGATTTGGTTTTGTCGGCGCAGAACTGTGGTCATGAATTGTTTGCAACCCGACACAGTGATTTAGATATCACGGATAAAACTCAGGTCGCCGAGATGATTAGAGCGGCTGAGCCTGAGGCGATTATTCATGCCGCGGCATGGACAGCGGTTGATGAGTGCGAATCAAACCCACAAAAAGCAATGGCCGTGAATCGTGACGGCACCGCCAACATTGTCAGCGCGGCACGAAAGGTTGGTGCGCGCGTGATTTATATCTCGACAGACTATGTTTTTGACGGCACAAAGCCGACACCTTATATAGAGAGCGACTCACCGAATCCTCAATCTGTTTACGGTGCGAGCAAGCTCGCCGGTGAGCAGCAACTTGATCTCTCACAAGACATGGTGGTGCGCATTTCGTGGGCCTGTGGCGAGCACGGCAACAACATGGTCAAAACAATCTTGAGACTCGCAGCCACGAGTTCGACACTCACGTTCGTTGATGACCAAATTGGTTCACCAACCTTTACGAGCGACGTTGCACCTCTGTTGATTGACTTAGCGGCTCAGTCGCGCACAGGTATCTGGCATGTCACGAATCAGGGTTCAACAAGTTGGTTTGGTTTCGCCCAAGATGTCTTGCGTGCGGCAGAACTCGACCCCAATCGAGTGCGACCTATTGCGACCGCGGATTTGCGCCCGCAACGCCCGGCTAAGCGCCCCGCGAACTCGGTTTTAGATAACGCCAAAATGCGTAGGGAGAACTTGAAACTGCTTGACGACTATCACACACCATTGCAACGACTTGTTGATCTTCTGACGAGTTAAGGTTTAGCTATGGACCAGAGCGCACTTCTGCAAGAAATTGAACCAGTGGCGGGTGAATTGTTAAACCGACATTTGGGTGTGGCCAAAGAATGGTTTCCGCACGAGATGGTTCCGTACAGTCGCGGCAAAGATTTTGTGGCTGGCTCACAATGGGATAAGAACGATGCAGATTTCGGATTGGTTAGCAACGAAATGTCAGATGCCATTCGAGCATCGCTTTATGTAAATTTGCTTACCGAAGATAATTTGCCGTATTATTTTCGCGATATTGATCAGTTGTTCGGCAGTGATGGCGCATATGGCGAGTGGGGCCGCAACTGGACAGCCGAAGAAGGTCGACACTCAATTGTTATTCGCGATTATTTGACGGTGACGCGTGCGATTGACCCGGTTGCACTAGAGCGTGCACGAATGCAACAAGTGCGCAGTGGGCAAGTGCCCGCGCCGTTAGATATTTATGAAGCACTCGCTTATTTGAGCATGCAAGAACTTGCGACTCGGATCGCCCATCGCAACACGGGCAAAATGATGAACGACGAAGTTGGCGAGGCGATTATGTCGCGCGTCGGCAACGACGAAAATTTGCACTACTTGTTTTACCGTGATCTTGCAACGGCGGCGATCGCGGTTGATCCATCAAACATGGTTATTGGCATCGAGCGAGCAGTGCGTACCTTTGCAATGCCAGGCACTGGCATCACCGACTTTGAAAAACTCTCGAGAGAAATTGCTCGCGTCGGAATTTATGATTTGTTGATTCATCATGACCAGATTCTGCAGCCGGTTGTTATGCGTCATTGGAAACTTGAGCAACTTTCAGGTTTGACCGACGAGGCCGAAAAGGCGCGAGAGGCTCTGTTTAAGCGAATTGAGCGCATCGGCAAGGTCGGGGCCAAGATGGCTTCAGACCGCGTCAGCGCTTAATTCTGCCGTTTAAGTAGCGCACGAAAGCCTCAAATCTTCGGGCTGAACGGGGTCTAAAAACGGCGGGTTGCCACATCGTTGTGATTTGCGGGGCTGTGCCATTTGGCTTATAGTAAGGGTTCGGTTTGGTGGGGCCGGGTTTTTAGTAACAAATCACCGTGATCAATATCCAAAAAACAAGGGGAGCCATGTCAGCAATAGAGCAAACAAAAAGCGAAGTCACAAAGAGTGGCTTGTCACGCCGTCATTTTATCCAAGCAGCTGTAGCAACTGGAGTCGCCGTTCCGCTCTCCCAGATGTTGGGTGGTTGCTCTTCTGGCTCTGGATCAGACAAAACGGTTTTCAGGGTTGCAGCTCAAGAACAAGAAGGCCCAGCAGCACCTTGGATGTCTAAAGGTGGTTCGCTCGGCATTCTCAGTGCGGTTGGAGCTTGGCTGATTGATGTCGCTCCAGACGGAACGCTTAAGCCAAGCATCGCGACAAAGTGGGTGGGCTCAGACCAAGGTAAGACATGGACTTTTACAATTCGCACCGACGCAAAATTCCATGACGGTACTCCGCTTACAGCAGACGACGTTGTGTACACGATCCAGTCGCACCTGAACCCAGACAATAAGTCACAGTCAGCCGGTCGACTTGGCGATTGCACCTCAGAGGGCATCGTAAAAGTCGATGAAAAAACAATTCGCTTCGACTTGTCAAAGGTCAATGGAAACTTCCCATATGCAGTTGCAAGTTCCAACTATGGACTGCTCATCATGAAGAATGGTGAGAAGGGCGACGAGTCATGGGTGACCAAGATGAATGGTGCCGGTCGGTGGATTATGGTCTCGCACGTGATGAACGAAAAGACGGTGTTCAAGCGCAATCCGGACTACTTTGACAAATCACGACGTCCAGCGTTTGAAACAATGGAGCAAATCCAGTACGTTTCGCAGAGCGCGGCAATTCCTGCCTTGAAGACCGGGGAGCTTGATTCGATCCATTTGCTTAACGGCCTAGAGGCAGAAGCACTTCCTGAGTCAGAGTTCTACAGGACTACGGTCGCAACTTGCGGTGGTCTGCACATGCACATGCGATGCGATATCGGTCAATTGACCGACAAGCGTGTTCGTGAAGCAATTGCGTTGACACTTGATCGCGAAGCATACATTAAGGGTGTTATGGGCGGCTATGCATTGGTTGCCAACGACTCAGTAATGGACTCGTTCCCGACTGCGGACAAGAGTGTTCCACAGCGAAAGCAAGATATCGCTCGCGCAAAAGAATTGCTTGCAGAAGCGGGTGTGCCGAACGGCTTTAAAGTGACTCTTCAGAGTTGGAAGCGCGACGACATTGACAAGTTCACTCAGTTCGTGAAGTCGTCGTGCAAAGAAGTCGGAATTGACGTAACAGTTGATCTCGACGGCTCAGACGGTGGTGGCGCAAGATGGTATGCCTACTCTGTCTATCCATCAGTAAAGGGCTCAAAAGTTGAGAACAAGGGTGAATGGCTTGCCAGCGAATTTGGTATTGCCGAATGGGCCGGTCGTCCAACCCCTGACGAGTACCTTGCACGTGAGTGGTTCTCATCAGGTGACTGGAACCCTGCTTACTTAGATGCACCCGAACTGGACGAAGCGATTATCGCATGGCAATCAGCATTGTCAGAGAAAGAAAAGAAGAAAGCAAGTTCGGCAATTCAGAAGGCATCACTCGTGCACACACCGATCATCGTTGCCTACAACGAGATCCGTGTTTCGGTAACTTCGAACAAAGTTAAGGGTGTCGAGTTCAATCAGCAAGGTGCGGTTTGGAGCACAGGCAAAAACGCCTAAGAGCGAATTGAATTTCAAAGTAAAATTAGAAGAAGAGACCGGCCTCGAAGATTAGGTCGGTCTCTTCTTCGTTTATCCAGTTAGTCAAGAGGTTTTGAGCGTGTTGTTAAACTTGAGACTTCTATGCTGAGATTTATCGTCAAGCGAGTGGGGCTGTCTATCTTGACGTTGGTTATTGTCTCGGTGATTATTTTTTTGATGACTTCAATTTTGCCCGGAGATATCGCCAAACAAACTCTCGGAAGAGACGCGTCGCCTGAAGCCTACGAAATTTGGAATAAAGAAAAAGGTTTTGACAAGCCACTAGTCGTGCAATATGGCCGATGGATGGGTGGTGTGATGACGGGTGATTTGGGCACTTCCTTTAAGTTTGCACTGCCTGTCTCTGAAGTCTTGGGGCCCGCAGCAGCCAAATCTGCGCAGTTGGCAATTGTCGCATTGATCTTGATTGCGCCAATCAGTATTTTGGGTGGCATCGCTGCGGCGATGAATAGGGGTAAAAAAGTTGACCGAATGTTGACTGTCGGAGGTTTGTCTGCTGCCGTAATCCCGGAATTCGTTTGGGGGGTTATCTTAATTCTCATCTTTGGCGTGGTGTTTCGCGTTTTTCCTGTTTCGGCATTTCCGAATGAAGAGAACCCAAATCTTATTAATAGCGTCTATCACCTTTTGCTGCCGTCGATTGCATTGCTCTTTGTGTTGTTTGGTTACATTTCAAGAATCACCCGAGCAGGTGTGATCGAAGCGCTTGACTCTGATTACATGCGCACAGCAGTTCTTAAGGGTCTTTCACGAAAAACTGCAGTGTTCAGACATGTGCTGCGTAACGCTTTGTTGCCGACAATCGCAGTTATTGCGACGCAGGTTCCTTATCTCGTGGGTGGACTCATCGCGATTGAAAGAGTTTTCAACTATCCAGGCTTCGGCAATACGTTGTTAAAGGCTGTTATTGCTAGAGACTTTCCGCTGTTGCAGAGTGCGGTATTTCTCACTGGTGTAGTCGTTGTTTGTTTTCAGTTGATCGCCGACATATTGTTCGCAGTTCTAAACCCACGCATTCGACAAAGGGTGACCGAGTGACAGACGAAACTTCGAAACAAACCAAACAGATGGAACTAAGTGAACGTCTGGCAGTTCTCAAAAAGAACAAAGCATTCATCATTGGGGCATCAATCTTGGCCTTCTGGGTGTTTAGTGCGATCTTTGGCAAGTTAGTGGCAAGATACGATCAAGACTTCGCGGACTATGAATCAATAAGTTCTTCACCGTCTTTGAAGTATTGGTTCGGTACCGACAGCAGTGGACGAGATGTTTACTCAAGAGTGATTATTGGTTCAAGAATCATTATTGTCATCTCTTTTCTTGCAACTTTGCTCGGAGCATTTGTCGGAGCATCTCTTGGTTTGACTGCCGGTTATCTCAAGGGCAGGTTCGACATGGTGTTGATGCGTATTCTTGAAGCCATTTCGGCCATACCAGTCATCATTATTGCGCTTTTAGCGGTCGCTGCGATTGGTCGCGCATCATCAGTCATAACGATTCTGATCATTGGAATAATTTTTACGCCAAATGTGGCGCGAACTGTGCGTGCAGCGGTGTTGGGTGAATCTGAGCTCGAGTATGTTGCCGCTGCAAAACTGCGCACCGAAAAAACTGCGCACATTTTGTTTCGAGAAGTTCTTCCTAACGTGTTGCCAACTTTGATCGTCGAATTCACAGTGCGGCTTGGATATGCGATTTTCGCCGTCGCGACCCTTTCATTCTTGGGCGCGGGTCTTGAAGCCGGCTCACCTGACTGGGGAACACAAGTTGCCGATACTTGGTCTTTGATTTTCTCCGAGATCTGGTGGCCTACTTTGTTTCCTTCGCTAGCGATCGCTTCAATTGCAGTCAGCATCAACTTAATCTCAGATGCATTGCTTGAGGTCTTTGAGTTATGAGCACTACTAACATTCCGACGCTTGAACTGCATGATCTTGAAGTTTCATACACAGTTCGCGGTATTGATCGTCAAGTTTTGCGTGACATCTCATTTTCGATCGCTCCTGGTGAGGCATATGGGCTTGTGGGTGAGTCTGGTTGCGGAAAGTCGACGGTGGCTTTCGCCGCAATGCGATACTTGCCTCGTAACGGCAAGATAACTGGCGGTGAGATTTTTTTTGAGGGCAAAAGCATCGTTGAAATTGACGAAGGAGATGTTGCACAACTGCGTCGCTCGGCGATCTCAATGGTTTATCAGAACCCATCTACTGCGCTGAACCCAACCATCAGAATCGGCAAGCAAATTGCCGAGGTCTTTGAACTAAATGGTGCGTCAAAATCTGAGGCGATTGAGAGGGCACAAGCCGCACTCGTACAAGTTCAGATTTCAGACCCAGCACAAGTGATGCGCCGTTACGCACACCAATTGTCAGGTGGCATGGCTCAGCGCGTAGTAATTGCGATGGCGTTGGCGTCTAATCCGCGACTTTTGGTGATGGATGAACCAACGACTGGTCTTGATGCCACCGTTGAGGCTGAAGTTCTTGATTTGGTACGTGAGTTGCGTCGCGACACAGGTACAGCGGTTTTGTTCATCAGTCATAACTTGGGTGTGATTAGAAACATGTGCGATCGTGTTGGAGTTCTTTATGCAGGCACGCTCGTTGAGCAAGGCGCAACCGCAGATTTGTTCAATAATCCAAGCCATCCGTATACGGTCGGCTTGTTGCGCTGCATTCCGCGTGGTGGTCTGCACAAGAGTACCGATCGTTTGGACACGATTCCGGGTACGCCGCCCGCACTCGGCACAAAATTTGATGGGTGCGTGTTTGCAGCGCGCTGTGCGTTGGTCGACGACAAGTGTCGAACACAGCCACCGCAGATGGTGACGATAGATGGTGCGCATGTTGCACGATGCTTTCATAGCGACAAAGCCGGTTCGCTGCCGCGGTCGGTCGAACAGATTGAATATGTGCCGGAAGCGAAAGGTCACTCGACAAAGGTTGGCGACACTCTGCTTGACATCAGTCATTTGTCGAAAGTCTTCACTCAAGACGGTCATCGAATTCGAGTGATCAATGATGTCTCGCTGACTTTGGGTGTTGGTGAGACCCTTGGTTTGGTTGGTGAGTCGGGTTCAGGAAAGACAACAATTGCCAAACTTGTTCTAGGTTTGGTTGAACCCGAAGATGGTGGCATCATCACGCTTGATGGCAAAGGTCTGGCCAAAACTTTAAATCGTCGCGATGTGCAGGATATCGGTGGGATTCAGATCGTCTTTCAGAACCCTGATCAGGCATTGAATCGTCGCCATAGCGTGACTCGAATTGTCGGGCGAGCAGTTGAGCGTCTGCGTGGGTTTAGCGCACAGTCGTCAATCAAACGGGCCCACGAGTTATTGCTGGGCATGCGCGTGGAGGCGAGTCTGCATGGTGCGCGACCAGTGCAACTTTCGGGGGGTCTTAAGCAACGCGTGGCAATTGCCCGGGCATTCGCGGGAGCGCCGCAAATTGTCCTTTGTGATGAACCAACTTCGGCACTTGATGTTTCGGTTCAAGCGGCGATTTTGAATCTTCTAGTCGACTTGCAGAAACAAGACCAAACAAGTTTTATTTTTATTTCGCATGACCTTGGCGTGGTGCGTTACATCTCTGATCGCATCGCCGTGCTGTATTTGGGTCGCGTGGTGGAGTTCGGCACCTCACAGCGCGTATTTAATGGGCCGTTTCATCCGTACACCGAAGCGTTGTTGTCATCGGTGCCAAACATCGATGGTTCGACACGCAAGCGAATTCCGTTGACTGGTGTCGTGCCGAGCCCGAGTAAACCGCCAAGCGGCTGTGTGTTGAACCCACGTTGCCCGCGCAAGGAAGGCTCGGGTTACGAGGCACTTTGCGAAACCGAAGAACCGAACTTGACTGAGGTCGAACCCGGTCACTTCATGCGCTGCCACGTGCCGATGGCAAAACTCAAGCAACTGCAAAGTTGATTTTTAGTAGTTACGCGCGCATGCGCGAGCCCGATGGGTCGAGCACAGGTTCGACTTGCAGCGACGCGGGTCGCATTTTGCCGATGATTTCTATCTCGAAACCAGTCGTGCCTGGTTTGGCGAGTTCGGCAGGTATGTAACCCATTGCGAGCGAGACATCGCTGTAATGGGCATAGCCACCGCTGGTGATCCAGCCCACAACTTTGCCATTGTGAAACACTGGCTCGTCGCCGATGACGTCGGCGGGCCGGTCTTTGTCGACATCAACCGTGAGCATCACCAGCTTGCGCGCGGGCCCAGTTTTCATTTCGGCCTCGACTGCGGCACGACCAACGAACTCGTGGTCGAACTTCATTGCGCGTTCCATGCCTGCTTCGAGTGGCGTGTAGATCGGTCTGTACTCTCTGAACCAAGTACCGAAGTTCTTTTCGAGACGCATTGTGATCAGAGCCCTGAAGCCGAACAGTCGCATGTCGAATTCTTTGCCTGCATCCCAGATTAGATCGAACAGATAGCGCTGATATTCAGGGGCGATCCAGATTTCGTAGCCGAGGTCACCTGTATAAGTCATGCGCGACAACCAAACAGGGGCATTGCCGATGTTGACTCGGCGGAAGCTCATGAACGAAAAATCTTTTGTCGCCAAAGACGTCGCTGTTAGCTTTTGCAACAAATCGCGTGAACGCGGTCCAGCAACTGTTAGACCGACCATCGACAGCGCCAGAGTTTCGAAACGAATCTGCGAGTTCTTTGGCAGGTGTGCCAAGAACCAGCGCGGATGGTGAACTTCGGCGGCTTGAGATCCGAACAGAAAGAATTCTTCTTCGCCGATTCGAGACACAGAGAATTCGCCGACGATTTTGCCTTCGGGGTTGAGCATCGCAGTCAAGACCGTGCGACCGATTTTCGGCAAGGTATTGGTGAACAAGCCCTGCAGCCATGATGCCGAACCTTGGCCGCTGACTTTGTATTTTGCAAAGTTCGACGCTTCAGAAAAACCGACACGCTCGCGAACGGCTCGTGATTCTTCGCCGACATTTTTGAATGCGTTTGAACGATAGAAGGTGATATCTTCGTGCGGCTCTTTGCCTGCGTCTTGAAACCACAACGGATGTTCGAGACCAAAGCCAGCGCCCATGACGGCATTATGTGAAAGTAGTCGATCATAAATTGGCGTCGTATGCAACGGTCGCGCTGCGGCGAGTTCTTCATTCGGAAACGTGATGCGAAAGCGTCGCGAATAGTTTTCGCGAACCTTGGCGTTGGTGAACTCGAGAGTTGCGAAATCGCCGTAACGAGCGACGTCCATGCCCCAAATGTCGGCACCTGGGTCACCGTGCACCATCCAGTTGGCGAGCGACAGACCGACGCCACCACCTTGCGAGAGACCAGCCATTACGGCACAAGCCGACCACATGCCGGGCATGCCTTTGATTGGTCCGACCAATGGGTTGCCGTCAGGCGAAAATGTGAACGGACCATTGACGAATTTCTTGATGCCTGCGCGACCCACAGCAGGGAAGTGAGAAAAACCGCGCTCAAGTTCTGGCGCGATTCGTTCGAGGTCGTGTGGCAACAACTGAAATACAAAATCCCACGGCGTCTCTTTTGGTGACCACGGACGATTGTTTTGTTCGTATGTACCGAGCAAGATGCTCTGGCCCTCTTGGCGAGCATAAATCTCGCCGGCGAAGTCGATCATGTGTGGCAATTCGTGGCCATTGACACGGTTGAACTCGATGACTTCTTCCATCGGTTCGGTCATCAAATAGTGGTGCTCCATCGCCAACACCGGCAGTTCGATACCGCACATCCGGCCAACTTCGCGAGCCCACAAACCGCCGGCGTTGACAACATGTTCGGCGTGAATCGTGTGGTCTTTGTCGGTTATGACATCCCATGTGCCGTCAGGTCGGTGGTTGAGGCCAGTGACCCAAGTGTTGGTGTAAACCTCGGCGCCACGATTTTTTGCGCAGATCGCATAAGCGTGCGTGACGCCGTAAGGGTCGACGCTGCCTTCGTCTTCGTCATATAGCGCACCAACGAAATATTTTTCTTCAAGAAGAGGGTTCAAAACTTTTGCTTCTTTAATTGAAATGATTTCCATTTTCATGCCCAAGTATCGGCCACGGGCATGGGCCATCTTTAGCCAGTCGAGGCGCTCTGGTGTGTCAGCCAACTGAATGCCACCAGGCAAATGAATGCCACAGTTTTGACCTGATTCTTTTTCTATTTCTTTGTATAGATTGACGGTGTATTGCTGCAAACGGGCCACATTCGGGTCACCGTTGAGCGTGTGCATACCGCCAGCAGCGTGCCATGTTGAACCAGCAGTCAATTCTTTGCGCTCGACCAATACGACATCGGTCCAGCCTGCTTTTGTGAGGTGATATAGCACCGAGGCGCCGACCACGCCGCCTCCGATGACCACAACTCTTGCTGAAGATTTCATTAGCAATACCTTTCGTGATTATTAATAATCTGTGGCAACGCCACCTTCGGCTAGACGTCTCGCCCTGAATTCTTCGAGTTCTTCTAGTGCGGTTGAATTTATGGCTGGGGCTTGATACGAGTCCAACCATTTGTGTGCAAGTTCGGTTGTCTTTGAAACTGCGGTTGGGCTGCCGCCCTCTTGCCAACTTTCGTAGTTGCGCCAGTCAGAAATCATCGGCTTATAAAATGCATCACGAAAACGATCTTGGGTGTGTTGCACGCCGAAATAGTGACCACCTGGGCCGACTTCGCCGATTGCATCGTGCGCCAGTGTCGCCGTATCGACGACAATCGGCTCGAGATAAGCAGCCACCATGCCGAGCAGATCGGCATCCAGTACGAATTTTTCAAGCGACGAATGCAAGCCGCCTTCCATCCATCCCGCACCGTGCATCAAAAAGTTCACGCCACCTTGAATTGCACCCCATAGCGAGAACACGCTTTCGTACGCAGCCTGGGCATCAAGTGCATTGGCCGCGCAAACGTTGCTCGAGCGATAGGGCACTTTGTAACGACGGGCGAGTTGACCGCCAGCCATAGCGGTGCGCATGTATTCGGGTGTGCCAAATGCGGGTGCGCCCGATTGCATGTCGACGTTGCTGGTGAAACCGCCGTAGGCAACCGGTGCGCCAGGTCGCACTAATTGCGTGAACGTCATGCCGGCAAGTGCCTCGGCATTTTGTTGCGAGAGCGCGCCCGCCAACGTGATCGGGGCCATTGCCCCAGCCAGTGTGAACGGCGTCATCACGATCAACTGATTGCGCGAAGAGAACTCCATGATGCCCTGAAGCATCGGTGTGTCAAGTCGTAGTGGGGATGATGAATTGATCACACTAAAAACTGAGGGTTCAGTTTCTAAAGTCTCGTTGGATACTTGGCGCGCGATTCGCGTCATTTCGAGAACGTCTCGGTTGCGTTGGCGGCCGAGACTGTAGCAATGCAAAATTTTGTCGGTCATTGTCAGCGCATCAAATGATGTTTCAATGTGGCGGATTGAAGCATGCAGATCAATCGGCTCAACGGGGTAGCCACCGAGAAAGTGAATCACGTTGAAAACTTGAGTCAGCTTCAACAAGTCTTGATAATCTTTTCGCGTTCCAGGGTGGCGTATGCCGTCGAAGCCAATGAAGTTCGGGGTGCTGCCGACCGAACCAAAAGCCATCCAATTGCCGCCAATATTGAGCGTGTGTGCAGGGTTTCGTGAGTGCAATTTGAACTCACTTGGACAAGTTTTGATCGTTTCTAAAACCATTTCAGGGTCAAAGCGCACCCGCATATCGGTTATTTTGGCTCCTGCTTTTTGCAATAAGTTTCGTGCGTCAGGGTCGAGAAAGTCCATGCCGTAGTCAGAAAGAATTCGCAAACTCGCCAGGTGAATCGATTCAAGTTCGTCGTCGCTGAGCACCTTTGTCGGCTCATAACGCATGCGGGGCTGCTTGAACGGTCTCTGTTCTGGAAGCTTGAGTTCGCTACCAACCGTGCGAGCACGACCGCGACGACGGTTGGGCTCTGAACTCTCGGTAGTCACGAGATAAGACTCTAGTTTTCTTGGGTCAGAATGCGGACATTTTGCTGGTATTTGACGTCGTTTGACCAGTTCACTTATTTTGGCGGCGACGAATTTCTGCCGAGATGGCAGGCACTACAACATGAAGATCGCCGATGACGGCGTAGCCCGCTTTGGTGACAATGTTCGCTTGTGCGTCGGTGTTGATTGCCAAAATATTTTTTGACGCCATAGCACCAACCCAGTGTTGAATTGCGCCTGAAATGCCACAGGCGATATAAATGTCTGGGGCGATTCGGGTGCCGGTTTGGCCGACTTGGTCGGTGTGATTACGCCAACCGTTGTTGGTGACAGCACGTGAGCACCCCACGACGCCATTCAAGAGACCAGCAAGTTCTTCAAGCGGGGCGAATGCTTCGGCCGAACCAACACCGCGACCGCCACTGACGACGACCGGCGAAGTCGCCAGTGTGACACCGGCGACGCGCTCGACACGATCTTGCACAAAACTTTGGCTCACGCTTTCGTCGAGTTGAACATCAATCACCGAGATTGTTGCGGGCGATGTTGCAAGTTCTTCTTGTGGTTCAACAACATGGTTGGCCAGTGTTACAAGTTTGATGGATGCGTCAATTCGTGATTCTTCCATCAGCGAACCACCCCAGCGGGAACGCACAACATCAAGTGGCTGTGACCCGTCGAAATTTTTGTCGAACTCCAAACAATTCATTGCCGCTGGCAGATCCAAACGCGCGGCCGCTTGCGCGATAATCTCATGACCGCGTTCGGTGCCGGTGCCGATGACAACGCTTGGTGATATTTTGCGAACAACCTGAGCGACTGATTCGCCCCAAGCTTCAGGGCCAAAGTCGGTGAGCATCGTGTTGTGAGCCTGGTGCACAGTCGTTGCGCCAAAGTTTGCGACAGTTTCGCTGAGGCGATCGGCATTAGCGCCAATTGTGAGAGCTTCGAATTTCGTGTTCATCTGTTTGGCAAGATTTCGTGCGGCGGTGAGCACACCGAGCGACGCACTGGTGATGTTTCCGCGATCATGCTCGACAACTGCAAGCACGGTCATTTGAACACGCCCAGTTCTTCGAGCAGATCAACCACGGCAGATGCCGCATCTGGGCCGTTGCCAAGAATCACGGTGTTGCTGGCACGTTCAGGTGGACGACGCAGTGTGATGAGTTTTAAACCCCCGTTTTCGCCCGAAGCCTCTGATCTGTCGACCGCAACTTTTTTGGATGCAAGACGACCCTTCATGGTCGGATAGCGCGGCAGATTGATGCCTTCTTTTATGCCGACGCACGCTGGCATCTTTAACCTATAAATCTCGACACCTGCATCACTCTCGCGACGTATGACGGCGACACCGTTATCGATCTCGAGGCCTTTGGCACCGTTGACGATTGGTCTGCCAAGTTTTAACGCACTACGAACGCCGACCTGGTAGCCGCACGAGTCGGCTGATTCGTTGCCAAACAGCACCAAATCATATTTGCCGTTTGTTGCTTCGAGTTCGCCGATCACTTTGGCGATTGCGTGAGCAGTTTTTTGTGGATCCCAATCTGTTGCATCAATCGGCACGAGAACGGCTTTCGTTGCACCGGTGCTGACTGCAGTTCGCAGTTGTTCTTCGGCTTCTGCCGGGCCAAGTGTCAACACGGTGACATCACCGCCATGCTTCTCGATCAATTGAACTGCTTGTTCAACGGCACACTCTTCGTGTGGGCTTACGGTGAATCCCAAGAATGCAGTATCAACCTGTTGACCATCGCTGGTGATGTTGATGCGAGCGCCAGGTGCCGGCACTCGCTTGACGCAGACGAGAACGTTCATCTTGGTTGTCGTAACCGTCTAGCTCTTCATGCGTGCATCAGTTGGGTCGAACAATGGTTGACTGCCAACTCGTGCAACGCGAACTGGATAGAGCTCGTTCATGTACATCACGCGAAGTTCGTTGCCTTCGACCGCGTGTTCCGGCGTCAAGTAGGCGAGCATCAGATATTTGCCAAGTGATGGTGCCGCACCTGCTGTTGTTACGCGCGAGACACGTCCCTTGGCGTCGACGATTCGCTCGCCGGTCTTTGTCAAGATCGGCTCGTTGCCGCCCGTTGGGTAGCGCTTGATGCCGGCCTTGCTTGTGTTGTCGATCATTTCGAGCGTGCACATGATTGCGCACGGTTTTCCCTCGCGTGCTTTAAGGTATTCAGCTTTGCCGATGAAATCAGCCGACTTTACTTTCGCGCGATTGAGGCCAGCCTCGACCGGGTTGTATTCGCTTTCAAGTTCGGCACCCATAAGGCGGTAACCCTTTTCGATGCGACCGGTTACGGCATAGACGCCCATGCCAACTGGGATGATGCCGAACTCTTCGCCGGCCTTGGCGATCGAGTCCCACATGCGCAGGCCGTGCTCCATTTTTGTGTAGACCTCCCAGCCATTTTCTCCGACATATGAAATGCGGAACATCGTTGCAGGTACGCCGTCTATCAGCACATCACGAACCGACCCGTAAGGGAAGTTTTTTTGCGAAACATCGAACGGAACAAGTTTGCCTTCGGCGTTGATATTTTGCGTTGCCTTAGCCATCGTCTTTTCTGCGTTCGGACCCCAAACACCGATCGTGCAAAGCGCACTTGACATGTCGGTGAATGTGACTGAACCGTCTTGTGGCATGTGGCGCTTGAACCAATAGTTGTCGCGACCGCCGTCAAATGCGCCCGTGATGACCCTGAAGTGGTCGGCAGCAAGACGCATGATCGTCAGATCGCCGCGGAAACCGCCACCTGGCGTCAACAACGGTGTGTAAACCGAGCGACCCACCGGCACGTCGACATTGTTGACGCACATGTACTGCAAGAATTTCATCGCGCCCGGGCCCGTGAAGTCGAACTCGTTGAATGCAGTGAGGTCGACCATGCCGACCGACTCGCGCATTTGCAAGTGCTCGGCGTTTGAGATTGGCGACCACCAGCGCGCGTCCCACTCATGTGGTCGTGGCTCGCACGCGCCTTTGAATTTCTTGACCAATTTTTCATTTGAAGCAAACCACTGTGGTCGCTCCCATCCGCGCGCATCAAAAAACGTTGCACCTGCTGCTTCTTCACGCGCATAAAACGGGCTGCGACGCATGTTGCGCTGCGTTGCCCACTGTTCGCGAGGGTGAACGATGCCGTAGGTTTTGTTGAAGTGCTCATCGCATCGCGCATAAATGTGATGCTCTGTTTTTTCGTGAGGGTAGAAACGCGAAATGTCCGACGAGTGTGGGTCGCACAAATGTGGGTAGCCGTAAGTCATCCATTCAGCCACAAGTTGGGCAATGCCCGGGCCTTCTTTGATCCACACGGCTGCTGCCGACCAGAGATTTTTTACTTCGACCGTTTCACCGAGCACTGGCATCGCATCGGGCGTGAGCGAGAGCAGACCATTGATTGCATATTTGATTTCGGCATCGCCTAGCATCTCCATCAATTCGATTGCTTGCTCCATTTGTGGATCAAAGTCGTCTTGGGTGAGTGGCAACTCGGTTGGCGACAGTGCCGAGGCTTCATTCGATGGAATGTCGTTCGGGTGCATGAAAATTGCGCGGTGAGCGTAACTGCCGACTTCCATCGAGCCTGCAGTTTGACGCTCGTAACAGAAGGTGTCCATGTCGCGCACGATCGGGTAGGCGACTTCGGCATTAGTTTTTTGCAGAATATCAATCGGCCCAACGTCGGCCATTTGATGAACAGCCGGAGTCAACGGAATGTTTGCACCGGCCAT
>SXGS01760517.1_pt1 | contig 25158 bp, 4 predicted proteins | sample 3174681 | NCBI WGS metagenome assembly SXGS01 (sample SAMN11356861, study PRJNA531348) | freshwater metagenome | isolation source: freshwater sample F1-80 | place: China: Fuxian Lake, Yuxi | collected 2017-12-25 | reverse complement strand
TAGGCGAGGATTGGGTTGAGTTTTCGAACTTTTTGCAAAGCCAAGCTCAACCCAATCCTCGCCTAGCGGCTGCGGGTTAAACGACGAAATGGCTAGGACCAAAAGCCATACCTTGCACACAAAATGGCGCTGTCCAACTAATTAGAGGCACAGAATCTCGACATGTAGATCTAGCTCAAGTTCCTACCCGCCTTTCTATGGCTGGCGGTTGTCAGAAAAGCTCCAGCGGTCAAATCAGTTGAGTGCCGCGCGTGTAGCGCAACGCACAATTAAGCGGCTCGCTTTACACTTGCAGGTTATTGTAACATTCTGAAAGCGCCTTCAGCGCAGCAGCGATCGAAACATACGCACGCCGCTTCATTAGATGCCGGCCAGGCGGCTGCGTGCGTCGCCGAATTGCGGCAGGTTAACGCCCATGCGATCCATGATGGACAGGTAGAGACTACACAGTTTCCTTTCGTCGTCGGGCTTGTCGCGATAATCCAGAACGCGACCTGTTTGAAGCGTGCCGTCCAAACCGCCAACTTGCAATAACGGCAGCTTGCTGCTGTCGTGTTTGCTGCCGGACCACATGTTCGACATGTACAAGATGCACGAATGATCTAACACGGTACCGTCCTCTTCAGGCATCTCGTCCAATCGCCTGGCCAAGTATGCAAGCTGGCTGCAATAGAATCGCGATATGCGTTCGTATTCGTCGGATAAATCATCGTGGGAAGCGGGGTGATGCGCCTTGCGCACATCCAAAAATGGGTAGAACAGCCCTGAAATGTCGCGACACAACAGCAGCGTAGCTACGCGAGTTTTATCGGTCTGAAATGCCATGGCGATGATGTCGCACATTAGTCGCATATGTTCGCGAATGTCTTCTGGCAAGCCGTTATCGGGGCGCTCGAGAGAAGCCAGTGGCTTGCCTTTTTCTTGGGTTCGTTGGATTGCTTTATTCTGTTCGGTCCGCAATCGCTCGATCCGCTTCTCGACCTCCCGAACGCTTGTCAAATACTCATCCAATCTCGCTCGGTCGGCAACGCTGACTTGACGATTTAGGCTGGCGTAATGATCCTGAATGCGATCGAGAACGCTCTTGTTGCGGCGGCTGCCACGATTCTCGAACAAACTGTCGAACGCCAGCGACGGGTAGACTTCCATCGGCACCGGTGACGTAGCGTTTTGCCAAGAAATATGCGAACTGTAGGCCATTGAGAAATTCGTCTCGTGATAGCCAGTGATCGGTTGTTCGCATCCCAGAACCAAGCTGGCTTGAGCTGTTTGCTGGCCAACATGGTTTGCGAGCATTTGGTCCAGACTGATACCGCCGCCCAGTTCAGCCCCTTTGCGCAATGAAGCTCCCGAGAGGATGTTACCGGTTTGACCTGGGTGAATACCAACTCCAACCGCCGATTGATTAAACAAGCCATGGATGACATTGACCTTGGTCTTGATTGACTCGAGCGGTTGCAGCGTCTTGCCCAACTCCATATCCGCGCCCGAGCCCTTGGCCCACCAATGATCTGCGTTAACTCCACACGCCATGAATAGCGCCGCCATGCGCCGCGGATACGACTTGTTTGGAATATTGCCTGGGGAATTCGGCGCAGTCTCGCCCCAAACCGAGATCGACTCCAGCCATGGCAAGCAGGCCGCCACTCCGGCTCCTTGTAAAACCAAACGTCGGGGAACAGCCGTTGGTGTCGCGGTTCGGTCTGGTTGCTTTGGGCGAGCTTTCATACTGAGCTATTCCTTATTCTTGCTGAGTACCACGTTTGGTCAAGAATTGGGGACTTGTAACAATGGCCTCTACCATACTACTGAATCGGAACTCGTCGTGCCTTAGTTTAACCTGCATGGATGACAACAGTCGATCATCCGACGGCAAGAGATTTCGACACAGTGCATAAGATAGCAACTTGCCACCAACGTTGTCTAGAAAATCTTGTTGACGATGTTCACGAATATAATTGCGCAAACCCTCCACGCCATTGCGAATGCTGGCATCCGGAAATTCGGCCGATTCCTGAACCGCGCGACCACCTAAATCGACCGTCCTTTTTTCGCCGATGGGACCAAAGCCCTCCAGTGCTACTCCCAAAGCATCGAAACGATCGTGGCAACTGGCACAACTCTTATTCTGGCGGTGTGTTGCCAGCATTTGCGGAAGAGTTTGCTCGCCGAGCTTTGTTTCATCGGCTGGCAACTCTGGAACGTTTGGAGGCGGAGCCGGAATGCGCTCTCCCAACAACCGTCGCGCGACCCAATATCCGCGCTTCACTGGACTGGTTCGCAAGCCAGGCGAATTCTGAGTCAAAAACACACTCATTCCCAATAACCCGCCACGTCCCAGTGTTCTGACATCGTCAACTGCTCGCCAAGTTTCCCCCGGTCGCGCGCTTCCGACGGAACTCACAGTCAATGCCGCATCTGATTCTTGAGCAAGGACGCGAGCAACTTCGGGAACGGCTGCTCGGGTGGAATCGATTCCGTAGTGTTTGGCTAGATCTTCGTTGACTATCGTTCGACTGGAATAGAGAAGTTCGAGAATCGACCGATCGAAGTGAATCAGATCTTCAAAGAAAAACAATGGTTCTTCGAACATCGATCGGCGCAGATCATTGGTAAAGTTAGGAAACCGTTGGCGATCAACGCTGTTGTGTTCTTCGAACCGGCGAAAGTCAAGCCAATTGCCGGCGAACTCCGTCACCATGCCACGCACTTTGGGACTTTTAAGCAGGCGCCGTGATTGCCGTATCAACTCGCTGGGTTCGCTCAGCCGACCCTCAGCGGCACTGGCCAATAATTCGTCGTCAGGCATCGACGACCATAGGAAGTAACTGAGCCGATTGGCTAGTTCAAAATCTGTCAGCGGTCGCACGGGACCTTCGGCTGCCAAATCCATGCGAAACAGAAACTGCGGTGACATCAGGATATAGACCAACGTATCCTGAACAGCCTCCTCGTGCCCCAGCGAATCCCTTTCTCGCGACTGTCGATAAAAGCTCAATACATCCTCACGATCGGAGTCGGTTAGCGGTCGGCGAAAGGCTCGTCGAGTAAATTCCAGCAGGGCCTTCAAGTGACTTTCTTGCGCCTGCAATCGAGCCTGTTCGACCCAGCGTATTGAATTGTTCATATTGCGATAGAAATCTTCGATCGCTCGTAATCCTTCGCCGTCGCCACCCAACCGTCGAACTTTGGCCAGATAGACGTCCGCTAGTTTTTGGATCTTGGCTTGAGACGTCGAATCCTTGTCTTCAGATCGAGCGAAATCGAAAACTTCGTCGTGCAGGAAACGCGTCTCCGCTCGCTCGAACCAGATGTAACCGGTGTATTGTCGGATCGGTGCCCCAGCGATGAAGTCTAGTTCTTGCCACAGTCGATCCAATTGCTGCTGCTGGTCCGCGTCGAGGATCATGTCGTACAGGGGTCCATCGTCGCGAAAGTAACCCATCATGCTGTGAAAGCCCGCGCTCAACAATCGACCTTTCTCTTGTTCGGCCTTGGGTTTGCCAACATAATCGCGTCCTCGCTCGGAAACGTAGAAAACATCCGGAAAAACGCTGCAAAACTCGACGAAGGCCGCTTCATGCTTGGCTCGCTCGCCAGACTCGTCGGGCACGATCAAATCTGGATCATCTCCTTCGGTTCGCAATGCAGCCAAATCACAACGCCAGCGATTGGCCGCATACTGCCGATTCTTCCACAAGATCAACGCTTGCGAGCCTTTGGAAACGTCGGGGACCGACAAATCGGCGACCTTGGGTTCGAGCTTCTGCCGAAGATTGACGACGAACTCAGCAAGTTCTCTGCACTGAGAAAGAACCCTTGTATCATCGGGAAGTGATTCCAGATGATTAACTCCTGGTAAAGAAGCGAACTGATTGCGAAGTTTCGCCAATGGACCAACTTGATTGATCGAACTCGTCAACGCCTGCCAGACAGTGGCGAGGTACTTGGGACTGACCAAATTCTTCTTGGCAAAATCTGCCAAGCTACTGTTGGGGTGCCCCAAAGCCTCGCGGTGTTGAAACTGCCAAGCAGCAAAAAAATATTTCGCTAGATCTGTCGGTTGAGCATTGTAGAAAGCAATGATTCGGTTCACACAATACTTATCTCGATCGGTATCGGTGACTACCGGATGAGGTGCGAAGTCGAAACCATCGGGCTTGAGCACCAAATGATCCGTGACCTCGCGCGCGGCGTTCAAGTACTTTCCAACCAGTCCCGCCGACATTGCCAGTGATTCAGCCGAGTTATCGAAACCGGCTTCGTTAGCTGGATCGACTGGAAATTCCCGCGTAGGTCGAATGTCATGTCCGATCAGATCGCGAATCGTAAGGTTGTACTCGGCATTGCTAAGCCGTCGAGCCAAGACTGGTCCCGGATCGCCCGCCAACCGATCAGCTTCCCGATTGCGTACAGCTCGTATCCATTGAACAATCGTTGATCGTTGTTGATCGGACGGTTTTCGCTTTGCCTCCTCTGGAGGCATTTCGCCAGCTTCCACCCGCTGAAGGACATGCTCCCAAACCTGCAATTCCTTCGCGACACGAACTGCCGTGGTAAAGCCACTCAGATCGAGCTTTGCCTCCTGCTTAGCCGGTCCATGACAGTTCAAGCAATGCACTTTCAAGAAGGGCTGGACCGTCTCCACAAACTCCCGATCCAAGACAGCGCCAAGATCCAACAATCGTTCTTCACCGACCGCGGGGGAAGCCGCAAGAATAGTCAACAACGCAACTGCCAAACGCTGAATATCGTTGAGCTGTGTTGCCCGTATGCGCCGTTTGTTCATGGCTGCCTCCGCCAATTCGCAAGTTACTGGCAAGAATTGATCGCATTATCTTAGCCCCAGCGGATGGGGTTTGCGACAACGAGCACGTGAGACAAGCAAGACAAAAAAAGGAAGGACAAAAAGAGGTGTAACACGGAATGGGGCTAGATATTGGTGTCAACCGTCAACAGCGGAAGTTAGCATGAGTCGGCCTCCCAGTGGCCACGAGGCGTGGAAGGGAAAAGCCGAACAACTTTTTTTGTCTTCCCTCTTTTTGTCACAAACTCCTATGCCGATCGAGATCGACTTCCCGCTCCGCCCGGATATTCTTCGACTGATAACTTTGTCGCTGTGGGAGAGTTGATCGTATTGAGTACGAACATAGCGGGATGCTGCCACCAGGCTGGTGAGGCTGATAATGGGCTTTCCGGCACCATGTTGGACACGAACTCCAGAGCTCGCGAAAATTCGCCTTCGCCATTACCACTGTTCAATCGGTTGATGATCAGCAGAACGTCAAGCGCCGTGCATAATCCATCGTTGCTGGTATCGAAATAAGGAGGCATGGGTTCGGCTCGAGGAGGCAACGTACCGTTGCTATTGTTGTTCAAGTAGTTGATGACCAGCAGCACATCCAGCGGCGTTATTATGCCATCGTGGTTGACGTCCAGCGGATTCTGAATGTTGTGCCAGTTGTTCCGTGAGCCAGCGATGATCAGCTCACCTGTGGTGCTGTCCGTGCCGGAGTGGTTCCACTGGTCGATAGCCACAACTCTGACGTCGTAAACGCCGGGGGCCAGCGGTGCAAGGGTTCCAGCCGTTAAATTCCACGTGCCATCTTCATTGTTGGTTGCTGGATAGCTGATTCCATTCACAATGACGGTAACCGTAGCGGAGCGATCATCGATGGTTCCCGTCAACCTCGGACGGGTATCGATGGATGTGAGCGAGTTTACTGTCACGATTGGGGCTGAGAAGTCGGCAGTCCACTGCACTCTCAAGTCACTTGCCAGCGGCAGTCCGACTCCATCCACGATTCCGGAGGCGACACGGGCCAGCACCAATTCGTAGTTGCCATCGCTGCTTGTCAACGACGTAAGATTGCCAAGCGTCCATTTGCTTTCACCATTGGCGGTAAGACCATTATCCGTTAGCGTTGCACCGCTACCAGCAAGCAAATTCACGCCGCCGTTGCGAGTCAGCTTTAGGTCGGACAAACCGAAATTCTGCACGGATTCACTGAATACGATCACTATCGAATCGACCGGTGTGTTACGCGGATTTGGCGTTACAGGTGTTGCCGAAACCGTAGGCGGTGTTATGTCGACGATTGTGATTGTTCGCACAGAAGAAGTCGTGCTGCCACCGTCGTCGTCTTGAACGGTTACCGATACACGGTAGGTACCTGGACGGGCATAGACGTGCCGCGATGTGAACTGATAATCGTTCAACTGTCCAGCCGTCGGTGGCCTTTGCAATTGGAGTCGAAGGGGCAAGACCGTTCCATCGCCAAAGTCGATTTGGCCTCGCAGTGGTTCCTGATCGACCGTGCCAACGATCAACCCATTTACGTCTGAAGCCGTGCCCGTGACCTCAACCGTCGTGAATTCTTTCGCAGTCGCAGTCGCTGGTCCAGGCAAACGCACATTCTGAGGTGCAAGATTTCGAATCGTGATGCGGCTCGAGGCTGTTCCTACGCCACCATCCTTGTCGGTTACCGTGAGCGTTGGGACATACAAGCCGCTATCTGCATAGCTGTGATTGGCGATGAAAGCGTTATTGGTCGAATAGGTTTGTACGTCGGTTGTCCCGTCACCGAAGTCAATGAAGTACGTGAAGGCTCCGTCGGTGGGCCTATCACTCACAATGAACTCAAGGCGGACTTGATTGTTGTTGGTCCCTTCGACGAAGGCCTGATCCGCGCCGGCGGTGACAATCGGAGCTTGATTGGCAACGATTATGGTCGTGCTCGATGGCGATGTTGCTGCTCCATCTTTATCTGTAACCTTCAGCGTAGCGGTATAGGTGCCGTTGTCGCGCGGAGTGAACTTTACGGTCGGTAAATTAGCAGCCGTATCGAGGACAACCGCATTCGAATTCTTGTCGACGATCGTCCATAGATAAGTCAAAGTCAATTTGTCTGCGCTACCCGCGTCATGAATCATTGGCGCGAGCGTGACTTGCGAACCTTCATTGCCGAATGTAGTGGCACCGAATTCAATGGTTGGTGTCGCATTGCGTGCAACGACCGTCGACACGATCCTGGTTGTAGTAAACGGTGTGGCACCAATCGTATCGGTAATCGTCAGTTCGACGAAATAAGTGCCGTTGTCTATCGGAGCAAAGGCAAATGTCGATGCTGTGCCAGTAAGCTCCGGTACACCGGATGCAAAGGCCCGCCAAGCGTACGTGCGAGTTGCGTTGGTCGCTTTCGCGGAGGCACCGGTCGAGTCGAACACGAACACGTCCCCTTCATTGCCAGCTTGATTTGCAATGACGGCAATGAAAGGCACGACCGAGACAGTAGAGGTTTTGGTGGCGACATCCCCAGCCGAATCGGTCACCGTCAGCGTAACTTCGTATAATCCAGCGACTTTCGGAGTGAAATCGAAGTTGCTCTTTGATGACACAAAGCCGGCAGGTTCCTTGTTAGCAGGATCCGTGCTAGCAGGATCCTTGTTAAACGAGACTTCCCAGAAGTAGCTACGCTTGTCATTCACGCCAGGATCAGTCGAGCTCAATGCGTCGAACTTCACGTTTTGGCCAGCGACAATGGAGCCAGGGCCAGCAAGAATGGTGCCCGTGGTCTGTTGACGGATCACTGCCGTAGGAGCGACGTTGGCAACATGAATCACCGCTTCGGCTCGATCCGAAGCGCCTTGCGCATCATGTGCGACAACGGTTAATGTATAGTCACCTTCGTTTATCGGTTGGAAATTCTTTACCGCGATCGCGCTGTCGGTGGACCAAGTGATGGGCGTTGCTGTAGTGATAGGCGCTGTATCGATCGAGGAAACAACTCCGTTCCGAGCGTTCGAGCTGCGATCGTAAGCGATGTCACCACCTAATTCGTTGAGTGGATAATACGCTGCAAGATCGGCTACGTTGCCGATGATTCCTTTGGCAAAGATCGTTGCAATTTGATCCGCAGTAATTGCTCGCCGCCAAATCGCGAGTTCATCCAGTTTGCCGTTGAGTGCTTGTGCTGGATCAAAGCCACCGCCAACACTGTCTTGCTCTTGCCCGACGACGAGGCCATTCGTCGCGACGCTCAGTTTGCTAAGAGGGATCGGTTGAGTCGTGCCGATTTGCGAGCCATCGAGATAAACGGAGATCGTATCGTTAGAGTCGTTTCGAATAACGACAAAATGATGCCACGCATCGTTGTTGAATGGCGTTGCCGCAATAAATCGTCGAGACAAATTCTTGTAAGAAACATCAATTGTGTTTCCACCGTTGCTGGAAATCAAGAATTCATCGTCGCCACTCGGATTGGTCCCGCTGATTTCGCTCGCCGCACTAAGAATCGATCGAAGGCCAGTTGCGGTGGTTCGCAGCCAAAACGCAACCGACACATCGGACGCTTCGTTCAAGATCGCTGTATCCAGCTTAATAACGTCGTTGTTCATCGTCAGCGAACCGGTTGTCAAATCGGTTACAACGCCTCTTGAATCGGTGACTGTTACTTGTCGAGTTGGTGGGATTGAACCCGCATCAGAGATTGTCAAGCCTGCATCGGTCAACAAAGGAGCGATCGCCTTACTCTGACCTTCATTTATGTTCACTATCTTCGGTGTACCTGAAATTACAGGTGCAACGTTTTGTGAGAAAAACGGAAACGCGCCCGTTGCTGGGTGAGTCACCATGTACGTGCCTGTACCAGTCGGCGTGAACGTAATCGACGTTCCTGTGCCACTTGAGACCGATGTTCCCAATGGATTGAGCACCGACCACGCACCCGATGTAGCAGTTGTCAATGTCACTGCGGTACCTTCTTGCGAAGTTAGATTCTGATCTACCGGAGAAAGTCCTGTCACTGGTAGCGTCAGCGTTCGCAGATTCGTCAGTTTATCGATCCCATCCCATGGAGTGGATACGTCGATATTGTGATTCTCGACAGAGACGTGCAACGTATATGGCGAGTTTGCTAACGCTCGTGCGGACGCTATCCGGATTCTATAGGTGCCAGTTGCTGGCATCGTCATGTCAAGTACGAGTTGACCGAATGATTCGTTAGTACCGCCAATCAGCTGGCCATTCGAATCTTGAATTTCGACAACCCCGATATGTGCTCTTGCCGGGAGTTGCAGAATGACGCGTGCACCCAACGTCGCATGAAACAGGAATATATCTACATCAACGAAACCTATTGCTGTACCTTGAATGGTAACGTGCGGAATGGTTGTAGCCGTTGGAATGTTTGCGTTCGGCAGTAGGCTCCACGGCCCATTGTCAATCAGCAGATTGTCGCCCTCGATCTCATTGATCGATTGAAAGTTTGGGCCCGCGATCCCCGTGCCGTGCAGATAAAGACTCGTCAACTTGGACAACGCGATCAGCGATTTTATGTTCGTCACACTTGCATTATTGCTCAGGTTAAGTGAACGAAGACTAGTGAGCTGGGCAAGCTTGTTAAAGTTAGCGATGGATGCTGCGTCGTTCCCACTGGTAATTGCATTGTTGGAGAGATCCAGTACCTGCAGATTCGTCAGATTCTCTAGTCCATCCAGCGAACGAATGAATCGACCACTTCCGTCTACGGAAGCAATTGAACCAAGCTCACTCGCTCGAAACGGCCCCGGCAAGATTTGCTCGGAGTAAGAAGCAAACGAATTGACATCGCCATCTGTAAGGTTCGCAATACCAAAGGTTGCATTCAGCTCGGTCGCTCCGCTGACCGAATAGCTAACCGAAGTTCCCCCAGCACCGCGCGTTACGTCTGGGTTGCTCGAAGTATCCAGCCCCGACTCCAGTTGATGACCAGCTAGATACAGCGGACTCGTTGAACTAAGAGTTAGATTGCCAGCTGTTGTGCCGATCTCCAAGGGAGAGAACGCTCCGTTGGTAAAGAACTGGATCTCTCGAAAACTAACAGTGCCGCCATCTTTGGATGTTACAAACAGTTTCAACTGGTTCGTTAGGATCGGCTGACGGAAGGCCAGCCAGTAGGAATCGACTCCATTGTTCAATCCACCACTTGAGCCAGAGATGGTCCAACTGCCGAGGAAGTTATCCAGTCCGTCGCGCAACACATAGTCACCATCATCGCGATTAGTGTATCCGCCGTTAAAGCCGATACCCGATATAACTGTGTTGGGGGCGAAATCGAATTTGGCCGTTGGTGTGGTGATAGCCAGTCCCTTGGCGGTGAGAATGGCGTAGGTCCCATCGCTTGTTTTCGTGGTCTCTGTGCCGCGCTTGATCTCCGTCGTGACGATCCTCGCGATCTTTTTATCCAATATCACTACTGGATCGATCGGCCCAGTCAGATTCGCAATGGCTTCGTCCGTCTTGGCCGATCCATTGACATCTCCTGGTGTGGAGTCGCGAATTTCAATCGGCTCAGCCACAATGATGTCGCCGCCGCTGCCGCCAAGGATGCGATCAATATCGTTGTTTCCATGCAGTTGATCATCGCCGTCGCCGCCATCGATTAAGTCGCGATCCGGTGATGACGATGTCTCCGAAGTCTGTCCGGTTGAAGGAGCATTGAACTGGATCGTAAACTGCCCGACGTAGTTGTGAACTCGCAAGTAGTAGTCACCCGCAGGCAAACCCAGCAAGCTGAAGACCGATTTATTGGCTTTCAGTATGCCGCCACGAGCATCGATTAGGTCTGCGAAGACCAGCTTCGAAACCGATGGCTGTGCAATCAATTGAATCCAGTCGCTTGAGTTGCCATCGCCAAGCGTACTAAAGCGGAACCATTTTTCGTCAGTCAATCTGGCCAGCGAATACGGATCACCGGCATTGTTGAATTCGCTAGCTCGACCTGTTTCCTCGTCCACGACGAACGCCCCGCTGCCAGGCACCGAGAAATTCTCTAGATCGATAATATTGGTGGTCGGCAGCGCAACACGACGAGGCGCTCCGTAGATGACATACAATCGGCCAGCGGAACCAACACCATTAGAATTGGATGCATCGGCTGAGCCGATGACCAAGTCGTCAATGTGATCGGCATTGAGATCCATCGCACTCACATGAATACTGTCGAGCCCTGTCGTCTGTTTCAAATCCAGATTCTCAATAAAGGGCAGCGATAGATCGGATTTAAACAGATTCAACAACGTATTGGAATGCAAGTTGGCAAATGACTCGGCATAGAATATCAAGAGCCCAGGAGTTCGGTCTTGAGTCGGGGCTGCGTCTCGGGTCATGACGGCTAAGTCGTATTTGCCGTCGCCGTCAAAGTCGCCAGCCGTAACTGTTAATCGCGTACCGAGAATTCTAAACTCTGGAGTTGTCGGGAACGCAACGATGCTCGCAGCAGATCCGTAGTAGATCTCAAGGCTTTGATCTTTCTGGATGGCAAAATCGTCATACCCATCTCGATTCAAGTCAGGTAGCGCAACTAATTCAGAATAGGAAACGGATTGCGAACGAAGAGTGACTCCAAAGTTTGCGGAATCGCTAATACCGGTCACCAAAGGAGACGTCACGTTAACGGCAAAGCCTGAACCGCTCGATCCCGAAATACCTCCCTCGGTTTCAATGGAGAGAATCCAGAAGATTAGTTCGCCTACATCTTGAGCGGCTGCATCGATGATTTCTAACTTCCACTCGCCATAGGTCGGCTTGCCAACGAACGCATTGAGCGGCTGTTGAGGCCTGAAAGAGCCATTGAAGGGCGATGTTCCACTCTTGATCGCTACGGGAGCTGAATCGTTAAAGTAGGTACCGAAGAAGTCATCACCAGACCCGCCAACCCGGTTGAATAAATTGACTCGCGTTCCGTCGGGTGCAACCAAGTCGCCGATGAGATCTCCGTCAAACGAGTGGACAATTCGCAACTGCACCTGTACAGACCGAACAATTGCGGCAGTATTCACAAATTGGACAGAACTAGTTGTCTGTAAATCATTGATTGGGAGGTTGAAGAAGCCGGAATCCTTCACAACTGGTGGAGTTGTTTTTTGACCAAAACCGAGAGGATCGTTGTCTGGTCCAAACACGTTAATCGTAACGTCCGAGCCCCCTTGAGCGGGTCGAAAGCCAATCGAATTGCCAACGAGTATGGCTTTCACTTGACCAGCAAGCGCGGTCGATAGCAGTAGGTTGTTGATCTGAGCGGTCAACGCAACTTGCGTACGCTTGGTTGGATCTGCTTTGTCGAAGTCGACCGTTATCGTAGCGGTGCGGCCATTGACGACAATAGTCAGCGAGCTTGATCCTGTGAACCCGGTGTTAACAGCATTGCCCACGACGGCAGCTTTATCCACACTCCTAGTTTCGACATCAATATCCAGATTGCCAAAGAGCAGTTCGTCGATGCCATCGCCATTGGTATCGATAATCGTGTAAGGAGTTGTCAAGGCGCGCTCGGACCGAATGTAGGCGCGTTGATCAAAGAGAGTCAACTGCTGTTGGCCACTGATCGTGGCACCAGCGAACAGATGGCCTAGTTCAAATTTTTTGTCGACCAACTGCGGACCAGCAATAGTAGACGTCGAAAGAGTCACCAAGTCGTCGTAGTTATCACCCGTCATTTCAGCGATCTGAATATCGATGTCGTTCGAGGTAATGGCTCCGTTCAAGTTGATCAGATGAAAACTGCTGGTTCCTGGCGGCGAGATAAACTGCGAGACAAAATTGGCGTCCCACAGACGTGGCCAAGCCTTCGGAGTACCTTGGCTCCTAACCTGCATGCCTCCATCAACGATCGTAACCAAGTTGTGATCGCCATCTTGACGAATGAACGCCAAATCACCCAAGCCATCTCCGTTGATGTCACCAAAGCGAAGAGCAGGTCGCCCTAAAGCGACGTTATCGATGATCATGTCGGCAGCTTGCTCAATATTTTCAATCGAAGTTAGCGCTACCGGTCCGAGCAGAATGTAGCTCTTGGTTGCGCTGACGGCGATAAAATCCTCAAACTTGTCACCGTTGAAGTCGCCGATACTGAGAATGTTGGAAAGTTGAGCAGCGCCAGTTGTCGACTCAAGCCCAACCGCTTCGTTATTGATCGTTTGCAGTGGTTTCAATGTCGACTGATAGTGTTCGAGAACTTGGCCTTTCGTCATTGGTCTTGGATAGAAATAGACTTCATCAAGTGCCTTCGCGAAATTGTTATTGAAGCTCTCTGGCAAAACCAAATAGCTGAGGGCAACGGGGAGCGGTGCCGTCGTTCCAACTTGTTTGCCATCGATAAAGAACTGCGTGCCCGACGAGTCGCCAACAAGCGTCACTTGGTGCCAATTCACAGCCCAATCAGCGCGGTCGACGGCATAACCGCTATCGGTAAATTTCTTGACCGTTAAATTCGATGCGTAGTTGAGTAGCTCCGTCGACACTCCAAGATGATTGGTCCCTGGATCGATGGTAATGTTAAAGTAGCCTTCGTCACCGCTGCCACCTGTGTACATCTTGAGCAAGTAATTCGGATCTGTGCCAGTCTTCAGATCTTTGACCCAAGCGGATGCGGTCCATTTGAAGTCCCCACTGGTGCTGATTCCGCCATTGATCGACATCGACGACGTCGGCTGAGTAAAATCGGCGGCCCCAGCACGTAGGCCATTTGCAAGGTAACTGACTCCCACCAGATTTGCCGCGGCCCCATGCCCTGAATCATCTCGACCGAGCGATGCCCGCGAATCAAACGAGAAGTGAATGAGAGGTTGGACGGTAGTACTCAACGCTCCCAAGTCGATACCCTGAGATTGCGGCTGCGGCAATGCAAAGAACGGAGCGACCATTTCGTATCGGTACGGCTCGGAAACGTCAATTGACTTACCAGACATTTGCGATGGCGTTCTGGCCGCGATCAGCTTAGACGTCCAATTGCCACCATTGGTATAGTTGGCGTTCCCAGCTCTTGCTTTGCTCAATGCGCTATCGGTGTAGAGTTCAAAGGACGTTAATGATTTGACTTTTACAAAGTAGGTGCCATTGGCGTTGGTGTTGCCATTGACTCCCGTAATCGTGATCGACTGACTGTCGAACATTCCCGCTGTGCCCGTAGTAGTGATCACTATTGGACTTGCGTTGCTGGCAGCCGAAACAACTCCGGTCAACAGTTCATCGCGCAGTCCGAAAATCAAATCGTTACCACCATCGCCGGACAGTCGATCATTGCCTTGATAGCCCACGATCAGATCGGCGCCGGGGCCACCATTGATCGAGTCAGCCAGGGCACCACCGAATAGCTCGTCTGCGCCAGCCCCGCCATTGATGGACAACCGAGCTTCGGTGGCGCGCTGCTCATAGGCACCCAGCTTGATGCCCCACTCGCTGATACCACCTGGGAATGTGTAGCTTGGATCGGCGTGGAATGAGTCATTGCCTTCCTGCAATTCAATTTGAGTGTTTTCGACGTTGCGAGTCTGATAGTACAAGTACTCGTGCAAATATCCGTCGTCGCTCGTTGGGTCTGCCGTAAATTTTTGCTGGCCGATGTCCCATACGAGACTGGTGAATTCATAGCGATGTAAGAGAGGGTTGTAACTCAACGCGGCGAAGTCGGGCACTTCAAAACCGCGGCGGTCAAGATTGCCGCCGACATACATCATGCGGTCCGTTCCACTGCCGCCGTCGATCTCGTCGTTCATGGTCGGCAAGTAGGTCTTCGTCGCGGGATCAAAGACGGTGTTCGGCTGATCGCCAAGAAGTGGCAATTTATCCGGAATGATCTGGAACGTATCGTCTCCTGCGCCACCAAGCAACAAATCGCCAGCGGCGCGATCGAGTCCGCCGCTGATCACGTCGTTGCCATCACCACCTAGAATCCAATCCTCGCCCGGACCGCCCAACAGAATGTCATCGCCTCGACCGCCAAGGATCACGTCGCGACGAATCGCGTCGCTGCGTACGCCAAGTTCTTCAACTGGGATGGGTCCTACTACACCAAAGTTAAACTCGATGCCGTAGATCGTTGGAGTCTTGTTCGTTTGAATTCGTAGCAGGTATTCCGTACCCGCCACCAAGTTTGACGGAAGGGCAATACTGGCCGTTCGCAAACCGGTTGCACTCGCCTTCAAAGTCACGCCATCTAAAGCAAAAACCTGTACCGATAGATTGTCGATCGGCGAAGCGGACTTTACTTCTAACTTGCCCACTAAAGAAGGGAGCGTGAACTTGAACCAATCGATATCGGCTGGGTGATCAATCGTCAGTCCATTGAACAGAACACCACCGTCAGAAACGCTCAACGGATAAGCCAGCAGTGCGGTGTCATTGCGCCCGATAAGACCGCTGGCCTTGCCCGTTTCGGCTGTGTCCGCCAAGATCACGTTGCCGCCGCGAATCGTGACTTGATCGTCTCCATCACCCGCGTCGATCCAAACCGACTTCTGTACTGTTGGTCCAACGATAATCTTGTCGTTCCCGGCCAAGGCATCAACGAGGATAACTTCGAAGTTGCCCTCGGGTGGTAACAAATGATTGACGAGATTCGTTTCCAGTCGATTGACTTCTAGTTTCTGCAGATCGGTCAGTGTCTCATTGCCGGTCAGTGCGCGAAGCGCAGCATAGTCCGCCAACAGATCATTTGGCGTCCAAATTGCTTTGCCGTCCTTATCGGTAGCCGCAAAGTCAAGACGGACTTGAGCGTCGAACGTCACGTTGCCGTTGTTGTCGGTCAGACGCGTGATCAAATGGTGATCCGAAAGCAATCCCGGCTCGGTTACAAAGTTGACGCTTATTTCGTCGTTCGCATTCGTGCCGCCGACATACCAAACTTCGTCGCTCTCTTTGGCATACTCTTTCCATTCATCACCTGGGATCGAGTCACCTAGCGATTCAAATTTCGAGCCGTTGGCGCGGTAAAGCGTATTAGTTCCACCTCGACCGTACATGAAATCAACGACCGTACCACCGTACAAGTGGTCGGTGCCATCGTTCCCCAGCATCCGGTTTAGGCCGGTGTTCTCCGTTTTGAGTGTTCCGCCCGCCGAATCGGGAACTAGATTGCCCCCTGCGTCCACAAAAATTCCAAAGTCAATCCCCACTGCGCCTGGATCAAAGCTCCATGCATAGAGGAAATTGGTACCTTGGCCGCCTACCAGGTCATCGTTGCCTTGGCCCCCAAACAGTTTGTCTTCATCGTTAGTGAACCCATCACCGTTGTCGCCGAGTAGTCGGTCGTCGCCAGCGAAGCCATAAAGGGTATCTTTGCCAGGTCCGCCGGACTCGCGATCGCGACCTTTGGAACCGATGATCGTATCATCGCCGCTATTGCCCTCGAGCGTGGAAGTCCAATCGCCGCGAGCCGCAATCTGCGTTACGTCGAACACTTTCGAATTGGTTGAGTCGACCAGTGGCAACAGTGTTGGGTGTACACCCGCGAAACCGATCGTATCGTCGCCTGCAAGTCCGGCGACTTGGAATTGCTCGACCAGTAACTTACCTGTTATTCCGAGAATATTCACGAAAATCGTGCGGTTCGCATTGTTACCCGATTTGGTGTCGATCCTTAGCTGCGGCTGTCCTGTCGCAGGCTTTGTTTGGCTGAGTGCAATCACGTCATTCGATTGAGATCCATTGATGATCAGTACGTCGGTTGCGTCGTCGTCGGCTGCAGTGTCCCCAGGGAAATTTCCCTTATGGCCATCGACGATATCCAGTTTACCTTGTTCGACTTGTAACGGGTTCATTTCGGAAACGACGAACAAATCGTTACCGCTGCCGCCATACTGAGTGTCAGCTCCTTTTTGGCCATCGAAGTAGTCGGAATTCGCGCCGCCCCACATTTCATCATCGCCGCCACCGCCGTAGAGCTTGTCTACGCCACCCTCACCGAAGAGTTTGTCAGCACCGCCAGTTTGGTCAGCAGCCGTATTCGTTTTATAGGTCGGTCCGTCGAGGTAATCGCCTCGCAGCAAGTCATCGCCAGCTCCACCAACCAAGATCTCTGTACGCAAGTTACCATTGAGCGTGTCACCGTCAGCGTCACCAAACAATTGATCGCCTACGAGTGTGTACTGGCCAGCCAAACTATCTGGTGCAAATGCGTGAAGTATGTCTCTACCATCTCCCCCGAACATTCGTTGGCCTAATTGCACGACCCCGTTTCCTGCATCGCCAAACAGCTGGTCGTCACCGCCATCGCCAAGAATGTGGTCGATGCCAGTTCCACCGTGCAGCACATCATTGTTGCCGCCCCCGCGAATGACGTCGTCACCATCTTGTCCGTCGACGTTGATATCGTTGCCTGCACCGGCGTCGATATAGTCCGCTCCAGCGCCGCCGAGAATCACATCCGAGTCCGCTCCGCCAAAGAGCAAGTCGCTATCGATGCCGCCGTCGAGTGTATCGCGACCGTCCCCGTCGACACCCGCGAGAGAGAAATCTGCTACAAAAACTGGGGTGACATTCTTCGCCGGCGTATACGAGGTAGTGTAAGCGGGATTTTTTTGCGTTTCCTTGAAGCTTGGCGGCAGCGTAAAGTTCGCATCAATATTCAAATCAAACTTCGTCAGGTCCGTCAGCGATGCAAATCCGCCCCACAAGACATCTTCACCATCGTCGCCATACAACTGATCGTCGCCGAATCCGCCGATTACAAAGTCCTTGCCGGCTCCTGCGTAAACTTTGTCATTGCCCGAGCCTGCATCGATGAAGTCGTCACCGGCGTAACTGGTGATCACGTCATTGCCACCACCACCTTGAATTGTATTCTTGCCATAAACCTCGCCTTTACCTCCATTCTTGCCGCCGTAAATCTCGTCATTGCCGTCGAGAGTGCTGTCGACGGATCCGTTTTCGTCATTGATGCCATCGCCGGAAATCGTGTTGTCGAAAGCGGTCGCCGAAGGTGTCCCATTCGCGGCTCTTGTCCCATAGATCAGGTCATCGCCACCCCCGCCTACGAGCAAGTGGATAGCTTCATCTAGCTGCAAAATGTCAGTGACATTGAAGTAGAGTTTGTCGTTGCCCGTTCCGCCGTACAAATCGTCGGACGCAAGTCCACCTTCGAGCAAGTCGTTACCAGCGCCCCCGTAGATAATGTCGGGACTGTTTTCTCCGAAGAGTTGATCGTCTCCGTCATCGCCGTACATTGTGTCGTTACCCGTTCCGCCACGAACGACATCGTTGCCGATTCCACCTCGAACGATATCGTTGCCATCGTTGCCGAAGATGCGGTCGTCCCCTTCGTCGCCATGAATCGCATCGCCGCCATCACCCCCTTCGATAAAGTCGCCATCGGCACCACCGCGAATGTCGTCGTCGCCGCCTTCGCCGTAGATGCTATCGAAACCGCTATCGCCTTTGATCACATCGTCACCGCTACCGCCCTGGACTGTGTCGTTGCCTGCGTTGCCTTCGACGAAGTCGTTGCCGTCACTGCCAAAGAGTTGATCGTCTTCTGAGCCGCCGCGCAGAGTGTCATCGCCCTTATCGCCCGTCAAAGAGTCAAGTCCTGCGCCCCCTTCGAGCGTGTCATCGCCAAGACCGCCGTTCAATTCGTCGTTGCCGTCGTTGCCGCGCAAGATGTCGTTGCCCGATCCGCCAATCAGCTTATCGTTGCCAGCGCCACCGGAAAGTTCGACCGGAATCGTGATGTCTTTGCTGATGACGATCTTGTCATCCCCGATTCCTGCGTTGCCGATGATCCTCGAGACGTCGTTGTAGACCTGAGAACGCCCGAACGACTCAACAATCACACTACCTGGTTGCGTACCAGCGAAGATGCGATAGTCTTCCGCTTGGTCCATTCCGATTTTGTTCCCAAGAAAGTTCAGCACTCCCTTTGGGTCGCGAAGGTTAGCTCGGTCACCGATATTCAATACCAAGGTCGATCCTTGCAATTCCGCTAGCGGAATACCCTCTCCCGCCGGTCGAGGGAAGGTGAATTCAAAGAGTGTGACACTCGCTATGTCAAATTCTTTCGTGTAGGAAAACGGTCCGATGCCGATCTTGAGATCCGCAAATAACTTCGCATCGAGCTTGCCATCAATATCGAAAATGTGAATCGGCCCGAAGCCGTCGTTGAGACCTAACAACGTATTGTCGAGCAGTTCCACTAAGCGAATTTTTCCATCGTTGTTGTTGTCGTGCAGATTGAAATCGATGTTCGCAAAGAGTCCGCCACCTACAGACGCTTGGATGAAACCAGCGTTGAGTGCAGCAGCAGCCGTGATCGACGCCGTCAAGACAACTTCGTTGATATCCGCGCCGGTACCGTCGGCGTTTTCACGATCCGACACATAGAATCCGTTGAAGACATCTTCGAAGTCGCCGGTCTGCTGAAACTGCTGAATGCCGAAGGTATCAAAGCCAAACGCAAAATCGATCCGGGCACCTACCGCGCCTGCCAACTGCACACCGACGATTGGAAACACCGGTAACGGGAAGAACTTTTTGATGCTCGCGTCTAGTTCGAGCGTTGGTAAATCGAGCGTGAACAGGTTCACTACTTTGCCACTGAGCAGGCCCATCAAATTCGATGGATCGAGAATCGGGAAGCCAAGCTTGATTTTGTTGTCGGGTTCTTTTGCCAGAGTATCAGCCGATTTAACGAAGTCATCTGGGTTGAACTTGGGCGTGGCAGGTGCGAGAGTCTTGAGCGCGTTGGCAACTTCCGCTGCCGTTCCGGTGGCCCTAAAGGTCCGCTTTACCGGATCAAAGATCGCGCCACCCATGTTCAGTAATTTGCCGTCACCGAATTTCGGGATGCTTTGTAAAATTTTATCGAAGTCCGCAACCGATTGAATGAACGCAGCCGCCTTAGCGACTGAACCGCCTTGAAGTTTGAGCATGTCGAGCATCGTAATGCTGCCGCCTGCCAAATCACTGACGACCGGCAATGGCTCGTTCAAGAATTTGATGATTGGACGGACTGGCTCCAAGATTTTGTTGGCTTCGCCCAGCACCTTGCCAGCAAAGCCGCTGAAAAACTGACCAAGGTCGAGGCTGATATCTGCAAATTCAACATTCGGCAATTGAAGCGACTGGCCCAGCATATACTGCCAATCGATGAACAATTCGGTTTGCAGACTCGGGAAAGAATTCGATCCGCCGAAGCTGGCGAGCAAGTGCAAGTCCAACGAAGCGTTCGCAGTCGCGTCGATCTTTAGGACTTCTTTGTACGATTTGACCGTCAGGATCTCACCGAAGGTCAATAAACCATCGTTCTGTCCCGGATCGAGGATATCCACATTGAAGCGCCCCGCGAAACTGTTCGCCACACCGACAGCCCGCTTTCCACTAGCGACAATTCCGCTACCGTTACCACCTGGAACAAGTGCAGCCGTAAACAGAGCGCTCAGTGTTGGATTCGAATTGACCAGCGCAACTACACTTTGTGCGGTCGTCGCACCTGTCACTCTCAGCGTTAGCGCGCGACGGCTCAAATCGAATACAAAGTCGTTGGTGTCCGACGCTGTCTTGGGCACGACACGGACATCGAAGTTGGCGGTGCTTCCGCCCGTCTTACTTGTGAGCGTGAACTGGGAATTCAGCGGCTGCTTGTCGCCGATAAGAGCCGTCGGTTTGGCAAGGCTTCCTGCTGTGTCTCGCCACAGGTCAGCATCCAATCGCAAGAAACCCAGTTCACCAGTGGCCGATAATCCCGGAACGCCAACATCGACAAAGACATTCAAGAAGGTTTTGTTCGTGTCGATGAAGAAGCCGTGAACAAGATCCACACCGAATCGCATGCCGAATTCAAAGCCCAGTGTGCCAGTGACATTTGCGTCAACGTCTAAGTTTAGACCCGGAATACCGAGATCGAAATCGATCGGTAAATCAAGTTTGCCAAGATCGTTACCAAGCAGAATTTGAAAGCCGATTCCTGGGTTCAATTGTTCTATCACGATGTCGTCGATCGTGATCTGATTGTCGCCAGTCGAATCCTTGAGCAAGTCGATGCCGAGCGGACCAATTGCGTTTAACAAATCTTGACGAACATCGTCAAACATATTGGTAAACTTGTTGTCTTTTTCGTTCTTAGCATTGTCGGAGAAGTTTGCCGAGACGCTTTCCTTGATATTGCGAAGGAAGTTGGCTTGATCTTTGAGCTTGTCGCCGATGAACGGCAACTCGACTCCGAATACTTCGCCTTCCATCGCGTCAATAATCAAATCGAACGCGCCATCCCAGCCACCGACCAGGGCTAGGATGTTGAAGTCACCAGCCAAAACGTTTTTGACATCTTGAATCACCGTCGCTGGATCGCGCCCGTTGATCTTGACAGTGGCCTTATCAATTTTGAGGTCGGTGAGATCGGTATCGACTAACTGTGCTTCGAAGGGGTACGGACCGATCGGCAGCCCGGAAAAACCAAGTTCCGCAGTCAGCTTAGCGTTCAATCCACCCTTGAACTCGAAATCGCTGAGGTCTAAACCGTTTTGAACGGTCGTCACGATTTCATCAAAGTAGTGCCGACCATCTCCATTGTCGTCTTTGATGCCAACTTGGAAGTTCGCGTATTTATTCGCTTGCGGATCGGCAGTTACCGCTCCACCGAAAGTAAAGTTACCTTTCGTCAATGAGGCACCGATTGGCCCGATTGAAACATCAAAATTAAATGGAGTGGCAGCCGCCCGAACTAGCAATCCCAGCGATGTTCCATTAGCAACTCCATCATACAGAAACGACTTTGGTGCGCCTTTTTCTTGCAACTCGATCCCGACTGAAAGTGTGACTTGACCGAGGGCAAAGGCACTAACCAACGCATCGCCACGGGCATCGACAAAGCTCGAAAGTCCACTTACACCCAAGTCTGCCAAATCGACGCTGATGGGAATTTGAAATCCCAAGGGCGCGACTTGATTCCGTACACCAAAGTCCGTGCCGATATCAAACGGCAGATCGATCCGCAGGGCGAGGTCGTCGTCGCCGTCGCGCGAAGTGTCAAGCGATAACCCAAATGCAAGATTGTCGGCTTGCAATGCACCCAAATACGTGATGAGGTTGGTGTAATCGTTGCCTAGGAACGAAACTCTCCCTGGGAAAGCATCGATGGAATCGAGTTTCACGCCTTTGAACACTCGTCCTTTATTAAGCTGCGGCAAAATCGAAACGGGAAAGTCAGGATATTCATCTCCGCCACCATTGCTTTCCTTTACGCCGAAAATGTCTTCGAACACTTCATCCAGTTGACCAATGCCGCTGGTTGCGGTGCCTTGCATGTTCCCAATGATCTCTGCAAACGTATCGGAAAAGTCGAGCACGTCACGAATGGCGACGTTCAACATCGGCAACTTCTGATTGAACAGTGTCGACTCGGAGACTGTCTTCTTGAGCAGTTCCAACCCGTCTTTGAGCGCCTGAATAATCGTGTCGCGATCCAGTGACTTCAATTTCTTTAAGAAGTCGCCAGTGCCTCCGAGTCCCAAGTCATCCAGATTGAAACTTTCGGGAAGTGAGAAATCACTGACCGTCAGATCGGGAACGTCAAACGACAATCTGCGAGAAAGGGCCGGCAACGTAAATGCGCCAAAGTTAAGTTTGACATCAAACGGCAGTTCAAAGTGCGCGGCGCCACTGATCCTGGGCGTCGCCAAATAGCCGGTGAGATCTTCCGTAATGCCGAGCTTGGCAGCGGCGGCAGCGTCACCCGTCGTTTTCGCTTTGACGGTCACATAGCGACCAACGCCATCGATCAAGAAGAAGTTCAGCTTGCCACCGGTGGAAACGACTCGCACAAGTTTTGGGTCTGGGTTGTTTGCACTTTTGACAATCAGTTGTCCGTTCAATCCAAGAACCAACGCAGTAAGATCAGCGCTCGTCGAATTGGCTGCGACGTTGAATCCAAGCGTGATGTCCGTTTGTGTCCCATCCTCCATGGTGATTTCAATCAGCAAGTCGCCCTTGTAGGCATCGCCAAATTTGACAGGCTTCTGAGCCTGCAATCGCAACTTAGCCGCGCTGGCCAAGTCGACAACTTCAGCGGCATCGATTCGATTGTTTGTCAAATCGTCCGTGATGCCTAGCTTTTCCGAGTCGTCATCCGACTTGACGGTCATTTGCTTGTCAACGCCATCCTTGCGCACGAACACTAGCTTGCCAGCGGCGCTATCGACGCGGATCAGTGCAGCGTCAGCGGTAGAAAGCCCAGCGTTCATTCTGGCCACCGCAGTTGCAATCGTATCGGCCGCAACAACGCTAAACGGTATGGTGATTTTCTTGGTGGTATCGTCGGCTAGGATCAGCTCAACCTTCACACTGCCTGTTAGTGTTGTCGCCTCTCCTAGAGGAATCGCCTCGGAAGCAAACCCGGTGAATCGGCCATAGGACTTGTCATTGGACGGAGTGAACGACGCCTTGAGGGTCGCAAGCGCATTGCCATCTTTAATGTCGATTTCAACGAAGCCTATTTTCGCTGCGCCTTGGATGTCGGAACTCAGCGAGGCCGTGGCTGAAAACATCGGCTCGCCGGACTTGGCGCGTACATAGACCTTGTTAGCGAGGCTTTCGCCATGCAACGGTCCTGTGCGCAAGCCGTAGCTCGTCTCGTCCTGTCTACCGTCTGCCAAGAGCTTGATCCCCGCTTGTCCGGTACCAAACAATCCAAGTGTCGGGCCAGCCAACGAACCATTAAGCATCTCAAGCTTGAACTTACCACCATCTTTGGCGACGGATTTATCGATCAGTATCAACCCTTGATTGTAGGTGCCCCCGGCGATCAAGTTCTTTTGCTGATCATATTCGACTACCAAGTCGTTCTTAAAATCATCGCCTTTCTGGAGCTCGGCAATCAGTTCACCGATCTTTGTCACCGAACTAAGCTTTATGTCCTTTGTCTTGCCGTTGCGCAGGGTGATCCGTATATCCGCTTTTCCAGCTTCGGTAGTTATTCCCTTGCCGCCGTTGAGTTTCGAAAGAAGGGTGTCATCGTCGAACTTAAAGCTTGCCCCAGGCTGTTCAAGCTTGATCCCGATCTCCAGCGCAGCGGCCAGTGCCGCGTCGACCTTGAGCGTCGAATCGGATTGGATACTCAACTGACCGATACCAGCCCCAAACTCCATTGGAAAGGTCGCTACATGGAACACATGGTCGAATGAAACGTCGAACAGAATCTCGGCTGGTGAAGTGGCAGTCTTCGGAACGTAGGTAGTTCGCTTGGCTACTTTGTCTGCAAACTCTTGTGCATTCTTGAATGCGGCAGCGAGCTCTTTGTTTGGCAGAGCTGATGCACCAACGATCTTAGCTCCAAACGCAATACCGATATTCAGCACATCGCTCAGTTTCTTGCCACTCGTAAATGGAATGTCCGTGTCAAAGGAATTCATGCCACCAAACGTGTTTTGCAGTTGCTGCAACGCGTCGAAGAATCCATCGGCCGAAACGGTCCGGAACTCGGATAACTCCTCTGTGTTGACTTCGATCTCCTTTGGCGGTGCCGTACCAAACAAATTCTGCTCGTCAAATTTGATTTCGGCCGTCGAAAGTGTCAGTCCATTCAAGTTCGACTTGATCGGCAAATTCAGCTTGAACATATTCGCGCCCGAAGTTAAATCGGGCGTTACTTTGACGGCCGTCTTAAGGTCGTTGGCCGAGAGTTTAGCCAGGCTAACTCGGTCATCGACCGTATCGAAAGAAACACTGAGCGCTAGGCTTGCTGTTGGATTCTCGAGTGTCACACCTAAGAATCCAACGGTCGCAATGACGGGGGACTGAGTTCCCAAGTCGATGGACGCACTGATTTTGTTCTCTGCTGCAGCGTCGTCGAACGAAACGAATGCTCCAGCGGTTGCGCTTGCTTTGCTTCGGTCGATACCGATGGTGATTTTGAAATCGAGTTTGAAATCGAGTTTAGCGTTTAGTTTGCCCTCGATCTGAATCAGATCTCGCAAGTTCTCCTTTTCGGAAATGGCTTTCGCCAAGTCGTAATCGGCCTTGACGCTTCGTGTGTAGGTCGCATCGATCGTGAAGCTCAACAGCGAACCCGGAGTGTCGACTACCTCGACGCTGCCTGCGAGCTGCGGCAGATCGGCAATCGCTAGATCGATAACGCCTTTCAGTCCTTCGACTGTTGGGTTCGCCGTCGTCGGAGCCAAGTAATTCTGAATGGGAGTAAGAAACGACTCGGCAAAGGCGGCATCGATATTGACCAAATTCCCGATGCTGGTCTGTTGAAGTGGCAATTTTTTTCAATGTCCCGCTTAACTGCTGGGAATTGGTCTAGTATTGAATTTCGCTTTTAGCGAGACTTCTTTCCGCAAATTAACGGAAAGGAGTCCGAAATGTCGCGTCTAGCTGTGGACCAATCTGCGGTCCGGGTAGTTGTT
>SXGS01096393.1_pt1 | contig 25174 bp, 21 predicted proteins | sample 3174681 | NCBI WGS metagenome assembly SXGS01 (sample SAMN11356861, study PRJNA531348) | freshwater metagenome | isolation source: freshwater sample F1-80 | place: China: Fuxian Lake, Yuxi | collected 2017-12-25 | reverse complement strand
CAGAAGGAAGGCAAGAAGCGCATGAAGACGATCGGCTCGGTGTCGATCCCCCAAGAAGCGTTCATGGCGATTCTCGATCAAGGCGATTGACGCCGCGCACCCTCTCCGCTCTGAGGTTTCCACATGACTACCAATCGACTTCTCGCCCTCCTTGCCGTCGCACTCTCCGCCTCGGCCCTCTTGCTGTCGCTCGGTCGCGGACCGAACACTGTGGTCGCCGCGCAACCAGTCAGCGCGCCACGCACCATGGGCGACCTCGGCCCGGCCGACAAACTGCTCCTCGCCGCCGCCGAAGGTGACGCCCTCGCGGTCATCAACCGCGAGTCACGCATCGGATGGGGCGACAAAGCAACCAACCGCGTCTGGTCGATGGCTGCGGTGCATTCCGACCGAATCATGCGCGCGCTCATGGCGAGTCCTTCCATTCAAGAGAAGATGAAGGAACTTGAAGAACAAGCCGTCGCGACCGACGCCGCGTTTCAGAAGCGCGCTGAAGAACTGCAAGAGAAGTACAAGGATGTGAAGCCGGGCGACCCCGCGCAACAGGAAGCGATGCAAGCATTTCAAGCGTTGCAGACTGAGTACAACACATTCCGCGATGGGAAGCTGAAAGAACTCGACCAGCTTCGCGCATCGCAGACCGAGGACGCGTACAAGCAACTCGTGACCGCCGTCGATCGCGTCGCCGAGCGCGAGCAGATCGACCTTGTCTTCCGCTACATACCCGCGGAAGTGCCCTTCAAGGCTGAAGGTTTGCAGCAGGTCTATGCGCAGATTCAGTTGCGCACCTTTCTCAAGCATCCCGCGACGATCGACATCACTGATGCGGTCATCAAGGAGTTGGGTGTGACGGAACCGAACCCAGAGTAAGGGCCTTCACCAAACAGCGAAGGAAGACCTCCTTCACGATTGGCATCGACGGAGCGCCGGTCGGCGATTCGCGAGCGAGGCTCGTCACTGGGCGCCCAGCCAATCCGCACGGCACAATCGTGTCGAAGTGCGAGAGGTCGGGATCCACATTGAGGGCGATGCCATGGAGGGAGACCCAGCGAGACACGCGCACGCCTATTGCGGCGATCTTGCGCCCGCCCGCTTCACCCGTTCCGCCCTCCACTCCACCAACCCAAGCGCCCGTACACCCTTTATCGCGTCGCGCAACCACACCAAAGTGCGCGCACGACTCGATCGCCGCTTCCTCAAGCGCTCGAATGTAGGGATGAATGCGGAATCCGAGTCGCTCCAGATCGAGAATCGGGTAGACCACGAGTTGCCCTGGCCCGTGATAGGTGATGTCTCCGCCACGGTCGGTTTCCGCCACGGTGATTCCGCGTGCGGCGAGGTGCGCTGGCGTCGCAAGGAGATGCTCGCGCGCTTCTGGCCTCCGGGAGATCGTCACGACCGCATCATGCTCGAGCAGAAACACCTTCATTCGCGGCTTTGCGTCGCGGTTGGCAATGAGTGACTCTTGCGCGGCGCGTTGCATGACAAGCGCGTCCGCGTACGGCACACGGCCGAGGTCTACCGCTTCGAGATCAAGTCGCGTTTCATGAGGGGACCCACTTACCATTGTTCGATCATCGTAGGCTCTGCGGAACGGAGGGCGAAGGCTCGACGGATATCGGGATCTGTCAGGCAGAGCCTCTCGCCCACTACACTCGTCCCCTCTGCAGTATGCATTCGTCCTGCCCTTCATCCACCGTTGCTTTGACACAAACCGCCACACCGGAACTCACCCACCGGATGCGCTTCGCGGTGCTTGGTTCAAGCAGCGCAGGAAACGCCTCCGTCCTTCGCATCGAGCCGAGAGACGCCTCGATGGGAGTGCCGCGCCAGATCCTGATTGATGCCGGACTCTCACCCAAGGCCACGCGCGGACGGATGCGTGCGTTGGGATTCGATCTTGCCGACACCACAGACATTCTCTACACGCACTTTGACATGGACCACGCCCGCGCGAGTTGGGCGACTCCCGTGATGTGCTTTGGAATGACCGTGCGATGCGCGCGCCGCCATCTTCCGCTCGCCAAAGCGCGCGGGTTGCCATCTCAGTTCACGCACGCGTTTGACGGACCATTTGAACTCGGCGCAGGATTTCGCGTGCTTCCCATCGACCTCCCGCACGATGAGTCGGGCGCGGTCGCATTTCGAATCGAAACTCCGGCGGGAAGTGTGGGATTCGCAACCGATCTGGGACGGGTGGAAGCATCGCTTCTCGAAGCGTTTGATGGAGTCCATTTGCTCGCGATCGAATCGAACTACGACCGCAGCATGCAACTCCGGAGTGCGCGACCCTTGTTTCTCAAGGAGCGCATCATGGGAGGGAGTGGCCACTTGTCCAATGAACAGACGCTCGAGTTCGTGCAAACGCTCGCCCAACGCAGCGCGCCCGAGCACATCGCACTCCTGCACCTTTCGCGCGAATGTAACGATCCAAGCGTGATCGAGGCGCTTTGGAAGGCGCGTGCTCCGGAACTTTGGACGCGCGTGGTGATCGCGCTGCCCGACGAGGGGGTGCATGTGTTACTCGGCCAATCATGAACCAAATGCGATCACGGAATGCGATACCTTTCCGGCTCGATGAACCCATCCCATGAGTGATCCTCTCACGCACGAATGCGGCGTTGCCTTCGTCAGGCTGAAGAAGCCGATCGAGTGGTTCCAACAGGAACTCGGCGATCCCTTGTGGGGGCTTCGCAAGCTCTATCTCCTGATGGAGAAACAGCACAATCGCGGTCAGGACGGTGCGGGTATTGCGTGCGTGAAGTTCGACATGCCCGCGGGTGATTCGTTCCTCGAGCGAGAGCGCACCGCCAAGCGCAATCCGATCGAGCGGCTCTTCGACGGCGCGCTCGCGCCCCTGCACCACTTCACCCCCGCACAACTGCAGAGCCAGTCACCGGTCGAACTCAAGCGGAACTTCAAGATGCTCGGCGAGGTGTTACTCGGTCACCTGCGCTATGGCACTTCCAGCGGTCGCGCGAGTTCGATGTGCCACCCCTATCTGCGCCAATCCAACAGCCAGAGCCGTTGCTTGGCGATTGCAGGGAATTTCAATCTCACCAACGCGCCAGACCTCTTCGCGCAACTTGTCGAGTATGGGCTCCATCCCGTCGGCGACAGCGACACGGGAGTTGTCCTCGAGAAACTCGGCTATTTCCTTGATCGCGAGCACGCGCACCTCGAGAGTGCCATGGGCGATGGGTCCTTCGTCAACCTTGAGGGGCGCAGGCTCGCGCAGGCCGTCTCGCGTGAACTCAACCTCGGCCGCATCCTGCGGCGCGCGACGAGCCGTTTCGATGGTGGATATGTCTTCGTCGGCATGCTTGGCAACGGTGACGCATTTGTGTGCCGCGATCCTGCAGGCATTCGCCCCGGTTTCTACCTTGAAACCGAAGAGGCCTTCGCGGTCGCGAGCGAACGCGCCGCGCTCTCCACGGTGTTCGACGTCGATCCCGAGAGCATTCACGCGATTCCGCCAGGTCATGCGCTTTGCCTGAAGCGCGACGGAACGATGTTGATCGAGCAATTCGCAGAAGCACTCCCGCTGCGCCAATGCACCTTCGAACGCATTTACTTCTCGCGCGGAAATGATCCCGCGATCTACCGCGAGCGAAAGCAACTCGGGCGCAACCTCGTGCCTCGCATCCTTCCGCTCTTGAAAGATGGTGTCGAGCGAACCGTCGTCGGATTCATTCCAAACACCTCCGAAACCTCGTACATGGGTCTTGTCGAAGGGCTCGAAGAGCACCAGCGACTCAAGGCGGGTGAAGCAATAAATGCCTTGATCGCAGCGGGAAGGGCTACCCCGGCCGCCGTACGCGAAGCACTCGGCGGTCGCGTGCGCGCCGAGAAGGTTGCACATAAGGATCAACGGCTTCGCACCTTCATTACCCACGACGCCGCGCGCAACGACCTTGTGCGGCACATTTACGATGTCACGCGAGGCACGGTCGATCACGGCGATACGCTCATCGCGGTCGATGACTCGATTGTGCGCGGAACCACGCTCCGCGAGTCAATCATCACGATGCTCACGCGACTCGCGCCCAAACGCATTGTGATCGCGAGCGCGAGCCCACCGATCATGTACCCCGACTGCTACGGCATCGACATGAGCCAACTCGGTCGCTTCATTGCCTTCGAAGCGGCCGTGGCCCTCGCGCACGAAAACGGGCATGGGAGTGTTCTCAACGAGGTTGAGGCGAAGTGCCGCGAGCAGGAGCACCTTCCTCCCGAGTCGATGCGGAACTTCGTGGCCCTGCTCTACGGCATCTCGACTCTCGACCAAATCTCCGCAAAGGTCGCCGAACTCATCAAGACCCCCAGTTTGGCCTGGAAGGGCGACCTCCACGTGGTCTATCAATCTGTTTCGGGGCTTCGCGACAGCATGCCCGAGCACACCGGAGATTGGTATTTCACCGGGGAGTACCCCACCCCCGGCGGTTACAAGGTGCTCAACACCGCCTATCTCAACTGGCGCCGCGGCGAGTCCGGTAAACGCGCGTACTGAAACCGCACCAAACTTTCGCGAAGGCTCGGTTGACGCTGAGCGCGCGATTTGCTCTACTTCTCGATTCCCCTCGAGCCGCTCTCGAGGGTTGCGGCTTTGCACGCGCGTGCCGACCGCTCCCTGTTCTCTTCCTCTCCCGAACGAAATCTCCATGGCTCGTTATCTCGGTCCCAAGGTCAAGCTCTCGCGTAAGGTCGGCGTCCCGGTTGCGGATGTCCCCAAGCACACTTCCAAGCGCGCTTTGACTCCTCCAGGGCAGCACGGATTCCGTGGTCGTCGTCGCAAGGATTACGGCATCCGCAAGGATGAGAAGCAAAAGGTTCGCTACCACTACAACGTGCTTGAGCGACAGTTCCGACGCTACCTCGCAGAGGCGGCGCGACGCCCTGGAAATACCGGCGAAAACTTGCTGCAACTCCTCGAGCAACGACTCGACAATGTGCTCCGTCGTGCGGGCTTCGCGCGCACCATTTGGGCCGCACGGCAGATGGTCGTGCACGGACACCTGAAGGTGAATGGCCAGAAGGTTGATCGCCCGAGCTTCCAAGTGAGCGTGGGTGATTCGATCACGGCGAACGAGTCCATCGTGAAGGTCTGCCGCGAGCATATGGAGTCGCTCGGCGGCCATCAGACCCCGGGTTGGATCGGCGTCGTCCCAGCAGACATGATCATCAAGATCAATGCGAAGCCGACTTCTGATCAGATTCCGTTCGATGTGAACACCAATCTCATCGTCGAGTTCTATCGCTAAACGCTTCGAGAGATGGATCTGCGGAGCGGCTCGATGGAGGCAACAAGGCCGCTCCTCCTCTCAGCACAGTCACGGGCGACCGGTTCCCTTTCGCCAATGAGGCGTTGACGCAAAGGGAGCCGGTCGCCCGATCTACTTCACCCCGCTCCAAGCAAGCCGATTGAGAACGCAGAGAACGACGACAACAACGAAGAAGCGAACGACTACGCCATGCTGAAATTCCTTCGCCAATACAACCAGTGGATCCTCGCAGTCGGCGGGACCCTTCTGCTCATTACCTTCCTCATGCCCAACGCGATTCAACGCTGCGGACGTGACAATGGTCCAACGGACGCCGTGTTCGCGCGACTCGCCGATGGCGGGACTTACACGGGTGGGGATCAGTTTACCGCCCAACAAGAACTCGCTGTGCTCGAACCGTTGCGCGACCAGTTTGTCACCGGCCTCGGTGCGGATCGCTCGCCGGAACATTGGTGGCTGCTTGTTCGCGAAGCGACGGCAGCAGGACTCGTGGACAACATCAGTGGAGGCAAGGCCGAAGTCGAGCGCATCGCTGCGTCACAGGAGATTTCGGTTGGCCAACTCATGAGCCTTCTGCTCTCCAACTCGCGTGGCGACAGCAAGCAAGAAACGGTCTACCGCGCCCTTGCAAATCTCGCTGGCGTCCGACGGCTCGTGGGCCTCGCGGCGAATGTCGATCGTCTGAGCGATCGACGATTCAAGAACGAAATCGCGCGGTCGATGCTTGGCGTGAGTGCAGACCTCGTCGTACTCGATGCCAAGACGAATGCGGCGATTGCCGCGGCCGTCCCCACCGACGCAGAACTCGAAGCACAGTTCAAGCTCTACGCAGAGGCAATCCCTGGCAGCGGCGAGACCGGCTTTGGGTACCGCCTCCCCAATCGCGTGAAGATTGAGTGGTTGATGATTCCGAAGGCGTCGGTTGAAGGCGCGATCGCCGGAAGCGCGCAACTCTCCACCCTCGAATTGAAGAAGCGATTCGCTGCGAATCCCGCGCTCTACGGCGCCGACGCCGCACAGAACCCTGCCTTCGCAACGTACGAAGCGACCGTTCGGCAGCGCACGAAGGACGAACTCATCAAGCAGCGCATGGACGAAGTCTCGAAGTTTGTGACCGATGAATCGGCGCTGTCGTTGCGCTCTGTCAAGCGCACCGGCGCCTTCTACGAATTGCCCGCCGATTGGGCAAACACGATGCCGTCCCTGCAAGCGCTCGCGCTCGTGCTCGCCAAAGAGTTCTCGATCGATCTCCCCGTGTACCAAACCAGTGGCGCAGATTTCATCTCTGCTGCGGATCTCGCGCAATTGCCTGGCATTGGGCGCGCGAGTACTTCGAAGTTTGGAAGTCCGCTCCGCACCGACGCACTTGCGGGCGGTATCAGAGAGTTTGGCGCAGGCACCACGCAGGCTCCATTCCAATCAGCCGTCATCAGCCCGCCGATGACATCTGAAGCAGGAGACCTCTACTTCTTCCGCGTCATTGCGTCCGACGCGTCAAAGGCCCCTGCCGCGCTCGCCGATGTTCGCGAAGCGGTGCTGAAGGATCTCGCATCCGTGCGCCGCTATGAGTGGCTCAAGGCGAATCAGCCGCAGCTCGTGACCGAAGCCGTTGCCACGGGCTTGGCCCCGCTCGCGACGAAGTACGGGACCATCGTGGAGTTCGCCGCACAGCTGCGCGAGGCGAACCCGCAATTCGTGCAATACGGCATTCGACTTCCATCTCCATTACCCGTGGTCGGCACCAATGCCGACGCACTCAAGCGCATCGTGGATGAAGCGAGCACCCTCCCGCTCACGGCGAGCGTTTCAGGCGTCGAGGTTGCCAAGCGCACCTTCGCTGTCGATCTCCCCAAGCAACTCACCGTCTTGCTCGTGCAGATCACAGATCTCACGCCGCTTTCGGCGGAGGAGTTTGCTGTGATGTCGACCTCGCCGCAACTCTCGGGCATCGCGCGCGATCCAACCATCGCGGTTGATCCTCGTGAACTCTTTAGCTTGGCGTCGCTCATGGAGCGGTCTGGCTTCAAGAATGAGCGCGGCGGCGAACTCGAAACTCCTGCCGACGACGCGCAAACCAACGCAACGAAGTAATCGCTCTCGCAGGAGGCACGCCATGACTACGACGGATCCAAACGCGCCTGCCGTTCCACCACCCGCGGCGACGGAACCCGCTTCCACAGCGCTTCCAAACATCGCGTACGACCTATTCACGAAACTCGATCTTCGCGTCGCAACGATTGTCGAAGCGTCGTTCCATCCCAACGCGGACAAGTTGCTGAAGATCAAACTGGATGACGGCACGCCACAGGGGCGGCAGGTGTGCGCCGGCATCAAGGCGTGGTACGACCCGTCGACGCTTATCGGCAAGCAAGTTGTGATCGTCGCGAATCTCGAACCGCGCATGCTGCGAGGCGAAGTGAGCCAAGGCATGATCCTCGCTGCCAGCGACCTTCGCGACGGCGCCGTCGTGCTCGGTGACGCCAAGCTCTCAGCAGACGACCGCGATGTGGTCGTCCTCACCACGATGAAGCCTGTGAAGGCCGGCTCCAAGGTCAGCTAGTCGGCTGCAGCCTTCGCGCGCGCCTCCATCAGAGTTCTTCATCGACATCCGGCTCTAGGGGCATGCGCGGCGATTCGTCCACGCGTCGCTGCGAAAGCACTTCGCACGACCAAATGCGCCATCCTTCGGGCGTGCTGGCGATCGCAAGTTTCCCAACATACGCGTTGGATCGATCGTGCGTGTGACCCCAATGGGTCACCCGTCCATCAATCCTCCATGCGAGGACCGCGTCAAACCCGACGCCTTCAAGCTCTGTGTCGGCGAGCGAACGAATCTCCGTGATCGATACCGACCCGATCTCAACGGCGAGAACGCGGCTCATCGCGCCTTCTTCCTCCTCCACCACGAGGCTCGCGTGCACATCTCGATACATCCGCTCAAGCAAGTCGCCGGTCACGGAGTGCGCGAGCGCGTCGTAGATCGCGGACTCCTCATCGGCATCGAATCCGCGGTAAACATTCGTCAAGAGCGTGCTCGCGATTTCCGAACACTCTGCATGCGACGGCAGCCGGAGTCCCGCATTTCCGAGCGCGAGCGCGGGGAACCATGTTGGTTGCATCACGAGCAAGACGACTGCGACGCTTCCACCGATGCATGCACCAACCCGGCCGCGCTTCAAGAAGACTCCCGCACACAGCGCGCAACCTGCAACGCCCATCGCGAGCGTCCCCCAGCTTGGGATAATGGGAGTGACCTCGGTCGGCACGGGCGGCACCGGCGCCAGAAGCGCGGAAATCGATCGTTCACCGCTTCGCCAGTGATACGTCGGCGATGCGCTCGAAAACTCCATCGGCACGCGCAACCCTTCCGCACTCCACTCTGCGGCGATGACAAGCGGCGGCTTGGGGACTTCGAGCGAGAGGAGATCCGGTGGGTAGAACGGCCAAAGCAGCGAGACCTCTTTCGGGACACCGTCCGCAGTACCGTTCGGCGAGGTCGCGTACACAATGTCCAACTTCAACTTTCGCAATCCACGCCATCCGCTCACGGGAAACAACGGGAGTAGCGCCTCGTCGGGATCGTTCGAGCTGATATCGATAATGCGAGGCGCGAGCGCTCGCCCATCCGCCATCACCACGACGCGATCGGAAAAAATCTTCTCGAGGCGCTTTGCCACCAACGGCAACTCCGACGCATCCACCCGCTCCATGTCCTCGCGAGGGAACTCGCCCAGCCAATCGAGGAAGACGAGGTTGATGCCGACCTCAAGCAACACGCGCCGATCGTCGATGCGGACGTGGAGGTCGATGTGTGGCCCATCCTGCGGATGCAGCGCATGAAAAAAGCTTGATTCTCTCGGTAAATGTCCCGATGCGGCGCCGTCCACTGCAAGCGCTTGCGGCACAATGAATGCCCATACCAAGCTCGCTGCGAAGCACCCAGCGGCGGAGATCCTCAATGAAGCCTTCAATGCATACATCATTCGCTCTCGCATCTTGCTGCATTCTCGCGCCAAGTGCACTCCTTGCACAAACACCACTCTTCAGTGACGCCCCCGCCGCGACGAAGGCCCAAGAGAGTGCGGTTGCGGCGGACAACAGTTCACTCGCGCAAGCCACTCCGCACCTCCATTCGATCATTCAGGCCCTGCCGCTCGACACCCAGCGATTCAACGAGCACATCATCGTGCTTTCGAGCCCGTGGATGGGCGGCCGACTTCCAGGAACGCCGGGGATGGAATTCGCCATGGACTACATGGAGTACTGGCTCAAGCGTGCTGGCATCGAACCGGGCGTCCCGAGTTCCGACGGCTCACCGGCGACCTTTCGTCAAGCATTCGACCTCGGCGGTCGACGCGTCGCGAAGGACCAATCCGTCAGCATCACGCCAACGGCCGGCGCAGCGTTTTCGCTCGTCCCCAATCAGGATGTGCAGATTTCGGGACTCGGCAAAGAAGGGAGCGCCGAGGGCGCCCTCGCGTTTGTCGGTTACGGCATCGAGGAGGGACCGGAGGGTTACACGAGTTTCTCTGCAGACCATTCGCTCGAAGGAAAAATCGCGCTCTGCTTCCGCTTCGAGCCCATGAACACGGAGGGCAAGAGTCTCTGGAGTGGTGAGGGCTGGTCGGCGCAGGCGGGATTTCAAGGCAAACTGGCTGCCATCGCCAAGCGAAAGCCCGCCGCGATCGTTGTCATCAATCCTCCCGGAGCCGCGGATCCACGCGCCACGAGCCTCAACACCTCGGGCGGTCGCGCCATCGTTGATGTTCCGGTGTTCATGATGAGTACCGACGCGGCGGAGCGAGTCCTTGCCGCGGCAGATTCCAAGAGCCGCTCGGTAATGGAGCTTCGACAAGAAGCGGACAAGGGCGGCGCGAGCTTTGACCTCGCGGGCGCGACGGCGTCGGTCGCTGCGTCGTATGAAGAGAAAAAGACCCGCGCGGAAAATGTGATTGGGTTGCTCAAGGGCCGCGGCACACTCGCGTCGGAGTACATCGTCATCGGTGGACACCTTGATCACCTTGGCAACGGCGACTTTGGTTCCCGCGAAGGCCCAGGCAGATTGCACCCCGGTGCGGATGACAATGCTTCCGGTGCTGCCGGCGTCATGATCATCGCCGACGACCTCGCGCAGAAGTATGCCGCAGCACCCACAGACGCGAACCTTCGCTCCGTGCTCTTCATGGGCTTCAGCGCGGAAGAGAGCGGCCTCAACGGTTCGCGCCACTATGTCGAACACCCGCTCTATCCCATCAAGGACACCGTCCTGATGATGAACTTCGACATGATTGGACGCATGACGAAGGATCGCCTGAGCGTGACGGGCGCGAACAGCGCGAAAGGCATGCTCGAGTGGGCGAAGCCGATTTTCGACCGTGGAGAATGCACGGTCGTGATCAATGAGGCTATGGGCAGCGGCGGCAGCGATCACGCAAGTTTCCGCGCGGCCGGCGTTCCGTTCCTCTTTGGGATTATCGCCGACTTCCACGCGGACTATCACACCTCGCGCGATGTAAGCGAACTCATCGAGCGCGAGAGCGGGATGAAGGCCGTCCGACTCTGGGAGGATCTCGCGTGGGAAATGGCACAGCGTCCCGAGCGGTTCGTGTTTGACGATCAGTCGGGCCCAATGCGAGGCACGCAGATTCGCGTCCGAATCGGCATGCGCACCAGGGATGCTGAAGATGGATCAGGGCTCGAAGTGAGCGATGTCACGAAAGATTCGATCTCCGACAAGGCTGGCGTGCTGAAGGGCGATCATGTCGTGAAGTTCAACAAGATCTCGATCAAGACGCGAGAAGATCTTGTGAACGAACTCCGCAAGCTCGAGCCCAAGGGTGAAGTGCAGGTTGTGATTACGCGAGCCGGGGAGGAGAAGACCCTCTTCCTCAAACTCGGCGACGAGTGAGCAGCGAAGGCGTGCGAGTCAACTGAGCCGAAGCTCGTCGCGCAATATCGCGGCGAGTTCGTAGTTTTCGCTGAACACCGCCGCGCGTAACCGCGACTCGAGTTCGGTTCGCGCGCTCCCCGGGAGCTTTGGCACAAGATTGTCGCGCATTGCGCGTAGCAGGATGACTTCGCTGAGCACTTCGAACGAGTCTCCAAGCGACGCATCCCGTGCGGCCGCGCGCAACCGTTCGAGACCCGCATCAATGTTCGCACGCACGCGCTCGCCAAGGCCCGCCGCGAGGAGCGCCGCTGCCTCCGCACGCACGCGAAGCGCCACGAGGGGGAAGCGCGCAGCCGCGATCGCCCTGAGTGCGACTCGATCCTCGGCTGAGGACGCGACGCGGGCCGCAGTGCCGAGAGACCGAAGGCTCAAATCTGCATCGGTAATGGCCCGTTCGGGCAGGCGGGCCTCAAGCCACGCCTCAGCCCGGCGCTGAAACTGGGCGCTTTCGAGCCGAAGCCTTGAGGACAATGAGAAATCTGAACTCCCCATGCCTCCTGCGCTGATCGCGTCGTGCAAGGTGGCGAAGGAATCCACCCTCGTGCCGTCCGGCCGCCCGTGAACCGCCATCTGCAGTAACCCAAGCTCAAGTCGTACTTGGAGGACTTCAACCCCACTCGGAAGGACGATCAACCGCGCCCTGGCTTCACCCAATGAGGGTTTCCAAGTTCGGAGAGCCTCTTCAACCGCCTCTGCGAGCTTCGGAAGTTCGTGATTTTTCTCACCCTCAGGCGTCATGGCGAGAGTCTAGTTCCTCCACAGAATCACTTCCAGATTTGCAAATGTCTCTCGAATCCGAGTTGGGGACTCTGTCCCTTCGTGCCCCCCCAAACGGAATCTTTACCACGACCCGCGCGACTCACGCGCCCAAACGAGCCTCCCGTGGGTAGACTTCAAGGCTCGACCCACAAAGGTCGACCTACTCCTAGAGGATCACCCCTCTGGACAATCTGACGCTTGAGTTTGCTGCAGGGTGCCGCAGGAAGTTCGGACCCCGGATATCAGGTGCTACTCGATTGCTCGCGCAACGAGGGAGCAGAAAGAATGAAGGAGCCGCGAAGGAGTCGCGCGCCTCTGGAGGTTGTTGCGTCAAGTGCTCGCCGGATCCTCAAGAACTGAGGGAACCGTCCGAACTCTTGCAGCGAATCTTGCGTTCAGGTGAGGTCCATCGTTTGAGTCCGTCGACGCATGTCCTAGGCGTTCGTCTCCTAGCGCGTCGACACCGAAGTACTGCACGGCATACGACTACCGCTCCACGGTGGACGCAGGCCCCAAGAGCCCGCAGCTGTATCGAGGTCAACATGGGTCGCTCGTCACTCCAATCCGAACTCCAAATCTATCTCCGCGAAATCAACGAAGTCGCTCTCCTCACACCCGAGGAAGAGAAGGATCTTGGTTGGCGTGTGGTCAATGACAACGACGGTTACGCGAAGGATCGAATGATCCGCGCAAATCTTCGCCTCGTCATTTCGATCTCCAAGAACTACACGAATCGCGGGCTCTCACTGTCTGATCTCATCGAGGAAGGCAACATCGGGTTGATCCGTGCGGTGGAAGGCTTCGATCCGGCGCAGGGCGCTCGATTCTCCACCTACGCCTCGTGGTGGATCAAACAAGCGATCAAGCGCACGCTCATCAATGCCGTGCAGCCGATTCACATTCCCGCGTATATGGTGGATCTCATCGCGCGCTGCAAAGAGGCGTCGCGCAAACTTGAGGCGTTGCTCAAGCGCCACCCGACACCGCAGGAACTTGCCGACGAACTGAAGATGCCGCTGCGCAAGGTGATGATCGTGCGCCGAGCGCTGAAGGCGTACAACGCGCCCACGCAATCCGCAGGCGGCGAGCACGGCGAAGGCGCGGAGTTGCACGAACTCTTCCAAGATCACCGCGCGAAACAGCCGGAAGAGACCGTCACCAAGAAGGAAGATCTTGGACTTGTGCTCAAACTTCTTGAGGAGATCGACGAACGCGACGCGAAAGTCCTTCGCCTTCGCTACGGTCTTGAAGGGAAAGAACCGCTCACGCTGAAGCAGATTGGCCGCGAAGTCGGACTCACGCGCGAGCGCGTTCGGCAGATCGAAGTGGAAGCGCTCAAGCGACTCCAGCAGCGACTCAACGAAGACACGCTGCTCGCCGAAAGGCAAGCGAAAGCGGAGGTGTCCCAGGCTCGCGCGGCAGATCGACTTGCACGCGCAGTTACCATGCGGATACTGCCCGTGCAGGCTCCGATGCATGCGCCACACCGTTCCACAGCACAGCTTGTGGGTTCGCCAGCACACCTTGTGAGCGGCACCGGTGTTCCGCGCGCGCAACCGCACGCGGCCCCATCGCCCCTCGCGCCGTCGACGCGGCTTCAAGGCATTTCGCTGCGTCTTGCCGCAGTACAGCGCGAACGCCGAGCCTGAACACGAACCGCGTGTGTTGGCGCGTGCGTGCGAAGATTGCGACTCACTTCCGAATGAACGGCATTGCGGTCACGACCGCTGGTGTCTTCGCTCCGTTGAAACTGACCTCGAGGGGCGTGCCGATTGCCGCGAGCGTCGGTGGCACATACGCCATCGCGATCACGCGATCGAGGGTGGGGCTGAGACATCCGCTCGTCACCGCGCCGACCTCGACTCCACTCGAACACACTCGCGCGCCTTGCCGCGCGGCACGCCTGCCTTCAATGTGTAAACCTACAAGCTGCTTCTGCGGCCCACGGGCGACGATCGCTCGAAGCGCTTCCTGCCCGATGAAATGACCAATGTGCGCGTCGTCCTCCGTCCCTGCCATGCCCTTATCGAGCTTCACCCCGAAGCTCAGGCCAGCGCTGATCGGATCGGTGTCCTCGTCCATCTCGTGGCCGTAGAGCGGCATGCCAGCCTCCAGCCGGAGCGTGTCCCGTGCACCGAGGCCGACTGGCTTGATGACACTGGTTTCGCTCCCCATGTCCTTGAGAACCATGCCAAGCGCGAGCCGCGCCATGGAGGAAGGAAGAATCACTTCGACGCCGTCCTCGCCGGTGTATCCCGTGCGGCTGACGAGCACCTTGATGATCATGAGATTCTTCACTGTAAATCGATACCGCTTGAGGGAAGGCACCTCGCGGGACAGCTTCGAGATAAGTTCGATGACCTTTGGCCCCTGAATCGCGCACATCGCGGTGGTCTTGGTTTCGTCGGCGAGCTTGAAGGTCATGTCGCCGCGAACTTCCGCGAAATGCCCCAACAACTTCTCCCGATTGGCGGCATTGCACACCATCAGGTACTCGTCATCGTCAATGCAATAGACGAGAACATCGTCGCGGCAGCCGCCCCGCTCATTACAGATGAGGGAGTACCGGATCTGCCCCTTCTCCATGCCGAAAATCTGACGGGTGCAGACGAAGTCGAGGAATCGACGAGCGTGACGGCCGCTGAATCGAAGACGACCCATGTGGCTCACATCGAAGAACCCGCCGCTTGCGCGCGTGAACTTGTGCTCATCGATGATCGAGCCATAGGTAATCGGCAATTCCCAACCGGCGTACTCCACCATGCGTCCCTTGTGGTCGACATGCAAGTCATAAAACGGCGTTCGTGCAAGTGACGGAGCGGTGGAAGTCATCTCTGCAGCGTACCCTGCCGCGCGGCAGAAATGCGCGCGGGCGGCTATCTTGCTGCGGATGGATGGTGAGCCGAAGCGAAACAACGACCAGCGTGCGCATCGCGCTGCGTCATCTCGCTATTCCGGCGCAGGGCTACGGAGCATTCTCGTTGCGTTCGTCCTGACGATCACGCCGCTGCTCTTTGCCTCACAAGTCTCGGCGCAGAGTGTGCTGCAAATCGACGACGAGACACTCGCGGATCGCCCGATTTCGAAGGTCGTCTTCAAAGGATTGTCGCGCGTCACGGAGCAGGAGATCTCGAACAATGTCCGAGTCGCCGCGGGACAACCGTTTGAAGCGAATTCGGTGCGAGCGGACGTCGGAAACCTCTATCGACTCGGGCAGTTCGAAACGGTTGGCGCCACCGCGACACTCCTGCAAGACGGCACGGTGGAGGTCCACATCACTTTCGTCGAGCAGGCGATCGTGCTTGACTTGCAATTCGTTGGGAACAAGCTCATTTCCGATCAAGAGCTTCGCAAGGCTGTTTCGCTCTACGCCGGAGGCCCGCGCGACGACTTCCTCCTCGAGCAGTCGATGAAGAAGATCAAAGATCTCTATCGCAAGCGAGGCAATTTCCTCTGCGAAGTCACCGTGGACGAGACGCGATTGACGGACTCTGGGATTCTCATCATCCGGATTGTCGAGGGACCCCGCGTCAAGATCAAGGAGATTGAGTTCATCGGAAACGCGAGTTTCGATGCGCGCGAATTGAATGCCGAAGTCCGAACACGCGGCTCCATTCCTCTCTTCGTGAAGGGGGAACTCGATGAGGAATTGCTCATCGACGATGTGGCAGCACTCGACAAGTTTTATCGCGACCGAGGATTCGTCGATGTCCGCGCCGATCGTCGCGTGACTCTTTCCCCAGACAACACGGAGGCGAAGGTCGCCTTCATTATCGATGAAGGCCGCCAGTATCGCTTGCGTTCGCTCGTCGTCGAAGGTCGCGGCGCCGAAGGCCCCCGCCCGCTCGCGGTGTTCTCTGAGGAGCAGTTGCGAGATTTGGGAGCGATTCACACCGGAGATGTCTTCAGTCGATTGAAACTCGATAAGACACTCGCGCTCATCAAGGATGCGTACCTGCTCATGGGGCACATCGATGTGGTCGTCACGGATCGCTACGTCCGAACCGGCGAGGACCCCGAAGTTGATCTCATCATCACGGTCAGCGAGGGCTCGCGCGTGGTCACTGGCGTCGTCCTTGTGCAAGGGAACTTCCTCACGCGCGACCGCGTCATCCGCCGTCTCGTGCGCGTGCAGCCCGGCCGCGTGCTCGATGGCCGCGAGTTGACTCTGAGCAAGGAGCGTGTTCAGGGATCGCAACTCTTCAACCTCGTGCGGGTCACCGTGCAACGGGCGCGCCCCGAAGATCAGGTCATCGCCCAGGACGAGATCGACGAGGGTGGCGTGCGAACCGAAGTCCGCGACTTGCTTGTGGAAGTCAAAGAGAAGAACACGGGCGCGGTGAACTTCGGACTTGGCATGGGTACGGATTCGGGTGTCTTTGGAGAGTTCTCGATCAATCAGAAGAACTTCGACATCGAAGATCACCCGCTGACCTTTGAAGAACTCATCGCTGGGCGCGCGTACCGCGGCGCCGGTCAACAGTTCGCCATCAGCATCGCGCCGGGCAACGAAGTGAGCATCGTTTCGCTCGACTTCACCGAGCCCCATCTGATGGAATCGGATGTCTCGCTCCGCATCAATCCGTTCTTCCGTGAACGCATCTACGAAGACTGGAATGAAGCACGCGCGAGCGTCGGCGGATCGCTTTCCCGTCGCTTCGGAGATTTCTGGTCGGGCGGCATGCGCACGAACCTGCAGTGGGTCGAGCTCACGAACTTCGATGCCGACACACCCGACCAAGTCGTCGCCGACGCAGGGCCCGAAACATGGTTCTCCATCGGTCCATACCTGAGTTTCCTCGACACGGACAACCAGTTCCGCCCCTCTCGCGGAACCAAGTTTGAACTCGCCCTCACGCAGTTCATGGAAGTTGGCAATGGCGAGACCTTTACCTCGGTGAAGGCTGGATTCACAAACTTCTACACACTGAGCGAAGATTTCCTGGGGCGCAAGACGACCCTGCGCGTGAACGGCGATGTTGGATACATCTTTGGCGGCGATGCGCCCACCTATGAGAAGTTCTATCTCGGCGGCCGCAGCTTCCGAGGCTTCCAATTCCGCACGGTGAGTCCGAAGGGAACCATTGGCGGCCTGCCAGATCCCGACAACGATGGCGTGGGCGGAAACTGGCTCGCATTCCTCGGCACGCAAGTTGAGCAACCAATCATGGGCGCATCCTTCAGTGGTGTCGCGTTCATCGACAGCGGCACGGTCACGAATGAGGTCGAACTCTCGCCCTGGCGCGTCTCGGTCGGCGTCGGCGTGCGCCTCTACATTCCGCAGTTTGGGCCAGCGCCGCTGGCGTTTGATTTCGCCGTGCCCGTGGTCAAGGATCCAACCGATCAGACGCAAGTGTTCAGTTTCAGCGCCGAGATCCCTTTCTAGCCGCTCGATGCAGCGAAGGCGCAATTCATTGGGGAAGTTATGATTGTGCCATGACCACTCGTCACGCCTTTCTCGCCGCCTGCCTTGCGATTCTTGCCACGCTCACGGTCGCGACAACCACCGATGCGTTCCGTCCGTCGACTGCCTCGATGAACGCCCCCGCCAATGTCGGAGTGGTGGACCTGTCCACGATCATCGATCGCATGAAGGAGCGGCAAGAGTGGGATGTCCGGCTCAAGGCTCTTGAGAGCACCATCACCGAAGAGGGGCGCGCCCGTCGTGCCAAGTTAGAGGCATTCGCGAAGGAGATTGAGCCCATGTCCGAAGGCGCCGAGCGCGAGTCACGCATCGACCAGTTTCGTATGCAGGAAATCAAGGACGCGGAATGGCTGAACGGAAAGAAACTCGAGCTTGATCGTGAACGCAGCCTCAAATGGCAAAGCCTCTATCGCTCAATTCGCGAAGGAACCAAGAAGCTCTCGGAACGCGAAGGCCTCGACCTTGTCCTCGTTGATGACTCGAAAACAGAACTGCGCGTGCAACGCAACGACAAGGTACCCATGGAAGCACAAGCGCTCGAGCAGATCGCATCGCTCCGTGTCCTCTTTGGGTCAAAGGCGATTGATGTCAGCGAGAAGTTACTTGTGCAACTCGATAACGATCGCTCGCTCAGCGCGCCTCCTGCCGCCACAGGGATTCCAAGCACCCTAGGCGCCACCAGCCGCTGATCGCACCTGCCGCAGATTCTCCTCCACTTCTGAACAACGCCATGAAACGCATTCGCCTCGATCTCTTCGCCGTCGCACTCGTAGGTTTCGCCGCGCTTGGACTGCCATCGCTCCAAGCCGTCCTTCGCAGCAACGCATCACTTCTCGCCGAAGGCGACGCGCGCATCGGAACGATCGATCTCGAGAAGGTCTACAACTCGATTGACGTCTACAAGGCAAAGCTCGATTCGATCAAGCGCGTAGAGGAGGATCTCAAGACACAGGCCGAGGCGCAACAAGCGAGCATCAAAGACCTCGAGGCGGAGTTTGACAGCTACCAACCGGGCAGTGAGGCGCAGCTCAAGTCGATGGCGCAACTGCAGGCGGCGGTGGGTGAACTCAAGGCGCTTCAGGTCTTCGCACAAGCGAAGGTCGAATCGATGCAGGCTCGCGCGCTTCGCGACGCGTATCTCGTCGTAAAGGATGCGACCAAAAGATTCGCCGAGAAAGAAGGCATCGACTATGTCATGCTCGACGATTCGATCCCGCAGATCGAAGCTTCCAATGCGAAGCAAATGCTCGCCCAAATCAGTGCCCGTCGTTTTCTCTTCGCGTCACCAGGCAATGATGTCACCGCCCAACTCATCGCGATGTTGAACGAGGAATTCAAGAACACCGGCTCCGCTGCGGCCGCAACCACTCCTGCGCCCACGACAGTTCCCACCACGCCCGTTCCCCCCACCGAGAGCGGAGCATCGGGCGGTGGCTGATCGACCGCAGACGGCGCAAGAAATCGCCGCACTCGTGGGCGGCGTGCTCGACGGCGATGGCGCGACCGTCGCCAGCGGACTCGCCTTCGTGCACGAAGCGGAGGTGGGCGATGTCACGTTCGTTGGTGATGGCCGACACGCACGAATGATCGCCGCAAGCCGCGCCAGCATCATCATTCTCAATGAGGATCTCGTCTGCGGCGGAGACGCCCGCGCGGGGCGGCCGTTCATCCGCGTGAAGAACGCTGATCACGCGATGCTCAAGCTGCTGCAAGCATTTGATACTCCACCGGAAGTTCCCGCAGTTGGACGGCATCCGATGTCCGTCGTCCACGCGACGGCACAAGTGGATCCAACGGCGCACATCGGCGCGTTCGTCTCGGTTGGCGCGCGCGCCGTCATCGGAGCGCGCTCCGTCCTTCACAACGGTTGCCATGTGTATGCCGACACGCGCGTGGGAACGGACTGTGTCCTCCACAGCAATGTCGCGCTCCGCGAACGGACGCGACTTGGCAATCGCGTTGTGCTGCACGGAGGCGTGCACATTGGTACCGACGGATTCGGTTACCAAGCAGATCCTGCAGGCAGGGGCATCGCGAAAGTCCCGCACATCGGGCATGTGGAACTTGGCGACGATGTGGAAGTGGGCGCGAGCACTTGTATCGATCGGGGCAAGTTTGGCGCAACTTCCGTTGGCGCAATGACGAAGATCGACAACCTCTGCCAGATTGGACACAATGTTCGGATCGGCCGCGGATGCGTGATTTCGGGCCTTTCTGGCATCGCGGGAAGCGTCACGATCGGCGATGGATGCAGAATTGGTGGCGCATGTCGCATTGCCGATCACCGAACGATTGGTCACGGCGTCAGCCTCGCGGGAGGAAGTGGAGTCATGCACGACATTCCCGACGGTGCGACCTGGGGCGGTTCTCCCGCGCAGGAGCACAAAGCTGCTTTGCGGGAGATGGCATTGATCCGTAAACTGCCGCAGTGGCATCAAATGTTCAAGCATCTTCTCGAAGCTCCGAAGGCGCCCTGACCGCGACCGGAAACGGCGCACTCGCAACGGTCGCGCTCGAACGGCAGCGCACACTCGCTCGACCGGTCACGGTTCGCGGGAAGGGATTGATGCTCGGCGTCGACGCAACCGTCGTCATTCAGCCCGCGCCCCCGCACTCGGGTATCTCATTCCTCCGCACCGACTTGCATCCCCCTGTTCGCATCCCTGCGATCGTCGAACATGTCACACCGCGCCCACGGCGGACGGTCTTGAAAGTCGGCGATGCGACGATTGAAACGGTGGAGCACCTCTTGAGCGCGCTGCTGGGCATGCGCGTCGACAATGCCGTCATCGAGATCGATGGGCCGGAAGTCCCCTGTGGGGACGGAAGTTCTGCGATCTTTGCCGAACCGATTCTTGAGGCCGGCTTCGTCGAGCAGGATGCCCAACGACGGTCCTTTAAGTTGCGCGAGCCGATTGTGATCGAAGAAGGCGAAGGCATGATCGCCGCGATGCCTTATGACGACACCGGCATGCGAATCGTCTACGACCTCGATTACGGCGCCAAGCGTTCTCGCATTCGCCACCAGACATGCTCCTTCAACCTCGGCAGCGGCGATTATCTCACCGAGATCTCTCCCTGCCGAACTTTTGCGCTGAAGGAAGAAGCGCAAGCGCTCCAAGACGCGGGGCTCTGCAAGCACTTGAGTCCACGCGACATTCTCGTCATCGGCGAGAACGGCGATCCCATCGACAATCGCTACCGGTTTGACGACGAGCCGGTGCGACACAAGGTGCTCGATGTCATCGGCGACCTGTCACTCGTGGGCTGCCCTGTGCAGTGCCGCATTCTCGCGGTCCGATCCGGCCACGGGTTGAATCGCAAGCTCGGACTCAAGATCCGCGAGCAGATGCTTGCTGCGGACATGAAGAAGACCATGATCGAAGGTCGGGTGATGGACATTCGATCGATTCAGAAACTCATGCCGCATCGCTATCCGATGCTTCTCGTCGACCGCGTCATCGAAGTCGAGGGAACCCGTCGCGCCGTCGGCATCAAGAATGTCACGATCAACGAGCCGTTCTTTCAGGGGCATTACCCAGGCACCCCCATCATGCCCGGCGTGCTGCTCGTCGAAGCGATGGCACAACTGGGCGGGCTACTCCTCTCCACCGTGCTCGAACACACTGGAAAAGTGGCGATCCTGCTCTCGATTGACCGAGTCAAGCTTCGCAAGCCCGTCGTGCCTGGAGATCAGGTCGTCCTTGAAGCCGAAAACATTCGCGCGACTGCGCGCACAGGGCATCTGAAGTGCCGAGCCAAGGTCGGAGACAAGGTTGCAGCCGAAGCGGAGCTCCGGTTTATGATGGTTGACCCTGATATTGAGTAGCTCAGTCTGTATCGATCGCCCATGAGTCGCATCCACCCCACCGCCATCGTCGATCCGTCGGCCGAACTTGCTTCGACCGTCGAGATTGGTCCGTGGTGCGTGGTTGGGCCCAAGGTCGTGCTCGGCGAGCACTGCGTGCTCCGATCACACGCGACCATTGAGTGCAACACGCATATGGGCGAAGGCAATGTGCTCTTCCCCTTCTGCGCCGTTGGCGGCACGCCGCAGGATCGGAAGTTCCGAGGCGAAGAAACTTGGCTCCGACTCGGGCGCGGCAATCACATTCGTGAGCATGTCACGATGCACCGCGGAACCGCGAATGGCGGAGGCACGACGACCGTCGGAGATCGAAATCTGTTCATGGTTGGTGTCCATGTCGCACACGACTGCGTGCTTGAGGATGAAATCACGCTCGCCAACGCGGTGATGCTCGCGGGGCATGTGCATGTTCAGACGGGCGCGAACATTGGCGGAGGCGCTGCGTTTCACCACTTCGTCACCATCGGATCGTGCGCGCTCGTGGGCGGCTTCGCGCGTTGCGCCAAGGACATCCCGCCCTATCTCATCGTCGAAGGATCACCCGCGCAGGTCCGAGGGCACAATCATGTGCAGATGACGAGACGCGGCTTTAGCGAACAAGACATCGACGCCATCAAGCAGGCGTACAAGCGAGTTTTTCGCGAGGTCGGCGGAACCGTCGCGGAGAAGGTCGCGGAATTGCGACTGGAGTTTCCGACGATCAAGCCGATCGCCAAGCTCTGCGACGCATTGCTCGCGAGTTCGCTCGGCGTGCATGGGCGCGCGCTCGAAAAGCTGCGTCACGACGACAAGCTCGCGACGCACGGCGCGGGAGTTCCGCTCCCGCACACGCATTGACGCCAGGGCTCCGGCAACGCGACCGTGCGGTCGCAGCAATCCTCCTGATCTGCCCTCGTCCGTCGGAAATCCCCCGTCGTCCTCGCATTCCTTCCTACCAATCTGCCCGCATTGTCAACCTCGGCGGTTGGATTGCCGATCTTTCGAGTCCCTTCCATGCGCGTCTTTCTTGATGAACTTGATACCGGCCTGTCGCCTGCGAACATCGCGGACGCGCTGGCCGAGGCTGCACGACTTGCAGAAGCGTCCGAGCGACTCGTCATCGATGTCTCCATTGATGGCGTGCATTGGGAGGAGGAGGACTTCGACTCCCCCACCCTTACTGCACGCGGCGCGAGCGAAGTCCGACTTGTGACCGCGTGCCGCAAAGAACTCTTGCGCGACATTTTTCTCCACGCGGCCGAGGCGGTCCTGAACGCTGACGAGCAGCAACGCGCTGCGGCGAAACTTCTCCAAGAGGACCGTGCAAAGGACGCGTACCCCGCGTTGCTTGAAGCACTCAATACTTGGAGTCAGGTGCAAAGCGCTATGGCGCAGGGCTTGAGCCTCGGTATCGTCACCCGCGAGCGTGCGCAGGCAGAGGGTCATTCGATCGATACGGCGATTCAGTCCCTCGACGCGCATTTGCAAACACTGAAACTCGCGATGAGCCGTCAGGACCATGTTGCTGTGAGTGATTGCCTGCTCTATGAGTTCCCGCAGACAACCCGAATCTTCGCCACCATGCTCGCGGCATTCGCGAAACTCTCCACCCAACCTGCCTCTGCTTGAATTGTCATTCCACCCTTATGACCGCAGCCCGAATCAGTCCCAACTCCCCAGCACTCGCGAAAGCGGAACACGCACTCAAGCGGCACCAGTGGTTTGAAGCTGAACGACTCGCGCTCAAGGCGCTCGAACTCGCTCGCGCGGCGCGCGAGTTTGATGCGATGGCGCGCATCACGCTGCCACTTCAGGAGGCGCGAAGGCAGCGCATGCTCGTCGCCGCCGAGTTCGGGAAGCTGACGATTGTGAATGAAAGCGTTCCAGAGGACACAAAGATCAGCGCTGGTTGTTATCTGGTGCAACCCCCCGCCGTCGGCGCAGATGCGCGCCGCCTTCGGCTCGCGCTGTTGGAACGCGATGCGCCATCACTGGTCCTCTGTCGCGAACCGAAGACTTCCGCCGGACTCTGCCCGATCGTGAGCATCGGGCAAGTCACCATTCGCACGCGCATCAATCCACCGACGAAGTGGGAGAAGCCAACCTTCAGTTGGTACCTCTCTGCACTCGAGCAACTCGGCGATGCGGCGATTGCGTCGATCGATCGCGGGATTGAACCAATCCGTCAAGTCGACGCCCTGCTGCAGTGTGTCGACTCGCATCCCGATCACGAAAAACTCCACCAAGCATTGGCGGAAGCATGCAAGATGGCGGCGCGCGAAGAGCGCCGTCTTGCCGAGCTCCCCGCGTCCAAGAAGCGACCGCCGGTCTCTGAACTTGATGAACCAAGTTCGGACGACGACCTCTAAACCAACTGCTACGCTTGCCCCATGACGCAAGCGCACGCCACGGTGATCGCGGGGCTTCCCACCACGAATCTCTCGCTCTATCGAGAAATCCGCTTCAAAGTGGGAGATCCAACCGCGCTCTTGTTCCTCCCCCAACCGGGCGGCGGCGTGGAGCGCCTTCTCCTCATTCGAGACATTGAAATGGACCGCGCGCGCAACCACGCACGAGCCGATCGCGTGGCCTGCGCCGCGGAGTTTGAACCAGAGGGCGGGCTCAGTGGGGATCGCGAAACTGCAACCGCCCAAGCGGTCGCGGAGTGCCTCCGACGCGCGGGCGTCAGGGCGGTTCGTGCGGATCGCACACTCCCCTTGATCTATGCGCACTTCATGCAACTCGCAGGGATGCGTGTGGAATGCGAGGTGGAATGGGGAGTCCTCGCCCGGCGCTCGAAGGACGCGCAGGAACTTGCTTGGCTTCGCGAAGCACAGCAGGCGACCGAGCGCGCGATGATGTTTGCGGGCAAGACCATCGCGCGCGCGACTGCGATGAAGGATGGCACGCTCCAACACGAGAGCGAGGCGCTCACCTCGGACGCGCTGCGCAGCTTGATCGACCTCTTCCTACTGCGCGAGGGATATGACAATCCCAACTCCATCGTCGCGTGTGGAGCGCAGGGTGCCGACTGCCACGATCACGGCAAGGGCGCGTTGCGCACGGAACAGCCGATCATCGTGGACATCTTCCCTCGGAGTAAGACGACGCTCTACAACGGCGACATGACGCGCACCTTCGTGCATGGCGCCATCGATCCGCTTGTGGCGCGTATGCACGCCGCTGTGGTGGCTGCCAAGCGCGCGGCGACTGACGCGGTGAAACCAGGAGTCACCGGCGAGGCGGTGCATGCCGCAACGCTTGTCTCGCTGGCGACTGCAGGGTTCGCAAGTGGGCAACCGACGACCTCCCGCGTTCCGGTGATAAGCCACGGCACAGGTCACGGCATCGGGCTTGAGGTACACGAGCCTCCGCTCTTGGCGCTCAAGGCGCCTGCGCTCATCGAAGGCGATGTCCTCACGATCGAGCCTGGCCTCTACGCGATCGATGTCGGCGGCGTGCGTGTGGAAGACATGGTCGCAGTCACCGCGAACGGTGTCGAAAACTTCAACCGGATGGATGAAGGCCTCCGGCCGACCTAAGCGATTCGCGCTTCGTTCAACTCCGCGTGAGCTTTCGATACTTCATGCGGTGCGGTTGGTCTGCCTCGGCACCAAGTCGTCGATGCCGGTCTTCTTCGTAACTCGACCAATTGCCGTTGTGGAAGTGCACCTTTGCATCTCCTTCGAAAGCGATGATGTGCGTCGCGAGTCGGTCGTGGAACCTGCGATGGTGACTGATGATCACCGCTGTTCCCACGATGTTCTCGTGCGCTTCCTCAAGCCCACGCATGACATTCACATCCAGATCATTCGTCGGCTCGTCAAGCAGAATGACATTCGATCCTTGGCGCAGGAGTCGCGCAAGATGCACTCGATTGCGCTCGCCGCCGGAGAGTTGATCGACGAACT
>SXGS01112631.1_pt1 | contig 25179 bp, 15 predicted proteins | sample 3174681 | NCBI WGS metagenome assembly SXGS01 (sample SAMN11356861, study PRJNA531348) | freshwater metagenome | isolation source: freshwater sample F1-80 | place: China: Fuxian Lake, Yuxi | collected 2017-12-25 | reverse complement strand
GGGGTTTTCACGCCCCCTGGTGTCGACCTGGGCCGTGCGCTGGCCTGCGACCGACAGGGCGCAGCCCACCCTGGATTTCTAGCCCCACCCGACGAGCCCGTCCCCAACGGGGGCGGTGCGAGGAGCGTGGGGCGCTCGTCGAGCGTGGGGCGCTCGTCGAGCGTGGGGCGCTCGTCGAGCGTGGGGCGCTCGTCGGGCCTGGAGCCTTCGCCTGACAAGCCTGTGTTTCGTGGTGGGATGAGGCGAGGGGCTTGCGGTCGGGGGCGCGGCGGGGTAATCGGCCTGATCCGCCGCGTCGCGGGGTGGTCGGGGGCGGTGCGATGGGCCAGAGCCGCCGCGGCGGGCGAGCGTTGGCGTGCCAGGAGGGGCGATGGGGGGCGGCGGGGAGGCGGAGGCGCCGGGCTATGGGGCGCTGTTGAGGCTGGCGGTGCCGAGCGTGGCCTTCGCGGTGCTGACGAACGCCTACCGATCGGTGGATCAGTACTGGATCAAGGACGTGTCGACGGAGGCGCAGGCGGCCATCGGCGCGTCGGTCTTCGTGCTGATCCTGTTCTACGCCCTCTTTCACCTCGTCAGCGGCGGGGCGAGCCCGCTGGTGGCCCGCGCGGTGGGCGCGGGCGACATGCAGCGGGTGCGCGGGGTGGTCGGCGGGGCGATCTCCGGGGCGCTGATCATCGCGGTGGTGGTGGCCGTGTGCGGGGGCCTGGGCGCCGGGTGGATCGCGTCGACGCTGGGGTTGACGGGGCAGACGGAGGTCGAGTGCGCGGCCTACATCCGGGTGATCGCGTGGACGAGCCTGCCGCTGGTCTTCACGCCGCTGGTCGATCAGGTCTTCATCGCGATGGGGGACGCGCGGCTTCCGATGGCGATGCACGCGCTCTCGCTGGCGCTCAACATTGCGCTGACGCCGGTGCTCATCTTCGACGCGGGGCTGGGGATAGAGGGCGCGGCGCTGGCCTCGAACCTCTCCAGGGCGGTGTCGACGGGGATCGCGCTGTGGGTGCTGGTGCGCCGCGTGGGGCTGCGGTGGGAGGATCTGGGGCAGTGGGCGCTGCTGGAGAAGGTCTGCGGGCTGGGGCTGCCGGTGACGGTGGGTGTCGCGACCTACGCGCTGGTCTACTGGGGGATGCTCAAGACGTCGATCTCGCCCTTGGGGCCGCACGTCAACGCGGCGCTCGGGATAGGTTTTTCGGCGCTGGAGGGCTTCGTCTGGCCGGTCTTCCACGGCCTCTCGCTGGCGGTGGGCTCCTTCGTCGGGCGCCACCTCGGGGCGGGGCGTCCGGATCTGGCCCGCGCCGTCGTGCGGCGGGCGGTGCCGCTGGCGACGGCGCTGGGGCTGGCGGCCTCGGTGGTCTTCGTCGTCGGTGGCCGCCTCTTGACGGGGCTCTTCACCGACGATCCGAGGGTGCACGAGGCGGCCACGACCTACGCGCTGCTGCTGGCGGCCTCGCAGCCCTTCGTGGCCTGGGAGACGCTCTTCGAGGGGACGCTCAACGGGGCCGGCGAGACGCGGGTCGTGTTCTGGATCTCCGCGCCGCTCAACGCGATCCGCATCCCGCTGGCGTGGTTCCTGGCCTTCCCGATGTCGATGGGCGCCGAGGGGATCTGGTGGGCGATCAACATCACCACCTACGGCAAGGCGCTGGCCAAGGCTCTGGTGGTCTGGCGAGGGCGCTGGGCGAGGTCGGCGCTGTGAGGCGGGGCGGCGGGTGAGGGCGGCGGCTCAGGGGTAGTGGCGCCGGAAGATGTCGAGGAGCTCCTGGCGGGTGGCGTCGGGCAGGGGCTTGAGGGGGTGGTTGGAGCGGGGGGCCCAGCGCGCCCAGGGGGCGCCGGTGACCATGAGGGTGATCGCGGGGCCATCGACGGGGCGGACGGCGTGCCACGCGTCGGGGTCGGTCATCTCGTAGCGCAGGTCGCCGCGCGAGACGATGCGGGCGGCGACGGGGGGCTCCTGCTCGCCGGGGCCGTGGCCGATGGTCATCTCGTAGGTGCCCGAGATCACTCGCATTGCCGAGGGCCAGGGGTGGGGGTGGAAGAGGGCCTGGTCGGGGGTGCAGGGGTGGATGCGGTGCAGGAAGACGCGCTGCTCGCCGTGCTGTCGCCAGAGCCGCTCGACGATGGGGGGGTGGTAGTCGATCAGGACGCTCTGCCAGTGGTCTTCAGCGTCCTTGTCCAGCCAGCCGGGCATCAGGGCCTCGATGGCGTCGAGTTGTGCGAGCATGGTGACCTCCCAGGGGTTTGACGCCCGGCGCGTCGCCATCGCGCGGCGACCGCGCCGGGCGGTCATGGATCGGGCGGCGGCCCCGGGTGATCCTGGCGAGCCGGGATCACCCGCCTGATCCTGGCGAACCCGGATCAGGCGGGGTCGCCGGGCTGAACGAGCCGGTGGATCTTGCCAAAGGCGATGTAGTAGGAGCCGTCGGAGGAGGGCTTGACGTCCTCGACGACGAAGAGGACGCCCTCTTTGCGGATGCCGCGCGGGAAGCGCATGTTCTTGTCGGGATCGTAGCCGTCGGAGACGACGCGGGCGCGCAGCTTGCTCTTGTCCTTGACGATCTGGATCAGGACGCCGTCGCCGACGTCGTCGATGGTGGGGACGTCGGCCAGGGAGTTGGCGTTGGTCTTCTGGAGGTTGCGGCGGCTGGAGGACGAGCCGCCGCCCCAGCCCCCCGAGGTCGGGCGAGACTCGCCGGGCCGCAGCAGGAGCTTGATGTCGCCGCTGGCGCGGTAGAAGCCGCCGTTGCTGGCCGCGCTGAGCTCGGAGACGAGGAAGCGGCAGCCCTCCTGCCGGATGTCGCGCGGGAACTGGACGTTGAAGGAGGAGTCGTAGCCCTCGGAGACGGCCCGGACACGCAGCTTGCCGCCGTCCTTGACGCACTGGACGACGACGCCGCCCTCCTCCTTGCCCTCCTCGAAGGTGACGGTTTCGAGCCTGGAGGTGTCGACCGAGGTCGAGCCGCGCTGCTTGAGGTCGCTGCGGCCGCGGGTGCGCGCCTGGTAGGACTGGTCGCGGATCTCCTTGCGGTTGTCGGAGCTGTACTGGCCCTTGTCAAAGAGGTTGGCGTAGTGGTTGAGCTGCTCGACCTCCTCGGCGAACTCGAACTCCTCGTCCAGGGCGCGGGTCTTGATGTCATCGATCATGCCGCGCAGCCTGGCGCTGGCCATCTTGAGGTCGCCCTTGTCGGCCAGGGCGATGGCCTGCTCCTTGATGTTGCCGATGCGCAGCTTGCTGGCCTCCTGGATGACCTTGGCGTCGAGGCCGGCGGCCAGGGCCTCGTCGGCGGACCCGGCGCGGGCGGTGACGTCGAAGGCGCTCGTGCGGGCCTCGAAGCCCCCCTCGGTGGCCTCCATCCAGTTCAGCGTGACCTTGGCGATGGGGTGCTCACCGGCGGCCAGCGCCGGGAGGTCCATCTCCAGCGCCAGCAGGCAGGGCTCGACGGCGTAGACGTCGCCGACCGAGATGCTGGTGCGCCCGGCCTCCGAGCCGAAGGGGTAGCTGTTCAGGACGGCCTTGACGGCCGCGCCGCCGCAGGGCTCGACCGTGACCACGAGGCTGTTGGCGATGAGCGAGGAGAGCCCCTCGACCTCGATCCTGAAGACCTCGGCCGCGTCGTCGGGCGACTGGATGAAGTAGAAGTTGCCGCCGCCGGCGGAGGCCATGCCGATGAGCAGGTCCTCGTTGAAGCCGTTCCCGAAGCCCAGCGTCGTCGTCACGACCCCGGCCTTGGCCTGCTCGGCCGACATCGCCGTCAGCGTCTCCGGGTTCGTCTCGCCCATGTTGGCCTGGCCATCGGTGAGCATCAGGACGCGGTTGACCACGCCCTTGGCGGAGTTGTCCTTGACGTGATCGCAGCCCTTGAGCCACCCCCCCGAGAGGTTGGTGATGCCCCCGGCGCGGATCTTCTTGATGACCTCCTTGATGGCGGACTTGTCGGCGACCTTCTGGGGCTTGACCTTGGTGTCGACCGAGTCGTCGTAGGCGACCACCGAGAGCGTATCCTGATCCGAGAGCTTGTCGACGAGCATCGTCGAGGCCCGGATCGCCTGGGTCAGCTTGGTGCCGCCCATCGACCCCGAGCGATCCAGCACCAGGCTGATGTTCAGCGGCCTCCTGGGGTGGACCTCGCCCGCATCGGCCTCGAAGGACAGCAGCAGCTCGACGGACTTCTCCTGGCCGGCGGTCAGGATCTTGTGGCTCAAGGCCTTGGTCGCTTTCATCGGATCTCCCCTCGGTGGTTCTGGACATAGGGCTCAGGGCCTTCGGTCTTAGACCTCGCGCCCACCCTCTGTCAACCGCCGCCGAGGGCCTCGCGCCTCAGAAGAAGTAGCGCAGGGAGAAGCCGATCTCGTAGTGGCCCGCGTCAAAGCGAGGGGGGTCGTCCAGGGCGGCCTGGAGGGCCTCCGGCGAGGTTGCCGAGGTCAGGGCCTGCTCGTGGGTGTCGATCTGGTCGCGGTAGAAGCTCGCCCCGGCCACGTTCCAGAAGCCGTCGGCGCCCAGCGCCCAGTGGCCCCCGTGGATGAGGTCCAGGCCGCCGCCGAGCCTGTACATCGTCGACTCGCCCTTGACGTCGAGCAGATCCCCGCCCCTGGAGGCCGCCGTGCCTGCGGCGAGGTAGAGGTCGACGTACTCCGTGTTGAGCAAGTGCAGGTGCCCGGTCAGGCGCAGGGTGGGGCGGTAGATGTCGCCGGCCAGCCTCGGCTGGCCCTGCATGATCTCGACCTCGGCCCCCAGGACGTAGAGCAGCTCGACCCTGGCCCCGAAGTGCATCGTAAAGTCGGTCCCCGACTCGGGCGCCTGACCCGCGTTCTGCACCGCCACCCGCGTCGACAGACCCAGCGTCGCGATGCTGTCCGACTCGGCCGCAGCCGCCGCACCCCACAGAGTCACAAGCGCGGCGACGGTCACGACCGAGAGCTTCTTCGTCAGGGCGGCGGGCTGGCGCTGGGTGCTCATGTCATCGGCTCCTTTGGCGAAGGTCCCTCGTATCCCCTCGCCTCACCTCAAAAGCAATGGCCATGCCACACGCCAGCGTGCCCCGCCCCGACGGGCTTCGCGTCGACAAGTGTAAACACATGTTCATGTTTGTTTTGCTTGAGTGTGAACGGGCGTTGGCAGCCCGCGCGGGAGGTTGTGTCAACGAGCGTTCACGGCCTCGTTGACCTCGACCTCGGACTGGGCGTGGGCCTGCTCGGGGAGCCTGGTCCTTGGGATGGCGGAGGCCAGGGCGGCGCGTCGGGCCAGCGGGTGGGGCAGGGCGATGCCCTGGAGCTGGGCCGCGATCGTCAGCGCGTCGAGCAGCGCGTCGGCCTCGGCGCCCTCGATGGCGGGGCCCTGTCGGTCGATGAGGGGCAGCTCGGCCAGCGCCTCGGGCGAGATCCAGGCGGGATCGTCGAGCTGGAGGATGAGGCGAGCGCCCGCGTTGGCGTGGCGAAGCTCCAGCAGCACGGCGCCGTCGAGGTTCCGGTTGAGATCGATGGCGATTTTGCCGCCCTTGATCTCGATCTGCCCGCGCTCTCGGTCCAAGTCGACGGGCGGGAGGGGGACGTTGGGCGCCTCGACGGGCGAGTCCTCAAGGACGTGCACACGGTCGCGGCGCCATTGCCAGCGCAGCTCGGGCGCGTCGGCCTCCAGATCGATCGTCACCTCGACCGGCACCATCATCCTGCGCTCGACCCACACCGGCCGCCAGTCATCCGAGATCAGCCCCAGGGCCCTGAAGGGCCACTCCATCGCCCGCCACAGCAACCTCAGGGGGGCGCCAGGCAGGCTCCTTTGGAGTTCGAAGGCTCGGGTCATCAAGACGGACAACCCGACCACGAACGCGAAGGTGAAGAGGTCAGGGAGGCTACCCAGCCACTCCAGGGCCTCCGTGCCGCTCAGCGGAGCCGTCAACAGGTCGCCCAGGACCAGCAGCACCAGCACGAGCAGCAGCGCGAGCGCGGTCTCGTTGGGCAGCCGAGGGCTGACCCCCTTGAGCATGGCGATCTCGCGTCGCTCTTCGAAGGCGATGAAGCTGCGGGTCGACGCCATCTCACCCCTCGTCGGGTCCACGAGATCACCCTGACCCAGGATGGGGTTGGCGCGCTCGAGTCGGTTTATCTCGCCATGATAGGCGGGATCGGCCCGCCCAACAATCCGAGCCGATGCTATGATGACCTCTGAGCAGATGCGCGGAGGTCGATGGCAGATGTCGAGGATCGTCGGGATCGTGTTCGTCTTGCTGGGGCTCGCGGGCTGCTCGCCTGAAGGCCAGGGGTCCCTTGAGCGCTCGCCTTGCGGCGATCCCTTCCTCGACAACGCCCATTGCGGATCGTGCGACGTGATCTGCCCGGCCTCGGCCCAGTGCGTGGCGGGCTCCTGCGTCTGCCCCGACGAGAGCACCCTCTGCGGCGGCGTGTGCGCCGATCTATCCGCCGATCCTCAACATTGCGGGCAATGTGATCGAGGCTGCGAGGCGGGCGTGGCTTGCCAGGAGGGCCGCTGCGGTTGCGGCCCCGACCGTCAGCTCTGCGGCGGCCGCTGCATAGACGTCCGAAGCCACGCCGATCATTGCGGGGCCTGCGACACCCCACGCGAGCTGGGCGCCCGCTGCGCCGGCAGCCAGTGCCAGTGTCGCCAGGGCTTCGAGGTCTGCGAGGGGGCCTGCACCAGCCTGCAGCTTGATCCTGACAACTGCGGGGCCTGCGGTCGGGTCTGCGGCGAAGGGACGGTCTGCGTCGAGGGCCAGTGCGGCTGTCCGCGCGGCGACCAGGAGCTCTGCGGCGGCCAGTGCGTCGGCGTGCGCCGCAGCGTCGAGCATTGCGGGGCGTGCGATCGGGCCTGCCCGGATGGGGCCTCGTGTCAGGAGGGGGAGTGCTTCTGCTCGTCGCGGCTGCCGGACGTGTGCGAGGGTCGGTGCGTGGACAAGGACGAGGACCGGGCGCATTGCGGAGGCTGCGGCGTCGAATGCGGCCCTGAGGAGGGCTGCGTCCAGGGGCGCTGCCGGTGTCCCTTCGGCAGGAGCGCCTGCCAGGGCGCGTGCGTCGACCTGACGCGAGATCTGGCGCATTGCGGCGGCTGCGGCGTCGAGTGCGGGCCTGGGCAGGCCTGCTGCAATGGGGAGTGCGAGGGGGAGTGCGAGGCGCCGTCGGTGGCGCTGGAGTGCGCCGAGGGCACGGAGGTCGACCAGGACGTCCTCCTGGATGAGCGCTTCGATCTGCACAGGCTGGAGTTCTCGCTGCCGGAGGGGGTCACGAGCTTCATGCTGGTGCCCGCCACGGGCGGCCGAGGGATGGTCTGGTCCTCGCTGCAGGGGCCTTCGGGCGGCCTGAACATGTTCGAGGAGTATGGCTTCGCCAACGCCAACGCCTTCCTGCTCGGCGATCCGCTGCCGCTGCTCGTGCCGCAGGCGCCGCAGTTCGCGGAGGTCGTCGCGCCGGGGCGCTACGTCGTGGAGCTTGGCGCCCACGAGCCCTTCTGCCACGCGCTCATCACGAAGTCAGGGCCCGGCGCGCGGCTGGACCTTCAGCTCTACCTCGTGGGGGTGTCGGGCTTGTCGGCGGACAGGGCCCTTGACGACGTCGGCGTGCAGGCCAGCGTCGAGGTGCTGGCCGACATCCTGGCGCCGCTGGGGGTCGTGGTCCAGGTCATCGGGGCCCGCGACGTGGCGGAGGATGACGCCACGCGCTTCAGGGTGATCCGCACTCTGGAGGGGGTCAAGTCGCTCGTGGCGCTCAGCGAGGCGCCGGGGGAGAGCGCCGATGCTCGTCTGACGGTCAACGTCTTCTTCATCGACCACTTCGCCATCCCGGGCGGCAACATCCTTGGGATTTCGGCCGGCATCCCGGGCGCGGCGAGCTTGCATGGGACGGCGGGCTCCGGCGTGGTCGTCTCCGGCGATCTGCTGGACGATCCGCCGCTGGCCGGTCAGGTCATGGCCCACGAGATCGGGCACTTCCTGGGCCTCTTTCACTCCTCCGAGATCGGCGGCGGGGGCTTTGACCCGCTCTCGGACACGCCGCAGTGTCCCGGCTCGCTGTGGTCCAACCCGGGGCGCTGCCCCGATGTCTCGCACTTGATGTTCCCCTTTGTCAGCCCCGCGTCTCAGCGCATCTCCGAGGAGCAGGCTGCCGTCCTGCACGCCAACCCCTTGATCAAGTGATGTTTTTTGCCTCTTGTCTTCGGTGATGTCGCGCCTCGGTTCGCGTGGGAGGTTGGCATGGGTGGGCCAGGAGCGCGGGAGGGGCTTTGTGCGGAGCGCCGAGGGGTGTCATTTTGGACATCTGCCCGGGTTTCCTGCGAGGGGTTAGTCTCGTAGCGGGTCAGCGGGCCGCCGAGCGTGTGTGGGTGGTGGGCGGGTTGTCCGGGGAGGGAGTGGGCCGTGGAAGCGATGAACGTCAAGCTGCTCATCGACGCGATCGTCAGGCAGACGACGGTCTTGATCGCGCAGCTGTCGACGACGGCGGGGATCAGGGCGCCGCTGGCGCACGTCGCCGATCAGGTCTTCGTCGATCTGGTCAAGGAGATCGAGGCGCAGGGGGTGGGCCGGAAGGTCGTCGCGGACATGTTCGGCCTGGCGCTGCGCTCCTACCAGAAGAAGGTCCAGCGGCTGACCGAGAGCGCGACGCTGCGGGATCGGACCTTGTGGGAGGCGGTGCTGGACTTCATCCAGACGAACAACGGCGCGACGCGCACCCGTGTGCTGGGGCGCTTCAAGAACGACGGCGACCAGATCGTGGCGGCGGTCCTCAACGACCTGATCACCAGCGGCTTGATCTACAAGACCGGCCGAGGGGCCAACACGGTCTACGGGATCACGTCCGAGGAGGATTACCGGCGGCTTCTGGATCAGGAGCAGATCGACTCGGTGTCGTCGCTGGCCTGGGTGACGATCTACAGGCGCGGTGGCGCCACCCGCGAGGCCTTGCTGGACTCGATCCGGGTCGAAGAGCCGCTGATGGACGCCAGCCTCAAGACCCTCGTCTCCGAAGGCCGCATCACCGAGGAGGTCGGCGAAGATGGCGCGACCCTCTACCGGGCCGCGACGGTGACGGTGCCGGTGGGCTCGGAGTACGGGTGGGAGGCCGCCGTCTTTGATCATTACCAGGCGATGGTGACGGCGATCAGCGCCAAGCTCGACCGGACTGCCCGGCGCTCGTCGCGGGACGACGTGATCGGCGGGGCGACCCTCTCCTTCGACATCTGCGAGGGGCACCCGCACGAGGAGGAGGTCTACGGGCTCCTTCACTCGGTGCGCGCCGAGGTCAACGCCTTGTGGGAGAAGGTATCGGAGCACGACAGGCAACACCCGATCCCAGAGGAGGCCAAGACCAAGGTCACCTTCTACTTCGGGCAGACCGTCCAGGGCGCGGCGTTGGACTCAGAAGATGCGGGGTGAGGTGGTGATGAGGACGATCTTTGCGGCGCGCGCCTTCCTGTTGATGGGGTGTCTTTGTCTGTGGGCCTGCGAGGGCGCTTCGGACGACGAGGTCCCCTCCGTCGGGGTGGAGCTGGTCAACAGCAACACCAACTGGCTCAACGTCTGCCTCGAAGACGGCGACTGCGAGGCCCAGGGCGCGAGCTGCGTCTGCGGCGTCTGCACCGTGCCCTGCGAGGCGATGCGCTGCGAGGACTTCCACCGAGGTGCGGTCTGCATCGAGGCGGGGCAGGAGGCCCACGGCGATCTGTGCGACGCCCTGGTCGAAGGGCAGCCCGGCCTCTGCCTGCCGCAGTGCGAGGTGCCGAGCGACTGCGCCGGCGGCCAGATTTGCCGAGGTGGGGCCTGCGTGCCTGCGCCCGAGCATCGACCGGGGGCCTGTCGGAGCGACGATCAGTGCCCTGAGCAGGCCGTCTGCCGCGAGAACCGCTGCGTCAGGCTGCCGACCTGCGAGATCGACGGCGACTGCGGCGCCCGAGGCACCTGCGACGGCGGCGTGTGCGTCCCGCTGGGCCAGTGCCGCACCGACGAGGCCTGCCCGGATCAGGCCGTCTGCGTCGAGAACCAGTGTCAGCGCCCTGGCGGCTGCCAGCAGGACGCCGACTGCCCCGAGGCGGCGGTCTGCGACGAGGGCCGCTGCGTCCGCCCTCCGCCCCAGTGCTCCGTCGACGAGGCCTGCCCGGGCGGCGCGATCTGCGTCGAGGGTCAGTGCGTCAGGACGGACGACTGCGGCGAGGGCGGCAGGGTATGCCCCGATGGGACGCTCTGCGAGGCGGGCCTGTGCGTCCGCGACACCCGCTGTGTGAGTTCCGAGGACTGCGGGAACCAGGGGATCTGCGATCAGGGGCAGTGCGTCCCGCTCGGTCAGTGCCGCACCGACGCGAGCTGCCCCGAGGCGGCGGTCTGCCGGGAGGGCCGCTGCGTCCCCTTGCTGGCCTGCCGCGTCAGCCAGGACTGCCCCGAGGGCTCGGCCTGTGACGAGGGCCGCTGCGTCCGCCTCGGCGGCCTCTGCGCCGCCGACGCCGAGTGTCCCGCCGACGCCATCTGCGAGGGAGGCCGCTGCCTGCGGCCCATTCCGTGTCGGGATCAGGCGATGTGCCCGCAGGAGCTCACCTGCGTCGACAACGTCTGCCGCCGCGCGCCGGAGGCGCAGTGCCCCGACGGCGACCAGGAGTTCTTCTGCGGCCGCACGCTCGGCCTCGACCCCCGCGGCCTCTTCCGCTGCGAGGCCGGCGTCTTCACCCCCTTCGAGGCCTGCGCCAACGGCTGCGAGCCTCGGCGGGAGGCCGACGACGTCTGCGCCCCGGCCTGCCCCGAGGGGCCAGGCCTGTACTGCGGCGAGGCCATCGACCGGGAGCCGGGCACGCTCTACCAGTGCGGCGCTGGTCTCGTGCCGGTGGCCACCTGCGCCAACTCCTGCGAGATCCGGGACGGCGACGACGGCTGCGCCGGTCGCTGACCTGCGGGGCCTCGGCGCCCTCAATCGGCCCCTTCGGCTCGCTCCGACCCCGCGCGCTCGACACCTTCGATCCCCAACCCCATGAATTAACCTGGCTTTCTTGATCTCCGCGCTGGCCACGGGCGGGGGCTTTGCGATCCCCTTGCGCGTCGAGGGCGCGGGGATTGTCGTCTGCGCCAGGGTGGGGTAGACCTCATCAGGTTGAAGGGGGAGAGGTGGATGGGCTTGAGCGACGACCAGATCGCACGGCTGGGGCTGATCGAGGCCGGTGGGCGGGTGCGCCGATACGAAGGGCGTGCGGCGCAGGCGGGCGAGCCTTGCGTGATCTCGGAGCCTGTCGAAGGGGGGGATCCCGAGGCGGCGGCGCGGCTTGAGCCGCTGATCGGCGTCGAGGTGGCCGGGCTTGCGCCGTTGATCGGGGTGCTGTCGGGTGGGTCGCTGGTCTATGGGGTGGCGCCGGGGCCTTCGTTGGGGGCCGTCGGCTTTCGCGGCGCGGGGGCAGGGTGGTTCGAGGGCGTGCTGGGCGCGCTGGCGTGGTGCCACGCGCGAGGATGGGCGCATGGGGCGCTTTCGCCTGAGGACGTGCTGCTGCTGCAGGGTGGCGGGGCGGTCCTGGCCCACGTTGGGCTCTTCGGGGGGGGAGATCCCGGTGAGGACGTCGTGGCGCTGGCGCGGATGGCGCTCGACGGGATCGAGGCGGGGGAGGGATCTGGGGAGGGCGTATCGCCGCGCGAGGTGGCGATCTTGCGGGTGGCCTGCGGGCCGGACGCCGGGCGGCGGCCTTCGAACGCGTCCGTGTTGAGGGCGTTGCTTCGGCTGGCGCGGTGGGAGGAGGCGCGCGGCGCGGGCGTCGGCGAGGCCGAGCAGGGCGCGGTCGCGACCCCGGCTGGCTCGCCCTCGGCTGGTGAGGGCGCGGGGGCGAGATCGCGTGGTGGGTCGTTGGGGGTTCAAGGAGAGGGCGCGGCGTCTGGCAAGGGGCCAGGGATGGGTCGCGGGCGGGTGGCGTTGGGCGCGACGTCGAAGATGAGCGGGTCTCCGGCTCGATCGGGTGTGGGCGCGGTGAGGCAGGAGGGAGCGCCGGTTGTGGGCGGGCCTTCGGAGGTGCCGGGCGAAGGTCCGTTGAGATCCGGGTCGTCGCCGGTTGGGGTGGGGTCTTCGGCCGGGGCGGGCGCGGCCGCGGTCGGAGGGGGGGGCGCGGGAAGGGCGGTCGGGGGGGGATGGCGAGGAGAGGGCCTGTCGGGGCGGTCCGAGGGGCCGGGCTGGGGTCGGCGGCTGGCGACGTGGGGGGGGATGGCGGCGCTCCCGGTGGTGGTCGCCGCCGGCCTTGCGGTGGCGACGCTGGGGCCTGGGTGGTGGGACGCGCGATTGCCCTCGTGTGAGGCGGATGGGGACTGTGAGATCGGGCATTGCTCCAACGGGTCGTGCGCGCCGAGGGGCTTCGTGTACCTGCCTGCCGGGTGGAGCGATCTGGGCCAGGGGCGGATCGCGGCGACGGGATCGGGCGTCTTCCTGGCCGAGCGGGAGGTGACGCAGGCGGAGTGGCGCGGGGCGCTTGGCGGGGCGCCGTCGTGGTTCGGGGGTTGCGGGGGGGGTTGTCCGGTCGAGAGCGTCAACTTCTACGAGGCGATGGCCTTCGTCAACGCGAAGTCCGAGCAGGCGGGGCTGGAGCCCTGTTATCGGTTGACGTCCTGTCGAGGTGTCCTCGGGGGTGGCTGCGCGCAGATCGACGACGCGGCGCAGGGCGGCCATTACTGTCGGGGTGATTACGTCTGCGGGCGAGTCGAGGTCAGGTCCGAGGGTTGCGCGGGTTTCCGGCTGCCGACCACGCAGGAGTGGGACTTCGCCGCGCTGGCGCCGCATGGCAGGGTCCAGGGCATTGATGGCGGGGCGTTGGTGGACTGGACGATGGGCGTCGGCCAGGTGGACTACGAGGGGGCCTTCGAGTGTCGAGCCCTCGATCCTTCGCAGCCCGAGGGTGCGCGCTGCGGCCCTCAGGAGGGCGGCCTCATGCCTCCGAATCGGTGGGGGGTTCGGGACATCGTGGGCAATGTGCAGGAGTGGGTAGACCCCGTCGAGGGACAATCAGACGCCATCGAGGGAGGCTCGGACCCCGTTGATGGAGGGCTGGGGCTCGTGAGGGGGCTGTTCGATCGCGTCGCTGGGGGGATGAGGCTCTCCGAGGAGCAGGGCGAGGGCGCCGGCTTCGTCCTTCGCCGGGGGCGGCGCTGTGACATGCGGGGAGGGGCGTGGGCGCACCTCGTCGGAGAGGCCAATCCCAGCTTCATCAGCCGAGCGGATATGGATCAGCGCTTCCTCGACGTCGGCCTTCGGTCGACGATCACGGCGGGGCGTGGGGCGCTGCGCACGCTGGAGCGACCTGGGGAGGCGCCTTGATGGGGATGGCAACTCCCCCTGCTGTCCTCCCCCTCGCCTTACTCCCCCTCCTGTCCTCCCCCTCGCTGCGCAAGGGGGAGGGACGCTCGCGGTTCGGGCACGGCGGATCGGCGAGTCGACTTCGTTGGTGCGATCTGCACGTTGGCGGTCCACCCGGGCTCGCGCCCGGGCCTACAATTTGTCCCGGGACGCCCCTGCGGGGCTGGCGACGGGGACGTCAACCTTCAGGGGACAGACCCTCTCACGGCCGCGCGATGTCTGCCTCCCAGCCCCTGAACTTCTCCTGTGAGATCAACACGATGGACACGCCCCACTCAGGCTGACACTCCGTCGTCAGCCCCGCAGGGGCGTCCCGGGACAAGTTGTAGCCCCAGGCGCGAGCCTGGGGTTCTTTGCGATTTGGGGGTGGGGGCGGGCGGCGAGGGACGACGATGGGGCGATGTTCGCGCGGGGGCGTGTCGACAGGGCAGGGGGGCGAGGGTGGTGGTGCGAAAAGCAACACCTTGATGGGGGGTGTTGCTGGCTTCAACAAGGGGGGGGCGTTCAAGTCCGTGGACGCCGATGTGGACGCCGTGGAATGGTCCTTGCTTTGACTCGGGGCGCGGGTCTGGCCAAGATGGGCCTGAGGGTTTTGAGAGGCGGTCGCGGGAGGTGAGCGTGGACAGGAGGTTTGGGGAGTTGTCCAGGCGCGTGACGGCCGGGTTGTTCTGCGTCGGTGCGGCCTTGATCGCGGCGTCTTGCGGTCAGCCGTCCGCGCCGGTGGCGCCCTGCGATCTGGACTGCGGGGAGCGCGGGGTTTGCGCGATCTCGCAGGGCCGCGAGGTCTGCGTCTGTGACGAGGGCGTCCAGGGTCCGGGGTGCGATCAGTGCGCGGGCGGTTTCCTGAACATCGGCGGGGTGTGCGCGGCCGATCCCTGTCGCCCCAACCCTTGTCAGGGGGCGAACCAGTCGACCTGCCAGGTCACCGACGCGGGCTTCGAGTGCCTGTGCGACGCTCAGTCGCAGGACAACGACGGCGACGGGGTGTGCCAGCCCGGGTGTGCGTCTTTCGAGGCCACGCACCCTGGGCAGGCCTGCGACGACAGCTCGGGCGTGGCGCTCTTCGAGGCGGTGCGCGACTGCACCGTGGCCATCGAGTACCGCCCTCAGGGGCAGGCCATCGAGGCGCTCTACCTGTCGGGCGAGTTCAACGGGTGGAGCCAGAGCGAGGCGATGCAGAAGACCCCGGAGGGGGCCTTCAGGTCGGTGCTGGAGCTGCCTGCGGGGGATTACGGCTACAAGCTCTACAACCCCGATGGCCAGGTGTGGATGGAGGATCCGGGCAACCCTTTCACCAAGTATGTCAATGGGATACGCAACTCCAGGCTCCGGGTGCCCGATTGCAGCCAGCCGCTCTTGAGGTTGACGCAGACGCCCACGTCGGTCGACGGGCGGATCACCTTCAGGATCCAGTATGTCGACGGGGCGGGAGCCCGCGGGCTGTCGCCGCAAGGCGTCGTGGTGACGAGGGACGGTCAGCCCGTGGCCGCGACGCTGGAGCCGTCCACGGGCGTCGTGACGGTCGATGAGGTCGCGCTGCCCAGGGGCAAGCACCATTATCGGTTTGAGGCCAGCGACAGCGCAGGTCGAGCGGCCGAGCCGCTCTTCGTGCCGGTGTGGGTCGAGTCGGAGCGCTTCGAGTGGGAGGACGCGGTGATGTACTTCGTCTTCACCGACCGCTTCGCCGACGGCAACCCCGGCAACAACGCGCCGGTCCCGGACGTCGACGTCAAGGCCAACTGGCAAGGGGGGGACTTTGCGGGGCTGCGGCAGAAGCTCGACGCGGGCTACTTCGACGATCTGGGCGTCAACGCCTTGTGGATCTCGTCGATCAGCCAGAACACGGGGAGGGTGGGCTACGGGCTGGACGGCCGGGGGTACTCGGCCTACCACTCCTACTGGCCGATCTCGACGGGTTGGAGCGACGGCAATGAGATGGAGGGGGTCTCGCCGGTCGATCCGCACTTCGGGACGCTGGAGGAGTTCAAGGCGCTGGTCCAGGCCGCGCACGCGCGCGGCATCCGGGTGCTGGTCGACCTCGTGGCCAACCACGTCCACGAGGACAGCCCGCTGTGGCAGCACCACCAGAGCGACAACCCCGCCTGGTTCCACGTCCCGCCGCTGGGCTGCGAGGAGTCCAACTGGACCCAGCCCATCGAGTGCTGGTTCGCCAACTACCTGCCCGACTTCGAGTATCGCAACCTGGAGGTCCTCGATCGGGTCGTCGAGCACGCCGTCTGGCTCGTGCGCGAGACGGGGATCGACGGCTTCCGCCTCGACGCGGTCAAGCACATGATCGACGACTTCACCACGACCCTGCGCGGCCGCCTCGATGAAGCTCTGAAGTTGACCGACCAGCGATTCTACATGGTCGGGGAGACCTTCACGGGCGAGGACGGCGCCGAGCAGCTCAAGCATTACGTCGGCCCGGACAAGCTCGACGGTCAGTTCGACTTCCCGCTCTACTGGCAGCTCACGAGCGTCTTCTTGAGGGAGGAGCGCGACATGCGCTCGCTCAAGGAGATGCTGGACTGGAGCGAGGGCTTCTACGGCGAGTCAGCAGTCATGAGCAACTTCCTGGGCAACCACGACGTCTGCCGGGCTGTCTCGCACGCCAACGGCGACATCGGCGATCTGTGGTGCAACGGCGGCAAGGAGCAGGGCTGGTCCTCCCCCCCCTCGCCTCCCTCCGATCCCGCCGCCTACGACCGTCTCAAGCTGGCCTGGACCTTCCTGATGACCTCGCCGGGGATCCCGCTGATCTACTACGGCGACGAGTACGGCATGCCCGGCGCTGGCGACCCCGACAACCGCCGCTTCATGCAGTTCGACGGCGCCCTCAACGACGCCCAGCGCGCCACCCTGGGGCACGTCAAGCGGCTGACCGCCGTGCGCAGCGCGCACCCCGCGATGCGAAGCGGCTCGCGCGAGACCCTGGAGATGCACGGCGACGGCCTCCTGTGGGCCTACGCCATGAAGACCGAGCGCGACGCCGCGATCGTCGTGCTCAACCGCTCAGGCGGGTCGCGCACCGCCACGGTCCGGGCCGACGTCCTGGGGCTGGCCGAGGGCGAGGCGGCCTACGACGCGATCGCCGACAAGGACGTCGCCGTGGTCGGCGGGGCGCTGACCGTCGAGGTTGGCGCTCGCCAGAGCGCGGTGCTCGTGGCTCGATGAGGGCCTCGGGTCGGTCGAACGAGGGCAGGATCGAGGCGCGATCTGGCGGCGAGCAGGTGGCGAACGCAGGTGGACGATGGAGGAGGAGATGATGAGGTCAAGAGTTGGGTTGATGGCCTGCGCCGCTGCGACGCTGGGGATCTGGGGGCTCGCGGCGTGCGGGGACGAGCCCAAGGACTACGTGCAGCTCTACTCGGAGCAGCCGGTGGCGCCCTCGCTGGTCCAGGCCGACGTCGAGGCGCTCAAGCACCTCGGCGCGACGCTGATCGACCAGGGGGCCAACTTCGGGGTCTACTCCGAGAACGCCACCCGGCTGGAGCTGCTGCTCTTCGACGAGCCGGAGTCCAACCGGCCGACCCGGCGCATCCCCATGGTGCGGATGGGCGACGTCTGGAACGTCTACGTCGAGGGCATCGGCCTGGGGCAGCACTACGGGTACATTGCCTGGGGCCCGAACTGGGTCTTTGACCCGGAGTGGTTCCCCGGCTCGATCCACGGCTTCATCTCCGACGTCGACACCGAGGGCAACCGCTTCAACCCCAACAAGCTGCTGACGGACCCCTATTCGATCGCGCTCAACCGGGATCACGACTGGAGCAAGGGCTCGCTGGCCAGCGGCCCCGGGCGCACGGATTTGACCTGGGGGGCCTCGTCCAAGAGCGTGATCGTGGCCAGCGAGTACGTCTGGAGCGAGGGCGAGGCGAGCTGGACCGAGGGTCGCCGCGCGGGCGAGCTTGAGGGTCTGGACTGGCAGGACGCCATCATCTACGAGGTCCACCTCAAGGGTTTCTCGGCCAGCCCCGCCTCGGGGGCCGAGCACCCGGGCACCTTCCGGGGCATGGGCGAGCGCGCGGAGTACCTGGCCGACCTGGGGATCACGGCCGTGGAGCTGCTGCCCATCATGGAGAAGCCGCTGGACGGCACCTACTGGGGCTACAACACGATCAACTTCTTCACCCCGGAGCTGACCTACAGCGCCCAGCGCGAGCAGCACGAGGTCATCGACGAGTTCAAGTGGATGGTCGATCAGCTCCACCAGCGGGGCATCGCCGTGATCCTGGACGTGGTCTACAACCATACGGGCGAGGGGGGGTTCTGGCGCTCGAAGATCGCGCAGGACGACGTGCGCCTCGATGGCCGCGCGGAGCTGCTCAACTTCGACGCCAAGGAGGTCGCCAGCATCTACAACTTCAGGGGGCTGGACAACGCGGCCTATTACATGTTGCAGGAGGACAAGCAGTTCTTCCTGGATCAGACGGGGGTCGGCAACCAGTGCAGGACCGACCATCGCCCGATGCGCAAGCTGACGATGGACAGCCTGCGCTACTGGGTCGAGGAGATGCACGTCGACGGCTTCCGCTTCGATCTGGCGCCCATCCTGGGGGTTGTGGACTCGGATCCGACGGTGTGGGATGCGGAGAACACGGTCATCAAGGAGATCATCAACGACCCCTGGCTCAAGGAGAACCGGATCAAGGTGATCGCCGAGCCCTGGTCGCTGCCCCACTTCAAGCTCGGGGCCTTTCCAGTGGCTGACGAGGGCGAGGGGATCGGGTGGTACGAGTGGAACGCGAACTTCAGGGACGTGTGGCGCTCGTTCATCAACCAGGACGAGTTCCCGCTCAGCGGCCGGGAGGGTCCCGTGGACGTGGGAGGGTCGCTGACCGGCTCGGCCGATTTGCTCTCGTGGAACGGGCGCAGGCCCTACCACTCCATCAACTTCATCACCGCCCACGACGGGTTCACGCTCTACGACCTGTTCACGTACAACGAGAAGCGCAACCTGTGCGGCCCGCTGAACCCGATCTGCTGCTCGGACCCGACCAACCCCTTCTGTGACCCCAACAGCGGCGAGAGCCACAACCGCTCGCGGGACTGGGGGTCGGACAACGAGCCCCTCAAGCGGCAGATGATCCGAAACGCCTTCGTGGCCATGCTCATCTCCCACGGCACCCCGATGCTGCTCGGCGGCGACGAGTGGATGCGAACCCAGCTTGGCAACAACAACGCCTACTCGACCTCGTCGGACAACGCCTTCAACTGGTTCGACTGGGGCGCCTGGCAGGCGGACGACAACCGCGTCCGGATGCACGACTTCGTGCGCCAGATGATCCGCTTTCGAAAGGAAAACGGCCACGCCCTGGCCCCGAAGACCTACGGAGGCGGGGCGCCCTTCGCCTGGAAGGACGCCAACAACAACGACAAGCAGGACTGGAACAACCGCAACCTGATGCTGCACTACTTCGACGCCAGCGCCGGCCCCGAGCTGCTCATCCTGATCAACATGGAGTCCTTCAGCGACGTCAACTTCACCCTGCCCGGCGACAAGGTCTGGCTCAGGGTCGTCGACACCCAGGCCTACTTCGACCAGGGCGAGACCCTCACCCCCAAGGGGCCTCGCCGATCCGCCAACATCGAGCTTGAGAACCCCGAGCCGGTCACCGGCGTCTACGGGGTCAAGCCCCGCAGCTTCGTCATCCTCAAGGGCACATGAGCGCGCCAGGGGCGACCAGGGACAGAGGAGATCGCATGGACTATTCAGGCCAGGGCTGGCCACGGGCCACGGCGCCGACGCTCGGGATGATGGCGCTGGCCGCCCTGATGCTCGGCGCTCCCGGCTCGGCCAACGCCGAGACCGAGCAGGATCGCTTCAGCGCCGCGGGCTACTTCAGAGTCATGGCGCGCCCCGACTTCGACGGCGGCTGGTCGCAGCTCGGCCTGTGGAACATCAACGGCCGCCTGCTCAACGAAGGCCCCTACGCCGCCCTTGAGCTCAAGCTCGACGCCCTGGACGCCGTCCCCGGCAGCGGCGACCCCTGGACCAGCCTGCACGCCAAGATCGAGGGCGGCTCCCTGCTCGGCGCCGACCCCGGCAATGGCTCCCTGGCCGCCTTCGCCCTGACACAGCTCTACGTCAAGGCCGGCGATGTCCTCATCGAAGACGTCGTCTTCCAGGTCGGCTCGCTCTTGACCAGCTTCGGCGACCTGGGCCTGTACGACCTGCGCCCCGCCGAGATATTCTTCAACACCATCGGCATGTCCGCCACCTGGAAGTCCCCTCACCTCGATCTGATGGTCGGCTTCGGCGACTCCGGCTACGCCCTGCGCCGCGATCAATACAGCACCATCCTGACCTTCGGCGGCGCCGCTCGCCTGCGCGTCGTCGACGGCCTGGAGCTGGGCCTGGGCGCCGAGATCTTCCACGAGCCCCCCGTGCGCGGCAACCGCTTCGGACCCCACCGGACCATCCTGCCCACCAACGTCTCCTACGAGGACTTCGTCCGGGGCCGCGTCGTCGAGCGCTACATCGAGGCAAACCCCGGTCGCATCGACGACTTCCCTCGCCCGGAGCCCGTCGCCGCCGACTCCTACAAGGTCGTCGGCTACCTGGGCTTTGGCGACCTCGGCCCCTTGCGCTGGAACAACCTCTTCGTCAACGTCGCCCGGCGACACCCCGACAACTTCACCACCGAGGTCTTCGAAGGGCGCCAGTACCGCATCTTCCTCAAGGAGCTGACCGACCAGCGCGTCGAGATCAACGGCGGCAACGAGATGCAGCTCACCCTCGTCCCCGGCCTCCTCGACGCCGCCTGGGGCGTCCTCTTCGGCTTCAGCGTCGATGAGGACGACAAGATCACCGCCAGCGAGCGCAACCGCACCTTCTACTCGACCGTCCTGCGCCTTCAGCTCTACATGACCGACACCCTCCACCTGCTGGCCGAGGGCAGCGCCGCGCGCGAGGAGTCCAGGCAGGGCAACCTCTGGCGAGGCCACCACGACTCGGTCTTCACCAGCACGAGCGGGCTGGCCGACAGCGAAGGGCTGGAGTTCGGCGATCTCTACCTGCGCGACACCAACCAGCTCAAGTTCGGCCTCATCATCAACCCGACCGGGCCTGGGATCTTCACCCGGCCCTCGCTGCGGATCCTCTACGGCATCCAGAAGAGCAACATGCACAACGCCTTCGGCAACAGCTTCATCGAGAGCCTCGATGACTTCAATGAGTTCAAGGAAGACCGTGACCGCCTCTGGCACTCGGTCATCGCCCTGGAGGCCGAAGCGTGGTTCTGACCCCCCATCACCTGTCGCGTCACGTCTGCTGGCGCGCGCTGGCCCTGGTCGCGCTCCTGGGGCTGGCGGCCTCCTCGGTCGCCTGCGTCGCCGCTCGCCCGCCCGTGCGCTATGAGGTCCCGGCCCGCGTGGCCCTTGCTCACGTCATGGACCCCGGTGAGGGCGTGGGGACACGCCAGGGCCCGGAGCCGCTGACGGCTGGGATCGAGGCCGAGCTCAACGCGAGGAACCTGGCCCCCGAGCGCGCCCCGTCGCCGCTCTTTGAGCGCTTCGATCTGGTGCGCGACAGCAAGCGCCGCCTCCAGGCGCTGGCCGAGTCCTGCCCCGAGGCCGAGGTCGTCGCGCTGGTCGAGACGCGCGCCCTCTTCTACTCGCTCCTGAGCGGCGGCTACCGCTGGACCGTCTACGTCAAGATCTCCGTCGGCGACCGCGAGTCTCCAGCCGGCGCCCTGAGCCGCGAGTTCGACCTGCCGGCCGTGTTGAGCTACGCCCACGAGAAGGAGGTCGAGGCCATCGACGCCGTCTCGGACGCCATCGCCCGGAAGGTCGCCCAGGCCGTCGACGACCACCTCGGCGGCCGCATCCCCTCCACCCGGCCTTCGGCCGAGGCCAGGCCGCAAGTCTTTGATGTCAAAGATGAAACAGGACAGGCGGGGGCGGTGAGGGAGGATGAGAGCGTCTACTTCGTCCTCGTCGATCGCTTCCGGAACGGCGACCCCGGCAACGACGCCGACGCGGCGCCCGACGACCCCTCGGGGTGGCACGGCGGCGATCTGGCCGGGGTGATCGAGCGCGTCGACTACCTCCACGATCTGGGCGTGCGGACCCTGTGGCTCTCGCCGATCTTCAAGACGCGCGCGGCGCCCTTCATGGGCCACGGCGCCTTCCACGGCTACTGGGTCGAGGATCTGGAGGTCATCGATCCGCGCTTCGGCGATGAGGCGCAGCTTCGCCAGCTCGTCGAGGCGCTGCACGCCCGCGGCATGCGCCTGCTGCTGGACATGGTGGTCAACCACGTCGGCTACGACGCCCCGCTGGTCACCCTCAAGCCGGACTGGTTCCACAAGGAGGGCACCATCGAGGACTGGAGCGACCCCGTCCAGCTCGTGCGCCGCGAGGTCCACGGCCTGCCGGATCTGGATCAGAGCCAGCCTGCGGTCTTCGAGCACCTGCGCTCGGTCAGCGCCCGCTACCTCGACGACTTCGGGATCGACGGCTTCCGCCTCGACGCGGTCAAGCACGTCCCGCTGGCCTTCTGGTCCAGGTACAACGCGGCGCTGCGCGACGAGCGCCCGGGCGTGATGCTCCTCGGGGAGATGTACGACGGCTCGGCGAAGGTCGTCGACGCGGTCCAGCGCGAGGGCTCCTTCACGCACATGTTTGACTTCCCCACGGCCTTCGCGCTGCGGGACGTCTTCTGCCAGGGTCGGCCGCCCGGTCGGCTGGCCGCGATCCTGTCCAACGACCGCTTCACGACCGACGCCGACACCCTCGTGACCTTCCTCGACAACCACGACATGCCCCGCATTCGGAGCGTCTGCGGCGGCTCGACCCTCAAGGTCAAGGATGCGCTGACGGCCCAGCTGGCCCTGCGCGGCTCGCCCTCCATCTACTACGGCACGGAGGCCGGCCTCCAGGGCGTCGAAGAGCCGGCCAACCGCGCCGACATGATCTTCGACGCCCCGGAGGCCGAAGACCTCAAGGCCCACCTCAAGGCGCTGCTGGCGCTGCGCCGAGAGCACGCTTCGCTGCGCGAGGGCCACACGCGCCTGCTGCGTGTGGACGAGCGCTCCCTCTGGATGATCCGCGCGCTGCCAGACCAGGCCGCCCTCTTGATCATCCACTCAGGCTCGGAGCCCATGGAGGCCGATCTCCCGCCCGCGCTGCGCGGCGCGACGCTGACCGACGCCTTGACCGGCGATCCTGTCGGGGAGGCCATCGCGCTTGAGCCTGGCCGCGTGCGGCTGCTGCTGGCCACCCCCGAGGCGCCCGGCGGCTTCGCGGCCCTGACCCGGACCCCCGAGGTGGCTCGCCCTGTCGAGGTCAGCGTCGAGGGCGCTGCCCTGGCCGAAGGCGAGTCGCTGGTCGTGGTGGGCTCAGGCCCCGAGATCGGGGCGTGGGATCCGGCCAGCGGCTTTCTGCTTTCAAATCAATCGGATACGGCGTTCTCGGGGCGGCTCATGCTGCCGGCGGGGGCGGCCTTCGCCTTCAAGCTGGTGGTGCGCTCGTCCTCGGGGCAAGCCCGCTGGGAGTCGGGCGAGGATCGTTACCTCTTCGTGGATAACGCCCAGGGGCCGCTCAAGGTGGCCTTGAGGCTGCGACAATAGCGCTTCATGTCAGGAGCAAGACGATGAGACAGTGGCCCGGGTTTCTGATGATCGCGACGCTGGCGGCCTGCGCCAACGCCTCCCCCGTGGAGCAGCCGCCCGCAGAAGATCCCAACAACGACCCCAACAACGCTCCGAACAACGACCCCAACAACGACCCCAACAACGACCCCAACAACGACCCGAACAACGCCCCGCGCGCGCTCTCGGTCATCTCGGTCTCCCCAGACACCGGCCCGCCTGACGGCGGCACGATCGTCGTCATCACGGGGACGGGCTTCGTCAACGGCGCTGCGGTCAAGATCGGCGGCCTCGACGCCCTCGACGTCGCCGTCCTGTCCGCCTTCCAGCTGCGCGCCACCACCCCCCCGGCCGCCGCGCCCGGCCGCGTCGCGCTGGCCGTGACCAACCCGGACGGCAAGTCGGCCACCCTCGACGGCGCCTTCGAATACCTCGCGGCCCTGCCCGCCACCCCGGACTGGTGCAACATCCAGTTCCCCGCCGAGCTCTCCGTCGCCCCGGGCGCCTCGATCGGGCCGATCTTCGGCCGCGTCTACGAGGACGGCTGCACCAACGGCCCCGGCCGCTGCGGCGCCATCAACGGCGAACTCGGCCTCGGCGCGCCCGGCTCCGACCCCAGCACCTCGCCTCAGAGCTTCACCTGGACCGCGGCGACCTACAACCCCGATCACACCAGCGACGACAACGACGAGTTCTCCGCCACCCTGACCGCCGAGGCCGAGGGCAACTTCGTCTACGCCTACCGCTTCTCGATCCCGCCTGACGGCGAGGGGGCGACCCAGTACATCTACTGTGACCTCGACGGCGCCGACAACGGCTTCTCGATCGAGCAGATGGGCCGCCTGACCGTCGCCGAGGACGTCCTCTCCGTGGCCTGGTGCAACATCCAGTTCCCCGCTCAGGTCGGCGCCGAGCCCGGGATAGCCTCCGCGCCGATCTTCGGCCGCGTCAACGTGCCCGGCTGCACCGATGGCGGCGCCCGCTGCGACGAGGTCCAGGCCGAGCTCGGCTTCGGCGCCCGCGGCGTCGATCCCGGCGCCTCGCCAGACGCCTTCGAGTGGACGCCGGCGACCTACAACCCCGATCACACCAGCGACGACAACGACGAGTTCTCCGCCACCCTGACCTCCGAGGCCGAGGGCGACTTCGCCTACGCCTTCCGCTTCTCCGTCGACGCCGGCCAGACCTGGCTCACCTGCGATCTGGACAGCACCGACAATGGCTTTCAGATCAACCAGATGGGCGCGCTCAACGTCGTGGCGCCGCCCACCGGGGTCGAGATCGGCTGGTGCAACATCCAGTTCCCCGGCGCGACGCTTACGGAGGCCAGCCTCCCCTCCGAGTCGATCTTCGGCCAGGCCTACGTCGCCGGGTGCACCGACGGCGGCTCCCGCTGCCTTGACCTCCAGAGCCAGCTCGGCCTCGGCCCCCTGGACGCCAACCCCGACGAGGATCCCGACGCCTTCGAATGGACCGATGGGGCCTTCAACGCGAGCCACTTCGGCGACGACAACGACGAGTACTTCGCCACCCTGACCTCCGAGGTCGAGGGCACCTTCGCCTACGTCTGGCGCTTCTCCGGCGACGGCGGCCAGACCTGGCTCACCTGCGATCTGGACGGCACCGACAACGGCTTCTCCGTCGATCAAATGGGCCTGCTGACCGTCGGCCTGCCCGCCGTCACGGTCGACATCGACTGGTGCAACACGCAGTTCCCGACCCAGCTCACCACCGCGGCCGGCCAGACCACCGATCTGATCTACGGCCAGGTCTTCACCGCCGGCTGCACCGAGGGCGGCGGCGCCTGCGAGGGCATCATCGGGCAGCTCGGCTTCGGCGTCTCCGGCACCGACCCCTCCGTCGCCCCCGAGCTCTTCGACTGGGCCAACACCGCCCTCAACGCCGAGCACGTCAGCAACAACGACGAGTTCTCCGCCACCCTGACCCCCTCCGCCCCAGGCGACTTCGCCTACGCCTTCCGCTTCTCCGGCGACGCGGGCCAGACCTGGCGCTACTGCGATCTGGACGGCCTCGACAACGGCTTCTCCACCAACCAGATGGGCCAGCTCACCGTCACCGAGTGATCCCCCGCACACTCCACCCCCTGTCCCCACACTCCACCCCCTGTCCCCACACTCCACCCCCTGTCCCCCTCCTCGCTGCGCAAGGCTGTCTCTTAGTCACATCTCCTCCGGGACCCGGCGCAGAGCCCTCTGAGCCCTTTTGACAGGCCCACGGGTCGATGAAGGATGGCGGCCAACACGGGATCGAGTTT
>SXGS01010752.1_pt1 | contig 25214 bp, 19 predicted proteins | sample 3174681 | NCBI WGS metagenome assembly SXGS01 (sample SAMN11356861, study PRJNA531348) | freshwater metagenome | isolation source: freshwater sample F1-80 | place: China: Fuxian Lake, Yuxi | collected 2017-12-25 | reverse complement strand
TCGACCATGATCTGCATGCCGAGGTACGTCACGTCCCAGTTCGAGTCGGAGACGATGTCGTCGAGGAGGGTCTCGAGCGCGGGCTGAACCTCGTAGGAGATGCCCAGCTTCTCGGTGAGGTAGCGGTGGTAGACCTCCACGTGGCGCGCCTCGTCCATGACCTGGACCGCGGCGTAGAACTTGGCTTCCGCCCACGGCACCGTCTCGACGATGCGGGCGGAGGCGAGCAACGCGCCCTGCTCGCCGTGCAGGAACTGCGACAGCATCAGCGCGTTCTGGTGGGTGCGGAACTCGATGGCCTCCTCGGCGCCCAGCCGCCGCGGCGCCTGCAGGACGTCGTTGAAGAACCCCTGCACGTTCATCTGCGCCGACATCCGCGCCACGTCGACCGAGCGCGACCAGTCGATCTCGGTGGCGTTCCAGCTGAGCGTCTTCCCCTTCTCGTACAGCGCCATCAACTTCGCCTCGTCGAGGGCGTACTGCCAGTCGAAGACGGTCTTGATGGTGCTCTCGACTCCGTGGTGAGTCCCGCTGGCGGGCCGTGGCAGCGGGTTGTTCTGCGTGTACTCCATCGTCGCTCCTCCGTCGGTCGTTCCTGGTTGGTGCGTCAGGTGATGCCCAGGTAGCGCACGAACATGTGCTCGAGCTCGACCACCATCTCGTTCTCCGACAGCGCGCGCCCGCGGGCCCGGGTCGGTCCGAACACGGCCTCGGCCCGCATGGTCGAGAGCACCATCTGGATCGCGAACTCGACCGCGCGCTCGGGGTCAGGGTGGCCGATCTCGGCGCTCCGGGTCAGCACCAGCGCCCCGACGCGCTCGACGATCTCGTCGCGAAACGCGCGCGTGCGCGCGTGCTTGCCCGGGTTGTGCGCCGAGGCCGCGGCGAACGCGGCGGCCAGGCGCTCGTTGCGCCGGTAGAGCCGGACCAGCCGGCCGATCGCGGGACCGACGAACTGGCGGAGGGTCAGACCGCGAAGCCGGTCGGCATCGGTGACCACGTCGAGCAGACGGCGCATGTCCACGACGAAGCGCTCTTCGAGCGCGCACACCAGCTCGTCCTTGTCCTTGAAGCGGGCGTAGAAGCCGCCGACCGACGACCCGGCGCGCGCGACGACCTCGGGGATCGACAGCTCGGCGCCGCCTCGTTCCTTGATGATGGCCTGGGCCGCGTCGAGCAGCCGCTCGAGGGTCTCGGCGCTACGCGCCTGCTTGGGACGCGCTACCGAGCGCAGGGTGTGGGGGCGAGCCGTCTCGGACACGTATGAGAATAAGAATCCTATTCTGATTCCTTGTCAAGCACTCTGGCGGACCTGTCGATCACCGCTCGATCCGATCAGGGCGTGCAGGTATGGCTCAACGCGCGTCGATCCGGACCACGGTGGTGTCGCCTGCGGTCGGCACGATCGTGGTGCGGTCGGCGCCTGGTTCCCACGAGGTGCTGCCATCTGCCTTGCGCGTGATCGCCTTCCACCGCAGGTGGCTGCCGGCGGGCAGGTCGACCGTGCCGGTCCACACGGGCCAGCTCGCTCCGTCGAGCGCGAGCGCGGCCGCCGGTGACCACGCTCCCAGCTCGCTCAGCTCACCGGCGATGGCGACGGTGTCACCCCACTGGGTGCGGCTGTCGTGGACCGCGAAGGTCACCTTCACCCGCGGCCAGGCGTCCGGGTTCCACGCGGGATCGTACTCGCGGATCAGCGCGGCCAGCTCGCCGGTCACACGCGCGGCGAGCGCGCGGTCGCGGACGACCAGCTGGTCCTCGTCGTTGCGGTAGGCCGCGTCGAAGTACCAGTTGAACGCGCCGGCCACGACGACTTCGCCGTCGATCACCGCCAGCTTGTGATGCATCGAGGCGTGGGGGCTTCGCGTGTTGTCGGCGCGCACCACGTGGATGCCCTGGGCCTCGAGCCACTCGTCGGACGGGTCATCCTCGGAGATCATGCCGCGGTACTCGGACGCTTCATGGATGCCGTGGTCGAGGATGATCTGGACGTCGACGCCGCGACGGCGTGCGGTGGCCAGTCGCTGAAACAGCGACGTGTCGTCGTAGGCCACGTCCTTGCACGTGAACATCGCGACGTGGATGGAACGGGTGGCGCCGTCGATCAGGCGACCCAGGATCCGTTGCGGTGCCTCGTCGGGGGCGAAGCTGACCGAGACCGCGGCGGAGGGGTCAGCGGCCGCGGTCCGTGCCGTCAGGGGGCCGCCGGCGAGCGCCGTGAAGCGCTCGGCGTACGCGGTCACCAGGGTCGGTTCGCCGCTGGTGAACAGCGCCTCGTGGTTCTCGTGGCGGGCGCCGGGTTCCCAGTTGAAGGAGCCGGTGGCCATGCGGCGTCCGTCGAGGATCACCAGCTTGTCGTGCATGGCGCCGCCGGGCCGGAACGCGCCCAGCACCGGGACGCCCGCTCCGATCAGCCGATCGTCGCCACGGTACCACTCGTACCAGGGGCGAAGCTTGCGCCCGTCGAAGACGACCCGGACGTCGACGCCGGTCCGGTGGGCCTCGATCAGCCTGTCGATCAGCTGGTCATCGGTGACGTTGAACACCGCCGCGTGCAGGGTGTGGCGCTCGCCGGGCGCCGCCCGCTGGCGCGCGATCACGTCGTCGATGGCCGCGATCATCGTCTCGCCCGGATCCTGGAACGGCGCGAACACGACGTCGAGCGGCGCACCGTCCGGAGCGATCGGCGAGTCGGTCGCCAGCCAGCGCTCGTCGGGCGGCGCCGCCGCGTCGCCCACCCCTGCGATGCGACGCCAGGGCGTGACCACCATCTCGTCGACACCGTCGCCGTCGGCGTCGTGCTGCAGACGCAGGCGAGCCATCACGGGGCCGGCCGCATCGCCGCCGAACAACTCGAGGGTGTCGGTGCCCCAGCGCTCCATCCCACCGCCCAGCTCGCCTTCGTAGGCCATCGGGTGCAGCGTATGTGCGAACCCCGCCGGGTGGGGCGCGACCACCTCGGCCAGCACCCGCTTGTGGTGGCGGCGGTTGGCCACCCTCGCATCGATCCACCCACGCGCGAAGGGAGCGCCGCCCGGTGCCGTTGCCGGCCACGTCCCGCTGGCCTCGAACGCGAGCAACTCGGGCGCGGCCAGCAAGCCGGCGGCACGGGCGGCCTCGTCAGCGGACTCCTCGGCCGCGAGGCACCCGCCCGCAGCGATGCCGATCAGTCCGGCCAGCGCCGCGGCCCTTCGAGAGGTGCCGGAGGCGCTAGTAGCGGAAGGCATCGTCGATCTCCGCGCTCGTGACCTGCGGATCGGTTGGCAGCACGACCTCGCGGTCCGCTCCCACCTCCCAGTCGACGCGCCCGTCGGCTCGCACCAGCGCCAGCTTGTAGCGCAGGCGGGCACCGGCCGGCACCGTCACGCGCCCGGTCCACCGCGGCCAGGTCGCGCCGTCGAGCCGGACGCCGCGCGCAGGATCCCATGCGCCCAGCTCCGGCGCATCGCCGACGAGCACCAGCTCGTCTCCCCACGCGGTCCGATCGCAGGTGGCGCCGATCGACAGCTCGAGGGCGGGCAACGGAAGGGCGCCGTCGCCGCCGTAGCGCCGCCACAGCCGCCCCATCTCGCCGGCGTACGCGGCCGCGACCTCGGCGTCGCGGATCACCACCAGGTCTTCGTCGTTCGAGAACGTGGCGGTCGTGGTCCAGTTGTAGGCGCCAACCAGCACGCGGTCGTCGATGACGGCGAACTTGTGGTGCATCGCGGTGTACGGCCCGGTCGTGTTGTGCGCCTCGATCACGGAAATCCCGGCCGCCCGGAGCCGCTCGTCCTCGACGGACTCGATCGACTGCTTCCGGTCGGTGACGACGAAGACCTGCACACCACGGTTGTGCGCGCGGACGAGCGCGTCACTGGCGCTGCGCAGGCGCAACGAGAACACGGCGACGAAGATGCGCGACTGCGCCCCGTCGATGGCCGACGTCACCACCCGGTCGAGTCGGTCCTCCGGCGAGAAGTAGAGCTGGGCCGGTCCCGGCAGGTCGCCGATCCGCGGTCGCTTGACCTGGCTACGGATCTCGTCGAGCTGGGCCGCGACCACCGCGGCCATGGTCGGCGAGCGGAACACCAGCAGTGATTCGTCGTTGTCGTGGAGCGCGCTGGTCCCCCAGTTCGCCGAGCCCATCGTCACCAGCTCGCCGTCGATCACCGACAGCTTGTCGTGCACGGTCGCGTACTCGGAGCGGCGGTTGGTCACCGGCGTGATCGTCAGCCCTGCCGCGACGAGATCATCGTCGAGCGTGTTGTGGTCCTTCACCATCTGCTTGCCGTCCCACAGCACCTCGACTGCCACGCCGCGCCTCTGCGCGTCGAGCAGCGCGTAGCCGAGGCGCGCGCTGGTGACGTTGTACATGGCGACTCGCACCGAGCTCCGGGCCGCGCCGATCTCGTGAGCGAGTCGGTCTTCGGCTGCCTCGCCGCCAGGGATGAAGTAGATGTCGAGCGCGCCGTCGCCCCAGCCGTCGATGGTCTCGACCGCTCCGGAGACCTCGGCCACGTCGACCGCGGCCGGCTCGCTGATGCAGGCCGTGGCCACCAGGCTGACGATCAGGGCCGCCAGCCGGCCTGCCGGATGGGGGCCGGAGCCCGACCGGGGGCCGACCGCTGGAATCGAAGTGAGGAAGGTGACGGGCACGAGGCGCTCATCAGCAACCGGCGCGCCAGCATCCGCCACCAGGCCTTGCCGGGTTGCGCCCCGGCGGCGTTGCTTGTTGCAACACGTGGCTGACGGTGCTGCCAGCCATCGCGCTCGCCCCTTGTGGGGAGCGCCCGGACGGCGTATCGGAAGGCCATGCGCCGGCTCTCGCTCGCCATGCTCGCCGCCTCCGCGTGCACGCAGGCTTCGTCAGGCGATCCGGACGGTGGGGCGGTCTCCGACGGCGCCGCTGTGGATGCAACGACGCCGGCGCCGCTGGTGGTCGTCACCCTCAACCTGCGCTGCCTGATCGACGGCTGGGAGGCGCGGTTGCCGGTGATCGCCGACGGCCTGGCCGCGGCCGCCCCCGACGTGATCGGGCTCGAGGAGGTGTGCCTCGAGCCAGGAGGTCGGGACGCTCTCGAGGCGCTGGTCGGCGCGCTCGCAGCGCGCGGCGTGGCGCCCCTGGCGAGCACCCGCACGGTCACGCACCGCGCGTGGGATGCGTACGACGAGGGACTGGCGATCCTGTCGCGCCATCCCATCGGCGAGGTCCGCGTCGAGTCACTGCCACCCGGCGCCATCCCGCGCAAGGTGCTCGCCGCCCGGATCGATCGCGCCGGCGACTCGTTCGCGTTCGGGACGACGCACCTCGATCACCAGGACGCTGCAGTGCGTGCGCGCCAGGCCGCGGCCGCAGCCACGGCGGTCGCCCGGCTGACGAGCACGGGCCCGCGCGTCCTGGTCGGCGATCTCAACGAGGGGCCCGGAGGAGGCGTGAGCACCGCGTTCGAGGCGAACGCGTGGGTCGACACCTGGGCCGCCCTCCATCCCGGCGACGCCGGACCGACCTTCCCTTCGTCGAGCCCGACCGCACGCATCGACTACGTCTGGGTCTCCAGCTCGCTGGTACCGCAAGCCATCGAGCGAACCTTCACGCTTCCGTTGGCCGGCGTGTACGCATCCGATCATCTCGGCCTGCGCGCGGTCCTGATTCCCTCTCAGTGACGCGAGGTGAGACGGTTGGAGGTGAAGTCGACCGCATGAAACGCGCCCCACGTGCCACGTCAGCTCAGCGGCGTGTCTCCCAGCTGCTCGAGTCGAGCGTGAACAGCGCGAGCACGGTCATGAGGCCGTTGCTGATTGGCATGCACACCGCGTGCGGGACGTAGGAGAGGGCGCTGACCCGTTCGTGTGCTGGCCAGGAGCGCACCCTCCACCGGTAGTAGAGGCCGTAGGCCCCGAGGAAGGCCGCGTGGACCATGACCACCTGCAACAAGCGTCCGGCGACCAGCGCGCCGAACATGCCGATGGGATAGAGCACCAGCAGCGACGCGGCCCCGAAGTAGCTGATGGCGACCAGCGGGGTCAGCTTCCACACGTGGCTGCAGCCGCCGAGGTAGTCGATGATGTGGGCGCGCCGCCACCGTAGCTGCTGGTTGAAGTACTCGGCCAGCGTCGCGGGCACGAACGTCCGGCAGCGCGCCTCCAGGGTCGAGGTGGTGTGGTAGCCGGCCTTGACGATCTGGCGGGTCAGGAAGCGGTCCTCGCCGTACTTGATGGGCACGCCCAGGACGGCGCGCTCCTCGAGGATGGGCATGAGCTCGAGCAGCACGGAGCGACGGTAGGCGGCGAGGCACGCCGACACCGCCATCACATGGTGGAACGACTTCTCGAGGTTCTTGGCGACGAAGTACGCGTACCAGTACTTCAGCACCTGCATCCGCGTGATCCAGTTGTCGTGCTTGTTGCGCACGTCGACCCAGCCGCCGACCGCGGCGATCGACGGACGCGCGAAGCGACGAACCAGCTGACGGATCGCGCCCGGCTCGACCAGCACGTCAGAGTCGACGGAGACGATGAGCTCGCTATCCACCTCCCGGACGACGCGGTTGATGGCGAGACGCTTGCCGACGTTGACCGGGCTGTGCACCACGGACAGGCGGTCGTCGTCGACGGCGACGGCGCGGGCGCGCTGATGGCTATCGTCCGAGGAACCATCGTCGAAACAGACGACGCGCAGCTTCTCGCGCGGGTAGTCGGAGGCGAGCACGCTGCGCAGCGTGTCCTGGATGGCGTCGGCCTCGTTGAAGACCGGGATGACGACGGTGAGCGTCGGCTCGTAGTCATCGATCGTCTCGTCACCGCGGCCGCGGCCGCTGGCCCGAAAGGTCGCCGACAGATACCGATTCACCAGCTGCACGATCGCCAGCAGATGTATCAGTACCCGGAGCATGTCGCGATCTTCGCCGCGAGGTCCGGCGAAGTCACGCGCCGCGGCGGACGCTTGATCGACCGTGACCGCGCCGTCACAATTCGGACGTGCGCGTCCTGCTCATCGAGGAAGGCTGGCACTCGACGCTCTACCTGGCCCGCGCGCTCGAGGACGCCGGCCACGCCGTGACCGTGCTCACCGCGAATGGCAGCCGGGCACGCCACCGCCACAAGACAGTGCTGTGGACGTCGGGCCCGCCGATCGAGGACGCCTCGTTCCTCTCTCACCTGCGTACGGTGGTCGAGCGCGGCGGGTTCGATCGGGTCTTTCCGCTGACCGAGCCGGCGATGACGCGACTCTGGGATGCCGAGGGGCCGTGGAGCGACCGCCTGCACCCGGCGACCGAGGAGTGGCAGCGGCGGCTGCTTCGAGACAAGCACGCGCTGGTCGAGTACATGGCGGCGCGCGGCATCGCGATCCCGGCGCACCGCCGCCTCGATCAGGCGCTCACTCACGGGCTCGACGCCGTGGCGCTCCCGGTCGTACTCAAGGGGGCGACCGGCGCGGGCGGCCGCATGGTCTCGATCGTCGAGGACCGCCCGGCGCTCGCCCTCGCCGTGCGGCGGGCGAGCGCGCTGGGCGGCGAGTGGATCCTCCAGGAGCTCGTGGCCGGGTCCACGTATCTGTTCGGCGGGCTCTTCCACCGCGGCGAGCCGGTGCGGGTGTACGCGGGCGAGAAGGTCGAGCAGCATCCTCCGCGCACCGGCAGCGCGATCCGCATCCGGTCGACGGTCGATCCGACCCTGCTCGACGTCGGCTGCCGCGCGATGCGGACGCTCGCGCTCAGTGGCTTCGCTAGCGCCGACTTCATGCGCCGACCCGACGGCAGCTACGTGCTGCTCGAGGTGAACCCGCGGCTGTGGGGCTCGTTGGCCGGCGCGCGCTCGGCCGGCGTCGACCTCTTCACGCCGTTCGCGGCGATGCTCGGCGGACAGGCCCCCGAGCCGGCGCTCGCCTTCGCCGACGGCGTCGACTGCCTCATCTTCCCGCGCTACCTGAACGCGCCATCGCACCGTAACGTCGCTGGCCTGCGCCGGGCGATGCGCGATCTCCGCACCGACCAGGGCCGCGACTGGCTCGACCCGCGCTTCGTGGCCCACACGCTGCGCCGCCTCTACCACATGAAGCGGCTCGCCCGTCGCCTGTGACGGCTCTTGCGCTGGTCGAGATGGGTACACTCACGTCGCCGGCAAGCTGCCGGCCTCGGGGCTGCTGTCGTTCTTCCTGGGCTGGCTGACCAACGGCGAGTACGGCGTCGAGCCGAGCGTGACGCTGTATCCCGCTGGCACCCCGCTGGTCTCCTGTACTACCTGCTGCCCTCGGCTGCGCTGCGGCGCGGCGACCTCGGCCAGGTTACGGTCCACGAGGGCGCCTCGATGTGATCGGCGTCGCGTTGCGGCGGCGCTCCCCGCTACGCGATTGCCTTCTCGACGACGAGGTCGAACTCGTTGCCGCGCTGGTAGATCCAGCGGCCGGCGTGGATCGGCGCGATGCCCATCGCGCGGAGGTGCTTGGCGACGAGCTCGACGAGGTCCGTGGAGAACGCGACCCTCGGCGGACCCGCCCAGATGAAGATGCGCGTGTTGGTCTCGCCCGCGAGCATGGTGTGCGTCCGCGTGATGTCGAGCCGCGTATCCGGGAATCCCGGGACCGTGCCGATCACCCATTCCCAGTAGTTCTCGGCGTCGGATTCCACGTCGCAAAGGCCCAGTCCCGCTCCGATGGCTTCCAGGGAAGCGCCGGAGACGAACCAGATGTCAGTGATCACAGCGCTTCGTACCATGGGAATGGCGCCGCCCCCCGACGCCGAGGTGATCAGCGACGTTCGAGGGCTGCGCCGAGCGTGAGCACCGCGGACCCGGAAACGCGTTCGAGGGCTGACGCTCTCTGACACGGTCTCGGACAGCCCGCCGCGATGAGTGCGCCTCGCTCGGAGCGCCCCCAAGGATCGTGAACGTGTGCGACCCCCGAGGGAGTGGTCCAAGGCTTGCTCGTGGTTCCGGCATGCGAACCCCTCGACTGATCGCGCTCCTCTCTTTGCCGCTCTTTGCAGCCGGCTGTGACCGCCCGCTCTCCGACGCCACCGTCCGGATGAGCGCGCCGGGTCTATACGACAACGAGCTGTGGCTGGTGCCGTTCACCGACCTGATGATCGACCTGGACGGTGCCGACCCCGAGCTCGCCGACTGGACCGTCGAGACGGACTCGACCCTGGTGCTCGACGACGCCCCGTCCCTGTTCGAGGGCAACTTGCTGGTTCGTGTGCACTCGGGGGACGTCGGCGACGGCGAGCTGAGCGTGCTCGACGACGAGGGCGCCCTGGTGACCACCGTGCCGGTCCACGTCCGCCGCCCCGATGGCATGTACTTGACCGCCACCGTCGATGGCCTCGAGGGCGCTCGGTACGTCCCCGGGTCCAGCGTGCCCGTTCTCGAGAACGAGGTCACGCGAATGTCGGTGACCTATCACCTCCAGGACCGCGGGCTGGGTGGTTCCAACCAGCTCGTCGCCTCCACGGCCACCGGCCTCGGGTATTCGGTCGACCACGGCGAGATCGACGCCGTCGAGATCAGCGCGCTGGACGAGCCCTACGACCTGACCCTGGAGGCCGGCGCGGCGACCATCTCGCTGCGCGTCGAGCCGGTCGCGCTCGCCGACGCCACGCTCGAGCTCGTCAGCAATGAGAACCGCTTGCCCGCCGGGGCCACGGCATCGGTCCGGCCACGCCTGCGTCAGAAGAACGGGGACATGGTGTTCGCGTCGCCCGGGCGATGGACGCGCGATGGTGCCCCGCTGCTGGCGTTCTACGCCTACTGGTACACGTACCAGCCGACCGCCACCGCGAGCGACGTCGAGGTGACGTTCGGCGGACCCGGCGGCCTGCGCGCGACGACGACCGTGCACGTCAGGGAGCCATGAGCTACGGGCGCGTCAGTTACCTGCGCAGGCAGGGGAGGGGGGCGCGGGCGCCCGGGCTCAGAACGTCACGCGCTCGGGCGGCCCATCGTCGAAGAACCGAGAGGCCATCTCCTGCAGCGTGGAGCCCGCGGGCCCCATCGCCCAGCCTGGGTCGCTGAGCGTGAGCACGTGGTAGGGCCCCGCGCCCGAGAAGAGCCACGTCACGCTCGCCGTCGTGGCGCGCAGCTGCGCGCGCCAGGCGCCGACCGCCGCCGCATCCATTCCGAGGGTCGGGTGGATCTCGAGCCCGATCACGCTGTCCAGCTGGGCGATCTGCACGAACGTCGGCTGGCGCGCGGAGACGAACGGGTACCACGTCGCGCCGAACCAGCAGTCGATCGGATCCGCCACGGACGCCTCGCAGTCCGGGTCACCGGTCGCACCCCAGTACGCCCGCGCATTGCGCCAGACCTCGCGGTCGCGCACGGTCGCGTTCTCGATCCGGTGGGCGGGGTTGTCCCAGTCGAGGAACCAGGGCGCGTCGAGCAGGAGCTTGAGCCGCCCGGCCTCCCGCGCGTTCGGTAATGCCTGGGCGACGAACGCGCTGTTGAACTGCGCGCCGTGGGCCCCTGCGGAGTTGCCACCGAAGAGCACCTGCAGCGCCGGGTCCTGGTCGTCGAGCCCGTAACGCTGCGCCAGCACCTCGAACATCGCGCGCACGTTCGCCCGCCCGGAGTAGTACCAGCCGCCGGGCGATACTGCCGAGGGCCGCAGCTCGGTCGTCGCGCCGTGCCAGAAATCACTGGAGCAATAGTGCGCGAGGACGTGGTTCGCGTCGGCGAACGTGGGGTTGCCCGTGTCATCCCGCGACAGGATCCCGTGCGTGACCAGCAGCCCGGTGGCGCGGTCCGGCGCCGGCAGGTTGGTGGTCAGCCACGCCTCGCGCTCCGAGCACGGCCGCGTGGCGTCGTCGCACCAACCCCCGCCCTCGAGCTGGATCACCCAGACCGGGCTCGGCGTCGCGGCCAGCGAGATCCGGAACCCGAAGGGGGTGCCGTCGTTGCATCGCGCCTGCGCCCAGCGCATCGGGTCGCGTACCGCGGGCTCGACCACCTCGGTGTTCCCGGGAGTCCCGAGCGTGCACGCCGAGACGTCCCACCCGGCGCAGCTCGTCCTGCACTCGGCCATCCCCGCGCTCCAGCTGCCGCCCAGCGTGGTGCACGCCATCGAGTCGCCGTCGCACGCCTCGCCCAGGTCGGTCACGCCGTTGCCACACAGCGTGGCGCCTCCATCGGGCGCCGAGGTCGGCGAGCCACTACACCCGCACGCGATGAGCGCGACCCAGAGCGTCAGCTTTTCGAAGCGCATGTCGTGTCTCCCTCCTGCTTCTCTCAAGGACACGCCCCGACGCCTCGGGGTTAACCCCAGAGTTCATCAGGGCGGGGCCGGACACGGTCGGGACCATCGTCTGATGTACGCGCGACCACGAACCGGCGGCTGGCAGCGCCCCAGCGTGACGTCGGCGGCGGTGCACGCGATACGGACGTGCATGTGGTCCGCGTGGAGGCTGACGCCGGGAGGTTGCTGGAGGATCGCGCGCGCAGATCGGCGACGCCGAGCACGCTGCCTGGGTGCGTTGCGCTCACCGCCGCGGCCGCGCGCTGGATCAACCCGACCAGCTCGATCGTACCGTGGTGCTGGTCGCGCGACGCCCACGGCTCCGGCACGACGTGCGCGGGGCCGCGCTCGGGCAGCGCCACGCCTCCGAACAGCGCGCCGCGGTTGACCGCGCCACACGAGATCGATCGATCGCTGCCCTCGGCGATTGGGGCGGGCAGGGCATCCCCACGTGCGGACGCCGCGAGGAGCGCGATCGCGGCCAGGGAGAACGCGGCCGTCACGATCGGTTCGTATCGGCGGCCCGAATGCGTGTCAACGCGGCGATTTCACACGTCTCACGCCACGCGCGCCTCTTCGTCCTCCCGGCACCGCGCCGCCTCGTCGGCGCGTCCGTCGATCAGGCGGCCAGGCATCGTGCGGCACGGTTCGGCACGCCGGGCACGGCGCCGCAGGCTGCCCGCCCGTTCGCCGCCTCAGCGGATACGCTAGAGCCGATGGCCGCCAGGGACGACGAGAAGGCAACGGCGCCGGTTCGCCCGGGCCAGGCGATCGCCGCGCTCGATGAGACCGCGGCGTCGGACCCCAGCGAAGGTGTCGCGACCAACCTCCGCTCAGGAGAGCCGCCGGATCGAGTCAGCGCGCTGCCGGCCGAGATCGGTCGCTTCAAGATCACCGGCAGGCTCGGCCAGGGCGGCATGGGCCTGGTTCTGCTCGCAACCGATCCACTGCTGGGGCGCAGCGTCGCCATCAAGATCCTGCACGGCGACCGCGCGGCCGAGGCGTCGGCCAAGCAGCGCATGTTGCGCGAGGCCCAGGGGATGGCGCAGCTTTCGCACGAGAACGTCATCGTGGTTCACGAGGTCGGCATGCACGCCGACCGCGTGTACCTGGCGATGGAGTACGTCGTCGGTGGGACGCTGACGCGGTGGCAGGCCGGTCGCGACTGGCGCGAGATCCTCGACGTGTACGTGCGCGCCGGTCGCGGGCTCCAGGCCGCGCACGAGGCCGGGCTCGTCCACCGCGACTTCAAGCCCGACAACGTCCTGGTCGGCGACGATGGCCGGGTTCGCGTCACCGACTTCGGGCTGGTTGCGACCGCCAACGAGCCACCCGAAACCGGCCCGGGTGCGACCGCGGCCGGCCGCGGCGACCTCGAGCTCGCGGTCAGGCTGACCGAGACCGGCGTGATCGTGGGGACACCGCGCTTCATGGCGCCCGAGCAGCACCGCGGCGAGGCGGTCGACGCCCGCGCCGATCAGTTCTCGTTCTGCGTCGCGCTCTACCAGGCGCTGTTCGGCGTGCCGCCGTTCGCCGGCGCGGCGTACGCGGAGCTGGTCGACAACGTCCTCGCTGGCAGGGTCACGGCGGCGCCGGCTGACTCGAAAGTTCCCGCCAGCGTGCGCGAGGCGCTGTTGCGCGGGCTGCGACCCGATCTCGCCGAGCGCCACGCCTCGATGAACGAGCTGCTCGCGCTGCTGTCGATCCGTGAGCCGATCGTCGCGCGGCGGCGATGGCCGCTGGCGGTCGGCGGCGCCGTCGTCGTGGTCGCCGGCGTGGTGGCGCTGGTCGCGGCGCGCTCCGGCCACCGGGACGGCATGCCGCCCGTGGCGTCGTCGCCCTCTTCGGCGGCGAAGACGCAACCGCCGCCGGCCCCGCCGGCCCCGCCCGTCGTCGAGGGTGCCGCGTCGGCGCTCGACGTCACAAGGCTGCAGCCGGCCATGCAGGCCTTCGATGGAGCGCTGGTCGACCTCGCCAAGGGAAGACCCGACGCGGCCGCGCACGGATTTCGCGACGCTTACGCCTCCATGCAGGTCCCGCAGCTGCTCTTCGACCTCGGCATCAGCCTCACCATGCAGGGCAAGCGCGACGGCGATCCCCGCGCGTACGCCGGAGCCGTCGATGCCTTCACCCGCTACGCGACCATCGATCCGATGGCGCCCGGGATCGACGAGATGATCCGCACCATCGAGCTCGAGATCGAGCGTCTCGAACAGGCCCATCCGGGGACCACCGGCCCGACCCACGCGGCGCCGTCCCCCGCGATGACGCGGCTCGCGATCCCCGTGGTCCGCGGCTTCGCGCTGGTGCTCAGCGAACCGCCCGGCGCGACCATCTACGTCGACGACCAGAGCAAGGGTCCGTTCGGTGTGACGCCGTGGTCGGGCACGCTGGACGGGGAACATCGGATCCTGATCGCGAAGCGCGGGTTCCACGTGCTCGACCACCCGATCTCGGCGGATCCGTCCAAGGGCCTCGTGCTGCAGGTCACGCTGGCGCCCGAGTCGGAGGAGTGACGAGACCCAGACGCTCGGTTCCGAGCTCTTCGCTCCACCGCGCCGAGACGTGATGCGGACGCAGACGTCCCCGTTGCCTTTCTCGACGCCGCCCACCGCCGCATCCTGCGACCTCGCGACCTTGCCGGCTGGTCCTGCGGTTGCAAATCCCCCGCGCATGGCCGCGCTCGCGCAACCGACCCTGGTCGACTGCACCGGCGAGACCGTGTCGTCGCGACGCCGCACCGCTCGCCGCCGCCCCCGCCGCTGGCCGTTGCCCATGGGACTCGCGCTCGTGCCGTTCGACGATCTCGCTGTCGACCCCGGCATCGAATCCGTCGCTGACGAGGCGGATCTCGACGAGCTCGAACCCGACGACGTCACCAACCCCGAGCACCCCCTGTTCTCGACCGCGATCCCGGTCGCCGCCGACCGCGGCGCCTCGCTCATCGCCGAGTGGGATGCCGCCTCCGACCAGTCGGCCGCCGTTGTCGCCCGTATCCTCGGCGCCTCCGAGGAGGCCACCCACGCCGGGTCTCACCTCGGCGGTCGCCGCCACGCCGACCGCGAACGCCGCCGTGCTTTCACCTGGCTTCTCGCCGGCTTCTGCGCCGGCCTCGCCACCGCAGCGCTGCTCTTGACCACCTGACGCCGCCCGCTCATCCCCCACTGCCCGCGCGATCGTGGCCCGGGCGCGGGCGCCATGGCCTATCCTTCTGATGTGGGACGCCTCGCCGGCGGATGGTTCATCGCGCTGATCGCCTGCGGGTCCAGTGGCATGGGCGATGTCGATGGCGGTGTCGACGGCGATGTCGATGGCGGGCGCTCGCTTGGCTTCGTAGAGACCCTCGACGAGCGCGACGACTTCGGCGTTCTCGGGTCGATCCCGGCGGCGGTGGGTGCCGGCGAGTTCACGGTCGAGCTCTGGCTTCGCCCCGACGACCGCTTTCCGTTCGGGCCGACCGGCGGCGGCGACCAGCGCACCAACTGGAGCAGCGAGGACGAGCCGATCTACGACGACGGCGACTGGTGGTTCAGGGGCAACTTCCTGATCGACGGCCACAACAACCGAGACTTCAGTCGGGGGACATTTTCGCTCCAGTTCTACGGCAGCGGGCGATTGCGCTGGTTGTTCGGCGATCGCGGCTCGGTGCCGCCCGGCGGCGTGTGGGCGGTCCAGGGCGACGTGACCGCGAACGCTCCCAACCTGGTCGACGGCGCGTGGCACCACGTCGCGCTGGTCCGGAGGTTCGCGGGAGCCGCCGGCGCCGATCTGGAGATGTGGATCGACGGCCAGCTGATCGACACCGAGACGTCCGACGTGCGCACCGACATGAACGAGTTCTGGAGCGACTGGTCCGAGTTCCCCGACGGCCAGCCCGGCTGGTTCTTCGGCGCCGAGAAACAGGCTGCGATCGACGTGCTCGCGGCCTACGAGGATTACAAAGGGCTGGTCTCGGACTTTCGCGCGCTCTCGCTCGCCCGATCACCGGCCCGGCTGGCCGACTACCGCGCCGCGGTGACCGGCGCTGAACCCGGAGTCGAGCTCTTCATCCCGTTCGCCGAGGGCAGCGGCGATCGCGCGTGCGACCCGTTCCGCGCGTCGCTGTGCATCGAGCTCGAGGGCGTCGCCGCCGATGCATGGACTGCCGAGGGTCCGCCGACGCAGTAGACACGTTGGTCACGGCGGGCCGCGACTCTGGTAGCGTCGACGCATGCTCCGTATCGCAACCGTGGTGCTGACATCGCTCCTGCTGTTCGCCTGTGGCAAGAAGCCGGCGCCGGCCGAACCCGAGCAGAAGCGGGGCCGGATGACCGTCACCGACACCATCGTCGAGGTCATCGATCACATCCTGTTCGGCGTCGACAGCGCCGAGCTGTCGGACGACAGCAGGCAAAAGCTCGACGCGACCGTCGCGACCCTCGAGGGCAACCCCGACATCACCAAGGTCGAAGCCCAGGGTCACGCCGACACCAGTGACGCCGACCCTGCCGGCATCTCGCAGGCCCGTGCCGACGCGGTCGTCGCGTACCTCGTGTCGAAGGGTATCGCTCCCGAGCGCGTGGTCGCGAAGGGCTACGGCACCGACAAAGCCGTGGAGCCGGCCGAGGGCATCGACCCGGCCGCGCTACAGCGCAGCGTGATGTTCATGATCCTCGAACGCCCGGGCTATCCCCCGACCGGCGACCAGTAGGTCGCCTGCCTCAGCTTCCACAGCAGCTCGCGCTGGTCTGCGAGTCGGCGATGGCCGGATACCTGATCGAGGCGCGAGACGTGACCGACGGAACCGCGCGATCCGCGAGGTCCTCGACGGGCCCGTCGGAGGCTGACATCCTGCCGCGGCCGGACTCCCGGCTGCGCGACGGGTCAGCTGCGGGTGAGGTGCTGGAGCACGCCGAGGCGCTCGAGCGTTTCCCGGATCGCCTCGATGCTGAACGGCTTGCGCAAGAACGCGTCAGCGCCGAACTCGCGCGCTGCGGCCTCACCAGCGCCGCCGGAGATCATCATGATCTTGACCTCGCGGTCGATGAGGCGCATCTCCTTGAGCGTCTGCTCTCCGCTCATGCCCGGCATCAGCCGATCGAGTACGACGACCGAGACTTCCGCGTGGACCTCGCGGAAGTTAGCCAGCGCCGCCGGGCCGCCGTCGAACTCGCCGGTCTCGAGGCCGATCGACCGCATCATCCGGGCGGTGGAGCTCCGCGACGCCGCGGAGTCGTCCACCACGATCGCGATGTGCCGCGGGGGCGCCGCCTTGGGCATCGGGCGGGTCCGGGTGCGAGGGGGCTTGAGCTCGGCGGAGGGCGCGGGGAGGACCACCCTCATGCGCGTCCCGCGCCCGAGCTCTGACTCGATGGCGACGCTCCCGCCGTGGCTGCGCACGACGCCGTAGACCGATGACAGGCCGAGGCCGGTGCCGCGACCGGCAGGTTTCGTTGTGAAGAACGGCTCGAACGCTCTCGCCACTGTGTCGGCGTCCATGCCGGTGCCGGTATCGGTGACGTCGAGCTCGATGAAGTCACCGCCATCGGCGAGGTCCAGCGCTGCGGCACTCGCACGGCCGAGCGTCACCGAGCGCGTCTCGATGGACAGCTTGCCTCCCGACGGCATCGCGTCACGGGCGTTGAAGCACAGGTTGAGCAGGACCTGCTGGAGCTCGCGGCGGTTCCCCATGACCGCGAGCCCCGGCTCGACAGCGACCGAGATCTCGACCGGCTCGCGCATCGTCCTCCGCACCATCGATACGATCTCGTCCACCAGCGGCTCGAGAGGGATCGCGCTCAGCTCTCGTACCGGCTCCCGTCGTGAGAAGTCGAGCAGCTGACGCGTGAGGTCGCGCGCCGTCGACGACGCGCTGCGGATCTCGGAGATCGGGTCGACCAGGTCACGATCCGTGCAACCGTGCTCCGAGGCCCAGAGCTCGATCGTCTCGATCCCCGAGAGGATCACCATCAGCATGTTGTTGAAGTCGTGGGCGAGCCCACCTGCGAGCTCTCCCAGCGAGTCGAGCCGCTGCAGCTGCTGGGCCCGCGCTTCGAGCTCGTCGTGGCGTCCGTAGACCAGGGTCACGGTGCCGCCGATCTGCACCCGATCGCCGAGCTCGAGCAGCTCGCTGCCCGTGACGAGCTTGCCGTTGATCGCGGTGCCGTTACGGCTGCCCAGCTCCTCGATGACCAGGTTGCGCCCGATCCGGGAGATGCGTGCGTGCTGGCGTGAAACGTCCTCGGCCTGCACTCGAACCTCGGCCTCGGCGCCGCGGCCGATCACGACGGGGAGCTTCTCGAGCAGGAACGTCCGTCCTACGTCGGGGCCGGTCACGCACACGAGCCGTTCCAGCGGGGCCGCCGCGCCCGATCGCGTGGGCGTCAACTCGATGCGAGCGGTCGTGAACTCCTGCTCGTCATCGCAGTCAGGCATGAGCAGGAAGCATTATCCCCCACGGAGTGGCCAGCGTCGGCTCGGTTCCAGGTAATCGTGGGGTATCGAGGCTGCTCGGGCCCGAGGCCACTCATCGAGCATCCGTGTGTTACCGAGCGGGAGTGGCGCGCAGTCGGCGACTGTGCCACGTAGCACACCCGAGGTTGGCGACCGTGCCTCGACCGAGCGACGCTCCGACGGGCCGCGCGCCGCCCGAAGCGCGGTTCACAGGTTGCAGGGAGTCTGCGACAGCGAGCGGACCGTGATCGTGTCGGTCTTGTTGCTCACGCCGGGCGAGGACGCCGTCATCAGGTTGCCGGTGCTGACGGTGACACCCTCGATGCTGACGGTCTGGGCCGTGCCGAAGTTGCCCGGATCGAAGCTGTACGTCACCGGCGTCACGTCGATGTTGGCACCGGAAGAGATGGTCACGTTGAAGGGTCCGAGTGGATTGCCCTTGAGCCGCACCGTGCCCGTCGTGAAGTCGAACACGCAGACGAAGGTCGGGGACACGATGAACTCGATGATGTCGGGATCGCGCACGAGCACCGAGATCGACTGGGTCGGCAGGCCGCTCGACGTCACGTTGACGCTGGTGCTGTTGAAGTCGTTGCCGGCCACGGCCACGCCGGTGATCGTGACGTTCTGCGGCGTGGCGTAGTCGGCCGGGGTGAAGGTGAGCGCGGCAGCCGACACCGTGGCCACCCCGGTGTTGAGCGAGGCCACGTTGACCGTGACGTTGCCCGCGGGCTGGAACGCCAGCGACACGCCCACCACCGTGCCGGCCCCCTCGGAGACCGCCACGCTGTTGGTGGTCACCACGATCGCCTGCACATCATTGTCGCTGACCGTGGCGGAGACGCTGGCCGGGCTGGCGCCGGTCGCGGTCAGGTTGATGGCGACCGTCTCGGCCGTGAGGTCGATGTCCTGGGTGCCGGTGACCGTCACGTTCTGATAGGTGTTCCAGTTGGTGGTGGTGAACGGCACCATCGCGGGGGCGGCGGTGGCGGCGCCGCCATCGGCCGACGCGGCGTTGACGGTGACCGCGGTCGAGGGCTGGAAGTTGAGCCGCACCCCGAAGGTGGCGGTGCCGCCCTCGGCCAGCGAGACGCTCGGCACGCTGGTCTGGATCCCGAGCGTGTCGTTGTCGGTCACGGTGACGTTGACCGTGGTGGTCGGGATGCTCGCCGCCATCAGCGACACCGTGGTCGTTTCGGTGGCCACGTTGAGATCGTCGACGCCGCCCACGGTGACGTTCTGGGCCGTCGCGTAGTTGGTCGGGGTGAACGACAAGCTCGCGGGCGTCGCGGTCGCCTTGGCGGTATCGCCCGACATCACCGTCACCGTCACGTTGCCGCCGGGCATGTAACCGAGGGCGACGCCGACCGTGGTCGTGCCGCCCTCGGCGACGGTGACCGAGGCCATCGTCACCTGGATCACCTGGGTGTCGTTGTCGGTGGTCGACGCCGTGACCGTGACGTTGGTCAGGCCGGCCGAGGACAGCGTCAAGATCACGGTCTCGCCCACGAGGTCGACGTCCTGCACGCCGGTCACCGTGACCATCTGGTAGACGTTCCAGTTGGAGGAGTTGAACGTCAGCGGCGTCGGTGCGGCGGTGGCCGCGGTCGGGTCGTTCGAGGCGATCGCCACCGCGACGCTGGCGCCGGGCTGGGCCGAAAGGCGCGCCCGGAAGGTGGTGGTTCCGCCCTCGGTGACGGCCACGCTGGCCACGTCGGTCTCGATCAGCAGGATCTCGTCGTCGATCACGTTCACCGTCACGTCGCGGACCAGGCCGAGGGCCGCGGCCTCGAGGCGGAGCGTGGTGGCGCCGGGGGCGGCGTCGGCGTCCTGTACGGCGGTGAGCGTGACCGGCTGGTTGCTAGCGTAGTTCGACGGCGTGAACGTGAGGGTGAGCGGCACCGCCGTGGCCACCGCGGTGGCCAGGCTCGACACCGTGACCGTGACGTCGGACGTGGGACGAAAGGCCAGGCGCACGTTGACCGTCGCGTTCGCGCCCTCGTTCATCGACACCGCTGCCGGCGCCGCGGTGATCGACTGGACGTCGTCGTCGGCGACGTTGATCGCCACCGTGCGGTTGGCCAGGCCGGTGGCGGCCAGGGTGATCGAGGCGCTGCCGGCCGCGGTGTCGTCGTCGGCCGGCGCCGTGACCGTGACGGTCTGGGCCAGGTTCCAGTTGCCGGTGGTGAAGGTCAGGGTGGTCGGGGCGGCCGTGGCCGCCGCCGGGTTCGACGTCATCACCGTGACGCTGACGTTGCCCGCCGGCTGCTGGGTGAGCTGCAGGGTGAACGTGCCGTTCCCACCCTCGGTGAGGCCGAGCGAGCTGGTCGACGTCTGGATGCCGAGCACGTCGTCGTCGGTGACGGTGACCGCGACCGACGCGGCGGTGAGATCGACCGAGGTGAAGTCGATCGTGGCGCTGTCGGCGGAGATGTTGGCATCCTGCACGCCGGTCACCGTGACCGACTGATCGAGGTTCCAGTTTGCGGTGGTGAAGGTGAGGGACGCGGGCGCGACGGTCGCGGCCGCGGTGTTGCTCGACGCGGCTGCCACCACCACATCGGCGGTCGGCTGGGCCGTGAGGTGGGCGCGGATGGTGCCGGTCGAGCCCTCGCCCACGTCGAGCGCGGTCGGCGTCAGCGCCAGGGCCAGGCCGTCGTCATCGTCGACGGTGACGGCGACGGTGGCCGGCGTGGCGACCGCCGTGGAGCGGGCGGTGACCGTCACGTCCTCGTCCGTGACATCGACGTCGGACTTGCCGGTGAGGGTGACGGTCTGGGGCGTGGCCCAGTCCGAGGTGCTGAACAGGAGCGCGGTGGGGGTGACGCCCAGCTGGAGGTCGTCGCTGGTCTCGAGCGTGACCAGCACGGCCTCGGCGGGTGCGGGCGACAGCTGCACCGTGAAGGTCCGGGTCTGGCTCTCGGGCACGATCAGCGCCGTGGTCGAGAGCACGATCTCGAGCGGACCGCCGGCGCCGTCGATGCCACCGTCGTTGAGGGCGCCGTCGGGATCGCCCTGGATGTAGCGGCCGTCGACCGCACAGGCGGTCAGGCTGGTGAGACCGGCCACCAGGCCGGCGATGACGAGCGCGGTCACGGTGCGCATCAGAACCTCACCTGCACGTCGACACCCGTGGTCTCGCCCAGGTACGGCGTGATGGCCACACCTGCATCGGCCGGCGGCCGTCCGGTAAACCACAGGACCGCCGCACCGATGGCCGCGCCGGTTCCGACGCCGAACGCCACGTTGGCCATCAGGGCGCGCGACTTGCCGCGATCGATGAGGTCGTTGGCGCGGTCGCCGTCGGGACACGGCACGCTCTCGTCCGGGCAGAGCGCGTCGGCATCGGACTCGAAGCCGTTGGCCTGGCTACCGAACACCGCGCCGCCCGCCAGCGCGACCAGCGCGACCGCGCCGACGCCGAGCGCCAGCTTGCGGCGTTGGGTGAACATCCCCGCGGGCGCGCCGGGCTCAGGCTCGTCGATCGTGGGCGGCTCGGGCCCGGACGGAGGGGTGTCGGGGGTGGGCGGTGGCGGGGCCAGCTTGATCAGCTCCTTGAACCGGGGCACCTCGATCGACACCTTGTCCACCTCGTTGTCGACCTCGACCGTCGTCGACCACTCCTCGTGCCCGGGGGCGCGCCCGGCCACCACGTACCTGCCGCCGTCGACCGGCACCGCGCGGTTCCACAGCGCTGCGTCGACCTCGACGCCGTCGCGCGAGACGACCAGCCCGTCGATGCGGCTCTCGTCGGGCACCGAGATGGTCAGGAACGAGAGCCGCGGTTCGATAGCCCTGATCCGTTCGGTGGCGGTCTTCTTCTTCTTGGGGTCCTTGGCGCGGACCTCGGCGTCCTTGAACGCCGACCACGCCGACGCCAGCTGTCCGAGCTTCTCGCGGCACGTGCCGAGGTTGAGCAGCGTGCCGGCGCGCGCCTCGAGGCGGTTCGACGCGGCAAATGCCTCGCACGCCTCGGCCATCCGGCCCTCCTTGAAGAGCTTCTCGCCTTCGGAGAACAGGGTTTCGGCTGCGGCGTTCTGCGCATGGGCGACCCCGCCGCCGAAGACGAGGCCCAGGATGAGCGCGGCGAGGCTAGTCGCCGCGATTCGACAGACCGGAACCCTGGTTGTCGCCATGATCGGATCTCCCTCGTCTGCCGCGTCCACCGCGCGGACGGCTGTTGTTGTCGGCTCCGGCATCGACGGGGGCGGCCGCCGTCGCCGGGGCGGCGTCGGCGAGATCGACGGACGGTATGCTGGCGTCGGCCTCGGTGAGCGGCGCCGCCAGGACCGCGGCGTCAGGCATCGGCGTGGCCGCGGACGTTGCGCCGGCATCGGGTGCGAGCGCCGCACTCGCCGCGCCATTGCCGCCCGGCGTGCCGCCGCCGCCGTCGCCGTCATCGCCACCGCTGCGCATGACGGCGAGCGCACCACCACCGATCGCCAGGGCGGCGATGGTACCGATGACGAGCACGGAGCGTCGCCGGCCGCCACCCTGGACGATGCCGGTGGTGCCGCCCTGGCCGCTCGCCGACTCGAGCGTGGTGACCGCGCCGGCCAGCGGCGGGGGCGGCGTCATGGCCGCGCCGTACATGGGGGTCGGCGTCGCCGCGAGCAGGCCGATGGGCGGCGGCGTCGCATAGCCGCCGGCCGGGTAGGCGAACAGCGCGCTCTCGATCTGGTGGAGCGCCTGCGCCATCTCGGCCATGGACTGGAAGCGGTTGGCCGGGTCCTTCTCGAGGCAGCGCAGCACCAGGGCGTCGAGTTCGGCCGGGATCCCCGGCACCTGGCTCGACGGTCGCGGAGGGGCGTCGCGGACGTGCGCGATGATGATGTCGCCGGTGCCCTCTCCATCGAACGGTGGTCGGCCGCACAGCATCGTGAACAGCACGCACCCGAGCGCGTACACGTCGGAGCGGTGATCGATGTTGGCGGTGCCGCGGCACTGCTCGGGTGACATGTAGACCGGCGTGCCCATCAACACCCCGGTGCGGGTCTTGAACTTGCCGGGCTCGTCGCTGTTCAGCTTGGCGATCCCGAAGTCGAGGATCTTGGGTCGCTCACCTCCGGTCACGGCCGGATCGCCGACGATGAAGAGGTTCTCGGGTTTGAGATCCCGGTGGATGACGCCCTTGCCGTGCGCGGCCGCGAGCGAGGTGGCCACCTGTCGCATCAAGCGGAGCGAGTCGATCGTGGAGAACCGACCGATGCGGCGTAGCCGCACGTCCATGGGCTCGCCCTCGAGCAGCTCCATGACGATGTAGGCGCTGCCCGAGCCGTCGAAGCCGAAGTCGAAGACCTGGACGATGCCCGGGTCGGCGACGGCAGTCACCGCCCGCGCTTCGTTGAAGAAGCGCTGCACCATGCCCTGGTTGGCCGACAGCGCCGGCAGGAGCACCTTGATCGCGGCCCGGCGGCCGAGCAGCGTGTGCTCGCCGATCCACACCGTGCCCATGCCTCCTTCGCCAAGCTTGCGGAGGATCCGGTACTGCCCTATCGATCCGCCTTCCATCGGAGTTGGCGAAGCTTAACACGATCGGTCGCCACCACCGAGTTGGCCGCGCCCACGCCGTCCTACACGTGGGCACGAGTGGTCGATCGAGCTCGAGGACCGTCAGGGGGATCAAACCTACGGCGCGACCTGCCAGCTGCCGCCGGTGCGGCGCAGTCGGAGGTCGACCGCGAAGGCCAGCCGCGGATCACCGCGCTCCAGCAGCGTTCGCGCCAGCGTCGACAACCGTGGGCGCGCGGTCACTCGCAGTTCGTGGCCGTCGACGACGATCCGCAGCTCACGCTCGAGGTCGACCATGTCGGGCGCAAGCCGGATCCGCACCGACGGCGGCGCGCCCGTGACGATGACCGCGTTGGCGCTGCGCTCGATCCGCGCTTCGAGGATGCCGGTCGGGGGCGCGTCGTCCTCGACCGCGAGCCAGTCGAAGGTCTGGGCCGGGGCCAGGAGCGTGACGTCTCCGGTGACGCCGTTGGTCAGGCGCTCGGGAGGCGCGCGCGTGGCGAGGTTCCAGCGCAGCGTGGGGGCATGGCGGATTCGCCGGTGCCCGCGCAGCCAGCGGACCGCGTTGGTGTCGACCGAGCGCTGGGCGCGTTCGCCACGGGCGAGCCACGCGGCCGGGTCGGCCAGCACCGGATACATGGTGGCGCGCGGGTCGTTGTCGCGGAAGTTGTGGGGATGGTCGACGTGGACGAAACACGCGCCGGCGTAGCCGTCGGGGTGAGCGGCTGCGAGCGCTGCTAGCCTGCCGCAGTACTCGGCGTCGACCCGATTGCGTCCGTAGGCGTCGTCGCGCTCGCCCACGCTGATCGCGAACGGCACGTGATACAGGTTGTCGAGCGCGATGCCGTTGGGGTGGCCGGCCGACATGCTCGCTGCGGCCAGGCGAGACGTCATCCGCGGCGCGATCTGGTAGACCCCGTCGCCGCCTGCCGAGAAACCGAGCAGGTAGACCCGATCGGGGTCGACGTCCGCGAAGACCAGCGCGTCCTCGATCAATCGATCGTAGAGCGCGTACGACGAAGGCCGGAAGTGCAGATCCCACGTGTCGCTGACGCCGCGCGGAGCGACGTAGACCCCGGCGTCGATGCTGGCCCGGTAGTAGGACTGCATCTGCTGCCACTGATCGTCGTTGAGCTCCGGCGGCCCACCGCCGCCGCCGTGGAGCGCGATGTACAGCGGGTAGCCACCGGTCGGGCGCGGGCCGATCGTCTGCTCCCGGTAACGCATCACCGCGTCACCCAGCGCCAGCGCCTGCCGCGAGCGGGACGCCATCCGCGCCGGGTCGGCCTCGACTTCACCCCGGTAGCGCTCCCACATCGCGGCGATGATCGCGTCGAGGTCGGCGGCGGCCACGTCGATCTCGCCGCGGCCACCGGCCAGCTCGGCGATCGGTGTCGAACGGATGCGCTCGAGGACCTCCGCGGTCGTCGCGGCAGCGGTCGTCGTCGCCCGCGGGTCGTGTGGCGCCGCCGCCGAGCAGGCGACCAATCCGAGCAATCCGATCTCGGCCGAGCGTGGCATCGAGCGATCATGCCACGGTGGCTGCGGACCTCTGGCCCGCGTCGGCGACGGGCCTGGTGATCGCGCGCTGACCGCTCCGTCCCTCAAAGCTCGCGGGCGACGCCGAACGAGAGGCCGCGCTCGCCCAGCGCGGCGACGTCGAGCACCAGCGTCCAGCCGCGCGCGGGGCCGAGGCTCACACCGGCGCCGAGCTGGTAGTGGTGGATGTCGCCGCCGACCAGGTCCTCGCCATCGAGGCGCCACATCACCGGGCCGCCGAAGGCGCGCGCGAGCGCGTAGGGGCTGACGCGCCCGAGGCTGCGCCCGGCGAGCACGCCGGCGCGTAGATCGGACGCGCTGACGGCGGTGCTGGCCGCGCCCGCGGAGGTCTCGCGTGAGGTCGTCCGCAGCGCCGAGACGCCGAGCGAGCCGGCGAGGAACCAGGCGCCGCGGGTCCAGGTGCGCCCGCCGCTGGCCGCGGCGACGACGCCGACCCCGAGATCGTGCGTGCGGCCGGCGGCCTCGAGGGCCCCGCCGAGCACGGCGCCGAGGGCGACGCGCG
>SXGS01182481.1_pt1 | contig 25217 bp, 42 predicted proteins | sample 3174681 | NCBI WGS metagenome assembly SXGS01 (sample SAMN11356861, study PRJNA531348) | freshwater metagenome | isolation source: freshwater sample F1-80 | place: China: Fuxian Lake, Yuxi | collected 2017-12-25 | reverse complement strand
CTTTGCAATGGCTGCGTCAACGCGATTGGCAATTGCCTCTCGGCTCGCGTAGGTGTGGTCTGTCGTGTCCCATCTCGGAACGCTGCTACCGCACACGAAGGCTTTGATTTCAACCAAGGCGGCCCGCAGTTGCTCGCACTCAGCCTCAAGCCTGCGGAGATGGGCGGCTGCTTGCCCGAAGTAACCTGCAAGAGTCTCCCTGCCTTGGCTGCGGTGTAGTTCGCCCTCAACCGCCATGAATTTCGCCAGTCGTTGTGCTTCGGTCATGCCGTCACTCCTGCGGCCATTGCCTCAAGCACCAGCGATTCGCAGATGCCAAGCGACTGCGCGACCACGGCGGTTACTTTGGATTCAGGGATGGTGCCAAGGGCTCGGGCTCGCTCAAGGGCGGCGAGGATTCGGTCGATCTGGATGATGGTCATTGGGGTTGCGGCAGTGCCGCCTCTCTCTTGGTGCGGCCTTTGGTGGAAGGGCTTTTGTCACCTGTCCGGCCTCGGCAATAAGCAAGAAAGCCGGGCGCATTCAGGTTCTCTTTTTGCGTGCCCCACGCAAGGTTCTCGGGGCAGTTGTTACGGGGGTTCTCGTCAAGGTGCATGCAAACGTGCCCCTCTTGTGGCGGGCCATTGAATGCCTCGCAAACAAGTCGGTGGACCTTGTAGGTTTTTCCCTTGTGCACGTAGATGAATCGCGTCCCGTCCCACTGCCCGATGGTGACCTCGCCGCCGTACTGGCGAACGCCGCCACTCGGGGTGGGTGCGGTGTAGGGCGCGACCATCAGCCGGCCCAAGGACGAAGCAAGAACGCCCGCCAATGAGGGAATCAAGCGCCAAATTTCTTTGGTGTTCATGGCTTGATCCCCTTAGTTAAAAGGAATGTCGTCGTCCATGTCGTCAAAGCCGGTCTTGGCTGGCGGCGGTGGGGGGCGCGGTGCCGGTGGTGGCGGGGCTTTGGCGGCCTGAGCGCCGTTGCCATCGGGGCACAGTTCAATGTCGATCACGTCGCCAATCAGCTTGGAGCCGGATGAGCCGTCGTTCTTTTGGAAGGTATCGGTACGCACGTTGTTCAGCGTCACCGAAACCGTCTTGCCTTTCAGCAAGTACGGCACGATGGATTCGGCGCGCTTGCCGAACAAGGCACCTTCAACCCACTGCGTGACTTTCTCTCCCTTGGCGCGGCTTGTGAAGGCCAAAGGGATATTGGTGACGACACTATTTCCAGCGTCACGGAGTTCGCAATCACGGCCAATACGGGCCAGTCCATAGACTTTCATTTCGATCTTTCTTTTGGTGGGGTGAGGGTTAGATGCCGCCCAGCTTGCGCAGCAATGCCACGCGAGCCAGGATGGCGGGGGCGTTGTTGTCGGCCTTCGACTGGTCCATGCCGTTGACAAGCTCCTGAACGATGCGCAGGGCTTCGCGCAGGGCTTCGCGGCAGTCCATCAGCTCAACGACTGGATCAGCGGCTGGCGCGGCCTGAGAGGGGGCTAGGCGAAACAAGTCCGCTTCCGGTGGGATGGGGGTTGCAATTACCTGGGGCTCGCTGGCTTCCGGGGTAGGCGCTGCGATGCGGGGGGCACGCACAAGCCGGGGTGCCTGGGCAACCGGCGCGGCAGGCTCTAAAACCACGGGCGGCGCTGGTTCGGCGGCCTTCGGGCGCAGGGCTTCGGCCTCGGCCAGCCGGGCGGCAACTTCCGCAGCCTGGGCATCAAGTGCGCGTTTCTGTTCGGCCAGCTCGGCGGCGATGCGGGCGTTTTCGGCGGCGCGGCGCTCCAACTCTGCTTCGCGCTCAATGCGCTCGACTTCCGCGCGGATGGCGGCGGCTTCGCTATCGACGGCTTTCGCGTGCAGTTCGCGCATGGCGGCCAAGGTTTCAGTCTTGGCCGTCATGGCTTGCTCGGCAAACTCTTGCCACTCTGGCCCAAAGGTCACGGGCTCCAACAAAAGAATGCCAGTGCCGATGCGGGCGGAGGTCATGCCGGGCTCTTGGCAGCGGGTCAGGTAGCCCCGAATCTTGGCGATGCCAGCTTGGTGCGCGGCGATGCGCTCGGCTTCGATGCGGTCGCGTTCAGCTTTGGCGGCGGCCTTGCGGTCTTCCTCGGCCTTGATCTGTTGGTCAATGGCTTCTTCGACGGGCAGCACGATGGCGACGATTCGTTCAACTTCGTCGGCCATCACGCGCTTCAAGTCGTTCACGTCCGCCTTAACGGACTTCTCGGCGCGCTGCACGGCGAAGCGACCTTTCTCGCGCAGCTCCAGCCGGGCGGCCTTCGCCTCGTTCATGCCTGTGGTGGTGGTCACGTCAAAGGCCACGCGCCGGTACTTCTCGGCCAGGGCCACTACGGTCGCTTCGGCTTCCGCGAACTGGGCGAGCACGGCGTCTTTGATGCTGACGGGCAGCAATGGCGCCGGTTCAGCGATGGCCAGGGGCGCCGGCTTGACGGCCAGGGGAGGGGCTTCGATGGTAGGAAAGTCGGTCATGGTGGCGTAGGTCATAGCGTGTTTCCTTCGTGGTGCTCGCGCTTGGCGGCGAGGTAGGCGGCAGATGCCAACTCGGCTGTTTGGAAAAGGCCGAGGTGCTTAAGCTTTTTGTCGAAGTAGATGGATGCCTGGAACTTGCCAGCGCCCTTGTTAAAACAAACACCCAGGTAGCCGCTTGAGCCCCTCGGGTGCGGGCGACGCTGGTTCTGCGTGTTGACACTCACCGACACGTCACGAAGGTTCGCAAAGCGGTTGTCCAGCTTGTCGCCATTGATGTGGTCAATGACGCCCTGCGGCCACTCGCCAGTGACATAGAGCCAAGCCAGTCGATGAGCTTGGTACTGACGCTTGTTGAGGGTGATTTGCAGGTAGCCCTTATCAGTCACCCTTCCAACTCGTTCGGCCTCTTGGCGGATGTAGCGCGGGTTCCGAAGCAGCCACTGGAAACGCCCGGTGTCAGGGGCATAGCTCACGCGATGCCTGAGTTCCTCCGCCGTAATCGGCGCCTGGTCAAAATCAGAACGAAGCATCTTGAAGTTCCTTCGCTACAGGGGCGTCGGCCAACTGGGCCGGCGTGGTGGTGGCAGGGGTGGCTTGGGGTTCTTCGGCGGGTGCTTGGCGCGGGGTGCCCATGAAGGCGCGCAGCTCGGCGGCGTAGGCTTCGACGGTCTTATCAAAGTCGGCCAAATCCAGCATCAGCGCGTCGATACGGTCTTGGTTGCGCAAGATGCGAATGACGGTCAGGCGCTTGCTCTCGTCGGGCAAGTCCGGCGCCCAAAGGCACAGGTCCAGCCAGTCAAGGCTCCATGCCCAAATGTTCATGTCGCACTGGTCGATGTAGGCGCTTATGTCGCCACCAACAACCGTTTCAAACAGCACGTTGCTGCTGACGATGGTTTTGATTTCAACGCCGCCGCGCTGTTCTGGCTCGTCGTACACAAGCCCGTCAACCGACACGCCGAACTTGCGGTCAGGCGTGCAGACAAAGCCAGCCGCTTCGACCATGTAGCCAGTGCGGACTTCATAGGCGCGGCGGGCGAACGGCTCTTGCTCGGTCCCAAAGCGCATGGCGGCGTTTTGGAACACTTCTTCGCCGTCGCCAGCACCAACCCTCGCGCGGGCCGTGTCGCGGGCGTAGGTGATGGCAGCCTTGCTCAATGCGCCGGTCTTGAGCTTCTCGCGCGCAACCTTGGCCATGCTGCCGGTGATGCAGCCCCGGCGAGCATCCAGCCAAGCGGAGCTTCCCTGCGGCTCGGTGCTGACGATCCAATCAGCCGGCAAGCCCAGCATTTGAGAGAGGGTCAGCTTGTTCATTTCGCGCCTTCACGAAGGGCTTGGCGGTGCGCAGCAACGGCAGCCTTGAACCGCTCGAAGGCGTAGGGCCACGCTTGCAGCTTGGCCATGTTGTTCTTCCAAACCGCAAGCGCATCGGCATCGGTCTTGGTGGCTTCCGCTTCGGCAATCAACCGGCGCATCAAGCCCTCATCGGCGCCGCCCGATGCGCCGCCCGCGCCGTCGTCGTCGGCGTCATGCTCGGCCAGCCCAAGCGCCAAGAGCATGGTGATGCGCTCAAGGTAGGTGACGCTCGACTTGCGCGCCTGGATGGCGTTGCGCCCTGGGCCCGTGTCGATGGGGCCGCCGAACTCGGTTTCTTCGCAATGGCCCGCTGCATGCCGGACCTTGCAGGCAATCTTGATCCAGTCCTTCTCATCAAGGACCGGGCGAAACGACACGCTCAAGCCGTGCTTGGCCATGGCTTCGGTGGCGGCGTCGCAAACATCCGCAAGCTCCGCGTGCTTCTTGCCCTTGAGTGGGCCGTCCGTGATGAGCTTGTTGCGCAAGACTTGCACGTTCTCGGCCTTGAACGCAGCAAAGGCGGCATTGAACGCATTGCGCGCCATGGTGGCGTCGTGGCGGTCTTTCAGGTCCATCAGCTTGGTCAGCACGTCCAAGCTATCGCCGCGCTGCACGGCAATGGCGATGAGACTGTCCGGGTTCAACAGACTCAATGCGCCTGCGGAGTGGCTTTCTTGGATGGGTGCCACTTGCGGCTTGCTTTTGGCGGCCAGCACCGCGCCTGTTTCGTTGTCAATGATTTCGCTCATGGGTTCTCACAGCGCCTTGTAGGCGCGCTCCAGTTGGTCAAAGTCGCGCATCAAAAAGATGCGCTCGCGTTTCAGTGCCTCGGCCCTCACAACGTGGCAGATGGCTTGTTCTGGCGGGCCGAAGGCAAAGGCTTGCAGCTCGTCCAATTCGGTTTCAATGCTTTCAATCGCTTGCTGAATGCCGGCCATGCGCTGCGCCACTTCGCGCCGGGCGAACCAGCGGCGGATAGCGGCAAACACGGTGGGGCGCGTTGGGATTACTTGATTCATGACATGGCCCACTGAGCGAGAAGTTCGGCCAAGGCAAGGCCCATGGCCACGGCGAGGATTGCGCTGTAGATGCGCTCCTGACGGGGGCTCATTCGTCGGCCTCGTCGTCAGCTTCCTCGCACATGGGGCAGTTGTCCGGCCCAGGGCAGGTGCCGGCGCACTGGCCGGGGCCGAAGCATTGGCAGCCTCGGTGTTGGCGGCGAGAGGGCTCGTCGCTGGGGTCGTATTCACACATTTGCATCGTCCTCTCCTTCGCTGTTTTGCGATTGGGGGCACGATACCAAACGGTTAGATGTGTTGCAATACCAAAAGGTAAGAAAAGGGTAAATACTTACGACTGATTGCGACTAGGAACGACAACGGGCGTAAAAAAGCCCGCACTAGGCGGGCTCGTTGGGAGCTGGCTCGGATCTATTGCCAGCCTTTGGCCATCATGCAATTGCGCCATGCGCCCTCGCGCTCGTTCTGCGCGCGCTGCGCCGCCAACTGCGCCATGGTGGCGTGCATCGCATCCACGGAAGCAACGCCGGTCGCTCCTGATGGTGTTGTGGTTGCCACTACCCCGCCAATCCCATCGGCCCGGTAAGTGGTCGTGGTGCCCCTGCTCTGCGGAGCCGTGGGTGTTGCAAGTGGCGGCAGGGCGGCCACGGCTTGCTGACAAGCCCAGCGGTCAGCCGCGAAGTTGGCGCTTGGATTGGATGGGTTGGTGGGTGGTTGAGGCGCTGCACACCCAGCCAGTGCTGCGGCCACGATCAAAAGAATCGGCTTCATTGGTTCCTCCCTATCTACCGAGTTGCGCCCAGCCGCCGCCGAGCGATTCAAGTACCGCCACCACACGGACTTCTGACATGGAGCCGGTGAAGGTGGCGAAGTTGGGATTGGGTGCGTAGCCCTCCCATTCATGCTCTAGAGACTGGCGGTACACGCGCACATGCGGCGTGCCTTTGGCGTCTATCAGCAGTACGGCATCGCCCCAGCTGGGCGGCCTCCGCTCAAAAGTGGCACTCGTGCCCTTGGGCGCGCGGGCTCCAAGCGCGTCATCCAGTAGCTCAATCCGAAAAGAATTCGGCAGTTCTTGTTGCCCCATCGCTATCAGTTCCTCCCTTGTGAGGTATGGGACTGTTACAGCTTGGTAGCTCAGGCGGTGATCTAGGGCCAATCCGCCCTGGTCGATGCGAGCGCGGCTGGCTACGGCGCCAAGCCCTTCGGTTGGCTGCGAGTCTTCGCTTGCTTCGTCCAGTGCTCCGCTGGGCCAGCCGAAGGCTTCTTCTATGCGCCGCGCAGTCTTTTCGCCAAATGACTTCTTGGGGTCGGCCAAAAGGTTGCGCCAGTACGGATAGGAGCCACCCATCACGTCATGCAGCGCCTTGGCAGTCTTGACCCAGCGATTTAGGTTCGCGCGGCGTGTCTGCGCGAAATCATTCATGCAATGTTGTCGCATGACGGCAATCCCAAACGGGTAACTTTCGCTTGCACGCCGCAATACCTTCTGGTTAAATGCAGCGATGCAGCTCATTCCCTACCTCTCGACGCTTCGTGTCCGCGCCGCCCAAGAGGCGTTCGCAAACAAGTGCGGCACGTCCATTGGCCACATCAAGAACGTCGGCTATGGCTACCGATCTTGCGACCCGGCTTTGGCGCTTTCCATCGAGCGCGAAAGCGGCGGCTTGGTGACTCGCCAAGAGCTTCGCCCGGATGACTTCTGGCGCATCTGGCCTGACCTCCCGGCTCCCGCCACCGCCGAGCAGCAGTAAGTCCCTCATGGCCGCGCCTTTCGGCTGGCTCGCATCAGCGCCTGCAACTCCAGCACCCCAAGCAGCAGCGCCCTCTGGATCAAGTCCGCGACCTTTGCAGCAGCCCACTCCTGATTGCTCATCTATGACTCCCTTTTCATCGTTTTCACGACCACGAACAAGCGGCCTTGCCACGGTCGAACTGCGTGGCGACTGCCCTCGCGTGACGGTGGAAGTGCTGGATGCCATCTGCCGGGCCCAGGACAAGAACCGCACCGAGCTGGTGAACGAAATCCTGAACGCCTGGGCAAAGCAAAAACTCGTTGAGGCGAGTTTGATCGCTCGCGTGACGCGCGGCAATCCGGACGCTGCGGAGTTCCTCGGAGAGCTGGCGTAAATGCGCCGGGCCGACCTCATTGCACAGATAGCGCCAGTGGCGCCGCCTTGCTTTGAAACACGCGCGCAATGGGTGGCGTACCTATCAAGCGCCGCCGAAGCGCAAAAGCCCGAGAAGCGGGTGAACGGGCCCGATACCCGCGCGGTGCTGATTCGCCAGCATGAAGGCGCACCGCTGGAGCTGAACTACCAGTTTGCCTATTGCGCCGACTGTTCCGCCCAGCACTCGCACGCAATGCTGACCAAGGGCAAGTGCAAGCCCCGCCATTTGATCGACATGCAGCCAGCCAAGACCGAGGTGGCCGCATGACCGAAGCCGAAGTGCGCCGCCTGGATTACCGCTTCGCGCTGTTCCGGCGCCGGCAGATGGAACCACTGGCCGCCGCCGAGCTGGCCGTCGAACTGGTGGAGCGCGATGCAACCCGCGACGACCGCCGAGCCTGCATTGAGTGCAGCAATTTTCAGCAACGCCGCACTTGCGCAAAGCGCGGCCTTTTCCTCCTGACCACTTTGCAAAGGTGCCCGCTGTTTGGCTGGCAAACACCATGATTACTCTTGCCGACGACCAGTTCTACGTTTCCGCCGAAGCCAATCGAAGGGTGACAGTGATGCTGCCCCGCGACATGGTTGCTGATGGCGAGGAACTGTTGGCCTGCGTCAGTCTCGGAATGACGGCAGAGCAGGCGAAGGCGCTTGGCGCTGCCATCTCGCAAGCTGCGGAGATTGCGCAATGAGCAACGTAGCTGCCGCCACGCTCAAGCAGCACCCGTTGTCGTCCGCATGGGTATCCATGAACGATGAGGACTTCCAAGCCCTCAAGGACAGCATTGAAAACATCGGCGTGCAGAACCCAATCACGCTATTTGATGGGATGGTGATTGACGGTTGGCACCGCTACACGGCTGCGACCGAGTTGGGCATGAACTGCCCAGCCGTTGAACTTGGCGATGTTGACCATTGCGACTTTGTGATGGCGCAGAACAAGCATCGCCGTCACACCACGCAATCTCAGATGGCCATGGCCGCGACTGAGGTGAATGCGTGGCGGGCAACTGCGGGGCGACCAGTTAATTGCGCAGGGCCTGCGCAATTACCAAAGACCTCGCAGGAGATGGCCCAGGCAGCGGGCGTTGGCGTTCGCTCCATCGTGCAGGCGAAGGCAGTGAAGACCAAAGCGGCGCCGGAAGTCATTGACGCGGTGAAGCGTGGCGAGCTTGGGCTCGAAAAGGCAGCAGCCATTGCCAAGCTCCCCAAAGAGCAGCAGGCCGAGGCCATCAGCAAGCCATTGCCGGCCAGCAAGCCCAAGGCGGCAGAGCCCGCCGAGCCAGAAACCAACGATGTTGGCGGCGCCTACGAAGTCTCCGAGGAAGAAATAGCCGAAGCCCAGGCCGCAGAGGCGGAAACGCTCGCGCTGTTTCGCAAGGCCATGGAGGGCGACGACCCGTTGGCAGTGGCGCTGCGCGAGAACGCGCGCTTGCAGGCCGAGAACGATGGATTGCGCAGCCGCCTGGATGGCTTGCTGAACGAGAAGAACGAAGCGGTGCGACTTGCCAAGGGTCTTCGCCGTCGTTTGGAAGCCATGGAGAAGGAAGCAACATGAATGCCCGGCTCTTTGAATCAGCGCCCAACTACGAGAGCGCAAAGTTTCCGGAACCTCGCCCGTTTCAGGTCACAGCGCATGAGCAGTTGCGCGCTGGACGAAGGGCCGGGCACAAGAACCAATTGCTGATGGCCCCAACGGGCGCCGGCAAGTCTTACCTTGGCCTGCGCATTTGCCATAAGGCGCTGCTTAAAGGTCGCCGTGCTGTATTTGTGTGCGACCGGACCACGCTCATCAATCAGACGAGCGCGACGGCTGACCGATACGGACTGTCAGCGCACGGCATCTTGCAGGCCAGTCACTGGCGCATTGACGCTGACGCCCCATTCCAGATTGCCAGCGCGCAAACGATTCAGCGCCGCGAATGGCCCAGGGCCGATGTGATCGTCATTGACGAGGCGCACACCCAGCTATCCGTGTGGACGGAGTACATCCAGACTTGCGAGGCGAGCGTGGTGGGCCTATCTGCCACGCCGTTCAGCAAGGGCTTGGGAAAGCTGTTCACGAACTTGGTGAATGCCACCACGATGGACGAGCTGACCCGCTCCGGGGTGTTGGTGCCGATGCGGGTTTTGTCTTGCACGCAAACCGATATGTCGGGCGCAGAGACTCGCGGCGGGGAATGGACGGATGAGGCGGCAGAGCAGCGCGGCCTTGCCATCGTGGGCGACGTGGTATCCGAATGGCTCAAGCACGGCGAGAACCGCAAGACCATCGTGTTCGGCGCCACCATCAAGCACTGCGAGGAAATGTGCCGGCAGTTCAATGAAGCCGGCGTCATGGCGGCGGTGTTCACGTCGAAGACCACGCAGCCAGAGCGCGACCAGCTCTTGAAGGACTACACCGCACCGGACGGCGTGCTCAAGGTGCTCATCAGCGTTGAGGCGCTGGCGAAGGGCTTTGATGTGCAGGAGGTTAGTTGCGTGGTCGATTGCCGGCCACTGCGCAAGAGCCTGAGCACCGCCATCCAAATGTGGGGTCGTGGGTTGCGTTCCGCGCCAGGGACGGACAAGAAGGATTGCATCCTGCTGGACCACACCGGGAACATCCTTCGGTTTGCCGAGGACTACACCGACATTTTCTTCAACGGCCTGGATGCGCTTGACGCTGGCGAGAAGCTGGACAAGGCCATCCGCCGTGACGACAAGGACAAGCAAGAAGCAGCTTGCCCTTCGTGCGGGTTCAAGCCCTTCGCGCGCCGCTGCATGTCGTGTGGCCATGAGAAGACTTCGCCCGCGCTGATTGAGCATGTGCCCGGCGAAATGCGTGAAATCAAGATCGGCAGCAAGAAGCTGGCCGATGACACGCGGCATCTTTGGGAGCAATGCGTGACCTACGCGCGCTCGCGGGGCAATCCAGAAACCGCCAAGGGCCGCGCAGCGCACCTGTTCAAGAGCATGGCAGGCGACTGGCCGCCGCGCCGGTTTGACTTCGAGTCCACGCCCGATGCAGTCATCACGAAGAACGTGCTGAATCAGATCCGGGCCAAGAACATCGCATTCGCTGCGGCGATGGCGAAGAAGGCGGCGTGATGAGGTTTGAGGACTTTGCCCGAGCCCATGGCGTGATCGTGGGGGACTTGTACGCGGGTGATCGCATCCGCCGCTGCGCAACCGTTGAGCATGAGCGCAGCAAGAACGGCGCCTATTACTGGGACGGCAAACGCGGTTGGGTGATGGCATGGGATGGCGATGGGCGCGTGCATTGGTTTGATGCGCCCGAGCAGCCCTGGACTGACGCAGAGAAGCGCGAATGGGCCGCCCAGCGCCGCGCCGCTGCCGCGAAGAAGGAAGCCGGCAATGCAATGGCTGCCCGCAGTGCTGCCGAGCTTTTGAAGGGCTGCCAGCTCAAAGAGCACGGCTACCTGATTCGCAAGGGCTTGCGGGAAGTTCAGGGCTTCGTGCATACCAACGGCTCTTTGGTTGTACCCATGCGCGATGCCCGCACGAACGCGCTCTTGGGCGTGCAGTCCATCACCTGGGATGAAGACGCCATGCAGTGGGTCAAGAAGATGCAGCCAGGGATGCGCGCAAAGGGCGCTGTGCTGCGCCTGGGCCAAGAGCGCGCGCCATTGACGATCTTGTGTGAGGGCTACGCGACCGGTCTTTCCCTGCTGGCTGCTGTGCGGCAAATGCGCTTGGCCGCCAGCGTGGTCGTGTGCTTTTCAGACTCGAACCTTGTTCATGTTGCGGAGCAGCTTGCCGGGCGCGTGGTGGTCTTTGCTGACAACGACAAGAGCGGCGCCGGCCTGCGCGCCGCAGAGGCCACCGGCCTGCCGCATTGCATGAGCCCACAAGTTGGCGAGGACGCCAACGACCTTCACGTTCGCGCCGGCCTCATGGCTGTTTGCGGCTTGCTCCTGAATCTCAACAGGGAGGCGGCTCGCCATGCCGTCAGCACCGCATAGACCGGCCTCGATGCCTCGCGCGGACGCATTCGCACCAGCGCGCGAGACACGAAAGCTGACTGGGGGAGCAGACGCGGAAGCACAGCAAGAAGGGGCGGCGAAGTTAGCACCCCAGCGTCGAAAGGCTGACGGGTCATGCAAACGCCGACGAGCTGCATGTGAAGGCCTACCCAGGATGGGCTAGGTCTGTCCACCTCGGAGCTGCAAAGACAAAAGAACAAGCAGTCAAAGAAAGCAACCTTGATAAATGAATAAAAGAAAACTCCAACCGTCGAAAATCTTTGACGGACAAAACACCGATCCGCGCCGTGGCCACGTCAGCCGCGAAGTGCTGGAAGCATGGTTGAAGGTTCGGACCATGGACGAGGGTGATTGCTGGCTTTGGCGTGGCGCCAAGTGCCGACTTGGCCTCCCACGCAGCAACGTGAACGGCTCAAGCAGCGCGACGGTCAAACGCTACGTTTGGCAGTGCTGTCACCCAGGCGCGATGTTCGGCCACTCGCGCCGCTATGTCGCGTCGAGCACCTGCGGCGAGCCGTCATGCGTCAACCCCGACCACATCCAGATGGCTCGCAAGCGCGACGTGCAGGCCGGCAAGCCCACATCCCCCACGGTGCTCGCTAAGCGCACCGCCGCCATGCGCAAGAGGGGCATAGGCAGTCAGATCGCCGAGCAAGTCAAAGCCGACCGCGCCGAGGGTGCCACCTACGCGCAGCTCGCCACGAAATACGACGTGGCCATCGGGACCATTGGCCGGATTTTCAAACCCGAAGTCGCGCACGCCAATGGCGCTTCGGTCTTTACGTGGAGGCCAGCATGAGGAAAGTTAGCAGGTACGCGCGCCTCCGTGGCATGCGCCCAGCACCGGACCCCATGGCAGCTTTCAAGCTCATCGGAGCCGTTGGCGCGCGCCAGTCAAAGGCCCCGCTTGACCGCAGCCAGCTCATGCAGCTTGCCATCGGTTACCACGGCGCGCTGGCTCAGATCGTGGCTGGCAAAGGGACATTCGACGACGCGAACACCTTGGCCGCCGCCGCGAACCTCACGATCTTGCTGTGTGAGTCTGGATTGGGCCACGACGAGATTGCCACTTCCCTTGCTGGCCGCGATGCCGCCGTGTCATGCCAAGCCCGGCACAAGCGCACGGGCGTTTGGGGATTGGCTGGCCTGGAGCTTGGCGCCCTGAATGCCATGCTGATGCTGCACGACGCGCAGATGGAGGGCGAGGACTGCACCGAGGGCTTGATGATGGCCGCGCTGACCGAATGCGCCGACCGGATTCGCAAAGGGCAGGTTGTGGGGGTCGAAGCATGACCCAAGCAATCGACATTCACAAAGCCGTTGACTACATCCGCGACAACGCAAAAGCACTCGCCCAAGCCAAGGCCGACAGGATTTACTGCGAAGAATACCGAAAGACTCTTAAAGCGCAGCTCATGCAATCGGCCAACTCTGAAGCAGTTGGAGCCCAGGAGCGTGACGCCTACGCCCACCCGGACTACGCCGCCCACTTGCTCGCACTTAGAGCAGCGGTAGAGGCCGAGGAAACCCTCCGCTGGAGGATGGTGGCCGCCCAGGCTCGCGTGGAGGTTTGGCGCAGCCTGGAGAGCACCGCCAGGGCCGAGGGGAGGGCCACGCAATGAGCCGGCATTGGGTGATACATCAAGGCCACCTGTACCAACACGGCGTTCGCCAAGTCATCGCGCTCCAGTCCGGCAGCCAGGAAGTCAAGGTGCGCGTGCTGCCGATTGACCCCGAGCACGCTTCCGGCCTGGGCCGCTCGTTCTGGACCCATGCGCGCAACTTGGTCCCGCTGCCGATGAAGTATTACAACGGCCAAGTGCCAGGGGCAAAGAAATGAAGCGCACCCCGATGCCAAGGGGCAAGCCGCTTGTTCGGACGAAGCCCGACACCGCCCGGCTGACGATCAAGCTAAAGAAGTGCAAGCACTGCCGAATCAAATTCGTGCCGGCCAGCGCATGGCAAGCCTACTGCCGCGCCGAGGATTGCGCCGTGGCTGCTGGGGCAGAGCAAACCGCAAAGAGGCAACGGGCCGAGGCCAAAGCCAAGCGTCAGCAGAACAAGCTAGACGCCGCCGCCCTGGAAGCCCTGAAAGGACTACCCAAGCTCAAGGCCGAGGCGCAAGCCGCGTTCAACAGGTACGTGCGCTACCGCGACCACGGCAAAGGCTGCTTTGTGTGCGGCGACCTGCTGACCCTTGGCGGCGTTGGTGGAGGCTTCGACGCCGGCCACATCCGCTCGCGCAGCCAAGCCGACCACTTGCGATACGACGAGCGGAATGTTTTTGGACAATGCAAACCCTGTAACGCAGCCGGCTCGACCAAAGACCACGTAATGCGCGCCGCTGCCGCCCGCCTGCTGGGCGAGGCCGAAGCCGAGGAGCTTTACGCCGACAACTGCGTAGCCAAGTGGACCCGCGACGGAGTTAGGGCAATCCGCGACGAGTACCAAGCCAAAGCACTGGCACTGAAAAAGTTGCGGGGCTTGTGAACGGGAAGGCCAAGCCGCCCGGTTGACAAAGCCCAAGCCCAAGCCACTATGAGCGCTCATTGATGCACCTCCCTGGTGGCGCAAGCCCCTTAGCCCCCAAAGCGAAAGCCGAGGGGGTTTTTTCTTTCCCCGGTTGACATTCCGCCTTCCTCGCTGACGATTCACCAATCAACCGCCCCCCCAGGCGGTTTTTTTACGTCAGGACGACATGACCGCAGCGACGAAGACAGGCGCGCGGGCCAAGCCACTCAAGGCACCGGCTCGCCCGGCAAAGCCCAAGGCTACGAAGACCCCCCAGGCCAAACCAGCAACCCCGCTAGAGGTCACCGCGCCTATTGGCCGCACCATCACTCTCACGCCGGGCCGCCGCTGGGCCGCATGGCTCGCAGCCGTTGGAAACGACGCCGCAATCGAGTGGGTCGAAGGTGCCATTGCGGAGGGCGCCACGTTGCAGCCACTCTGCGCAACGCACATGGTGCCGTACACGACGGTGCGGGCTTGGATTGCGGCTGACGAGGGCAGAGCTGCCAAGTACGCGCAGGCGCGCGAGGACCGGGCCGACAAGCTGGCCGATGAAATCGTGGCCATCGCTGACGAAGTTGAAGTGGCGGCCCGCTACGACGGCGAGGACGTGAAGCTCGCCGTAGATGCAGCGGCAATCGCCCGCAACAGGCTCAGGGTGGACGCGCGCAAGTGGGTGGCAGCCAAGCTCAAGCCTCGCACCTACGCGGACAAGACCACGACGGAGCTAACTGGCGCAGGCGGCGGGGCGATTGAGCACTCCCTTGCCGTTCGCTTCGTGGGAGCCGAAGGCAGTGCCGAGCAAGCCGGGGTTTCTGGCGCCATTGGCATCAAGTTCACGAAGGCTCAGGGCTAAATGTCCGAAGTCGTGGCGGACTTCCCGGCCAAGCTGGCCCCGCTGTTCCAGCCCAAGCGGTTCGCCGTGCTTCACGGTGGACGAGGCGGCGCGAAATCGTGGGGAGTTGCCCGCGCGCTGCTGATCCAAGGCGCCAACACGCCGCTGCGCATCCTCTGCACGCGAGAAGTGCAGAAATCCATGCGCGACTCTGTTCACAGGCTCTTGAAGGATCAGATCGTCGCCCTTGGCCTGGAGTCGTTCTACGAGGTCTTGGACACCGAGATTCGCGGCAAGAACGGCACGCTGTTCGTGTTCAGTGGCCTCGCCTCGCACACGGTTGACTCCATCAAGTCCTACGAGGGCGTGGATCGCGTGTGGGTAGAGGAGGCCCACGGGGTTTCCAAGAAGTCCTGGGACACGCTGATCCCAACCATCCGCAAAGCCGGGTCCGAAATCTGGATGACGCTGAACCCGGACATGGACACCGACGAAACCTACGTGCGTTTCATCGCGGCCCCTGACCCTGATTCCGTGGTCATCGAAGTGAACTGGCGCGACAACCCGTGGTTCCCCGAGGTGTTGGAGCAGGAGCGACTCAAGCACAAGGCGCGCGACCCCGAGGGCTACGAGCACGTTTGGGAGGGCAAGCCCCGCCGCGTGGCCGAGGGCGCCATCTACCGCCATGAGATTGACGCGCTCTACCGTGACAAGCGCGTGTGCCCAGTGCCCTACGACCCCATGTTGCCGGTTCACACGGTTTGGGATCTTGGCTGGAACGACGCCATGACCATCAGCTTCGTGCAGCGCGGCCCGATGGAAGTGCGGGTGATCGACTACATCGAGGACAGCAACCGCACGTTGGATTGGTACGTTGCCGAGATTGAGAAGCGCCCCTACCGCTGGGGAACGGACTACCTGCCGCACGACGGACGGACCCGCAACTTCCAGACCGGCAAGAGCACCGAGGAACTGCTACGCGGCATGAACCGCCAAAACGTGTTCGTGCTGCCGTCCACAAGCGTGGAGGAAGGCATCAAGGCCGCGCGCTTGCTGTTCCCGCGCACGTACTTCGACGCTGGCAAGACCGGGCGACTGACGGAGTGCCTGAAACGCTACCGGCGCCAGATCAACGTGACGACGAACGAGCCAATGGGGCCGCTGCACGACGAGTTCAGCCACGGCGCCGACAACTACCGCTACATCGCCCAGGCGGTGAACCTGATGAGCAACAGCCCATTCGTGGACCCCGATGAACGGCGCCGCAGCCGCGCCAACTCAAGGGACTGGAAAACCGCATGAACACCCAGCACCTAATCCTGAGCCCAACAGGCCGGCAGCTTTTCAAAGTTGGCGACCTGACCCATGCCCAGTTCCAAGCCGGCGATTACCACGTCAGCATCGAATGGCTGAACGAAGGCCGCGAGTGCGAGCCAGTCATGTGCATCTGGAGCCCGCGCAGCCTGGACGGTGGCGTGTTCGCCATCTGCCTCTCCAGCATTGGCAAGTACGCCGACCCAAGCGGCAACCCAACACCCCAGGCATTCATCGAGTGCTGGAAAGCCCTGCCGACCCTTGGCCGCGCGCAGATCGACATGGAGTGCTTCCGGCTGGTTGACCTTGTGATCCGCCACACGCCCGACCTGATCCGCTGCCCACCACAACCGCCCGACATGCGACTTGCCGAGGCTGGCCCCGCGCTGTTGGAGATTACCCAGCAGGCCGAGGGCGGCAAGACGCTTTCAGAGCACGTCATTTGAGGACCGAGCATGACTGACATAGACGCCCTGCGCAAAGCCATCAGCTACTGCCCGGAAACGGGTGCTCTGACGTGGGCGGTTAAGAGGCCCGGCACGCGCGGCATTGGCTCGGAGGCTGGCGGCGTGAATAAGGCGCTTGGCTACGTGCAACTCAGGTTCAACGACCGCCTGTACTACGGCCACCGCGTTGCCTTTGCCTTGATGACTGGCGCTTGGCCTGAGTTGGTGGACCACATCAACGGCAACAAGGCAGACAACCGCTGGGCAAACCTGCGCCTCTCAGATCGGCAGCACAACCAAGAGAACCGGCGCAGGGCGAACAAGAACAGTTCGCACGGCTTGCTTGGCGTCACTAGGAACCGCAAGCGGTTCATGGCGTCGCTCACGCTGAACCGCAAATCAATCTATCTCGGCACCTTTGACACGCCAGAGCAGGCGCACGCCGCCTACCTGACCGCCAAGAGGGAGCAGCACGTAGGAGGAACCATCTGATGATCGAGCAAAACACCAAGCCCCTTGACAAGCTGGCCGAGGCTGAGTTGCTGGCAAAACTCAAGTCGTGGTTCGAGATGGAAATGCAGCGCCAGCAAGTCAATCGCTATCAGATGGCGCTTGACTGCGACTACTTTGATGGCATCCAGTGGACCGCCGACGAGGCCCGCCGCATTCGTCAGCGCGGGCAGAACCCAATTGTCTTCAACGAGATTGCGCCAACGATCAATTGGCTCATCGGCACCGAGCGCCGAGCGCGCCGCGACTTCAAGATTTTGGCGCGCAACAACAAGGCCAAGGACGCCGAGGCGGACGCGCAGACCAAGACCAAGCTCCTGAAGTACATCGACGACGTGAACCGGAGCCCGTTCAACCGCTCCCAGGCGTTCGACGACGCGATGAAGGCGGGCATGGGCTGGCTGGAAGTGGGGGTGAGCACCGACCCGGACGATGAACCCGTGTTCGTGCGCCATGAAGCGTGGCAGAACATGCTCCATGACTCGGTGAACACCCCGAAGGTGGCACTGGATGACTCGCGCTACGTGTTCCGGTTCAAGGAAGTGGACCTTGACGTAGCCGAAGCCTACTTCCCCGACAAGGTGCAAGAGCTTCGCCGCGCCGCCACGCTGGGCGACCTGCAAGGCATTGGCGACCCTGGCGACGATGAATGGTCCGGTGCTTGGCCGACTGGCTCACCCGTGGCGGCAGATGGAACGCCGATGCGCTGGATTACGACGAGCGTTGACGCCCTGAACCCGCGCCCTCGCGTGTCCTTGGTGGAGTGCTGGTATCGAGTGCCGACCCGCGAGCGCGTGGAAGGTGGCACGTCGAGCCAAGACCGCACTCGCATGACCATTCGCGTGGCCATCTTCACCAAGCACGATTTATTGCTGGACGCTAAAAGCCCCTACAAGCACAACCGCTTCCCCTTCGTGCCCGTGTGGGCCTACCGGCGCAAGGCAGATGGCCTGCCATACAGCCCGATCCGCAATATCCGTGGACCGCAGGACGACCTGAACAAGCGCATGAGCAAGTCGCAGTTCATCCTGTCTATCAATCAGATCCGCATTGAGAAGGGCGCGATTGACAAGGAGGTGATGGACGTTGAGGAACTGCGCGACGAGCTGGCCGCCCCCGATGGCGTGGCCATCTTCCAAGACGGCGCGCTATCCGGTGGCAAGGTGCAGGTTCGTGAGCATGGCGACATTGCCCAGGGCCACCTAGCCCTTGCTGACCGCGACTCTGCCGCCATTCGCTCCGTGTCCGGCGTGACGATGGAGCAGCGCGGCCAAGCGGCCAACGGTCAGTCAGGCAAGGCCATCCTCGCCAAGCAGGACCAAGGCCAGATGGTGACGGCTGAACTGTTCGACAACACGCTGTTGGCCCACCAAATGGAAGGTGAGTTGGTCCTGAGCTTGATCGAGGAGTACTACACCGAGGAAAAGACGTTCAGCGTGACCGGCGAGCGGTTCAAGCTGGACTACGTGACGATCAACCAGCGCGACCCGGTAACCGGGCAAGTGCTGAACGACGTGACCCGCCACAAGGCAGCGTTCGTCATCGGTGAAGCGCCATGGCGGCAAGCCCTGGCAGAAGCCGCGTTCGAGTCGGCCATGCAAATGCTGGGTCAGTTGGCCCCGGTGGCGCCCCAGGTTGTCACGGCCATCATCGACTTGGTGTTCGAGTGGTCCGACCTCCCGAACAAGCAGACCATCTTGCAGCGCATCCGCAGCGTGACGGGCCAAAGCGACCCGGACGAGGGCGACACGCCCGAGCAGCAGCAGCAGAAGCAGCAGCAGGCGGAAATGTCCAAGGCGCAGTTCGAGGCGCAGATGGCGCAGATGCAGGCCGAAATCCGCGAAGCCCAGGCCAAAGGCGAGAAGCTGGAAGCCGAGGCCATGGCCAAGCGACTCGAAGCCCTCTACATGGCAGCCCAAGGCGCCCAGGTGATCGCAGCCAACCCCATGGTTACGCCCGTGGCCGATGAGTTGCTCAAGTCCGCTGGATTCGTGGACGCGAACCAAGCCGCTGGCGTGCTGGACCCTGCCGCGATGCCGGCCCAGCCCATGCCCATGGAGCAAGAGCCCATGCCGCCCGAACTGATGCAGACCGATGGACTCATGCAAGGGTCTATGGACGGATCAATCACCCCCGAGGCTGACGGTTTCAGCCAACCACCAAGCGAAGGATCGCTATGAAGCTGCAAGACACCCAATACACCCCCGATGAGCTGGCCGTGATGCGCGGCGAGGAGCTGCCCACCGAAGCCCCCGCCGAAGATGCCGTGGCCGCTTCCGAGCCCAATGCAGTCGTGGACGAGGACTTGGACGAGGAGGCCAAGGAAGCCATTGCCGAAGTCCTCAAGAACGACGACGCCAATCCGGCAATCTTGCCGGATAGCGAGAAGGCCGAAGCACCGGAAGCCTTCGTGCCTGAGTTTGACGGCACGCCGCCCGCGAACTACACCGAGCAAAAGGCCGCCCTGCGCGACGAAAAGAAGGCTTTGCGCGAGCAGTGGAGCAATGGCGACCTGTCCGACGACGAGTTCGCCGCCAAGGAAGCCGAATGGGAGGACAAGTACGAGGCACTCCAGCGCGACTACCTGACCTCGCAAGCCCTGGCCACTGCCAATGCGCAGATCCAGGCGCAGCAAAACACCAAGGTCTTGAAGGCCATCGCGGACGGCGCCGTGAAACAGGGCATCGACTACACCGATGAATCCGTGGCCATGGTCTACGACCAGAAGCTGGCCCAGGTTCGCAACGATGCGGAGTTTGCGGGCAAGTCGTTTGCCAAGCAGGCGGCAGAGGCCCATGCGCGCGTGGCCAAGCTCTTTGGCAAGGCCACCACGCCACCGACCAACACGCCGGCAGATGGCGCGAAGCCCGACAAGCGCAGCCAGATCCCGCCGACCTTGGCGAACATGCCCGCCGCCGCCGCACCGAACCTGAACCAAGACCCGGCCTCCGACGATCTGGACATGGACCCTGATCTTGCCGAGGCTCGCTGGGCTCAGATGCCTACGTCCAAGCGTGCGGCAGTGCTGCGCGCCACCATGCCCACTGGGCGCCGTTGAAGGGGTTGACCATGAGCACCGACCAAGCAATCGAGCAAGAAATCCAGGCCAAGGGCTTGACCGCGCCGCGCATTACGCCGGCACACATTCAGGCAGCCATCAAGAGCGAGCACTACTTCACTGCCGCCGAGGGCATTGACGGGGCTGCCGCGCCCGTAGCCTTTGAGTTCTACAACCCGAGCACTGGGCATGCAATCGTTGACTACATGGAGCACACCCACGCCGGGCACCTATCGCGCGAAAACGGCTATGTGCCTCTTGCGCTGGTCAAGAAATCGAGCGTGGCGGTTGAGTCGCTTGGCCTGCTGACCTTCTGCGTGCTGGTGCTGCAAAACGGGTTCACCGTCACGGGTGAGTCAGCCTGCGCCAGCCCCGAGAACTTCGACGCCGAGTTGGGCCGCAAGATTGCCCGCCGCAACGCAGAAGCCAAGATTTGGCCGCTGCTGGGCTACGAGTTGCGCACGATCCTGGCTACGGAGCCTTGAACATGGCCGCCGCCAACTACCTGCACCTGTTCGTTTTCAAGGCTGCCGATGGCTGGCGGTGGCACCTCAAGGCTGGCAACGGCAAGATCGTTGCGGACAGCGGCGAGGCGTATGCCACCAGGGTCAACGCCAACCGCGCCGCGCGCCGGCTTCGCACCTCCGTCATCTTCATGGGCAAGCAATGAACCCCGAACTCAACCACGCCATAGCGGTGCTCAAGGTCCGGCTGCACCGGGCAAAGATAGACCGCGAGCAGGCCGAGCGAGACATAGTGGCCGCCAACCAATCGCACGCAGAGCGAGTGGCCGCGCACCAAACCGACCTCACGGACGCCAAAGGGCGCATCACCTCCTTCCAGGCCGCCCTCAAGGCGCTGGGCCACAAGGACGAGGATCTATGACGACGCCAGAAAGCCAGTCCTCGGGCATGGTCGTGGATGTGGAAGTGGGCGAAGGCTTCACGGTGACCATCCCCACGCCTGACAGTCCAGGCCGCAACGTGACGGTGACGCTGCTTTACAAGGCTGGCCGGCGCGCTCGCCTTCGCGTGGCGACCGATGACGACGTGGCCATCGCTCGTACACACATGCAATGCGCCCCCTGTTGACAAACGTGAAAACACGCTGACCATTTACACACCCGAAGGCGGGCAGTAGGGCCGCCAACGACTTCAGCGCAGGAGTGCTGGGTTACCTCCCTGATCCAAATAGGAGCAACCTAGCTATGGCACGCACGCAAATTCTCCCGACCGACCCCGGCGCAGTAAAGAAGTGGGAAACGGAAGTCTCGGTCGAAATGACCAAGAAGGCCCAATTCAGCAAGATGACTGGCTCCGAGAAATCGGCCATGCCAATCATCCGCAAGACCGAACTCGAAAGCGGTGCTGGCGATGAAGTCACCTGCTACCTGATTGCCAAGATGACCGGCAAGCCCCGCGAAGGCGCTGAAAAGCTGGCCGGCTTCGAGGACAAGCTGAACCACTTTACCGACAAGATGCGGATTGACAAGCATCGCCGCGCGGTGAACGTGGGCGACATCATGGACCAAAAGCGTGTGCCGTTCGACATTGCCGAACAGGCCAAGGCCCGCTTGTCGGACTACGCCGCCGAAGTGCTGGACGAGCAGTTGACCATGACCCTTTCGGGCACCCGTGGTCAGGGCGATGAAATCCAGCACTACCCCGAGGGCTACACCGGCTTCCCCAACGTGTTTGAAGCGCCGGACGCCGGCCACTATCAGGCATGGGACGGCACGGTTGCCTACAACCAACTCGTTGCCGCTACCCACAAGCTGGGCACCAACGTGATCGACACGGCAAACCTCCGCGCGACCAAGATGATTGGTGACGTGAAGGCTGGCCGCGCCGCCAAGATGACCCCTTGCAGTGCCGAAGGTGGCAAGCACTTCGTGTTCCTGACCGGCGCCGAAGGCATGTACGACCTGCGCCGTGAAGTGGGCGATGCCGGCTTCCTGACGCTGGAAAAGGCCAAGATGACTGCCGAAGGTGGCAAGAACTTGATCTTCAACGGCGGCGCCGCGTATCACAACGGCGTGTTGATCGACAAGCTGGAAACCATCGTCAAGCAGAACACCGCTGGCGGCGCAGGCAACGTGAACGCAATGCGCTCGCTGTTCCTGGGCGCCCACGCTGCCGCTGTTGCCTACGGCACCAAGGGCCAGAAGCGCGGCACCCGCATCGAGTTGACCGACTCGGATCTGGACCACGGCGAAGAAGAAGTGCTTGTCATGCGCTTGATCGCTGGCTTCAAGAAGTGCCGCTACAACGGCATGGACTTCGGCCTCCTGACCGTGGACCACACCTACACCTTGGCCCCTGGCGCCACCATCTAAGGAGACTGAGCAATGACGACTCTTTTCAAGGCGGTTCAAGTCCGCAACAACGTGCCGGTGCCTTCGGCCAGCAACGCCACCGACCTGATTTCGGTTGTGGGCGATTGGGTTGTGCCTGCCGGCTTCGCCGCCACCAACGTGGTGGAGCTGGGCGCAATCCCTGCTGGCTACGTGCCGGTTGACCTGATCGTTGACCACATTGCCCTGGGCACCACGGTTACGGCTGACTTCGGCATCCTCACTGGCAACTACGGTGATGGCCGCCAAGGCGTTGCAACCACTCGCACGGTGGGCGCGCAGTTCGCGGCTGCCCAGGCGCTGCAAACGGCTGGCATCAAGCGTTCGGCTGCTGTTGGCTCTGGCCGCATTGCACCGACGACCAACGACCGCAGCTTCGGCTTCGTGGCATCGGCTGTTTCCACGCCGACCGTTGGCGCCGCTCTGCGCGCTACCTTGATCTGCCGCCCGCAGTCTGAGGGCGTCTGATGCCGCGAGGCGTTAAGGGCTCCGGCCCTAACAAGGCTCAAGTGGCAATCTTGCCTCTTGAACCCGCCTCGCAACCTGAACCAGTGGCCGCCGAGTCAAGTTGGCGGCCACTGGGCTCGGTCCATGTGGACAAGCTCTCGGGCGATGACCTCAAGGACTACGCAAGGCGCGCGGGTGTTCGCCCTGGCGACATTGAGCGGTTGAGCGAAGACCGCTTGCGCCAGAACACCAAGATCGTGATTGCCAACCACTTCGAGTTGCTTACCGAGTAAGCGGACCACGCACCCCAAGGGGCGACAACGACATGAAGCTCGCTGACCTTTACCCCTTCGTGGTCCCGCATGTGATTGACATGCCGCTCCCACTGGTGGATCTGCACATTCGCAAGGCCGCCACGGAGTTCTTCCGCCGCACCCACGCTTGGCAGCTCGACCTCGACTCGTTTGCCTTTGAAGAAGGCAAGGTGAGCTATGACCTTGGCGGACCAACGGGCGCCGATGTGGTCAAAGTCTTGTCCGTCCTGGCCAACGGCGACGACTACGTGAAGGCCACGAAGTTCGTTGACGGGCTGACGTTGGTGTTCGATGAGCACACGTCGCCCCAGGCTGCCGCCCAAGTGACCGCCCGCGTGGCGCTTACCCCGAGGGTCGGCGACATAACCAAGGGCTGGAGCCTTCCAAGCGAACTGGATCAGTACGCCTGGGACATTGCCCAAGGCGCCATTGCATACGCCCTGGCAACCAAGCCGGGCGGGCTGCAAGAGGCCAGCCAGTACGCCAACGAGTTTCGAACGCGGATCAGCACGGTAGGCATCAAAGCCTCGCGCGAGTTTGCATCGACGCGCTTTTCCAAACCCAGCACGGTGCAGCACTTCTGACGCGCCCACACCCACTCACAGGAGAACCCTATGTCCGTTCAACTCAGCGTTGCAGCCCGCGACAGCATCAACGAAGCCATTGAAATTGCAGCCAACGGCCAAGCCGTGGTGGGTGGCACTGGCTCTGGCGGCTCAATCACCGGCACCGCCGCGCAGCCCCGACTCATCTTGGCCACGGGCACCAAGCCGGCCAACTGCGCAGCGGCAACGAGCGGGACCACGCTGGTCAACATGCTCTTGCCGGCTGACTGGACCTCCGCCTCATCGGCTGGCGTAAAGGCGCTGCTTGGCACTTGGCAGGCAAGCGCATCCGCTGCCGGCGTGGCGACTTACTACCGGATCATGAACAACGCCAACACGGTTTGCCATGAGCAAGGCGACGTGTTTCAGTCCGTGCCATTGACCACCAACGCCCTGACTGCGGCAAACGGCAACGTGCTGAACTTCGCCGCAACCACTGGCGTAGCAGTGGGCATGAATGCCAGCGGGACAGGCGTTCCAGCCGGTGCAACGGTTGTTGCAGTTGGCGGAACGACTGTCACCTTGTCCATGACTTCGACGGCTGGCGTAGCCAACGCGGCCAGCATTACGTTCAACGGCGACATCACGCTGGACAACACCAACATCGCCAACGGCCAGCAAGTGACCATCACGGCCAAGACCATCACGGCGCCAAACGCCTAAGCATGGCAACGCCCCGCTCTGACAGCTACCAAGCCGCCAGCGGGGCAACCGTGGGCGGGGGCAGGGTCATCCTCCCCACATGGGCGCAGTCGATGAGCGTCGGCGTGTGGGGCGAGATTGTCGGCACGGCGCAAACGGAGTTCAGCGAGCCGGGCGGCATGAAAATGAACGCCTACTGCGACATGACCTTGCGACCGAGCGATGCAAGCCTGATCGCAGTCGCGGCAGGCGGGCACACGGACGGGAGCAGCAACGGCGCAGCCAGCATCCGACTCAGCGACAACGCGCCCGCGTGGGTAACCCGCCGCACCTCCAGCACGCCAACCGCAAACGTCCTCTACTACGGCGATGGCAGACCAACCAGCCGCCACACTTACCACCACACGCACTACATCGCGGGACTGGATGCGGTTTTGCTGGCAGGGTGCCGTTTTGGATTCGGCGGCGGCACGCCAACAGGCCCCGGCATGGACTTGTTCAGCCTTGCCTCGAACGACTACATGCCCCGGTTTGAGTTTCCCGACATTACGCCCTGGGCGGCAGCGGGCTATGGCGTGGCACAGGACGGCTCTGGCAACATCTGGACTCAGGTTGGTCACCGCTTCAACGTCACGACGCGAACATGGAGCAAGCCGGGTAGCGGCTCATTGCACCGCTACCCGTGCGCCTATGACTCGACCCGCGACCGCATCTTCGCGCTTCAGTTTGGCGACGGAGAGGGCTCCGATCCCCAGCTAGGCGTCCAGGCCCGGGACCTAAACCCGGCCACCGGCAACAGCGTGAACATCACGTTTAACGCCAGTGCCGCCCTGACGCAGTTCACGAACGACGCACCGCAGTACGCCGGCATGGCTTTTTGCCCGCTGGACGGCAAGTTCTACTTCATGCACCCAGCGCGCATCGGGACTCTCTACGTCATCACGCCAAACGGCGGCACGACATGGGACATGGCAACCATCACCCCCTCGGGGAGCGCTCCAACCAGTAGCGGCCTGCTGTGCAAGAGGGTGTTGTGGGTTGATTCGCTCAAGGGCTTTGTTGTGCAGGCCAACGCCTACCAAAACCTGCGATTTCTAAGGATGGCCTGACATGGCGGTTCTATACAGCAACACATTCGATGCCGAAACCAACGGCGCTCTAACGGGTTGGGTG